>Ga0079224_100002941_pt1 | contig 21154 bp, 19 predicted proteins | sample Stecom2015_FD_80414 | JGI IMG/M metagenome (GOLD analysis project Ga0079224, IMG submission 80414) | Agricultural soil microbial communities from Utah to study Nitrogen management - Steer compost 2015 | ecosystem: Environmental > Terrestrial > Soil > Agricultural land | place: USA: Utah...
ACCATGTGCCCGAGCTTCCGGGTCACGCGCGACGAGCGGCACCTTACCCGCGGTCGCGCGAACACGTTGCGCCTCGCCCTCTCGGGACAGCTGGGGCCGGACGCCCTGACCGGGGAGGCAATGCGCGAGGCGATGGATCTTTGCGTCGCCTGCAAGGGCTGCAGGCGCGAGTGCCCCACCGGTATCGACATGGCCCGGATGAAGCTCGAGTTCCTCGCGCACTACAAGGCGCGGCAGGGCCACTCCGTGCGCGACAGGCTGTTCGCGCAACTGCCCGCCTATGCGCATGCCGCGAGCCGGGCGCCATGGCTGGCCAACCTGCCCGCGAGCTCGCGCGCGTTGCGCTGGCTCGGGGAGCGGGCGCTCGGGATCTCGCGGCACCGCTCGCTGCCGCGCTGGCGCGCCGACACCTTCTGGCGCGGGACCGCCGGCGCCGGGTTCCTCGACCGACAGGCCGCGCTCGAGCGTGCCGCGGCCGGGGAGCGGATCGTCGTCCTCTTCGTCGATACCTTCAACGGCGTCTTCGAGAGCGAGAACGCGCGGGCGGCGGCCCGCGTCCTCCGGGCGGCCGGCTACCAGCTGCACGTCCCGGCAAGGGATCGCGCACACTACTGCTGCGGCCGGACCTGGCTGGCGGCCGGCATGGTCGGGCGGGCGAGGGCGAGCGTCGCCGCCCTGGTCGAGGTACTCGCGCCGCTTGCGGCCGCCGGCATTCCGATCGTCGGCCTCGAACCGGCGTGCCTGCTGACCCTGCGCGACGAAGCCCTGGTCATGGGCCTGGGCGACGGGGCGCGAAGCGTCGCCTCGCAGGCGCTGCTGTTCGAGGAATTCGTCGCCCGCGAGTTCGCGGCGGGCCGCTTCTCGCTCGAGCTGGCGCGGACCGACGCGCCGATCCTCGTTCACGGGCATTGCCACCAGAAGGCCTTCGGGGCGATCGGCCCGCTCCTCGACGTCCTGCGCATGGTCCCTGGGGCCGCGCCCGAGCTGGTCGAGGGTTCATGCTGCGGGATGGCCGGGAGTTTCGGTTACGAGCGCGAGCATTACGATGTCTCCATGGCCATGGCCGAGGCTTCCTTGCTGCCGGCGGTGCGGGGCCGCCCCGATGCGATCGTCGTGGCGGACGGCACCAGCTGCCGCCACCAGGTGGCCGATGGCGCGGGCCGCAAGGCGATCCATGTGGCCCGCCTGCTCGATAGCCTGCTGGTCGCGAATCGATCGCCGCGATGAGTTACCGTTGCACGGACCGGCGCATCGCGCGGGTCTCCTTTCCACAGCTCAGGTACCTGTCCATGAAGAACAAGCCGATCCTGGAACTCGCCGACCTCAAGGCCATCGCGCAGGCCGCCGAGGCCGAAGCCCTGAAGAACGACTGGGCGGTGAGCATTGCCATCGTGGATGATGGCGGCCATCTCCTCTGGCTGCAGCGCCTCGACGGCGCCGCGCCGATCTCCGCCCACATCGCGCCGGCCAAGGCGAGGACCGCGGCCATCGGGCGGCGTGAAAGCAAGTCCTACGAGGACATGATCAACGGAGGTCGCTCCTCCTTCCTGAGCGCCCCGGAGCTGGAGGGCATGCTGGAGGGCGGCGTCCCGATCGTGAGGAATGGCCACTGCGTCGGTGCCGTCGGCGTGAGCGGCGTGAAATCCACGGAGGATGCGCAGGTGGCACGGGCAGGAATCGCGGCGCTGGGCGCCTAGCATGGGGTCGATGGCCTCACGCGATGCCGTGCTGCGGCCGATCGACGACGGGGCGAGGGCGCTCGCCCGTCGACTGGTGCGCACCGCGCGATTCGGTTCGCTGGCGGTGCTCGAGAAGGGCACGGGGCACCCCTGGGCGAGCCGGGCGGCCGTCGCGCCCGACATCGACGGCGCGCCGGTGATGCTGCTGTCCGCGCTGTCGCCGCATACGGCCGCGATCGATGCGGACCCGCGATGCAGCCTGCTGCTCGGCGAGCCGGGTCGCGGGGATCCGCTGGCCCATCCGCGTATCACGGTGCTCGGTCGCGCGCGGCGACTGGACCGGGGGTCACCCGCGGACGAGCGGGTTCGCGCCCGCTTCCTTGCGCGCCATCCAAAGGCGGCCCTGTATGCCGGTTTCGGCGACTTCGCGTTCTTTCGCCTCGAGCCGGCGCGAGCGGTCCTCGTCGGTGGCTTCGGACGGGCATTCGATCTGGCGCCCGTCGATTTCCTGGACGGCGATATGCCGGACAATGACGATACCGGACCGCTGGCGGCGCTTGCCGCCGGGGAGCGCGGCGCCATCGAGCACATGAACCGGGACCATGCCGATGCCGTGTCGCTCTACGCCACGAGGCTGTGCCGCGCCGAGCCGGGCGACTGGCGGATCGTGTCCCTCGATGCGCATGGCATCGACATGATGAGCGGGGAGCGGATCGAACGACTGGAGTTCGATGCGCCGCTGTCGAACGCCGCGCAGCTGCGTGAAGTGCTCGTCGACCTCGCGGCGCGCGCCCGCGCCATCCCGCCCGGCGCCGGATAGGATGAAATCCCCGGACGCACGGGAGTGACGACATGCGTTCAGGAGCCTCCTTCGCCTCGATCACGATCGCCGGGGTGCTCGCCCTGGCCGCCTGCGCCGGCCCTCCGCTGGCCATGCCGGACACGCAGGAGGGCGGCAACGGCCCCGTTCGGGTGGCGTTCGTCGAGCCGGAGCGCTTCACCGACATCGCGACCTCGCCGGTCAACGCCAGTGAGCGCGAAGCGAACCTCCGCGAGTTGCGACGCCATATCGAGCGCCGCGCCGGGGCGCTGCTCGCCGAGGGCCAGCGCCTCGAGGTCACGATCACCGACATCGACATGGCGGGGCAGGCGGAACCCTGGCGTGCCCGGGCGCCGGAGATGCGGATCGTTCGGGATGTCTATCCGCCGCGAATCGACGTGCGCTTCCGCCTGGTCGACGGGGAGGGCATGGTGCTGCGGTCGGGCCAGCGAAGCCTGCGCGACCCGATGTTCATGGCGCGTGGCGGCCGCTACGACGGCGAACGCCTGAAGTTCGAGAAGGCCCTGTTGGACGACTGGATCGAGCGCGAGTTCGGGTCGGCGCCCGGGGACTGAGGGGCACGGTCCGGGGGCCTCGGGAGGAGGCCCGCCCCGGCTCGCGGCCGGAAGGTCATTCCAGGTTCTGCACCTGCTCGCGCACCTGTTCGATGAGGACCTTCAGGTCCACCGCGGTGCGGGTCAGGTCCACGGCCGCCGCCTTGGAGCCGAGGGTGTTCGCCTCGCGATTGAGTTCCTGCACCATGAAGTCGAGCCGCTTGCCGACGGGCCCGGGGCCGGACAGGATGCGGCGGCATTCGTCGATGTGCGTCGCGAGCCGGTCGATCTCTTCCGCGACATCGATCCGCAGTCCGTATGCGGCAACCTCCTGCCGGATGCGGGCGAGGGTCTCGTCGGGAGGCAGGGCGGCCGCACCCGGCACGGAAGCGATGGCGGCCTCGATGCGCTCGGCGAGGCGCGTCTCGAAGGCCGCCCGCAACTCGGGCGTGCGCTCGTGCAAGGTGGCCACCCGCTGCGACATCGCGTCGAGCCGCTCCAGGATCACCGCCACAAGGCGCGCGCCCTCGCGCTCCCGCGTCGCGGTGAAGTCGGCGAGCAGCTCGGTGCCGAGTTCGACGGCCTCCGGGACCAGGGTCTCGGGCGAGCCCGCGTCGGCAAACACGCCGGGGAAGCGGAGCACGTCCCCGATGCTCGCCGGTGCCAGGTCCGGATCGCGTTCGCGCAGCTGCGCGATGCTGGCGAGCAGGCGCGCGACGAGCTGCTCGTCGAGGCGGGCGTCGGGACCGAGGGCCCTGGGCCGCAGGCTGATGCGGCATTCGATCTTGCCCCGGCGCGCCGCGCGCGTCACCGCGGCGCGCAGTGCGGGCTCGGCGGCCCGCAGCTCGTCCGGCACCCGGAACGCGAGGTCGAGGTAGCGGGAATTGACGCTGCGCCATTCGACGGCGAGCTGGCCGAGGGGCGTCTCGCGGGTGCCGCTGGCGTAGCCGGTCATGCTCTGGATGCGGTGTGCCCGCGACGTTTGGGACACTGGTCCTCCTCTGGTACCAAAAGACCTTTAAAATCCGGGGGATGGGATCGCAGACCAATGCCCCGCTGCCCGACGGCCTGGAGATCGGCGGCTATCGTATCGTACGGCGCATCGCCAGCGGCGGGTTCTCGATCGTGTATCTCGCCGAGGATGCGCGCGGCGAGCAGTTCGCGATCAAGGAATACCTCCCGAGCTCGCTCGTGAAGCGCCAGGAGGGCGAGCTCGTCCCGGCGATCGAGGACAAGAACATCGCCACCTTCCGCAATGGCCTGAAGTGCTTCTTCGAGGAAGGGCGCGCGCTTGCCCAGATCTTCCACCCCAACGTCGTGCGGGTGGTCAACTTCTTCCGGGCCAACGGCACCGTCTACATGGTGATGGCCTACGAGCGCGGCCGTAGCCTGCAGGAGCTCGTGCTGCGAAACCGCGGCAAGGGGCCGAAGATGGGCGTACTGGCCGAGCGCCACGTCATCGCGGTCTTCACGCAGGTGATGAACGGCCTGCGCGAGGTACACGCCAACCGGCTGCTCCATCTCGACCTCAAGCCGGCCAACATCTACCTGCGCCTGGACGGCACGCCGCTGCTGCTCGATTTCGGCGCGGCACGCCGGGCGCTCGACGCGGACAGCCCCAAGCTCTTCCCGATGTATACCCCGGGCTTCGCCGCGCCCGAGCTGTACCGGCGCAATCGCCAGCTGGGCCCATGGTCCGACGTCTACAGCCTCGGGGCGAGCATGTTCGCCTGCATGGCGGGCGCGCCGCCGCAACCCGCCGACAAGCGGGAGCTAGAGGACAAGCTGCCCGCCGCCCTGGCGAGGCTCGGCGAATCCGGCGCCTACTCGGCGCCCCTGGTGGAGCTCGTCGCCTGGTGCCTCAAGCTGAGCCCGCTGGAGCGCCCGCAGAGCGTATTCGCGTTGCAGCGCGCCCTGCGCCGGATCGCTCGTGATTCGGGGTCGCAGCCGCCCGACCGTTCGCTCGGGCGCTGGATCGACAGCCTTGCCGCGCGCCTGCCGTTTCGCCGGCGGGAAGACCGCAGCGGTTCGCTGAGCTTGCCGGGCTGACAACGTGGAGTCCTTGTTGCGCTTCTCGATCTACCAGGATACGGACATCGGCCAGCGTGCGGCCAACCAGGATCGCATGGGCTACTGTTTCACGCGCGACGCCCTGCTGATGATCGTGGCCGACGGCATGGGCGGCCATCTTCGTGGGGAGGTGGCCGCACAGATCGCGATGCAGACGGCCGCGGCGGACTTCCAGCAGGCGGCCAGGCCGTCGCTCGCGGATCCCGCGGAGTTCCTCGATCGCACGCTGCGCCATGGTCACCGCGAGATCCTGCGCTACCAGCAGCTCCATCGCCTGCCCGAGTCGCCTCGAACCACGGTGGTGGCCTGCATCGTGCAGGACGGACGGGCCTGGTGGGCGCATGCGGGGGATTCCCGGCTCTACTGGATTCGTCGCGGCGTGTGCCTCGCGCGCACACAGGACCATTCGAAGGTGCAGAACCTGCTCAACCTCGGGCTGATCCAGCCCCACGAGCAGGAGACCCATCCGGAGCGCAACAAGGTGCTCAACTGCCTGGGTTCCCCGTTCGAGCCCACCATCGAGCTGGGCGGCGCACCGCAGCTCGAACCGGGCGACCTGCTGATGCTGTGCAGCGACGGTGTCTGGTCGGCATACGACGAGGACACGGTCTGCGATCGCCTCTCCGGCACGCCGGTTGCCGAGGGCATCCCCCTGCTCGTGCGCGACGCGGTCGAGATGCTCGGACCCTTTGCCGACAACGCGACGGCCGTCGCGATGCGCTGGGAGGGCGACGGGCTGGGCGAGGGCCTGTCGTCGGCGAGCGTGCCCGATGGCGCCATCACCACCACCATCGCGCTCGGGCCGGTCGACGAGGAGGCCGCCCAGGGCGAGGACCTCTCCGAAGACGAGATCGAGCGCACGATCGCCGAGATCCGCGCGGCGATCGAGCGCAGCGGGGGCCAGGGATGAGCCGCCCCGGCGGACGCCGCCCGGACGAACTGCGTCCGGTCCGGTTGACGCGCGGCTACACGCGCTATGCCGAAGGCTCGGTGCTCGTGGAATTCGGGCACACGCGCGTCCTGTGTACCGCCAGCGTCGAGGACAAGGTGCCGGGCTTCCTGCGCGGCGCGGGGGAGGGCTGGGTCACGGCAGAGTACGGCATGTTGCCGCGCGCGACGCACACGCGATCCGGGCGCGAGGCCGCCGCGGGCCGGCAATCCGGTCGCAGCCTGGAGATCCAGCGCCTGATCGGGCGCAGCCTGAGGGCGGTCTTCGACCGCAAGGCGCTGGGCGAGCGCACCCTCACCCTGGATTGCGACGTGCTGCAGGCCGACGGCGGAACCCGATGCGCGGCGATCACGGGCGCCTTCGTTGCCGCGGCCGACGCCGTGGCGGGGCTGCGTGAAGCGGGCCTGCTCGCGGGCGAGCCGATCCTCGACCATGTCGCGGCGGTGTCGGTGGGGCTGTACCAGGGAGAGCCGGTCCTCGATCTCGACTACGAGGAGGACTCCGGCTGCGACGCGGACTGCAATGTCGTCATGACGGGAAGCGGCGGGATCGTGGAAGTGCAGGGCACGGCCGAGGGCGATCCCTTCTCGCGTGCCCAGCTCGAGCGGTTGCTCGACTATGCGGCCACGGGCATCGCGAGGCTGGTCGAGCTCCAGCGCGAGGCGCTCGCGGCGCCGCTTCCGGGTTCGACGAAGACACCATGAAGGCAGGTCGGCGGATCGTGCTGGCTTCGGGCAATGCCGGCAAGCTCGCGGAGTTGCGCGCCCTGCTCGCGCCCCTGGGATTCGAGCTGGTGGCGCAGGGCGAGCTCGGGGTGCCGGATGCCGAGGAGCCCTGGCCGAGCTTCGTGGAAAATGCCATCGCCAAGGCGCGCCATGCCAGCCGGCACACCGGACTGCCCGCGCTCGCCGACGACTCGGGCCTTTGCGTGGCCGCCCTCGGCGGCGCCCCGGGCGTCCTGTCGGCTCGCTACTCGGAGGCGGCGGGCGGCGAGCGGGGCGACGCGGCCAACAATGCCCGGCTGCTGGCGGCGCTCGAGGGGGAGCGGGACCGGCGCGCCTGCTTCCATTGCGCGCTCGTCCTCCTGCGGCATGCGGACGATCCCCGCCCGCTGATCGCCGAGGGCAGCTGGCACGGTCGGATCGGCGATGCGGCGCGCGGCACTCACGGCTTTGGCTACGATCCGCTCTTCCTCCCCGACGGTGAAGAACTGAGCGCCGCCGAGCTGGACCCGGCGCGCAAGAATGCGCTGAGCCACCGCGGAAAGGCGATGGCGAACCTGATTGCGCGCCTGCGCGACGAAACCTCGCCCGGGGACGACGGGGCGCGGGAAAGGTGACTGCCGTCGCCCGGGTCCAGGCCCCGCGGGCGCTCCGTCGCCATGGCTGATCGTCATTCGCAGGTCGTCTCCCTGCATCGCCCCTCGCGCGCGTCGGGCGTGGTTCCGCCGCCGCCGCTGTCGCTCTACGTGCACCTGCCATGGTGCGTACGCAAGTGCCCGTACTGCGACTTCAACTCGCACGAGCAACGCGGCGGGCTCGACGAGGCCGGCTACATCGACACCTTGCTCGCCGATCTCGAGTCGGCCCTGCCGCAGGTCTGGGGACGCAGCGTCCAGACGGTGTTCCTCGGCGGGGGCACGCCGAGCCTGTTCTCGCCGGAGGCGATCGATCGCCTGCTCGCCGGAATCCGGGCGAGGGTCATCCTCCTCGCCGGGGCAGAGGTCACGATGGAGGCCAATCCCGGCACGTTCGAGCGCGAGCGCTTCGAGGGCTATGCGCAGGCGGGTGTCAACCGGCTCTCGATCGGTGTGCAGAGCTTCTCGGATCGTGCCCTCCGGGCGATCGGCCGGATCCACGACGGCGACCAGGCGCGCGCCGCGATCGAGACGGCCGCGCGCTGCTTCGAGACCTTCAACATCGACCTGATGTACGCGCTGCCGGGCCAGACGCTCGCCGAATGCGAGGCCGACCTGCGCACCGCGCTGTCGTTCGATCCGCCGCATCTCTCCTGCTACCACCTGGCGATCGAACCGAACACGCTCTTCGCCGCCCGTCCGCCGGTGGTGCCCGGGCAGGACGAGGCCGCCGACATGCAGGACATGGTGGAGGCGGTCCTGGGCGGCGCAGGTTTCGAGAACTACGAGGTTTCCGCCTGGGCGCGGCCGGGACATCGCTGCCTCCACAACCTGAACTACTGGCAGTTCGGCGACTACCTCGGCATCGGCGCCGGCGCGCACGGCAAGCTGAGCTTCCACGACAGGATCGAGCGCGAGCAGCGCTGGCGACACCCGGCCCGATACCGGCGCGCGGTGGCCGAAGGCGAGCCGGTGGAGATCCGGCGCCGGCTGGCACCGGCCGATCTCTGCTTCGAGTTCATGCTGAATGCACTGCGCCTGGTCGAGGGCGTGCCGGCCGCGCTGTTCCCAGCGCACACCGGCCTCCGGCTCGACGCGTTCGGCAAGTCGCTGGCCGAGGCGGCCGCGGACGGCCTGCTCGATCCGGATCCCTCGCGGATCCGCGCGACTCCGCTGGGGCGCCGGTTCCTGAACGACCTGCAGGAGCGCTTCCTGCCCGACCCGGAGCGCACCGGCGCCTAGCGGTTCCACCCGCGCGCCGGCTCGATCCTTCGGCGCCGAATACCGGGTTTCCACGGTCCCTCGGAGAGTTGCGGCGCCTGATGCCGCCACTTAAGATCGTTGGCGATAACGGCGAGGCCCGATCGGAGGCAGCCGACCGCCACGAGGAGACACCATGAAGACGACGATGATGCAACGGCCCCTTTCGCTGAACGACATTCTCGAGAGGGCCGGAACCATCTTCCCCGAGCAGGCGGTGATCTCGCGGCTCCCGGACAAGTCGCTCGTACGGCATACCTATCGCGAGTTCCACCAGCGTACCCGGCGACTCGCCGCCGGCCTGCTCAAGGCGGGGCTGAAGAAGGGCGACCGGGTCGCCACCCTCTGCTGGAACCACCATGCCCACCTGGAGGCGTACTTCGGGATCCCGGCCGCGGGCGGGGTGATGCATACCCTCAACCTTCGGCTCTCGCCCGAGGACATCGGCTGGATCGCCGCGCATGCCCAGGATCGCTTCATCATCGTCGACGACGTGCTCCTGCCCCTGCTGAAGGCGGTGGCGCCGCTGCACCGGTTCGAACGGGTGTTCGTCTACCGGTTCTCGGGCAAGCCGCTCGAGTCGCACGGCGCGATCGAAGGGGCCCCGGCCCTCGAGGACTACGAGTCGATGCTGGCCTCGCCCGAAGAGGCCGACGCATTCCGGTACGTCGAGCACGACGAGAACGACCCGGTGTCCATGTGCTACACCTCGGGCACCACGGGCAGGCCGAAGGGCGTCGTCTATTCGCACCGCTCGACCGTCCTTCACTCCCTGGTGGCCAGCCTGCCGGACGCGGTTCGCATCGGATCGCGGGATGTCGTTCTGCCGGTGACTCCCATGTTCCACGCGAACAGCTGGGGCGTTCCGTACGCGGCCGTAATGAACGGCGCAAGGCTTGTGTTCCCGGGTCCGCACCTGCATCCCGACGACCTCCTCGACCTGATGCAGATCGAGCCGCCGACCTTGTCGCTCGGGGTGCCGACGATCTGGCTCTCGCTGATCCAGACCTACGAGGCCCACCCGGGCCGCTGGAAGCTGCCGGAGGGCATGCGCAGCCTGGTGGGGGGCTCCGCGGCGCCGGAATCGCTGATTCGCGCCTTTGCGCGAAACGGCATCGAACTCGCCCAGGGCTGGGGCATGACCGAGACCTCGCCGCTCGCCACGGTTTTCAATCGCAAGCCGGAACTGGTGGACATCGGCGAGGACGAATGGTTCCGGCTGCGCGCGCTGCAGGGTGTTCCCGTGCCCCTGGTGGAGGTCCGCATCGTCGATGACGAGGGCAGGACCTGTCCGTGGGATGGGCAGGCGGTCGGCGAACTGCAGACCCGCGGACCGTACATCACCGGTTCGTATCACGGCGATGGACACGATCCCGAGAAGTTCAGCGAGGACGGCTGGCTGCGGACGGGCGACGTGGCGGCGATCGATTCCCATGGCTTCATGCGAATCGCCGATAGGACAAAGGACTTGATCAAATCCGGCGGTGAATGGATCAGCTCGGTTGACCTGGAGAACGCCATCATGGCCCATCCCGCCGTCGCCGAGGCGGCGGTAATCGCGGTCCCGCATCCCAAGTGGGCGGAGCGGCCGCTCGCCTGCGTGGTCCTCAAGCCGGGCGCCACCCTGAAGGCCGAGGAGCTGCGCCGGCACCTGTCGTGTTCCTTCGCGAGCTGGCAGCTCCCGGACGCGGTCGAGTTCCTCGACGAGATCCCGCGCACGTCGACGGGCAAGTTCTGGAAGGCGAAGCTGCGCGAGCAGTACGCCAACTGGAAACCGGCCGACGCGCCTTGACGCACCGAGGTGGTGCGGCAGTTGCGACAGCGCCCCACGATGGGGCGCTCTCTTTTGGTGCATGCGGCGCTCGATCCCGGCGCGGGACGCCCGCAAGCCGCGCAGGCGCCGAGCGGCCCACAGCCTGCACCGGGCGGGGAGGTGGCATGGATGCTGCTATAGCCCTTTGCGCGTTGCTGGCGTGCGGGAAAACCCCCAGAATCGTCCGACGCGCGAGGCCGGTCTGTCCGGATCCACAACCCCCATTCGAGTCGTAGTAGTCACCAGGAGAAGCCGCTCATGGCCACGGCCAAGGATGTCATCAAGATGATCTCGGACAACGAGGTCAAGTTCGTCGATTTCCGGTTCACCGACACGCGCGGCAAGGAGCAGCACGTCTCGGTGCCCGTGTCCCAGTTCGACGAGGACAAGTTCAGTTCGGGCCACGCCTTCGACGGCTCCTCCATCGCGGGCTGGAAAGGCATCGAGGCCTCGGACATGCTCCTCATCCCCGATCCGGCCACCGCCGTCATCGACCCCTTCCGCGAGGAAAGCACCCTGCTGCTGACCTGCGACGTCATCGAGCCTTCCGACGGCAAGGGCTACGAGCGCGACCCGCGCTCGCTCGCGCGTCGCGCCGAGGCCTATCTCAAGTCGAGCGGGATCGGTGACACGGCCTATTTCGGACCGGAGCCGGAGTTCTTCGTCTTCGACTCCGTCACCTGGGGCAACGAGATGGGGGGCGCGTTCTTCAAGATCAACAGCGAGGAGGCCACCTGGTCGAGCGGCAAGGAGTTCGAGGGCGGCAACCTCGCCCATCGCCCGAGCGTGAAGGGCGGCTACTTCCCGGTGCCGCCGGTCGATTCGCTGCAGGACATGAGGTCGGAGATGTGCCTCATCCTCGAGCAGATGGGCATCCCGGTCGAGGTGCACCACCACGAGGTGGCGGGCGCCGGCCAGTGCGAGATCGGCACCCGCTTCGCCGAGCTGGTCACCCGCGCCGACTGGACGCAGCGCCTGAAGTACGTGGTCCACAACGTGGCCCACAGCTACGGCAAGACCGCGACCTTCATGCCCAAGCCCCTGGTGGGCGACAACGGTTCGGGGATGCATACCCACCAGTCGATCTGGAAGGACGGGGAGAACCTCTTCGCCGGCGACAAGTACGCCGGGCTGTCGGACCTCGCCCTGTACTACATCGGCGGGATCATCAAGCACGCCCGCGCCCTGAACGCCATCACGAACCCGTCGACCAACTCGTACAAGCGGCTCGTTCCCGGCTTCGAGGCCCCGGTGATGCTCGCCTATTCGTCGCGCAACCGCTCGGCCTCCATCCGCATCCCGCACGTGAGCAACCCGAAGGGCCGCCGGATCGAGGTCCGCTTCCCGGACCCCATGGCCAACCCCTACCTGGCCTTCGCGGCGATGCTGATGGCCGGTATCGACGGGATCCAGAACAAGATCCATCCGGGCGAGGCCGCCGACAAGAACCTTTACGACCTGCCGCCGGAAGAGGGCAAGAAGATCCCCACGGTCGCGAGCTCGCTCGACCAGGCGCTGGAGGCGCTCGACCGGGATCGCGAGTTCCTCACCCGGGGCGGGGTGTTCAGCGACTCGCTGATCGATGCCTACATCGAGCTGAAGATGGCCGAGGTCACGCGGTTCCGCATGGCCACGCATCCCTGCGAATTCGACATGTACTATTCGCTCTGATTGGCCAGGGGCCTTCGGAACGACAGGGGGCGCCGAAGCGGCGCCCCTTTTTCTTCGCAGCATGAGGATGCAAGGATGATCGCCTTTCCGTTGAAGCGGATGCCCGCCGTGGCGCTGGCCGCAGCCTGCCTGGCGCTGGGACATGCCCCGGCCCGGGCGGAGATCTGGCGCTGCGAGAACCCGGACGGCGTCGTCGAGTACAGCAATGCCAGGCCCGGGCGCGATCGCAAGGACTGCCGGCGGGTGGAGCTGCCCGCGCTCACCACCATTCCGGCCCCCGCGCCGCCGCCGGCTCCCGCGAAGGCGCAGCCCCGGCCCGATTTTCCGCGGGTGGACGCCTCGACCCAGCGCGCCCGCGACGAGGAGCGCCGCCAGATCCTCGAGCGGGAGCTGCGCAAGGAGGAGGAGCGCCTCGCGGCGCTCGAGGCCGAGTACAAGGGCGGTCAGCCGGACAGGCTGGGCAGCGAGCGCAACTACCAGAAGTACCTCGACCGGGTCGAGCGGCTCAGGAACGAGATCGCCACGGCGGAGGCCAATGTCGCGTCGATCCGTCGCGAGATCGATGCCTTGCCCCGCTGAGCGCCGGCAGGACCTGGAACCGCGCTTCGCGGGGCTCGACCTTCTCGCGAGCGCCGTGGTGCTGCTGGACGAGCGCGGCCACGCGCAATACATGAACCTGGCGGCCGAGCAGCTCTTCCAGATCTCCTGGCGCCGGCATGCCGGGGACCGCTTCTCGTCCATCTTCGTCGACGGCTCGCCGATCGACTCGCTGCTCGCCGAGGCGACCTCGAACCGGTTCGACGAGATCCGCACCGAATTGGCGCTGGAGCGCCCCGGCCATGCGCCGCTCGAACTCCATGCGATCGCGGTACCCGTCGAGGACCCGATGGTTGCCGTGCTGGTCGAGTTCCGCGAGACCGATCATCGCCAGCGGCAGGATCGCGAGGCGCACCTGCTCGGCTCGGCCGAGGCGAATCGCGAGCTGGTGCGCAATCTCGCGCACGAGATCAAGAACCCGCTCGGGGGGCTGCGCGGAGCGGCCCAGCTGCTCGAACTGGAGCTCGAATCGCCCGAGCTGCGCGAGTACACGCAGGTCATCATCAAGGAGGCGGACCGGTTGCAGGCGCTGGTCGATCGCCTGCTCGCGCCGCATCGCAAGGCCCGGAAGGTCGCACCGCTCAACATCCACGAGGTCTGCGAGCGCGTCCGGATGGTGGTCCAGTCGGAGTTCCCCGAGACCCTCGAGATCCATCGCGACTATGACGCGAGCCTGCCCGAGATCACCGGCGACAAGGAGCAGCTAATCCAGGCCTTGCTGAACCTCGTGCGCAATGCCGCGCAGGCCATGGACGGCCGTGGCGTCATCGAGCTGCGCACCCGCGTCGCACGCCTCGTGACGATCGACAGAAAGGTGTACAAACTGGCACTGGAATTGCATGTGATCGACAACGGCCCGGGCATCCCCGAGGAGATCCGCGAACGCGTGTTCTTCCCGCTGGTGTCGGGCCGCGAGGGCGGCAGCGGGCTGGGCCTGTCGATCGCGCAGAGCTTCGTGCAGCAGCACGGAGGGCTGATCGACTGCGAGAGCAGGCCGGGGCGCACCGATTTCCGCATGTTGCTGCCGCTGGCCTGAAGCAGGCCGGTGCCGGCGCAAGGGACGGGAGTGATGTGCAGGTGACGGAATCCGTATGGGTCGTCGACGACGACCAGTCGATACGCTGGGTCCTCGAGCGCGCACTGCAGCGCGCGGGGTTGGACGTGAGGGCCTTCGCATCCGCGCACGACTGCCTGGCAGCGCTCGGGCGCGAGCAGCCCCGGGTGCTTGTCTCGGACATCCGGATGCCCGGGGAGAACGGCATCGAGCTGCTCGAGCGGATGAAGGCGCGCTGGCCCGGGCTGCCCGTCATCATCATGACCGCGTTCTCCGATCTCGAGAGCGCGGTGGCCGCGTTCCAGGGGGGCGCCTTCGAATACCTGCCCAAGCCCTTCGACGTGCAGGCCGCGGTCGAGCTGATCCGCAGGGCGGTCGATGAGCACACCCTCACCGCGGCCCCCGAGGACCAGGTGCAGGAAGGGCTCGACATGCTCGGCCACGCGCCGGCGATGCAGGAGGTCTTCCGCGCCATCGGGCGGCTGTCGCAGTCGAACGTGACGGTCCTCGTCACGGGCGAATCGGGCACCGGCAAGGAGCTGGTTGCCCGCGCGCTGCATCGGCACAGCCAGCGCGCATCGCAGCCTTTCGTCGCACTCAATACGGCGGCGATCCCGCGCGACCTGCTCGAGTCGGAGCTCTTCGGGCACGAGCGGGGCTCCTTCACCGGGGCCCAGCAGATGCGTCGCGGCCGCTTCGAACAGGCCGACGGCGGTACGCTGTTCCTCGACGAGATCGGGGACATGCCGGCCGAGCTGCAGACCCGGCTCCTGCGCGTCCTCTCGGACGGGCAGTTCTACCGCGTGGGCGGCCACCAGCCCATTACGTCGAACGTGAGGGTGATCGCGGCCACGCACCAGAACCTCGAGGAACGGGTGCGCCAGGGCCTGTTCCGGGAGGATCTCTTCCATCGCCTGAACGTGATCCGGCTGCGCCTGCCGCCACTGCGCGAGCGGGTCGAGGACATCCCGCTGCTTGCCCGTCATTTCCTCCAGAAGAGCGCGAGCGAGCTGGGCGGCGATCCCAAGCGCCTGACGGAAGCCGCCCTCGAGGTCATGAAGTCGTTCTCCTGGCCGGGAAACGTGCGCCGGCTCGAGAACGTATGCAACTGGCTCACCGTGATGGCGCCAAGCCAGACGGTCGATGCGAAGGACCTGCCTCCGGAGCTGCGGGAGTCCGTCGCCGTGGCCGCTGCGACGGCGACCATGGCCGCCGTCGCTCCCGCCTCCGCGCCCGCGCCCGTCATGGCGGGCGCGGCGATGGCCGAGGAAAGGCCGGGACCCGCCGCGTCGAGCCCGCCGCGCCAGGGCCCGGGCGGCGAGACGCTGTGCGCGCCCGGCGGGGCCTGGGCCGAGCTGCTCGAGCGCGAGGTCGGTGCGATGCTCGCGGCCCAGGGCGACACGCCGCGCGAGGGCGGCGACAGCGACCTGATGGACCGGCTTACCCGGCAGTTCGAATCGACCGTCATCCGGGCCGCCTTGCGGCACACCCGCGGCAAGCGGATCGATGCGGCCGCGCGCCTCGGCATCGGCCGCAACACGATCACTCGCAAGATCCAGGAACTGCGGCTCGAATCCGATTGAGGGATCAGGTAGCGGCGATCTCGACGATCACCGGCGCATGGTCCGAAGGCTTCTCCAGCTTGCGGGGTTCGCGGTCGATCGTGCAGGCGATCACTCGGTCCGCGATGCGCTCGTCGACCAGTGCGAAGTCGATCCGCAGGCCGGCATTGCGGCGGAATGCGAGCATCCGGTAGTCCCACCAGGAGTAGGACCGCTCCGGCTGGTCGAACCGGCGAAACGCGTCGACGAAGCCCGAGTCGATCAGCGACCGGAAGCGCTCGCGCTCGGGCTCGGTGCAGTGGATCTTCCCGGCCCAGGCGGCAGGGTCGTGCACGTCACGGTCCTCGGGCGCGATGTTGAAGTCCCCGAGCAGGATGCGCGGGAGCCCGTCCCGGGTGGAGTCGAGCCATTGCTTCAGGGCGTCGATCCAGGCGAGCTTGTACGTGAACTTGGGGGAGTCTGGCGCCTGGCCGTTGGGAAAGTAGGCGCAATAGACATCGAGGTCACCGTAGCGGGCGGCGATCAGCCGCTTCTGGTCGTCCGGGAAGAGCGGATTGCCCACGCGCACGTCGCGTCCCTCGCCGACGGTGTCGAGCCGGCTCAGCAGGGCGACGCCGTTGTAGGTGGGCTGGCCGCTGAAGACGGCGGCGTAACCGATCTCCCGGAGCTCGGCGACGGGAAACTTGTCGTCGACGATCTTGGTTTCCTGTATGGCCAGGACGTCGACCGGATTGGATGCCAGCCAGCCGAGGACATGCGGCAGGCGGACGCGCAGGGAGTTCACATTCCAGGTGGCGAGCTTGATCGATGGCACGGCGCTGACTTGGACACGGGAAACTAGCGATCTTCGGGCTTTTCGGCGTCGATGTCGATCGCGGGCGGCCCGGCCCGTCACAGGGGGCGCTGGCGGATCCGGCAGCGGCCGGTCGGCGCTCAGTCGCTTGCGTGCGTCGCCGGATGCGCGGCATGCGGCACGATCCCGCGAAAATGACGGATCGTGCGGGCGAGGCCCTCGTCGAGGCCGGTCGTCGGGTTCCAGCCGAGCACCGCGCGGGCCAGGTCGATGTCGGGACAACGTTGCATGGGATCGTCGGCGGGAAGCGGCCTGAACTCGATGCGCGACGCCGAGCCCGTGAGGACGAGGACTTTCTCGGCGATCGCCCGGATGCTCAGCTCCTGCGGATTGCCGAGATTCACCGGCGCGCAAAGGTTCCCCTCGCAGTCCATCAGGCGCACGAGCGCCTCCACCATGTCGTCGACGTAGCAGAAGGCGCGGGTCTGGCTGCCGTCCCCGTGCAGGGTGATCGGCCGCCCGGCCAGGGCCTGGACGATGAAGTTGGACACGACCCGCCCGTCGTCGGGATGCATTCGCGGACCGTAGGTGTTGAAGATCCGCGCGATGCGGATCGAAACGCCGTGTTGCCGGTGGTAGTCCACGAACAGGGTTTCGGCGCAGCGCTTGCCTTCGTCGTAGCAGGCGCGCGGCCCGATCGGGTTCACATGGCCCCAGTAGTCCTCGCGCTGCGGATGCATCCGCGGGTCTCCGTACACCTCGCTGGTGGACGCCTGGAGGATCCGCGCCTTGACCCGCTTGGCGAGCCCCAGCATGTTGATCGCGCCGTGCACGCTCGTCTTGGTCGTCTGTACCGGATCGAACTGGTAGTGGATCGGGGATGCAGGGCACGCGAGGTTGTAGATCTGGTCGACCTCCACGTAGAGCGGGAAGGTGATGTCGTGGCGCATGACCTCGAACCGCGGGTCGTCGAGCAGGTGCGCCACGTTCGCCCGGCGCCCGGTGTAGTAGTTGTCCACGCAGAGCACCTCGTTTCCGGCGGCGAGCAGCCGTTCACAAAGATGCGACCCGATAAACCCGGCCCCGCCGGTGACGAGGATGCGCTTCGAGGGGCCGGAGGCCGTCATGCCGTTCTCCCGGGTCGTGGGCGGTCGTCGATTGTCATGTCGTCACGTGCGCGAAGGCGGCGAGCCAGTCGCCGACGAAGCGGTCGATCGCGAAGCGCTCGCGCGCGAGCCTTCGGCCGGCGGAACCGACCTCGCGCGCCATGTCGGGGTCGGCGAGGAGGCGATGCATGTCCTCCACCAGGCGCGCGGGGTCGGTATGGAGGAACCCGCTCTCGCCGTCACGCAGCACCGTCGCGACCTCGGTCGTCGCCAGGGCCACGACGGGAAGGCCGACCATCATGGCCTCGATCACCGACAGCCCCAGGCTCGTGTAGCGGATCGGGTTGAAGAAGAGGCGATAGCGAGAAGTGAATCCGGCGAGTTCCAGGTTGCCGACTTCGCCGAGGCCGCCCAGGCTTCGCGCGTCCATCCCGACGAGGTCGAGCGGCACCTGCCGCCGCGCGGCCTCGAACACGTCGAGCCCGAGCCGGCGCCCGCGTCGGCGCATGTTGTTCACCACCACGATGCCGCGCGGCTGGTCCCCGATGTATCGAACCCCGCCCGGTACGAGCACGCCATGCTCGATCACCCGTGAAGGGGTGATGCCGCTGTCCCACATCAGCGCATCGAAATGCGTGACATGCACCAGCAGGATGCGTTCGTCCTGGACCGGGTGCAGCGTATCGGTCGGATGCTCCCGTGGCGGGTCGTGCTCGAGGAAGATCGCCGGAAGCGCCCGTTGGTCGTCGTCGAGCACACGCAGGCGATCCTCCAGGTAGTGCCTGGCGGACTGGTACAGCACGCAGTCGAACGGCCTGCCTCGCAGCTGCGCTTCGGGAACCTCGTGGACGTTCCCGCCCCAGGGGAGTTGCCCGACCCGCCCCGCATGGCCGGGCGGATCGCCTGGCCGGGTGACGAGCCAGAAATCGTGGGGCACCTGGCTGAGGTAGTACAGGTAGTTCCCGTGGACGTGCCACGTCAGGATGCGCAGGCGGCGGTCAGTGCGCGGCATGGGCATGGCGTTCGAGCTGCTCGTCGATGGCGGCCAGGACGGCGGCGGGCGCGACGTCCCAGGCGCAGGCATGGCCGTGGGGACAGTGATCGAAGGCACATGGCCGGCAGGGCGCATCGGCCCACAACACCCGGTGACGTCCCGCATCGAGGGGCGCCCACCGGCGTACGTCGCTGCCTGACGCGACGATCACGCTGGGATGTCGCAGGCCGGCCGCGATGTGCGACACGCCGGTGTCGTTCGCGAGCAGCAGGCGGCTGCCGCCCACGATGGCGGCCATGCCGCCCAGGGAAGTGCGGCCATCGACGCGATGGACCAGCGCGCGAGGAACACCATCCGCGCGCAAGGCATGGTCCAGCTCGCCGACCAGAACCCGCTCCTCCCGGGTTCCCGTCAGCACCAGGGGCCAGCCTCGGCTGGCCAGCATGCGGCCGACGCGGGCGAAGTGGACGAGCGGCCAGCGTCGTGATGCCAGGCGCGCGCCCGCATGCAGGCAGATGTACTCCCCCGCCGCCAGCCCGTCCTCGGCCAGCAGGGCGGACGCCTCGACGCGGTCGGCCGCATGCAGGGGAAAGTCGAACGCAGGGCCGTCGTCCGGGATGCCGAGCGCCCGGGTGACGCGGAGGTAGCGCAGCGGCTCGGGCAGGGCCTCTGGCCAGGGAACGAAGCCTCGGGGTGCCGGGGTTCCGGCTGGCACGAAGCCCGCCAGGAACCGGGCGCCCAGGCGAGCGACGATGCGGTTGGTGAGCTCGCCGCTGCCGTGGAGCTGGATGACGAGGTCGAAGCGCCGGGATCGGGCATCGGCGACGAAGCGGCCGAGCTCGCCGGGGTTGGCCCGCTGCTCGGGCATGCCGGGAGCGCCCGGGAACCGCAGCAGCTCGTCCACCAGGCCGGGATACCGGTCGAGCAGGTGGGCTGCCGACGGCAGTCCCACGAGACTGATGCGCGCCGCGGGGAACCCGCCCCGGAGGGCCCGGAGCGCGGGAACGCTGCACAGCATGTCGCCGAGCTGCAGCGCCCGGAACACCGCGATCGACCGGACCTGGCGCTTGTCCATGGTGTTCAGGCGAAGAAGACCCGGTAGCGGATGCTGCCGACCACCCGCCAGAAGAGGGCGAGCGAGGGTATGAGGGCGGACGTCGCGAGCATCTCCAGCACGTGGCGGGGCGACCTCGAGGCGCCCCTCAGGCGGCGTCGACACAGTGCGAGCGTGAGGAAGACCCAGGTCGACAGTCCTCCCGCGGCGACCCAGGGTCGCCCGGTGAACAGGGCGACCGTCCCGACCACCAGTGCGAGGACCGACATGTAATACCCGATCGGTGGCACCGCCCGGATTCGCTGGCGATAGTGACGCGGGTACTTCCGGTAGAGCAGCGCGTCGTACATGACCTGGCGCTGCTGCGAAAGGCTCACTCCCCACGGCGATGGCCGTACCGGATGGACGACGACCGCTTCCGGGGCGGAAACGGTCCAGAAGCCGCGATCCAGGAGGGCGAACTGGAGATCGGAGTCTTCCCGCCACGCCTTCTCGTAGCGCTCGTCGAAGCCGCCCGTGCGCTCGAGCGCCAGGCGGCGCACGAAGCAGTTCGCGGTGATGAATTCGGCCCGCTCGAGGCCCGACACCCCTCGCTCATAGTCGGTCGGTACATCGGGCACGGGGACGATCGTGCGTCCGACCGCCGCATCGGCGCCCGCCTCGAGCGCCGCGAGACCTGCCCGCAGCCAGCCCGGGCGGGGAATCGTGTCGTCGTCGGTGAAGGCAATGAAGGGCGCCTGCGCCGCGCGCCAGCCAAGGTTGCGAGCGCCGGCCGGCCCCTGCGTGAGGCGCACCGGAACGTATCGGATCCCGGCGCTGCCCGGGCGTTCGCGAACCGCATTTACGACCCGCGCGGTCCCGGGACTCGGGCCGTCGTCGGCGACGACGATCTCGAAGTCGCCTGGATCGAGATCCTGCGAGCACAGCGCAAGGAGGCACCGCCGAAGGAGCTCCGGCCGGCGGAAGGTCGGCACCACCACACTGATGCGCGGAGGGTTCATCTCGCCGCCTTCTCGAGCAGGAAGGATCCGATCACCAGGGCATCGAGTGGCGAGGTCCAGAAGCACTCGACCGCGTCGCGTGGCGTGCAGACGATGGGCTCGCCCCGGGTGTTGAAGGAAGTGTTCACCAGGATGGGCACGCCGGTCCTATGCTCGAAGGCCGCCAGCAGGTCGTGGTACAGGGGATGCGCGTCGCGTTCGACCGTCTGCACCCGGGCGGTGCCGTCGACATGGCACACCGCAGGGATGCGTCCGGCCTGTTCCTCGATGACATCGAACACGAAGAGCATGAAGGGCGCCGCATATCCGGAGGGCCGGGCGCAACGGAACCAGTCGGCCGCCCGCTCGCGCAGCACGGCGGGAGCGACCGGCCGGAAATCCTCGCGATCCTTGATCTCGTTCAGCCTCGCCTGCATGTCGGCATGGATCGGCGAAGCGAGAATGGAGCGCGCCCCGAGGGCACGCGGGCCGAATTCCATCCGGCCCTGGAACCATCCGACGATGCGGTCACGCGCGAGCAGCTCGGCCGTTTCCCCGGCGATGTCGTCCAGCCGCCGGTAGGGAAGCTTGCTCCATCGAAGGAAGCCCTCGATCTCGTCGTCCCCGAACGAGGGGCCGAGGTAGGCGTGCTCCATGTGATAGCGCCGGCCACCGCCCTGGCCGGCTCTCTCGAGATGGTCGATCCAGAGGGCCGCGCCGAGGGCCGTGCCCGCATCTCCGGCAGCCGGCTGCACCCAGACCCGCTCGAACGGCCCGAGATCGCGCACGCGGGCGTTCGCGACGCAGTTGAGGGCTACGCCGCCCGCCATGGCGAGATTCG
>Ga0079224_100002942_pt1 | contig 21150 bp, 12 predicted proteins | sample Stecom2015_FD_80414 | JGI IMG/M metagenome (GOLD analysis project Ga0079224, IMG submission 80414) | Agricultural soil microbial communities from Utah to study Nitrogen management - Steer compost 2015 | ecosystem: Environmental > Terrestrial > Soil > Agricultural land | place: USA: Utah...
CAACTCCTTCGGCTGCGCGCTCACCGCGTCCGTGCTGATCATCGTCCTGGTCACGAAGTTCACGCACGGCGCGTGGATCACCCTCGGGCTGCTCGCGCTGCTCTACCTAGCGATGACCAGTGTGCGGCGCCACTACGACCGCGTCTCGCGTGAGCTGGTGGTGCCGGACCTGCACGCGGCCAAGGCCCTGCCCGCACGGGTCCACGGGATCGTCCTGCTCTCGCGGCTGCACCAGCCGTCCATGCGGGCGCTCGCGTACGCTCGCGCAACCCGGCCCTCCACCCTGGAGGCCGTCACCGTCGACGTCGACCCCGAGGACACCGACCGGCTGCGCCGCGCGTGGGAGGAGGCCGAGATCCCGGTCCCGCTGACGGTGCTGGACTCGCCGTTCCGCGAAGTGACCCGGCCGGTGGTGGACTACGTGCGCTCGGTCCGCCGCGCCTCGCCCAGAGACCTCGTCGTCGTCTTCCTTCCCGAGTACGTCGTCAGCCGCTGGTGGGAGCAGTTACTGCACAACCAGAGCGCGCTGCGACTGAAGGGCCGGCTGCTCTTCACCCCGGGCGTCGTGCTCGCCTCCGTCCCGTACCAGCTCGACCACGTCGACGACGTCGGCTCCCCGGCCGGGCCGCCCCGGGACGAGAACGAGAGTGATCGATGAGTCCGGACGACCCCGCCCACCCCGTCGTCGAGGTCGGTCCACCCGCGCACGGCGGGCACTGCGTCGCCCGTCTGGACGGGCGCGTCGTCTTCGTCCGGCACGCCGCGCCCGGTGAACGCGTCCGGCTGGCCGTCACCGAGCGCCGGGCCACTTTCTGGCGCGCCGATGCGGTGGAGGTGCTGAGCCCTTCGCCGGACCGTGTGCCGTCCGTGTGGCCGGAGTCGGGCCCCGGTGGTGTCGGCGGGGGAGAGCTGGCACACCTGGCGTTGCCGGCCCAGCGGGAGTGGAAACGGCGCGTGCTCGCCGACACGCTGCGGCGGATCGGAGGTGAGGCGATCGCCGACGACGTCGCGGCCCTGGCCGGCGAGGACGACGCCGTCCCACCGGTCGAGCCCGTAGGGCAGGACGAGGCACGCGGCGGACTCCGGACGCGGACGAGGATCGACCTGACCGTCACCGAGGACGGCCGGGCCGGTATGTACCGGCACCGGTCCCACGAGGTCCTGCCGATCGAGCACATGCCGCTCGCGCACGAAGCCATCGACGATCTCGGGCTGCTGGGGGAGCGCTCGCCCTGGCGGCATAGGTGGCGGCCGGGAGTGCGCGTCGAGGCGATCGCGCCCAGCGCGGGAGAGCCGCTCGTCCTGGTCGACGGCGAGCCCCCGGCAAGGAAGCGCAGCCGTTCCGCGCCGCCCCGGCGGAACGTGCGCGAGATCGTCGACTCGGCGGTCGGTCGGCTCACCTACCGGGTCTCCGGGTCCGGGTTCTGGCAGGTGCACCGCGACGCGCCGCACGTTCTCGTCGACCTCGTCCTGGCGGCCGCCGGCGACCTCGACGGCGCCCGGGTCGTCGAGCTCTACTCCGGGTCGGGACTCCTGACCCTGCCCCTCGTGCGCGCGGTGGGCGACGCCGGCACGATCGTGAGCCTCGAGGGCGACGCGGCCGCGGTCCGCGACGCCCGCCGCAACCTGCACGATCACCCGACGGCGCTGCTGCGCCACGGCCGGGTCGATCCGGCGGCCGTGCGCGAGGTCGGGGAGACGGTCGCCGGGGCCGGTACCGGGTCAGCCGGTCCGGACGTCGTCGTGCTCGATCCGCCACGGGCCGGGGCCGGCGCGGACGTCGTCGCCGCCATGTGTGACCTGCGTCCGGGGCGCGTGGTGCTGGTGGCCTGCGATCCCGCAGCCTTGGCCCGTGATCTCGCGGCAGCCCGTGAGCACGGGTACGTGCTCGAGTCCCTGCGCCCACTCGACCTGTTTCCGCACACGCACCACATCGAGGCGGTGGCCGCACTCGTGCCCGGTGGACATGACGCCGCGTCGCGAACTATCTTGACATCGAGATAATTTTTTCGTCGCGCCTGCTGGTGTCGAGTCTGCGTGGGACGATGGGCGGCGGAGGCCGTTGCCCCGCACCGCACGCCGAGGGCCGGCCGGATGACGTGAGCACGAACCGAGGAGTCCATGTGAGTATCGACAGTTTCAAGTCCAGGGGAACGCTCGACGTCGGCGCCGCGTCCTACGAGATCTTCCGCCTCGGCGCCGTGGAGGGCCTCGAGCGGCTGCCGTACAGCCTGAAGATCCTCGCCGAGAACCTGCTGCGGACCGAGGACGGCAAGGACGTCACCGCAGAGCACGTGCGCGCGCTGGCCGAGTGGGACCCGCAGGCGGATCCGAGCACGGAGATCCAGTTCACCCCGGCGCGTGTGGTCATGCAGGACTTCACCGGCGTGCCCTGCGTCGTCGACCTGGCGACCATGCGTGAAGCCGTCGCCGAGCTCGGGGGCGACCCGAAGAAGGTCAACCCGCTCGCCCCGGCGGAGCTCGTCATCGACCACTCCGTCGTCATCGACGTCTTCGGCCGTGCCGACGCCTTCGAACGGAACGTCGAGTTCGAGTACGGCCGGAACAAGGAGCGCTACCAGTTCCTACGCTGGGGCCAGACCGCGTTCGACGACTTCAAGGTGGTCCCGCCCGGCACCGGCATCGTCCACCAGGTCAACCTCGAGTACCTCGCCCGGGGCGTCATGACCCGGGAGGTGACCGACGAGGGCGGCGGCGCGGTCACCCGGGCGTACCCGGACACCTGCGTCGGCACCGACTCCCACACCCCGATGGTCAACGGCCTGGGGGTCCTGGGTTGGGGCGTCGGCGGCATCGAGGCCGAGGCGGCGATGCTCGGCCAGCCCGTCTCGATGCTGATTCCCAAGGTCGTCGGCTTCAAGCTCTCCGGCTCGATCCCGTCCGGCGCCACCGCGACCGACGTCGTGCTGACGATCACCGAGATGCTGCGCCAGCACGGGGTGGTCGGCAAGTTCGTCGAGTTCTACGGCGACGGCGTGGCTCAGGTGCCGCTGGCCAATCGGGCGACGATCGGCAACATGAGCCCCGAATTCGGTTCCACGGTCGCGATCTTCCCGATCGACCAGGTCACCGTGGACTACCTGCGACTCACCGGCCGGAGCGAGGACCAGGTCGCCCTGGTCGAGGCCTACGCCAAGGAGCAGGGCCTGTGGCACGACCCGTCGGCCGCCGGGTACACGGAGCCGGTCTACAGCGAGTACCTGGAGCTGGACCTCTCCACCGTGGTCCCCTCCATCGCCGGTCCGAAGCGTCCGCAGGACCGCATCGCGGTCACCGACGCCAAGGCCGCCTTCGCGGACGTCCTGCCCAACTACGTCGGCGAGCACGAGCAGATCGAGGAGACGAGCCTGGACGAGGCCGTCGAGGAGACATTCCCGGCCTCGGACCCGGTCGCCACCGGCGCCACCAACGGTGACCATGACGGCACCCCGGCCGCCCCGGTCCAGCACGCGACAGGACGCGCCCACAAGCGCGTCCCGGTCACGCTCGAGGACGGCCGGCAGACGGAGTTGGACCACGGCGCCGTCGTCATCTCCTCCATCACGTCGTGCACCAACACCTCCAACCCGTCGGTGATGCTCGCCGCCGGCCTGCTGGCCAAGAACGCGGTCGAGAAGGGGCTCGAGGTCAAGCCCTGGGTCAAGACGTCGATGGCGCCCGGGTCCAAGGTGGTGACGAACTACTACGACAAGGCCGGACTGTGGCCCTACCTCGAGAAGCTCGGCTACCACCTCGTCGGTTACGGCTGCACGACGTGCATCGGCAACTCCGGGCCGCTGCCGGAGGAGATCTCCGACGCGGTGAACGAGAACGACCTCGCCGTGGCCTCGGTGCTCTCCGGCAACCGCAACTTCGAGGGCCGGATCAACCCGGACGTGAAGATGAACTACCTCGCGTCCCCGCCCCTGGTCATCGCCTACGGGCTCGCCGGCACGATGGACTTCGACTTCGAGTCCGAGCCGCTCGGCACGGACAGCGAGGGCGAGCCGGTCTACCTCAAGGACATCTGGCCCACGCCGGCCGACGTGGACGCGACGATCGCGAACTCCATCGACTCGGAGATGTTCACCAAGGACTACTCCGACGTCTTCACCGGTGACGATCGGTGGCGGGAGCTGTCGACGCCGGAGGGCGAGACCTTCGCGTGGGACGCCGAGTCGACCTACGTGCGCCGCCCCCCGTACTTCGAGGGGATGCAGGCCGAGCCGGCTCCGGTCGAGGACGTCTCCGGCGCACGTGTCCTGGCCAAGCTCGGGGACTCGGTCACCACCGACCACATCTCGCCGGCCGGCTCGATCAAGCCTGACTCGCCGGCGGGCAAGTACCTCGCCGAGCACGGCGTGGCACGCAAGGACTTCAACAGCTACGGGTCGCGCCGCGGTAACCACGAGGTGATGATCCGCGGCACGTTCGCCAACATCCGGCTGAAGAACCTCCTGCTCGACGGGGTCGAGGGTGGCTTCACCAAGAACTTCCTCACCGGTGAGCAGGACACCATCTTCGACGCGGCGATGGCCTATCAGGACGCCGGCATCCCGCTGGTGATCCTCGGTGGCAAGGAGTACGGCTCCGGCTCCTCCCGCGACTGGGCCGCGAAGGGCACCGCCCTGCTCGGGGTGCGCGCCGTCATCGCCGAGAGCTTCGAGCGCATCCACCGCTCGAACCTCATCGGCATGGGCGTGCTGCCGTTGCAGTTCCCCGAGGGGGAGTCCTACGACTCGCTCGGCCTGGACGGCAGCGAGACGTTCGCCATCGAGGGGATCACGGCCCTGAACGAGGGGCGGACACCCGCCACGGTCAAGGTCACCGCTACCAAGGACGACGGCAGCAGCGTCGACTTCGACGCGGTCGTGCGGATCGACACGCCCGGTGAGGCGGACTACTTCCGCAACGGAGGCATCCTGCAGTACGTGCTGCGCCAGCTTGCCGCTTCCTGAGCGGACCGGCTCGAGCACGAGACGGCCCGTTCGCTGACACGAGGCAGCCTCACCGCCTCGACCGCTTCACACAGGCGCCCCGTCAGGCTTCGGCCTGGCGGGGCGCTTGTCGTCAGTTCCTCCGTTCGGGTCGCGATCGGCGGCGCATGTAAAACGCTCGTACTACATTGGCCGAGTGACGACGACCCGCGAACGCATCATCACCAGCGCCGAACCGGTGTTCGACGAGTACGGGTTCGCCGGCATCGGCGTGGACCGGCTCACCGAGGCAGCCGGGGTGTCCTCCCGCACCTTGTACAAGCACCTGGGAAGCAAGACCGGACTCATCGCCGCGGTCCTGGACGCTCGCCGTGAACGCTTCGGCCGCGTATTCGACGTCTCGACCGTCGACGAGCTCTTCGATGCACTGACGGTATGGATCCGCTCCGAGGGCGCCCGTGGGTGCCTGTTCCTGCGTGCGCTCGGAGAGGACGGACGTCGCGTCCCGGAGGTGGAGCACGCGGTCCGGCAGTACCGGGAACTGTTGCACCGCGCGATGTCCCGGATCGTCCAGCACGAAACGGGCAGCGCAGATGCGGTTCGCGCCGAGCAACTGCTCGTGGTCTTCGAGGGAGCGACCTCCGCGGCCTCCTACCGCGGGCAGCGGGCGGTCGACGCCGCCCGGCACATCGCGAGGACCCTTGTCCGCACGCCCGCCTGACCCAGTCCTCGACCTCTCGGAACGGAGCTCCGCTGTATGCACCTGCTGACCGTTTTCTCCCACCCGTTGACCGACCGCTATCCGGCCGCGGTGATGGACGCGTTCCACGAACCATTCCGGCGGGCCGGACACACGATCGACGTCCTAGACCTGCACCGGGAAGGTTTCGACCCGCGATTCACCGAAGCTGATCACGCGCACTTCTGGGGTGGCCCGATCCCGGACGGGATCACCGAGATGCACCGCCGGGTCCAGGCTGCGGACAGACTCGCCTTCGTGTACCCCGTCTACTGGTGGGGGATGCCCGCGATGATGAAGGGGTGGCTCGAGCGTGTCTTCACCGGCGGCTGGGCGTACCAGTACGGCAGTGGAGTCGACGACCGGGGCAAGGAGCCGCTCAACGCGCTGCTGCCCAGCATCCCCACCGTGCTCATCGGCATCGGCGGATCCAAACAGCGGACCTACGACAAGTACGGCTACGACGAGGCGATGCGGACCCAGATCGACGTCGGCATCTTCGCCTACTGCGGTATCGACGACGTCGAGAGCCACCTCATCTACGACGTCGAAAGCGATCACAACGCGCCCCAGCGCGAGGCAGGGTTGGCTCGAGCCCATGACATCGCCGAGGCGTTCCTCGCACCCGACCGGATGCCGCGAACGGCGAAGGCCGACCACCTGGCCGCCCGACACGAGCGGCAGGAGCAGACGTCATCTCGGCACGGCCAGTGTTCCAGGGAGCGCTCGAGGGCGCACGGCGGTGATCTCACATCGGCCCGAACGCCTCGTGCCGGAGCACCGACGAGTGCCACGTGAGGAGGGCCACCATCGCGACCCGGCACCCTCAGCGCACAGGCCGGACGCCGTCCCGGCGCGTATCCTGGGGGTCCGCACGGCCGGACGGCCACCCCGACCACGAGGGACCAGATGACCTACCTGGAGCGAGTCCGCCACCCGGCTGACCTGATCCGGATGGATCCGCACGAGCTCGACGTGCTCGCCAAGGAGATCCGCGAGTTCCTGGTCAGCTCGGTCTCCCGCACCGGCGGGCATCTCGGACCCAACCTCGGGGTTGTCGAACTGACGATCGCCCTGCACCGCGTCTTCGAGTCGCCCGCCGACCACATCGTGTTCGACACCGGTCACCAGTCGTACGTGCACAAGCTGCTCACCGGTCGGCGCGACTTCTCCGAGCTACGCAAACGCGGCGGGTTGTCCGGGTATCCCTCTCGTGCCGAGTCCGACCACGACATCGTGGAGAACTCGCACGCCTCCACGTCGCTGAGCTGGGCCGACGGGATCGCCCGCGCCAACCAGCTCCGCGGGATCGACCGGTCGGTGGTCGCCGTCGTCGGCGACGGTGCCCTGACCGGAGGTATGGCGTGGGAGGCGCTGAACAACATCGCCGAGGGACAGGACCGCTCGCTCGTCATCGTCGTCAACGACAACGGACGCTCCTACGCACCGACCATCGGCGGGCTCGCCCGGCACCTCGACGCCCTGCGGACGCTGCAGGGTTACGAACGGATGCTCGACTGGGGCAGGCGCACGCTCCAGCGCTCCGGTCCGCCCGGACGCCTCGCGTTCGAGGCGCTGCACGGCATGAAGAAGGGCATCAAGGACGTCGTCGCACCGCAGGGAATGTTCGAGGACCTCGGCATCAAGTACATCGGGCCGGTCGACGGGCACGACCTCGAGGCGACCGAGACCGCACTGGCTCGTGCCAAGGGCTTCGGCGGACCGGTCATCGTGCACGCGATCACCGAGAAGGGGCGTGGATACACCCCCGCCGAGGAGGACATCGTCGACCGCTTCCACAGCGTCGGCGCCATCCACCCCGAGACCGGCCTGCCGGTGGCGCCCTCCCGGTTCGGGTGGACCGCCGTCTTCGCGGAGGAGATCGTCGAGATCGGACGACGGCGCAGCGACGTCGTCGGACTGACCGCCGCGATGCTCGCCCCGGTCGGCCTCGCCCCCTTCGCCGAGGAGTTTCCGGACCGGGTCATCGACGTCGGGATCGCCGAACAGCACGCCGTCACCTCCGCCGCCGGAATGGCCTACGCCGGCCTGCACCCGGTGATCGCGCTGTACTCGACCTTCCTCAACCGCGCGTTCGACCAGCTCCTCATGGATGTGGCGCTGCACCGCGCCGGCGTGACGTTCGTCCTCGACCGCGCCGGCCTGACCGGCGACGACGGCGCCTCGCACAACGGCATGTGGGACATGGCCCTGCTGCGCATCGTCCCCGGACTGCGGCTGGCCGCCCCCCGGGACGAGCAGACACTGCGCGCCGAGCTCAACGAGGCGGTGGCCGTCGAGGACGGCCCGACCGTGGTGCGCTACCCCAAGGGCGCGCTGCCCGACGACCTGCCCGCCCTTGCCCAGCAGGGCGGCATCGACATCCTCGCCCGGCGCGGCGGCGTCCCACGCGTCCTCGTGGTCGGCGTCGGCGCCATGGCGCACACGGCGGTCGAGGTCGGGCAGGGTCTGGACGCCCAGGGCATCGGATCCACCGTCGTCGACCCGCGCTGGGTCCTGCCCGTCCCAGACGAGCTCGTCCGGCTCGCGGAGCAGCACGACCTCGTCGTCACAGTCGAGGACGGTCTGGCCAGCGGCGGGATCGGGTCGGCTCTGCGCGACGCCCTCGGCCGGGCCGGCGTCCAGGTTCCGGTCCGCTGCCACGGTATCCCGCACGCCTTCCTCGACCACGCCAGCCGTGCGCAGCTCGTCGAGGCGTTCGCGCTGCGCGGCCAGGACATCGCCCGCGAGAGCGCCGCCGCCGTCTCCGCCCTGGATGACGGCGCCCCGGTGCCGGAGCGGCAGCCGGAGGCCTGAGCCCGTCGATCGCGGAGCCCCGGGCGGCAGTCACCGTGGCAGGTCTGCCACTCCCGGGGCGTGGAAGCGTTCGCCCGTCACCGCCACGGAGGCGCCGGTCCGGTCCAGGTACGGGGTGAGGCCGCCGTTGTGCAGCGGCCACCCCGCACCGAGGATCATCGCCAGGTCGACGTCGCCGGCGTCGGCAACCACCTGCTCGTCGAGCAGACGCGCGGTCTCGTCGGCCAACGCCTCGCGGACCCGCCGGAGGAGCTCGTCCCGTCCCATCGGTTCGGCCACCGTCCGGGAGCCGAACACCTCAGCGATCGAGGGGTCGACCGGCGAGGTAGCCTGCGGCCGGTCCTCGGCACGGACGAAACGGCGACCGGTGCGTACCACCTCCGCGAGCCCGGGCGAATCCGGATATCGCTCGCCGAGGCCCCTCCGCAGGGCCTGCAGCACGTGGTGGGCCACGGCCGGACCGACGAGGTCAAGAAGCTGGAACGGGCCCATCGGCAGGCCCATCGGACCCAGCGCGGCGTCCGCGTCGACGATCGACGTGCCCTCCTCGAGAGCGCCGAGGACCTCACCGAGCAGCCGGAGCAGCAGTCGGTTCACCACGAACCCCGGCGCGTCGGCGACCGCGACCGCCGTCTTGCGGCACGCCTGCGCCACGGCGAACGCGGTGGCGTAGGCCGTGGTGTCCGTGGACTCGGCGCGGACCACCTCCACCAACGGCATGGCCGCCACCGGGTTGAAGAAATGCAGGCCGACGACGCGCTCGGGGTGGCGTAGCGCCTCGGCCATGGCACCGACCGACAGGGCCGAGGTGTTCGTGGCGAGGACCGCGTGGGGGGCCACGACCTCCTCCAGTTCGGCGAACACCTCCCGCTTGACGTCGAGCTCCTCGAACACGGCCTCGACCACGAGGTCCGAGCCCGACAGGTCCCGCACGTCCGTGGTCGCGCGTAGCCGCGCCTTGAGCTGGGCCCCGTCGGCGGGAGCGAGCCGGCCCCGCTCGACCTGGCGGTCGACCTCGGCGTGCACCGCGGCCAGTCCTCGGTCGGCGCGCTCGGCGTCGAGGTCGCGCATCGTCACCGGCACGCCGAGCCGGTGGGCGAACAGCATCGCGAGCTGCCCGGCCATCAGGCCGGCACCGGCGATGCCGACCGCGGAGATCTCCCGTCCGGCGTGCGACGGCCGTCCGGACGGATGCTTCGCACGGCGGGTGAGCAGGTCGAAGCCGTACAGGCCGGCGCGCAACTCGTCCGTCATGACGAGGTCCACGAGCGCCTCGTCCTCGCGGGCGAATGCCTCGTCCCGGGACAGCGTACGCGCCGCCTCCACGGTGGCCAGTGCCCGCCGGGGCGCGGGCGCACCACCGGCGGCGCGCGCCTCGACCGCCGCGCGACGGGCCTGGAGCGCCTCCTGCCACGCGGACTCCGGCGCCGCATGGATGCGCGCGGGTGCCTGGCCGGTGAGCGCCGTACGGATCCACGCCAGCGCCGGTCCCAGCGGTCCGTCGGGATCTCCGGGGTCACCGGAGGGGAGGACGGCGTCGACCAGCCCGAGCTCGTGGGCGGCCTCGGCGCCCAGGGTGCGGTTGTTCCGGGCGGGGTTGTCGATGATGAGGCGCAACGCCGCGTCCGGGCCGATGAGCCGGGGCAGCAGCGTGCATCCGCCCCAGCCGGGGAGCAGTCCAAGGTGCGTCTCCGGCAGCCCCACGGCCCGGACGCCCGGATCGGCGATCCGGAAGTCGCACGAGAGCGCGATCTCGAGGCCGCCGCCGAGCGTGGTGCCGTTGAGGTAGGCGATCGTGGGCACGCCGAGGTCGGCGATGTGGGCGACGACCCGATGGCCGGCCCGGGCGACCTGCTCGGCGAGCGCGCGGTCCGTCACCGTGCGGATGAGGTGGAGGTCGGCTCCGGCGAGGAACGTCCGCCCCGTTCCCGTCAGGAGGACGGCGGCGATCTCACCGGCCTCGGCACGTTCGGCGGCGGTCGTCACCGCGGACTCGACGCGGGCCAGCCCTTCGATGCCCAGGGTGCAGGGGCGGTCGGCATCCGGATCCTCGGCCGGGGCGAAGCGCAGGATCGCGACCGTACCGACGCCGGCAACCTCGGTGTCCGAGGCCACGACGGTCGTCACACGTTCCGCAGCCACGCCACGGCCGTCACCGACTCGGGACGCCGCACTCATGCCAGTGCCTTCGCGAGGCGGCCAGCGAGTTGGTCGACCTGCCACGGGCGCGCACCGAGGGCGGTGAGCCGGTCAGTCACGTCCCCGAGGGTGGGGCGGTGCCCGACCTCCCAGGCCAGTCGGCGTTGGAGGGCCGGGGCGAGCAGGTTCTCCTGCGGGAGTGCGAGCTCGTCCGCATGTGCCCGGACGGTCGCGCGCACCTTGTCGAGCCGCTCGGCTGCCGGAGGGTTCTTCTCCGGCCAGGAGCGGGGGGTCGGCAGGTTCCCGGGCTGCTGCGGCGCACGGCGTGGAGGGAGCTCGGCGTCGGGCAACGCCATCGCACGCGCCACGGCCTCGAACCAGTAGTCGCGGCGTACCCGTTTCCCGGAGAACTCCTTCAGCCGGCCGAGGGCCGTGATGCTGGTGGGCTTGGCGAGTGCGGCGGCCACGATCGCGTTCGCCGACAGCACCCGCCCCGGGGCGCGGTCGAGGCGCTGGGCGAGCTCCTCGCGTGCCTCCCACAGCGAACGTGCCACGGCCAGCCCGCGGGGATCCTTGACCGCCTGGAGACCTGCGGTACGCCGCCACGGATCCGGCCGTGGCGGCGCAGGGGGAGCGGTGCGGACGTTCTCGAACTCCTCGAGTGCCCACTCGAGTTTGCCGGCCGCCTCCAGGTCGCGAGTGAGGACGTCGCGCAGTTCAACAAGCAGTTCGACGTCGAGAGCCGCGTAGCGCAACCAGGACTCGGGCAGTGGCCGGGTGGACCAGTCGGCGGCCGAGTGCTCCTTGGCCAACGCGAATCCCAGATTCTCGGCCACGACAGACGCGAGCCCCACCTTGGCGCGGCCGAGGAGCCTGGAGGCGAGCTCCGTGTCGAACAGGCGCGGTGGTCTCAGCCCGAGGTCGGCCAGGCACGGCAGGTCCTGGTCGGCGGCGTGCAGCACCCACTCGCACCCGCTGAGGACGGCGGCCAGGTCGTCGAGCTCCGGCAGGGCCACCGGGTCCAACAGGACGGTCCCGGCGCTGGCGCGCCGCAGCTGGACGAGGTAGGCACGCTGGCCGTACCGGAAGCCTGAGGCGCGTTCGGCGTCGACGGCCACCGGCCCGGTCCCGGCCGCTAGCGCGGCCACCGCGCGCTCGAGGGCGGCGGGCGTGTCGGTGACCGCAGGAACCCCGTCGACGGGTTCGGTCAACGGCACCGGCTCGTCGGTGACCTCGGCGGCCGTCTCCTCACTGGTCGTGGCAGGCACGGAGGCCACGGTAGACGACGGGGCGGCGCGAGGAGAGCCGAACGAGCTCACCGGCGCCGGTGCAGGGAGGCCACGTTCTCCGGGAGCGGCTCGAGTCCGGCGGCGGTACAGGTCAGGTCCGCCCAGGCGCGCAGGTGCGGACCGAGGTCGGTCGTGGTGGGCGTCCAGGACGCCCGCACCTCGATCTCGACCTCACCGGAGCGCAGCTCCAGGCCGCCGAAGGTCTCGGAGAGCACTCGGGTCACCGTCCCGGACAGATGGTGGTAGCCCGCGCCCGACTCGGCGAGGGAATCGGTGAGCCAGGACCACCCGACCTCACCGAGCAGCGGGTCCTGCCCGACCTCGTCCTCGAGCGCGGCCTTCGCCAGCACGATCACGCGGAAGGTGCCGTGCCACGCCTCCTGACCGGCGGGGTCGTGCAGCACGACGAACCGCCCGTGACCGAGCAGGGCGTCCGGGTCCATCGACCGCGGCTCGGCATTGACCTCACCGGTGAGGGCGAGCGCGTACGGCGCGATCCGGGTGGGCGGCGGAACCTCCTCCAGGCGCAGCTCCGGGCGCAACCGATGACCCCGCAGACTCGTCAGCGCGGCCTGGAATTCCGGCGGTGCCACCGCCTCGTCAGGTGTCACGGAGCCCAGACTAGGCAGCGCGCAGCTCGGCGGGGCGAAGGCCACGCCGAGTGTCCGACGTCGATATGCTCGCGCAGGCCCGTCCGGACCGCCACAGCACGAGGAAGGAGGCAGAGAGGTATGTCCGTGCCCGCCCCTCGGCCGCGTCCGGCCGTGCGGCCCGTCGTCCTCGGCGCCGACATCGGCGCCTACGCCACGGCGCGGACGTTCCACGAGACGTTCGGCGCCGCCTCGGTGGTGCTCGCCGGCGTCTCGACCTGGCAAGTGGCCCGGTCCGTGGCGGTCGACCTTCGCGTGGTTCCGGGACTGACCGACCCGGACCGGATGGTCCGGGCGATCGCGGACGTCGTCGCCGAGGCCCCGGACGTGCCGCACCTGCTGCTCGCCAGCGCCGACTGGTACGTCGACGCCCTCGTCGCACGCCGCGAGGAGCTGACCGGCCTGCCGGGCGCGGTCGTCGTGCCATATGCGCACACCGAGGCGATGGCCCGGGTGAGCGACAAGGGCGCGTTCACCAGCCTGTGCCGCGAGCTCGACGTGCCGGTGCCGGCCACCGCGGTGATCCGCGCCGCCGACGGCCCTGACGCGGCAGCCTCACTGCGCTTTCCCGTGGTGGTCAAAGCCGCCTCCACGACGGCGTATCACAAGGTGAGCTTTCCCGGACAGCGCAAGGTCGACCGCGCCGCCGACCGGGCAGAACTGGCACAGGTGCTGGCGCGGATCGACGGCGGCGGCTTCACCGGGGATCTGTTGGTCCAGGAGGAGGTCCCCGGCGGGGACGCGACGATGGCGGCGGTGAACCTGTTCTTCGGGGCGGACGGCTCGTGGCGGTTCGCCCAGTTCGGGCGGGTCCTGCTCGAGGAGCACACGCCCGGCGCGCTCGGCAACTCGGTCGCCCAGGTGACGGGTGTCGACGACGTGGTCGTCGAGCAGGCGCGCCGGGTGCTCGAACATGTGGGATGGCGCGGTTTCGCCAACGTCGACGTCAAACGTGACCCGCGTGACGGCGTCCACCGCTTCCTCGAGGTCAATCCCCGGGTCGGCCGTTCCGGTTATGCGGTGACGGCATCCGGGTACGACGTCGCGCGAATGTACGTCGACGCGTTCGTCCACCGCACGGGAGCCGCAGGCGGCGTCGTCGGGACGAACGAGCACCTCTTCCACGTCGTGCCGCTCGGCCTGGTGCGCCGCTACGTGGACGACGACGACGCGGCACTGGTCCGCCGTCTCACCCGCTCCGGAGCCGCCACCAATCCCCTTCTCTACCGGGCCGAGCGGGATCCGCGCCGGTGGGCGGCGATCGCAGCCGCCCAGCTCAACCAGGTCCGCAAGTTCGCGCGTCACCACCCCGGGCGGAAGCAGCCTGGGTCGTACGGCCGGTAGCGCCTGTCAGAGCGGCGCTCGAGGCGACTACGGCTGGGCGCTCGTCCGCAGCACCGCGACACCGGCGTCGCTCAGTCGCGTGGCCCGCTCACTCGCGGTCGCGTCCCAACCGAGCAGGAGGTCACCGCCGACCGGTACCTCGCAGGCCCGGAGTGCCAGCACGATCGTGATCCTGCCTCGCCGGATCGTCAGGCAGTCCTCGCCGGTGCGCACCTGCGGGACGTCGCCGCCGGTCAGGTCCGGTTCGGCACGGCGCAGCCGGATCAGGTCCTGGGTGAACCGCAGCAGCTCCTCGTGCGGCGGCCGGTTCGCCTCGGCCCAGTCCAGCCGGGACGCCTCGAACGTCTCGAGCGCCTGAGGGTCGGGCACCTCGAGGTCCTCCTGGCCGTACAGCTCGGCCCACCCGTGGGTCCCGAACTCCTCCCGGCGCCCCTCCCGGACCAGGCGGCCGAGCTCGTCCGTGTGGTCCGTGAAGTACAGGAAAGGTGTGGTCGCGCCCCACTCCTCGCCCATGAACAGCATCGGAGTGCCCGTTCCGAGCAGTACCGCGGCGGCACTGACCGCCAGCAGGCCGGGGGACAGGACCCGGCTGGGCCGGTCGCCGAGCGCGCGATTCCCGACCTGGTCGTGGTTCTGTGCGAAGACGACGAACCGGCGCCGGTCCGTCTCCGGCGGGACGGGGGCGCCCCACGGGCGCCCCCGGAAGGTCGAGTAGCTGCCGTCGTGGACGAAGACGTCGGTGAAGGCCTTGGCGGCGGTGTCCAGGTCGCCGAAGTCGACGTAGTAGCCGTGCCGTTCACCGGTGAGCAGGGCGTGCAGGGCGTGGTGCACGTCGTCCGCCCACTGCGCCGTCATGCCTCTCCCGCCCGCTGCGGTCGGAGTGACCATCGCCGGGTCGTTGAGGTCCGACTCGGCGATGAGCGAGAGTGGCCGGCCCACCTCCGCCTCGAGGGCTGCGACCGTGTCGGAGAGCTCGGCGAGCAGGTGCCGGGGCGAGTCATCCACCAGGGCGTGCACGGCGTCGAGCCGGAGGGCGTCGATGTGGAAGTCGCGCAGCCACCGCACCGCGTTGTCGATGAGGAACCGGCGCACCTCACGCTCGTCGCCGTCGGCGTCCGATTCTCCGGCTCCTCGCCCTCCGCTCGTCCCTCGCTCACGCTCGTCGCCGTCGGCGTCCGATTCTCCGGCTCCTCGCCCTCCGCTCGTCCCTCGCTCACGCTCGTCGCCGTCGAGGTTGATCGCGGCACCCCAGGGCGTCTCATGCCGGTCGGTGAAGTACGGGCCGAACTCAGCCAGGTAGTTACCGTCCGGACCGAGATGGTTGTAGACGACGTCCAGGCAGACGCCGAGTCCGCGGCCGTGAGCGGCGTCGACGAAACGCTGCAACGCGGCCGGGCCGCCGTAGGGCTCGTGCACCGCGTACAGCCCCACGCCGTCGTAACCCCACCCGCGTGCCCCCGGGAATGCCGCCACCGGCATGAGTTCGACGATGTCGACACCGAGGGCGGCCAGGTGATCAAGTCGGTCGACGGCGGCGTCGAGCGTGCCTTCCGGGGTGAAGGTGCCGACGTGCAGTTCGTAGATCACCGCTCCGAGGACGGACCGCCCCGGCCACTCGTCGTCACCCCATTGGTACACATCCGGGTCGCAGAGCCGGGACGGCCCGTGCACGCCGTGCGGCTGCCACGGCGAGCGGGGGTCCGGGCGTGGCTCACCGCCGTCCAGGGAGAAGGCGTAGTCGGTGCCGGTCTCCAGGGTCCGGCGCGAGCGCCACCAGCCTCCGTCCTGGGCGAGCATCGCCTCACGTTCGCCGTCCTCGGGCAGGACGAGGTCGACTGTCGAGGCGCGCGGTGCCCACACGCTCACGTGCCCGCTCACGCCCGCTCCAGGAGTGCGACCGGGGCGTCGGCGAGCAGGTCGCCGAGCCGGACGGCGCCGCCCGGCCAGGTATGCGCAGACAGCAGGTCGCGCCAGGAGCCGTCGGGCAGCACGACGGTGGCCTCGGCCATGCCCCGATGGGCCGCCACGTCGGCCAACCGGGCGCAGACGGTCACGGCGAGGGGCCCGGTGGCGTCGGCCCGGGCGAATGCGACGGCGTGGCCAGTCGTGCTCGGCAGCGGCCGGTAGTTCGCCTCCGGTCCGACGAACGCCTCCGAGTGCCGGCGTCGGAGCCGCAGTGCCGCCGCCGTGAGTCGGAGCTTCTCCTCATCCACGTCCGCCGGGCCGCGGCCCGCATCGAGTTCGGCCAGTCGGTCGGCCAGTGCCGTAAAGTCCACCGGGCGGCGGTTGTCCGGATCGACCAGGCTGGTTCGCGTGATCTCGCTGCCCTGATAGACGTCCGCCACTCCGGGCGCGGTCAGTTGCACCAGCTTGGTCCCCAGAATGGTGCGTCGGACGGCGGCCGCGGTGAGCTCGACCCAGGTCGCGAAAGTGGCCGACACCTCCGGATGGGTGACGAGCGCGGTCCCAAAGTCGGTCAAGGCTCTCTCCCGGGCCGTGTCCTGCGCGGTCCACGTGGTCCAGGTCTTCTGTTCCCGGCTCGCCTTGAGCAGGTACTCGGTGAGCCGCTCGGCCTCGATCGGCCCGTCGGCGGTCCACGTGCCGGCCAGGGTCTGCCACAGCAAGTTCTCGGTGCGCCCGTCCAGGTCGGCGGGCCGCAGCTCGGACGTGCTGCGGCGCAGCTCCTGCAAGGTTTCGGCCCATTCCTGCGCGTAGGTGGCCAGCACGCCGATGCGCGCCCGCACGTCCTCCCCACGTTTGGTGTCGTGGGTGCTTCCGGCGGTCATCGTGACCGGCCACATGGCCTGCGTCCGGGCCGCCCAGGCGTGCAGCTCGTCCGGGTCGACACCGAACCGCGAGGGGTCGCCGCCCACCTCGCACAGGCTCACCAGGTGAGTCCACCGGTAGAACGCCGTGTCCTCGACTCCCTTGGCGGTCACGGCACCGCAGACCTGCTGGAAGCGGATCACCAGCTCCCGGCGGGGCGCCTCGTCGGTGCGGCCGGCACTGCCGGCCTCGCGCCCCAGGAGCAGGTCGACGACGAGGTCCAGAGTGTCGTGCCGCTCCGGATCGAGCCGTTCGCGGGCGCGGTCGGCCGCCTCACGGACGACGCGCTCCTCGTGACCCGGTGGGTCTTCACCGGGGACGATGTACGCCCGGTAGCGGGGGAAGGCGACGACGAGCTCGACCACGCAGTCGCGCAGCGCGGAGAACGTGTGGTCCCGCAACCGGATGTCGGTGTGGCAGATCTGGGTGAGCAGGTCCGTCAGGCGGTGGATCTCCGCCACGAGCGAGGTGGAGACGATCTGCCGTTTGGACTCCTCGATGACGCCGGCCAGGTCCGGTGTGTCTCCGGCGAGCTCCTGCATCACGGAGGCGAGCGGTACGGCTCCCGCGGGGTCGACGTGCAGGGCATGAAACCGCCAGGCGGCGTCGTAGCCGGTGGTCCCGGCGACCGGCCAGTCCTCGGGGAGTTCCTCGTCGCCCTCCAGGATCTTCTCGGCGGCGATCCACGCCCCGCCGGTGGCCTCGTGCAGGCGGCGTAGGTAGCCCCGGGGGTCCGCCAGGCCGTCGGGGTGGTCGATCCGGAACGCGTCGATCACTCCGGCACGGAACAGGTCGAGCAGCAGCGCGTGGGTGGCGTCGAAGACCGCTGGATCCTCGACTCGGACGGCCGCCAGGGTGCCGACGTCGAAAAAGCGGCGGTAGTTGAGCTCCTCGTCCGCCACCCGCCAGTACGACAGCCGATAGTGCTGACGTTCGATGAGTTCGGCCAGCGGGAGGTTCTCGGTACCCCGTCGGACAGGGAAGGTGTGGTCGTAGTAACGCAGGACGGGCTGCGGGACTCCGTCGCCGCCGTCGGGGATCTCCGCCCGGTCCAGGTGCAGCTCGCCGGCGGCGAGCGCGTCCCCGATGCGCGAGCCGAGGACGGGCATGAGCAGACCGTCTTCGTCACTCAGATCGACGTCGAACCAGTGCGCGTAGGGCGAGTCGGGGCCTTCGGCGAGGACGGACCACAGCGCCCGGTTGTGCCAGGCGGGCGTGGGAACCGCCATGTGGTTCGGCACGACGTCGACGACCAGGCCGAGATCATGTCCGTGGGCCGCGGCCGCGAGCGACTCCAGCCCCTCCCGGCCGCCCAGCACGTCGCTGATCCGGGTGTGGTCGACGACGTCGTAGCCGTGCGTCGAGCCCGGCGCCGCCTGGAGGACGGGGGAGAGGTAGAGGTCGGTGATCCCGAGGCTCGCGAGGTAGGGAACGAGCGCCTCGGCGTCGGCGAAGGTGAGCTCCGGTCCGAGCTGGAGCCGGTAGGTGCTGACCGGAACCCGCCGGCCGGGCCGCGGGCGGTGAGCGGTGGCGGCACCGGCTGCGGCTGTCGTCTCGGTCATGGTCCTCCTCGCTCGCCGAACGCCGGCCCCTACTCGCCGTCCTGAGGTGGCCGGGTCAGGACGACGACGGATCGGCCCGTCACGGTCACACTCGCACCCGAGGACAGTTCACGCTCGTCGGCCTCGTCCGGATCCTCGTCCGCGGTGTCGAGCGCGACGTGCCACGCGGTGCCGTAGTCCGCACCGGGCAGGGTGAAGTCGAGCGGCTCGGCGTCGGCGTTCAGGAGCGCGAGGACCGAGTCCCCGACGATGCGTTCACCCCGTTCGCCGGGTTCCGGGATCGCCTCGCCGTTGAGGAACATCATGATCGAACGCGCGTACCAGGTGTCCCAGTCCTCCTCGTCCATCCGGCCGGCATCCGGGGTGAACCACTCGATGTCGCCGATCTCGGACTCTCCGCCGTGCTCGGGGGCGCCGGCGAAGAACCGGCGTCGGCGCAGCACCGGCTGTTCCTTGCGCAGCGCGATGAGCCGGCGGGTGAACGTGAGCAGGTCCTCGCGTTCGTCGTCGAGCTGCCAGTCCACCCAGGAGAGCTCGTTGTCCTGGCAGTAGGTGTTGTTGTTGCCCTGCTGGGTCCGGCCCATCTCGTCACCGTGGCAGATCATCGGCACGCCCTGGCTCAGCAGCAGGGTGGTGAGGAAGTTGCGTTGCTGACGGGCGCGCAGGGCGCGCACCTCAGGATCGTCCGTCTCGCCCTCCGCACCGCAGTTCCACGACCGGTTGTGCGACTCGCCGTCGTTTCCGTCCTCGCCGTTGGCCTCGTTGTGCTTCTCGTTGTAGGACACGAGGTCGCGCAGGGTGAAGCCGTCGTGGGCGGTGACGAAGTTGATCGAGGAGACCGGTCGGCGCCCGCTGTGCTCGTACAGGTCCGCCGAGCCGGCGAGCCGGCTGGCGAGCTCGCCGAGCGTGGAGGGCTCGCCGCGCCAGAAGTCGCGCACGGTGTCGCGATACTTGCCGTTCCATTCGGTCCACAGCGGGGGGAACCCGCCGACCTGATAGCCGCCTTCGCCCACGTCCCACGGCTCGGCGATGAGCTTGACCTGGTTGATGACCGGGTCCTGCTGGATGATGTCGAAGAACGCGGAGAGACGGTCGACCTCGTGGAGTTCGCGTGCCAGGGTCGAGGCCAGGTCGAAGCGGAAGCCGTCGACGTGCATCTCCTGGATCCAGTACCGCAGCGAGTCGGTGATCAGCTGGAGGGTATGCGGGGACCGCATGAGCAGCGAGTTCCCGGTGCCGGTGGTGTCGAAGTAGTGCGCCTCGTCCCCGTCCACGAGCCGGTAGTAGGACGCGTTGTCGATCCCGCGGAAGGACAGGGTCGGCCCGAGGTGGTTCCCTTCGGCGGTGTGGTTGTAGACGACGTCGAGGATCACCTCGATCCCAGCCTCGTGCAGGGACTTGACCATCGCCTTGAACTCCTCGACCTGCTCGCCCCGGGCGCCGAAGGCGGCGTATCCGTTGTGCGGCGCGAAGAAGCCGATGGTGTTGTACCCCCAGTAGTTGCTCAGTCCCTTCTCCTGCAGGTGCGGGTCGTTGACGAACTGGTGCACGGGCATGAGCTCGATCGCGGTCACGCCCAGGGTGGTCAGGTGCTCGACGATGGCGGGGTGCCCGACGCCGGCGTAGGTGCCGCGCAGTTCCTCGGGCAGTTCCGGGGCAAGCTGGGTCAGCCCCTTGACGTGCGCCTCGTAGATGATCGACTCGTGGTACTCGTGCCGCGGCGGGCGGTCGTAGCCCCAGTCGAAGAAGGGGTTGATGACCACGGAGACCATGGTGTGGGCCGCCGAGTCCTCGGTGTTGCGCTTATCCGGATCGTCGAAGGTGTAGGAGTACAGCGACGGGTGCCCGTCGATCTGCCCGTCCACCGCCTTGGCGTACGGATCGAGAAGCAGTTTGGACGGGTCGCACCGGTGACCGGAGGCAGGGTCGTAGGGGCCGTGGACCCGGTACCCGTAGCGCTGGCCGGGCCGGACCGAGGGCAGGTATCCGTGCCAGACATGCCCGTCGACCTCCGTGAGGTCGACGCACTGCTCCTCCTCGTCCGGCTCATCGGGCAGGAGGCACAACTCGACCCGTTCGGCGACGGAGGAGTAGAGCGCGAAGTTCGTGCCGGAGCCATCGAAGGTGGCGCCGAGGGGGTACTGACGGCCGGGCCAGATCTGCATGGGAGTAGGTTCGCATGCCTGCGGCCTTCGCACCCGGTGTGCCCGCGTGCCCGGCGACGACAAAGGCCCGGATCCGTATCCGGGCCGATGGTGGGCGATACTGGGTTCGAACCAGTGACCTCTTCCGTGTCAGGGAAGCGCGCTACCGCTGCGCCAATCGCCCCTATGCGCTTATCGAGAGGTGGCGACGGGATTCGAACCCGTGTATACGGCTTTGCAGGCCGCTGCCTCGCCTCTCGGCCACGCCACCCTGGGAAACCCACCGGGTGGTGGGGTGCCTCCGAGCGGATGACGGGACTCGAACCCGCGACCCTCACCTTGGCAAGGTGATGCTCTACCAACTGAGCCACATCCGCATCGTCCGGCCGGGCGACTGCCCAACGGACGTTCCAGAACTTTAGACCACCGCCGGGGCAGATTCCAAACCAGATCTGGCGGTGTGCCGGTGATGGATGACACAGTTCGAAGCATGGCTGAGGACCGGCGGGTGGTGGTGTGGTTCGACGGTCGCTTGCGTGAGCACACCGAGCCGCTCGTCCGGGCCGACGACCACGGCCTCACGGTCGGCGACGGCGTCTTCGAGGCCTGCGAGCTTCTCGACGGCCGGCCGTTCGCCCTGACCAGGCACCTGGACCGCCTGGAGCGGTCCGCGACCGGCCTCGGACTTCCCCTGCCGGACCGC
>Ga0079224_100002944_pt1 | contig 21148 bp, 20 predicted proteins | sample Stecom2015_FD_80414 | JGI IMG/M metagenome (GOLD analysis project Ga0079224, IMG submission 80414) | Agricultural soil microbial communities from Utah to study Nitrogen management - Steer compost 2015 | ecosystem: Environmental > Terrestrial > Soil > Agricultural land | place: USA: Utah...
ATGTTCAAATTACTCTTTATGATGGTCACTCAACTGCTGCGCAAGTAGATTATGATCCAAACTACCATCTTTCACACTCACTACAGAATCAGGCCGGAAACTGTCAGGCCAATCACATGTGTGTAACAGATACAGATTGTATCACTCGTCTTGGTTGGGAATATGCCTGTGCTGATGTTTCTCAAGTTAAAACCGCTTGGCCAGTATTTGATTCAAACACATCTCGAGAAACTCTAGGTTCAACTATCGTAACGTTGGATCAAATTCTTGCTCAAAAGAGATTCCCTTCTTCTGATACAAAACGATGTGTTTATCGAGGGGCAGGAGCGGTTTGTTTATCTAATTCTAATTCAATTACTGACCTTAATGACCGTAAGGTCATGACCTGTGCACCAAACTTCTACTGTGCTCCTCTTTCGTCAACGACTAATATTTCTGCGAAAGTATCTCGATATGCTACAGATCTTGATGGTCTTATTGTAAACAGAAATCACCTCTATGGTCAGGATGCCAATGTACTCGGTCGTCCTTTAAATTATTTAGGGGAAAATGCTAGCATCCCTGCTGGAAGTAGAACTTCTATTGCAAACAACTTAAACGCTAATCAACCTGGGCTTTCATCATTTGGTGCGGGAATCTGTAGACCAGGAAAAGCTCTTCCAACTGGTGCCACTCAAGTACAGATGAGCAATCCATTCGAGCAGCATAAAGCACCGGACTCTCAAAAAAGAACGGATTATATCAGCCAAGTCGCAAGCTGTAATGCTTCTCTTTACTCAAGCTATCGTCAATCCTCATGTCCAGTTCTCGGTAGCGATGGAAATTATATTCAGTTCTCTCAACCTTCACTACCTGCAGACTACCATCTACTAGCAGGTAATCAGAATGCTTGTGGATTAGAAAGTATTTCTACCGATATTAGTAATCTAAATACATCACTTGCTACTCTCCATAATTATTCAGCCTTTAAAGAGATTGAAGGGGCCGGTCTCAATGAGAAGATTATTACGAACCCTACCCTTGCTCGAGATGCCTGTTTTAGAAGGGCCGGTGCCGCCTGTAATACAGACCTCGAATGTTCTCCGAACAAAATGCATTCAGAGCATGCTTCCTATAAAGGTCTTAAATTTTTTGGTAATCAAGCTGAAAAAAGTTATTGGGAAGAGTACCTGGTTTGCGGACAAGCTGAACCTAAACCTTCTATCTATGATTTAGAGGCTACCAAAAATTACGACCATACACTCAATAGATGCTGTCGCGAAGTTGGTAAGGACTTAACAACTTTTACAACTGATGTTCCTCGATCTACTCTTCATAATCAGTTTCACTCTCATACAGAGGGACTCATCACTAAAGTTCATCCTGGAACCATCGCAAATAATGCCAAACGCTACTCTAGACTTGCTACAGTGGAAAACTTAGGAAGTACTGACCATGAGCGACCTGCCTTATCTGCCAATACTCTCAGAGACTCATTCGGTACATTGATTGCTCCGGAAAACATTTCAGATTCCTATCAGTGGAAAACTCTTCGTGAGGCCAACTCTGAAACTTGCTGCGGCGGTGGTTGGATAAGAAAGTTCTCAGATGGAAGTAACGATTGGACTCAAAAAAATCGAGTTTATTTTGATGTTAATAATTTTGCTTGCTTAAACTCGACTCATCCTATTCTCACCATTCCTGAGACTGTAGTTCCTCTCTACAACTCATTAGCAGACGTGAGAAACCTCATCAATCAAGACTATAGTGAATACTGTCAAGATGTCACAGGCACTGATGGTTCATGTGCCCAAAGCTCATTCCTTTCTTCTACTGAAGAAGGTATTGTAAACCCAAATCCATTTACAAGTATTGAAGTCAACACTCTTCAACCAAGGTTTGGAGCGGATAATACTGACTTCTTATTTATGCCATTTAGCGGCGATGCACACTCAGGGGTTACTATGGTTCGTAATTCAACGACTAGTGGTGCACGAAAGAACTTGAGCATCAGAATCCCTAGTTACATTCCAAGAACTGCTTTTGATGATGTTTATACAAGCATAGCTAATGGGGATACAGGTCAGCAGATTAGAATTATCAATGCTGATGGAGTTAATGTCATGTGCTCTAAGAATAATGCTCTTGCTCTAAGTAGTCATGAAGATGGAGGAACATGTGCCGCCAATAGCTGTTGCTACTCTTTTAACTCTTCTAATAGAGTTCTTAGTGTTGCTCTCAATTCTTCAAATACTAACCTTACCAATAAAGAGGTAGGCTTAACATTTACTGTCTATTTAACAGCGCTCAACTCTCTCGTTTCCAGAACGACTCCGGCCAATGACCTCTACTACCTTAATCGCTTAGCACGTTTTGAATTATCAGGTATTCCTCAAGTAACGTACAAACCTCTCTACTGTAACGATAATTCTACCTCTCTCGTTCCAGGCCTTTTCAAGAACTCTCTCATGAAAACTAAAGCTGAGTTTGAGAACGCCACCCACTCTTTTAAAATAGATAATCAATGGCAAACAACTCATCATGCTCTTGTACAGGAGCCTGTTTTCTCTGAAGATCAATTTAAGTGCTGTATGCCACTAGGGAAAACAACGAAGAATGCAAGTAACTGTTGCTCTGGTTATGGAACCTTAGATGATAAAACAAACACCTTTACCTGTGCTTTACCAACTGGAACGGACCTCATGGTTTACTTAAACCCATTCATTTCTAATGAGGGTATTAACCTAGGAATTCAAGAGGATCAGTTTGATCCTCAAACTGGTGAACCAGAATTTAATCCAGCGGTTATTAATAAGATTAGTCAAATTGGAAGAGAACACTGTGAGGGTAAGAAAGTACGGCAAGGTGGGGTATTTGGAAGTTTTGAACCTGAACCTCAAGGATCACGAACTGATGTATCAAAAAGAATTTATCAGATTACTGATTCTACAAATGATGTTGGCCAAGTAACTAGTTCTGGTGCAACCCTGTCATCTGGTTATAATACTTTCAATCAAGGTTTCAGATGGAATCATCACCTTTACTGCATGGAATAGAAAAATGATAAAAAATAGACCGATGAAAACAGTTAGTGAGTCCTGTGTAGAAATGAGAGAAATGGTTATGCCCAACCATACAAACCCTCAAAATAATATTTTTGGAGGAGTCGTGATGGGATGGATCGATATTGCCGCGGCCATGGTGGCCTCTCGTCATTCTCAAAAACATGTGGCCACTGTCCATATCTCTGATATTGACTTCTTTGCTCCCATCAAAGTGGGCTATCACGTTCTTATTCAAGCATCTCTTAACTATGTAGGATCAAGCTCTATGATTGTTGGAGTTAAAGTGACTTCTGAGAATCCATTAACAGGAGAGACGAGAGTTACAACAAAGGCCTACCTCACCTTTGTGGCCCTAGATGACCTAGGACGCCCGGTTCCGGTTGCTGGTCTTATTCCGGAAACTGAAGATGAAAAGCGCCGTTACGAAAATGCAAAGAAAAGAGTCGAATTAAAAAAGCAACTTCATCAAACAATGCTTAAAAAATAAACTCAATTAGGCATCTCCTTTGCATTAGAAAGTGCGGAGGAGATCCTTTATGAATGATTCTACGAACAAGCATCTTTTTGGACGTTCAGATATTGAACAAAAATATCATTACCATAAAACCACTGCTTCAGAAGAGCTTGTTTTAAGTGTCTTAAAAGCAAGTCCTGAAGTCGATATAAGCGGCATACAAGTTTATGTTCATGACAATGAGATTCATCTAGAAGGATCTGTCGAAGATATCAAAAACAAAAGAATGGTTGAAAGTCTCATCGAAAACTTCTTCAACGAAAAGCTAGTAAGTCGTCTTGAAGTTAGATCTGGTGAGAGTGATCTAAACTCTCCGTCTTAATACTAAAGACATCCTTAAACTGCTCGAGAGCGAAGTCATTTAGTTTTTTACTTGATGAAGCAATGGCATTCTCTGGAACATGCAAATCATAGCCTCTCATATAAGCATCATTTACTGTAAAGAGCACACAAATATTTCCAGCTATACCTGTAATCACAAGTTCTTTCACCTTTAGGTCATTAAGGAGTACATCCAAATTAGAACAGTAGAAGCCAGAATGCTTCGGCTTCAAAATAAAATAATCCTCTTTTTGGGGCCGCAGTAATTCTGCTAAAACTTTTCCTCGGCTTTCATCTGCTGAACAGTGATCAAAAACCTCCTCCCAGTTTGACTTCCACTTACCAAAGTTATCATTAACGTAAATAATCGGAAGTTTTTTTTCCACAAACATTTTTTTGATGCGCACTATATTCTCTGCAACAGGTAGAGCTTCTTTTAAAAGTTCCTCTCCTTGAGGGAAATCAAGATTATTTATCATATCAATTATTAATAAGGCCTTACTCATTGTTCAATCTCCAAGTCCCTAGTTGCAAAAGTAAGACCTTGAACTTTTCACTCCTGAATGTACTTGCCATGAAAGACTAAAGCTTATGGCCTAAAGTAGGCCTATGAAAAAATCCATCTGGCAAAACAATCTAAAAAACAAATTTCCACAACTCGAGGGAGAAGATCACGTAGATATCGCTATTATTGGCGGTGGAATCTGTGGGATCACCACTGCCTACTTGCTCCAAAACTATGGACTAAGTATTGGTGTATATGAAGGTGATACACTCGCCGCTTCCAACACTGGTAAGAGCACAGGAAACCTCTACATGATGGTGGATACTCCCCTACAAGAATTAATTAAACGTTACGATCATGAAACTATTTCTAACGTTTTTTCGGCCAGGCAAGGTGCAGTTGATTTGATTGAAGAAATTATTAATGAGAACAAAATAGAATGTTCTTTTAAACGAGTTCCTTGGACACTTTTCTCTGCCGTTGAAGAAACTGATGAGCTCATTATCAAAGAGTATGAACTTGCTAAAGAACTAAACATTAAATCAGAATGGCTCGATAATGGGCATCCTGAACTCGCACCTTTTAAGGGTAGAGTTGGACTGAAAGTTCTTAAGCAGGCCCAGTTTGATCCCTATAACTATGTTACTCAACTCGCTCACAAAATTAATTCTCACAATTGTAAAATCTATGAAAACACTCGGATTCAAGGAGTTAAAGAAAATAATCATGGCGAGATGATACTCAAGACGTCTAATGGAACCATTAAGACGAAAACTGTCATTCATGCAACTCATACTCCTTTAGGATTCTCTCCTCTTCAAACCGTTGTTGCTCCTTATCGAGAATATGGAATCGCCCAAAAGATAGACCAACCAAAATTTAAAGATGGTATTTATTGGGGGTACTATTCGAAAGAAAAATTATACTCTTTTAGGAATCATAGTCAGGAAAATAAAAACTATCTTATTATGATCGGTTCTCCTCATAAAGTTGGACAAGGTGAAAGTAAGAAGTCCTTAGCTGGACTTTGGGAGGACCTTGAAAAGCTAGAACTAAAAGAGAATAAAGATGAAACCGTAGAATGGAGCGGTCAACATTTTCGCTCTTCTGATCACCTACCATTTATTGGGCATGGGTTTGAAAACAACACCCTATTGTGTACTGGTTTTTCTACAGATGGACTTGTCTATGGAACACTTTCTGCCATGATTTTTAGAGACATCATCTTGAATAATACAAACACTTATAAAGATATTTTTAAGCCCCATCGATTGAGTTCACTTAGTAGTAAAGAATTTTTGAATGAGAACTTCAATGTCCTTCAGCAATATGTTGTTGATTATTTCAAAACCAATGAAAGTGTTCATCCGGAAGTCGGACAAGGGTGCATTCTAAGCTACAAAGGGCATAAGTATGCCGTAAGTAAAAATGAGAATGAGGAACTACTTGTTTCTTCAGCAGTATGTAGCCATCTTGGCTGTATCGTTCATTGGAATGATTCAGAAAAGTCTTGGGACTGCCCCTGTCATGGAAGCCGTTTCACAGACAGAGGAAAAGTCATTGAGGGACCAGCGCTTAAAGACCTTGGCGAAGGGAATTTAGAAGACTCTTAATAAATTTAGGATCGGCCATCTTCTCAGTGATATGCTTACCTAACCCAATCATCCCTTCCTGATAAAAAGATATTTCGTCTTCAGGGGATGCAAATTCTTTATGGAGAGGAAGTCTTGTTCTCCAAGAAGGATTTAAGGCCAATTCTTTTTGTAAATGAGAAAGAATATTAACAGCGCTCGTCGAAAGAACTCCTAAAGAGATATGCATTGATTCCTCATCCCTTGTTTGAGCTTGATGCCACCATCCAGAAGGAATATAGAGCCAGTCTCCGGCCTTTAAAGTCACATTCACAAATAAGTCACTTGTTTCTTTCTCATAGCCTAAATCTTTAGGAAGAGAAATCAATGTAGGAGATGGATGAACTGTATTTTGTCTTAGAGTAAAGTGCTTCTCACCTTGAGTTTGAAAAATAAAAACGTCTTCCACATCATAGTGCCAACCAAACCCCATGGTTTGTCTCGGAGAACAGAAGACTTGTATATCCACAGGATTATGAAAGAAAGTTGAAAACTCTTCAGCGAGCGCTTTTAATTTCGGGTGAGACTTTTCAGAGTGCCTTATTACTAATGTATGTCCATTTCGGTAGTAATCTTCTGCTTCTTGAAAGTTTATATCAGCATAGTCTTTGATCATTTTCCCATTCTTAACAATTCTGAGAATAGATTTCTTTTCGTTTATAATGGTCTTAATCACTTCCCAATTCAGATGATCCTTATAGGAATGAGCACTTGCTGAAGTAGCCAGCGGAAGTCTGTTGAAGAATTTGTCAAAAAATTCATCGAGTGAATGATCATTTAAAACTGTTTTTAAAGTTTTCATATCTTTGATCCTAGCACAATCAAGACTTAGTTCCGAACTAAAGTTTGGGTCAATCCTCCCCTCCTAAATACTTTAAAGGCCTAGAATCCCAACAGGGGATGGCATCACTGTTGCTAAATTATTTCCAAGATATAAACCATATTTGGAGAGGTAGGATATGCAAGTTTCAGAAATTATGCACCAAGGAGTTCAAACAGTTAAAACCACGGACTCTATTCGCGATGTCGCCAAAATTATGAAGGACTTCGACATTGGGAGTGTTCCCGTTTATGAAGAATCAAATCCAGTAGGCTTTGTGACAGATAGAGATATTGTTATTGGTTGTGTTGCCGAAGGTTCTTCTACTGATGCGCAAGTTTCCGAAGCAATGACTCCGGAATTTGTTTGTGTCGAACAAAATAGCGATATCTCCGATGCTGCTCGATTGATGAAAGATCGCAGGCTTTCTCGTATTGTGGTTGTTGATGAGAAAAAACAGGCCGTCGGAATTGTAACCCTACAAGATATTTCAAACAATCTCACTGATGAAAAACTTAAAGGAGAAATTCTTTCAGAGATTAAACATTAGGAGATGTTATGACAATCCATTTGGAAAATCAGTATAGAGGAGAGAGCTTCAAGGCTCCTCCTATTCTCATTCCAGAAAAAGACTTCGGTTATTATCACAGCGCTAATATTTTAAAATCCCCTCAGTTTGTTTACGAATTTCTACAGAACCCAGAGAATTTAAAAGCATCACTTCAAAATCTCCCAGAGGGAATTGAAAACTTTCTTGATCTAGAACTAATGAAGGCCAATGCAACTGATGCTGATGAATATGAAGTAGTTTGGGAAAATCTTGAAGATAGCATTGTCTCTGGCGCCATCAGTTTTCATTGTCAGAGGGCCCCAGAAAATAGAGGGACTATTCTCTTGGCCCAAGCAAGTTTCTCAAATTTTTCAACAAGTGAAGATGACCCCTCTGAACTCATTCGCTTCTTTATAAAGAGGTTAAAAGCATTAATGGAAACGGGGGTTATTGCAACAACTAAAGGTCAACCAAGTGGCCGAGAAGAAATAAATCTTACTCATTAGGAGCAACTATGAAAGCACTAACCTGGGAGGGAAAACAAAGTATTACCCTCAAAAACGTGCATGACCCTACTATCCTCAATCCCCTTGATGCTATAGTGAAAGTTACCACTACTGCCATCTGTGGCTCCGACCTCCATCTCTATAACGGCTATATTCCCACGATGAGAAAGGGCGATATCATGGGACATGAAACCATGGGAGAAGTTGTTGAGATTGGGTCAATGGTAACAAATATTAAAGTCGGAGACAAAATTGTTATCCCTTTTGATATTGGTTGCGGATCCTGTCTGCACTGTCATGATGAAGAATTTTCTGCGTGTGATAATTCAAATCCAAACTTTATGATTCCAGAAAAACTTTATGGAAGCTCAGGTGCAGGTATCTTTGGTTACTCTCACATGTATGGAGGCTATGCTGGAGGTCAAGCAGAATATATTCGGGTTCCCTACGTAGATACAAACTCATTAGTTATCCCTCCGGGAATTGATGACGAGAAAGTTCTCTTTCTGAGTGACATTTTTCCAACTGGATATATGGCTGCAGTCAATTGCGATATTAAACCTGGCGATACGGTAGCAGTTTGGGGATGTGGCCCAGTGGGCATTATGAGTATTAAAAGTGCCTTTCTTTTAGGTGCTGAAAGAGTCATTGCAATCGATCACTTCTCGGCAAGATTAAAGATGGCCCAGGACTGTGGCGCAGAAGTCATCAATTTTAAAGATGAAGATGAGATGCTTGAAAAAATCAAATACCTCACAGGCGGTCGAGGCCCTGATTCTTGTATTGATGCCGTAGGAATGGAGGCCCATGGCCATACCGTACTCAACGTCATTGATACGGTTAAACAGAAAGTAAAGCTCGGGACAGATAGACCAGATGCTCTTCGTTACGCTATTCAGTCTTGTCGGAAAGGAGGAACTATCTCAGTGCCTGGTGTTTATGGTGGAGTTCTAGATAAGTTCCCTTTTGGAGCGGCTTTTGCCAAGGCCCTAACATTCAAGATGGGTCAGACTCACGTCCAAAAATATATGCCAGAACTGCTAGATATGGTCCTAGAAGATAAAGTTGACCTGACTTCGGTTATCACCCATCGGCTTACACTCGAAGAAGGACCTGGAGCCTATGAGCATTTTAATAAGGAAAAAGACGAATACATCAAGATCATTATGAAACTTCATTAGTTTCTGAAAATAAGAAGGCCACCATTCGGTGGCCTTATGTGTGTGTGCAGGAATTATTTCTCTTCAAATACTTTTTAGAGTTAATAAGTTAATTAAACCTGTCAAAACAATTACCCGTCAAGAAGAAAACACTATATGTAGTATTTTTTGATGACATATTTTTGACACCTCCGTAAAGATGGGTCAAAAAAAAGGCCCTTGTGAAAGGGCCTGGTGCATTAAGCGTTGTGATTCTTAAGAAGTCTTCTTTTTCTAGCAAGACGCTTAAGTTTAAGTCTACTTTTATTATTAGTCGTCTTCTTCACTGGACGTGATTTTTTTAGCTTTTTCATAATTCCTCCGCAGTTTAAAAATTCGATTGAGTCTATAATAAAAGAAAGCTTTTGGAAATGAGGAGATCGAGTTGAAGCTATATTTACTGGTTTTTTTATTGGTTACCACTTCTTTAATGGCCAACCCACAGATAACAGTTCTACCCGAGAGTTCAATGCCTCATGAATTTATTCATCAAAACCTTGGTTGCTACGAAAACTCTGAGTGCGATCCGGTTATGGGTCATCAACTCAATCGATGGACTAGGCTTATTAAAGATAAAAATCTTGAAGGTAAGAATAAAAAAGCAGCACTTTCAAAACATTTGAAAGAAAATGGAATTCCCATTGAATTCTACACTATAGAAAAAACAAACTATTTTTTTAAACCAATGTTATTTAACTCTCACTGTAGAAATCATAATCCTAAAGAAGGTGAGAAAACATTACGTGCAACTGCTTTCATGAAATCTCTGAATCCTGAGAAAGCCGTTATCTGGAGAGATCAAACTCAAATTGAATACCAACCAGACTCTCAACTCGTGGCCCAACCTATTAAAGTGTACTTTGAAGAAAGTCCAAAAATATTTATGGCAAGCCTTGATGATCAACCTCTTTATATAAAAAACAACAAGATCTACATTCTCAAAGAATATGAAGAAGAGTTTTTTCTATTAGAGGTTTCGGAAGATGGAAAATGGGAAATAGTAGATCTCGATTTTAGTAAACTAAGCTTCTATGAAGATAAGAAAACCCATATTGCTTGTCCCTCTGAACAAATGAATAGGCCAAAAGAGTTCGAAGTTAAATTTTGTCGAGGAATATGGGATGAATCACAAAATAAACTCATCCCTGTTGAAATGTATCAGGGCTGCGCTAATTAAGTTTGGCCCTGATAAGCTGAGTACCAGCTTCACAATTGATGCTTGATTCAAAAGTTCGATGAGTATAAAAACCATACCTCGGAGATGTTTTGTTCATATCCATTTTGAAAGTTTCTTGAGTCGTAATGATATATGAGTTATCAGAGTTATTCATATCTCTAAGTCCACTTCTAAAATTTACGCATGTTCTAAATGCTTCGTTACTACAGTATTCACCTGGTTGAGTATCTACCCACACTGGATTCCCATTATGTAAAAATGGGAATTGAGTTGAATTACAATAGGATTTAAAAATTCCTGAACGAAGGGTTTCAGCATCTTTGAAAATAAAATGAGTGTCAGTCACATCTCTTAAGAAATGGATATAGTTATCACTTACATCAACTCTCACCTGAACAGTTTCATCTTGGCTTGTTTGACCTTCACAGCTTCTTTCTGAAACAATAAAAGTAAAGCGATCCGTTGGAGCTAATTGACTCAAACGGCTTGTCTTCATTTCAATGGCCTGGCAGAGATTGGCCTTCATTTCTAATTCAGCTTTACTTAATTCTTGTGGTTCGTAACTCATTCTTTGCCCCATTCTAGCCCCAGAATTTGTCTCATATTTTCCACAAGAAATGATCATCATAAGTAAGACTAGATACTTCATCGATTACCTCCGAACTAAAGCTGTTTCATTAACTTTATATTGGTCTAAATATGATGAAAACCAATAAGTACGAGTTAATTCCATCAACTGAGGATGACGAACCACAAGTCCGTGAGATGTTTTAAATTCATACATATTCTGGAAGACGGGGATCTTTAACAAAGAAAAAATGCTCGTAGGATCCTGATGAAAAGATCTTTTATGAACATGATAATTCACAAGGTTTTCAAAGCGATAATAGTTCGCACTGACACCCCTATCACATAATTCAACCAACTCTTGCTCCATAGAAGCAATAATATGATCGGACCTTCTTTGAGAGATTACTCCCTCAAGAGGTCTCGCCTCTAGAAAATCGGAATGGAAAGCAGGACAATGATCTATTTTTTTCGTCGTTTGGGAAAGCTCACTAAAAGTAAGGTACTGCTCGAAGAGAGTTTTAAAATAAACTCTTTTAGCTGATAGCTTCTCCACATCCACTGCGCTTGCAGGTGTTCTCGACCAACTTCCCTTAGTTTGAATATTTCTCAGCAAATCTTCATCAACTTGATAACTGACATGGTTTTGCAGGACTTTCTGTGAGGAACAACCTACAATGAACATAAGAAATAGTGATGAGATGATTTTCATGATTCCTCCTAAGGATCTTGATTCCTATCGGTAAAATCAGCTCATTCTTGAGTAACCAACAAAAGTGATCAGCTATGCAATATTGGATTATGAAATCAGAACCCGATGTCTTTTCTTTTGAGGACTTAAAGAAGCGCCCCCAACAAAAAGAGGCCTGGGATGGCGTGAGAAACTATCAGGCCCGAAATTTTATGAGAGATGAAATGAAGGTGGGAGATATTGTCCTCTTCTATCATTCTAGCTGCCCTGTACCTGGGATTGCAGGTCTAGCAAAGGTTGCTTCCAAGGCCTACCCTGATCCAACCCAGTTTGACCCTAAGTCTGATTATTACGATGAGAAGGCGACTAAGGATAAACCACGATGGTTCTTAGTTGACGTCACTTACTTTAAAGACATTTCTTTTATTAGTCTTGAAGAGTTAAAAAAGCACAAGGAACTTCAGGATATGAGGCTCCTTCAGAAAGGAAACAGGCTTTCAATCCTACCTGTTTCCCCTGAAGAGTATAAATTTATTGTAAGTCTTTAGTAGAAACAATTTGAATATTTGTTTTCAACAATAGGCCAGAAGTATCAAGTTTAGAAAGGATGTGGTTGAATTCAACTAAAGCGTAACCACTTTCAAAGATTGCTCTAATTTTTACTTTTTTATCATTTAAACGAACAACTTCACCCTCACTTAGACCATCAACTGTTTTTACAGAGGCTTCTAAATTGGCCGTATCTGCTATATAGCCACCAACCTGGTAACGAGCAGGACCGATGGTTTCTTGGTAATTTCCAGTTCTGCACCCAATATAGGCCTTGCCATTTTCAAAGACATTATAACTTGTGCAGATCTGAGCACCCTTATCAGTATATCCAAAAACTAAATTTCCGGCCTTAACCCCATTAATTGTTTTCTTAGTTTCTTTTGATACATCTGAAAGATTCACATTCACTCTTTTACCTAGTTGATAATCAAAATAATAGGCCGTGCCTTTAGATTGATTAATTCCTTGCAGTTCAACAACCTTACCTGATGTATGTAGATATCTATAAATTGGACTTATAAGTGCTGATTGGGCGCTGAATGAAGCTAACGTTAAACCAGCAAGAATCATTGTTTTGAAATTCATAGATGCTCCTATTAGTGTTTTGGCTAAATTAACACTAATAGGAGAGGACTGGATGTATTCAGGAATAATTTACATGATGGGAACTGTTACATAGTTTCCATTATTTTGGATATCTTCATTTACTGAGACTTCAAAAGACCTGCCATCTTGAAGAGTCAAACGGTACTCCCCTGGGGAAAGAACCTTATAAAACTCCCCATTATTATAATGGTAGCGTCCAAAGTCCTTATATTGGGGAGATAGCATTTCAACCAGAACTTTTCCTTCTGATTCCTTATCTTCAAATGAAAGCCCCACTCCTTGATGAATCTTTGCCATTAGGTTAAGGAGACCCACTTTCTGCCCTTGCCATAATTCTTCTACCTCTGAATAAGGGGGCCATTTTTTATGGCTAACTTCAATGGTGAGCTGCAGATCATCATGCCAAAAGGAACTCCAGTCTTGCATTCCTCCTCTCACAAGATACCAAGCGGCCCCATTAGTTATACCTTGTTTAAAACGAGTGCTTTCATACATGGCCGTACATGATCTTGAGTATGAAAGAGAGAGATCGACCAAAAGGTCATTGAAAAGGTGCGGTGTATAGGTGCTATCCCAAGGATAGTTTACAACCATCGTGCCACCATGAAAGTTAGCGGAAAGTGCGAAGTTTCGTTCTTCTTGAAAACTCATTATGTGTTGAGTTTCAACTTCTCTCCCATTTTTTGAGCTTTTCTTATCACGTATAATATCTGGAAAGTTTCGATTGAGATCCACTCTTCTAGCGTTTGCCCTTCTTCTTAAGTGACTTCCATCAGGATTCATCGAGGGCATTATGTAGATTTCTGTATTATCGACTATCTTTTTTATCTGGGGATTTGAATCATAATCTTTTGCAATTGTTTCAATGAGCCGAACGCTGAATTCTCGTCCAACTATTTCATCACCATGCATGCTAGAAATATATTTAAACTCAGGTTCAATTTCATCAATCTCAACATTATCAGAGATTTTCATCACCCATAAATCTCTTCCTTGAACTGACTTACCAATAGAGAAAAGTTTAAAGATATCAGGTCGAGCGGCTTCGAGCTCAAAGAGCTTATTTGTTAATTCATCAAAACTTGGGTACTGATTATTATTTTTTTCTATCGTTTCTTCATAAAAATGAATACCTCGACTTTGAAGATACTCACCTAAACCTTGAGGACCATAAAGTTCAAACCCATGCTCTTCCACATGATCAACAATCACTGAACCCGAGTCAACAAGATCTTTAATCTGCTCAACTGAACCCAAAATATAAAGTTGTTCATCAATCAACGGAGAAGCTTGAAGAGAAAAAGACAAAAAGAGAGAACCCAATAAAGTCCACTTCATAAAACCATCCTTGGTTAAATTTAGTCACAGTACTAGTTTACGAGTATTTTATTACTTGAAAACGTATAAACGATTACGAGAAGAATAGACGGCCAGGTACGAATCATTAGCAACAAGATCCGAATAAACCGCTGAGTAAGCATGTCCTAATGAAAAATGATCTACTACTTTCATCTCTAAAGGATCAACCGCATAGATCTTTCCATCAAAAGCCGCTGCAATTATATGTCCCTTCCACCATGCAAGGGCACTGATTCCTAACTCGGATATTTTAGCCTGTTTTAACACTTCCCCTGAAAGGCTCATTAAGACCACTTCTCCATCATTTGTCCCCATAAGAAGCTGCTCATTAACTAGCTGAGGGTGGGCAACACTTGTTATTGGATAAGTTTGGTTAATAACTCCCGAGTCAGGATTGAGTGCAGTAAGCGCAGTTGAAGGAGAACCGGTAATCACCATCCCATTAGCAAGAATAGGATTAAGATCTACATCAACAAACTTAGCTCCTGAAGCTATTCTGGTCTCCCACAAGAGTAGACCTTCTTCAAAAGAAAGTGCTGCAGCAAAGCCATCAGCAAATCCTAGAATGATCTTATTTCCAATGATGAGAGGCTTTGAAGTTCTTTGAAGGGTTGTTGTAATAGGCACGGCCCGTCGATAAACCCAAATAATCTTTCCGGTCACAGCATCAAGTTGTGCCAGTTGATGACCTCTTAAATAAATAAGAAGTCTGCCTTTATGATAAACAGGTGCCGATTCAATTGGAGAACCTAAATCAATAGCGTACTTCAACTTTCCCGTGAGATAGTGTCGAACAAAGAAACGCCCTGACTCTCCACCGTAACCAACGTGATCTTCAAAGAAAGCTACCGGAGCACCTAAAGGTGTCGACTCAGTCTCACTCCATATTAATCGCCCTGTCTCGAGATCAAATGCATTCATCTCCCCATTAAGGGCCCCCATGTAAACCATGTCTTCATAGATTCGAGGAGCGCCTACTCCGATAGGGAGATTTCCGGATCGGTATTCTAAGTCCAAGTTTTTATTCCAGGCCACCGTCAGCACTTTACCTTCCTGTTTAGGAGGAGTGAGCTTCAGTGAGCTTGAAGAACAAGAAAAGAGCGTTAACAAAGATAAAAAAAGGTAGAATCTCATTATTTAATTTCACCTAGGTAAAGCTTAGCAAGCTTTGCTTCCTCATCGTTTGGATAAGTATTAATGATGGATTCAAAAATAGTCTTTGCCTGGCTGAAATCTTGTTTAGCAAAGTGAAGACGTCCAAGCTCAAGCTCAAGATGAGCAGGCATTAAAACGTCCTTAGACTTTCTGGCCTCTTCAATTGTTTTAATGGCTTCATCAATCTTTCCTGTTTTTTCAAGAAGAATAGCCGTTTGATGAACAATAAAAAAGTTAACTAAATTGTTAGAATTCTTAACACCATTAAGAATTGAGAGAGCGCTCTCGTAAGCTTCCTTCTCAGAAAGGAATTTAGAGATTTCAAGCGCCAAAGGAATCATGGAAGCTGAAGATTTTGCTGTATCTTCAAGAGCATCAAACTTGGCCACTAACTCATCAGGAGTTAGGTTTCCGGCCTTAGCTTTTTCCCATGTCTCATTTTGAAAATCAAAAACCTGCTGAGAACCTTTTCTCTCCTGGGCAAGTTTAATGTTTGAAACCGACATCCACCCGATGACTCCAACCAGAGTAGCAACAAGCAGGGCCCCTATAAGATTTTTCTTCTCATAAATCATATGCCCAAGATCTGTCTTATTAAGTGTCTCTTCCAGTGACTGAGTTGGCGTCGTTTCGCTCATTTTAAAACTTCCTTTTAAAAATCAAAATGTATCATAGGAGTTTAAAACTAGAGAGGAAACGTTGTCAAAGATCAAAAGATTACTTAGACTTATTGTAGTGAATCAAAAAATGACAGACTTTTGACAGGTCATGACAATCAATGGCCGAAGGTAATACAAGACCGGTGAAAAAATTATTATTTCTGGCCCTTTTCATCTGCGGGACTTCCCATGCACAGTTTTCATCACAAATGATGGAAATGATGGACGACGATATAAGTTTAGGAAGTGATATCTTTAATGACTTCAATGAGGATCTTGAATCATCCCAACAATTAGAAGATGAGAGATATTATCGCTACGGTCGCTTCTTTTCAGTCAACGTGGGAGGAGGCTTCACTACTTTCACAGGAAACCGTGGTAAGGCATACTACGACAACCACCCTACTTTTCATTTATCAGTTAATTACTTCCTCGATTTCAATCGCGTGATCACCCTTGGAGTGGAATATTCAAAACATACGGCCATCATGGATTATGTGACCACTGCCTATAAGGATCAGGGTAATCTCGGCGCTGTTGTCTCAGACAACACCAGAGCTTTTTTTGGTTATAAGTACTATATCGACACAACAGATCTTGGGACTGCCATCACTTACTCAAATCCTCACTTCATCGGTCGCCTTGAGTATTGGTATCAAACCAATAAGTTTATTGATCACGACAATATACCTAAACAAAAAGATGGTGGGATTGGTACAGCAGTAGGATTTGGATTAGAATTTCCAATAGAGCTAAAAAAATCTTATGTAGGAGTTCAGGCCCTTTATCATGTGGTAAACTTCTTTGATAAATACACCACCGATTACAGGCCCCATACAAATGCGGATGGATCTCCGGTTACACCAAATGCAAAAGGTTATGATGATCTGAACGGGAATGTATTCAGCTTCATCATAACCTATAACTTTACTTGGTAGACTGGTTCTTCTTCTCAATTTTTTTCATTCTTCTCTCAATGTCAGTAGAAGTTCTAAAAATTAAGTGAACCGGAGTATTAGTCAGATCAAACTCTTTCCTAAGACCGTTAATTAAATACCTTCTATAGTTCTCTGGAATCCCTAAAGACTTATTAGAGAATAATAAGAATGTCGGAGGAGAAGATTTAAGCATAGAAGCGTACTTTACCTTAAATCTATTTCCGTTACTCTTCTTTAAAACAACAGGGTTTTTATCCACAAGCTGAAAGAGACAGCGGTTAAGAGCACCTGTCGGAACCTTTCTATTGCGGATAACGATCGTGCGCTTAAGAGCTTCACGAAGATAATTAATATTTCTATTTTTAAAAGCAGAAATAGTTACTAGCTGACAAAAGCTGAGCCAAGGTACTTGATCACGAAGATCTCTGAGCCACTCGTTTTTCTTTTTGGTGTCTGCAAAAATCTCCTGAAGAAGATCAAGCTTATTTAAGCAAACAATACGGGATTTTCCTTTCTCAAGAGCAATATCAATAAGGCGTCTGTCTTGGTGAGTGATACCCAAAGTGGAATCAATCATAAAGAGCACTACATCTGACTCAGAAATGGCCTTAAGAGAACGATAAACCGACTGAGTTTCGATAAACCCTTCAACTACTTTGGCCTTTCTAATACCAGCAGTATCGACGAGCTTTACAGATCTCCATCGATTAACTTCATGGATATGCTCGATATCTGCAACTTCTTCATTATCAACTTCTTTCCAGTTTTTCTCGATAGCAGAAAGAATGTTCTTCTCAGAATAAAGATCGTCCCCGAGATTTGACTCATCAAAATTAAAGTCAGAGTTTTCACCAAACTCTTCATTAAACTCTTCATCAACTTCAACTTCTTGGGTTTGACCAAATTCAACGTAGATTTTTTTCTCTTCTTCACTTAAGTCTTCATCATCCATGAAGAATGTTTCATCTGTATTTTCATGGAAGCGCTTCATTTCCTCATAGAGGGCCACTGTATCCTTTCGAACGAACTGATTATCTTGGGCAGTTAAGAGATCAATGTCTGGCCCAAAATAGACGTCAATATAGCCTTCAATAGGGTCAACGGTTGTTCCCGCAATTTCAGAAACAAGGGCCCTTTGAGCTCCAACCAATCTGTTAAGAAGTGTTGATTTCCCGGCATTCGGGGCACCAACGATGGCCACAGAAGAAACCACTTCATTGCGAGGCTTAACACCCATTTGAAGCTGACTATCGATTTCTCCATCAAGTGTTCCAGTCTCACGATAAGTCTTAGCAGTTGTAAGGAGTCTAAGCCGTAGATCATAGAACCCTCTATTGTGCTCGGCTGAAATCCTAAGCATCTGATCTTCATCAAGACCTAGCTCATAAAAGTCGTACTGCTCACCTTCTTGCTTTTCAGTATCAAACTTATTGAGAAGTAACCAGAATGGCTTCTTAGTTGAGCGAATGTAATCACTGATTCCCTTATCGAAAGGAAGAAGTCCTTCACGTACATCAACCACAAATAACACAAGGTCCGACTCATCGATAGCAAGCTTCGCATGGTCGGCCATAATGTTAAAAAACGGATCAACAGTATTCTTCTTACGAGGGTCTGTCTCAATCTTCTCTGGATAGAAACCTCCAGTATCAACAAGAATGATTTCCTCTTTAAGATCTTTTCCATCCACATATTCTTCGATGTTTAAAATCGCATAATGCCTGTCGCGAGTAACACCAGGCTGATCATGGGTCATGGCCAGATGCTGCTTTCTCATTAATCTATTAAAAATAGTTGATTTCCCCACATTGGGACGCCCAATAATGGAAACAACCATTGATCTTTGGCTCATTTCTTCCTCCATACACGAGTAGATTTTTGCGTTCGCGGAAGGCCGATTTCATCTAGTACCCAGTTATTGTTAAACCATTTCGGACTAACTTTAACGTGAAGATTTAAGTGAACTTTACCACCAATCATGGCCTCAATCTTCTTTCTCGCATTAACTCCAATTTCCTTAATGATAGAACCACCTCGTCCCACTACAATGGCACGCTGACTAGCTCGATTCACTAAGATAGATGCAGAGATATGAGCTTCCACTTTTGGATTCTCTTCTCCTCTACTTCTCATATCCTTATATTCATCAATAACAACTGCAATCTCGTAAGGTAGTTCTTCTTTTAACAGTTTGAACGCCTGCTCACGAATATACTCAGTCGCAAAGAAACGCTCATTCTTATTCGAAACTTCTCCTCCTGGATAAAGATGAGGAGCGTTGACAGCTGCGTTATCTAGGGCATCTAAAAATAAGTGAACATTGTGACCGTCTTTTGAACTGATAACAAAACTTTTCTCTATTTCAGGACATAACTCGTGAAGTTTAGCGGTGAGTTCTTCTTGGTTAATTTTTTCTACATCGACTAAATCTGCCTTCGTAAAAATAACCCATGACCTTCCAAGTTTTGCATCAAAGTTTTTAAGAAAATCTTTGAACTCCGCAACTACATCAGTGGTGAGATCACAAAGTATAAGATTTATATCTACACCTTCAGCTCCCATCTGGGCCTGACCATTCATTCTTTTATTGAACTCCTGGTTTGAAGAGTGAACTCCCGGAGTATCTACCATCACGACTTCGGTACGATCGATGGTAAACGCACAATGAAATTGATTTCTAGTGGTTTGTGGTTTGGCAGAAACAATCGATAGATCAAACCCGAGAAGGTGATTAATAAAAGAGCTCTTTCCTACGTTAGGTTTTCCAATAACGGATACCATAATGGCCTTATTATGAGGGTGTTGGTCTTCAATGAGCATATAAAATCTCTCCTTCGAGTTAATTTAAATTTTGTAAATATTGTTGGGCCAAGGTCTTCTCTCCCAATTTCTTAGAACGAAAGACTCCTGAGTTAACAAGTTCTTCGTTGAGAAAAAGTTCCACAAGAAACCCTTCACCTTCTTCTGTTGATTTATAAACAGGTAGTTTCTTAAAGTTTTTAAGACTGTATTCCTGAAGCTTTGACTTAGCATCGTAAGACTCAAGGTTCGTCATCTCAAAAGCATTTGGATCAGTTGCCAAGAAAAGCTTTAAGACAAAGCCACGACAGAACTCAAGTCCGTCGACTTTAAAGAGTACGGCCAAAACCGCTTCAAAAGTATCTGCGAGCACGGCATCCTGCAGATAAGTTTTCTTAGCAAACTCGCCCTTACCGAGAATAATATAGTTTTCAAAATTCATAAAACGAGCAAGTCTTGCTAATGAGGATTCATTAACTAAAAAACTTCTCATTTTTGAAAGCTTTCCCTCTGGAAGATCGGGATAGAGATTAACGAGCTTTTCTGTCACAATAAGCTGAAGGACCGCATCTCCTAAAAATTCTAAAACTTCCTGATTTTTAATATTAAATTCATGGGAGAAAGATGAATGAATAAAGGCCCTTGATAGTTTTTCAGGACTAATCTTTGAATTTAGACTTAGGGTCAGATCTTGATAGTCAGGGTGATTTATAAGAGAGTTGATAATTTCTTTATCCTTACTCTCAAAAAGCTTAACTAAATATTCATGAATGCGAGGCCGTGACATAAATCACCTTTTAGGTCGTCTATCCTGAGTCCCCCTCTCATCTTTGAGACTCGGGCAAAATTAAAACAATGAATGGGTTCTACTTGAATTAACTGAAGATATCAATGCTAAGTAGGATAAACCCTGTAATTTCTTTAGATTTACCCTACTTTTTATTTATAAGATTATAACTGCCACACTTGAGTGTTGGTGATATTTCCTTCGTTTTCGAAAAAGTTCATTATTTCTAGAAGCTTAGTAGCTCAAACGTAGATCCCTCAAAACAAGTTTTGAGGGATCTAGCAACGAAAAAAATGATTGGTAGAATAACTTATCAATTTGAGGCGCAAGCCTAGCTGAATCAGAACAATTAATCACACTCAAGTGAGGCAGTTAATATAAGATTAAGCTTTTCGCTCCAAGTACTCAGTGTAAGTTCCCGGATAGAAGGTAACCCCACCACGATCCACTTCGGCAACTGTTGTGGTTACACGCTTAAGAAAGTGACGATCATGGGATACCACCAGCACTGTACCATCAAATTTCGTTAGAGCTTCTGTTAATACTTCTCGAGACATAATGTCCAAGTGGTTCGTAGGCTCATCCAGAATAAGAAGATTAAGCGGATTACAAAGAAGAGTCGCAAGGATGAGTCGGGCCTTTTCTCCTCCTGATAAAACACTCACTTTTTTATCAACATCATCACCCCGGAATAAGAATGCTGCTAAGAGGTTTCGGAGATATCCATCAGTCTTATTATGGCCCACTCGTCCTCTAACCTCTTCAAAA
>Ga0079224_100002945_pt1 | contig 21144 bp, 20 predicted proteins | sample Stecom2015_FD_80414 | JGI IMG/M metagenome (GOLD analysis project Ga0079224, IMG submission 80414) | Agricultural soil microbial communities from Utah to study Nitrogen management - Steer compost 2015 | ecosystem: Environmental > Terrestrial > Soil > Agricultural land | place: USA: Utah...
AAAAACAAAGACCGGGAAGACTGCTCTCTTCCCGGTCAAAAATGTCGCGGAAAACGCGCTGGCGCTAGCTCAGATAGTCGCGCAGGTTGTGGGCCAGACGCGGGTGCCGCAGACGCCGGAGCGCTTCTTTCTCTAGCTGGCGAATACGCTCGCGGCTAAGGCCGAATTTGTTCGCGATCTCTTCGAGCGTGTGCGGCTCGCCGCCGCCCAGTCCGAAGCGCAGCCGGAGAATGTGACTCTGGCGCGGGGTTAGCTCGCTGAGCACTTCCTCGATTGTTTCCTGCAGCAGATGCTGGGTCGCCGCCTCGACTGGGCTGGGCGAGTCCTGGTCTTCGATGAAATCGCCAAACTCGCTGTCCCCATCGTCCCCGACCGGGCGCTCCAGCGCGATTGCATGCTGGCTGGCGTCCATCATGCCGCGAATGCTTTCCGGCGGCAGTTCCATCTCTTTCGCAATTTCCTCGGGGGTGGGGCGGTGACCGAGCGTTTGCTCAAGGACTTGCGCGGTGCGGTACATCTGGCGGATGCGCTCTGTCATATGGAGCGGAATACGGATGGTGCGCGTCTTCTGCGCCAGCGCGCGGGTGATCGCCTGCCGAATCCACCACGTCGCGTAGGTGCTGAAGCGGTTGCCGCGATTGTAGTCGTACTTATCGACCGCACGCATCAGACCGACGTTGCCTTCCTGGATCAAGTCCGGAAACGGCAGCCCCTGGCCCATATAGCGCTTCGCAATGCTAACGACCAGGCGCGTGTTCGCCCGGCCAAGATGCTCGCGCGCCAGTTGCCCGTCCGCGATGACTTCCCGCAGCCCCTCGGCTTCGTCGGTGTCGTGATCGATCTCCGCCAGCCGGGCGAGCGCTTCTCGTCCGGCTTCTATGCGCTTGGCAAGCTCAATTTCTTCTTCGGCAGTGAGCAGCGGCTCTTGCGCCATCTGGCGGAAGTACAGGCCGACCGGGTCGTCAGCGGAGACGGCGTTGATATCCCCAACGCCGGGATCTTGCGCTTCTTCTTCGGCTTCTAGCTCGTTGTCATGCGACAACAGGTCGTCATCATCCACTGATTTCTTCTGTCGCAATTCGATCCCTAGTTCGTCCAATTCATCCAAGACCGCTTCGATTGCGTTTACGTCATCACTGTCTTCATCGAGCAACTCGAGCACATCCTCGAACGTCACATACCCACGCTGGTCTGCTCGGTTCATGAGTTCCTGAATCACCTGAATTACGTTGCCTCCTGGCGAGTCGCTGATTGAGACCACTCTTGCCATCCTCACGGTGCCTCGTGCGCCAAATCAGCTCGAAATTACTGAGGAGAACGTCATCAAATTATAGCATGAGTCAGGGGGATGTGGAAGACCGGAAAACCGATCCTATTATTGTATACCGGCACTGGCCAAATTCGCTAAAAATCGTGTACGCCCCTTGAGGTTGGTGTTTGGTTTATGATTTGTTAACTCTCTGTTGCGCTGCATCGCCCGTCGGAGGAGTCTGGCGCGGAGGCATATCGCGTGGCGCCTTGGCGCGTGCAAAAAAGGCGCGGGCGGGCGCGCGGTTTAGATACCACACGACATACAGCGGCACGAGCACCATCAGCGGAAGCTGGCAGAGTAAGACGTTCCGTAGCGCGGACTGAATCTGCCCGCCAAATACAGGGTCGTCGGGCGCGGCCCATGCCTGGATGATGCGGAACAGGTTAATGGCAGTCAGCGCTAGCATCGCCCCGATCAGCGCCCAGCGGATGCGCGCCGGGCGGCCCAGCCATGCCAGCACGCAAAGCAGGATGATCACGGCTCCGGCGATGCCTTCGATTCCGGTCCACACGCTAACCTCGATGCCGCCAGGGATCAGCGCTTCGTCGGCGGTCGCCTCGAGCCGGTGAAAGAGCGCGGCTTCGAGCAGGGGGCGCACGCCGTATAACACAGCCACCGCGAGCAGCGCGAGCGTGACGCCAGGTGGGCGGCGGTGATTGGTTGGCCGGGTCATCGGCTCACCATTCCCATCCCTATCAGGCTAGAGGTTTTCTTCGGCGCGCCACTGCTCGATATCCTCAGCGTGTTCTTCCTCATGCCAGGCGGCGTTTTCCATAACCAAATAGCTGAGCGGCTCGCCTTCCATCCATGGGAAGCGGCGGTTATCGTCGAGCGTGCGGTTGTCCAGCGCCTCAATCGCCTGGATCAGATGTTTGTGCACCCCGTGGAAATCGTCCAGTACAGCGCGAAGCGATCGCCGGGCATTGACGTGATACTGCTTTTCATTCCACTCGTCTATGTCCTCGATCTCCATGATCTTCGGCGTGCGGCGGCGGTAGAGGTCCAGTCGCGACAAAACCGTGACGACTTCCGCTTCCCACGCGACCAGGTGACCCAGCGTGTCCTTGATCGACCAGATGCCGACCGCGCCCGGTCGCATCATCTGGTCCTCTGTCAACCCGTCCAGCGCGTCGAGCAGGCGCGCACGCGCAGCTTGCAGGTCAGCAATCAGGTCGGCTTTGGGCATCGGGATGGGCGCCTTTCACAGCAGCAGTGGTCGGCCAGCAATCTAGTGGGCATTATAGCATCGACGGCAGATTCTGCTCAACGGCTCCCAGGCGAACCGACCCCCTCGAAATTGGGGGTAGACACCGCGTTATTTGCGTATAATCTGACTGTTCGATGCTCGTTAACTTGCGTTGCTCCCCACGCTGACTGTGCCGCAGGCGCGCATCACCAGGACCCTCGACGGAGGAAGGACAGTGGACTCTATGGCAGTTGCAGAAGCCGAACAATCTAAAACCGTGAGCGAGAAATGGTACACGCTCCCGGTCGATGAGGCGATCGAGCGCCTACAAACCGACCCCGAGGCCGGGTTGAGCAGCGCCGAAGCGCAGGAGCGCCAGAGCCGCTATGGCAAGAATGAACTCCCCGCTGGCGAAAAGATCAGCCCTCTAAAGCTGCTGCTCGCGCAATTTACCAGCGTGATGGTGATCGTGCTGATCGTTGCCGCGGTCATCTCGCTGGTGATCGGCGATGCGACCGATGCGATTGTGATCCTGGCGATTGTCGTGCTCAATGCTGCCCTGGGGTTCTTCCAGGAATATCAGGCGGAGCAGGCGCTCGCAGCGCTTGGCGCAATGCAGACGCCCCACGTGCGCGTGCGGCGTAACGGGCACGTGCAGGAGATCGGCGCGGACGAACTGGTGCCCGGCGATATTGTGCTGGTCGAGGCCGGAGACCTGATTCCCGCTGACGGCCGCCTGCTTGAGTCGGCCAACCTACAGGTGGATGAAGCAGCGTTAACGGGCGAGTCGCTCGCGGTAGAGAAAACCAATGCCGTGCTACCCGATACCGATCCGCCGCCTGCGTTAGCTGACCAGCGCAATATTGTGTATATGGGCACGACCGTCACGTACGGGCGCGGAACGCTTGCCGTCGTGGCGACCGGTGTGAAAACCCAACTCGGGACGATCGCCTCGCTGTTGCAGGGGGTCGAGAAGGGGCGCACGCCGCTGCAAGAGCGCCTCGAAAAGATGGGTATCTACCTCGCCGCCGCGGCGCTGGCGGTCTGTGTGCTGGTCTTCGTCGTTGGCGTAATCCGTGGCGAAGACGTGCGCGAGATGCTGCTGACCGCCATCAGCCTCGCCGTCGCAGCGATCCCCGAAGGATTGCCCGCAGTCATCACAATCTCGCTGGCGCTCGGCGCGCGGCGCATGATCCGCCGCAATGCGCTGATTCGCAAGCTGCCTGCGGTCGAGACGCTCGGCTCGGTGTCGGTTATTTGCTCTGACAAGACCGGGACACTGACCCGCAACGAGATGACCGCGACCATGCTGGCGCTGCCGGGCCGCGATGACGTTCACGTGACGGGTGTCGGTTATGAGCCGGTGGGCCAGTTCTTCGAGAATGATCAAGAAGTCAACCCGGTAAACGACGATGTCTTGTGCCGGATACTTAAGGCGGCGGCGCTGAATACCGATGCCTATATCGAGCGCGTTCACGACGACGGGCCGTGGGGGATTGTCGGCGATACGACGGAAGGAGCGCTGCTCGTGGCAGCGCGCAAAGCTGGTTGGAGCCGGTCGGCGTTAGAAGATGACCTGCCGCGCGTCAGTGAGCTGCCGTTTAGCTCCGAGCGCAAAGCGATGACGACCATCCACGAGCCGCGCGGCAAGTTCGCGGCGCAGCTATTCGAAAACGCCAAGTATGTGTCCTTCACCAAAGGGGCGCCAGACCAACTACTGGCATGGGCCACTGAAGAGACCATGCCCGACGGACCGCGCCCGCTGGATGAGACGCGTCAAGAGGCGTGGCGCAAGCAGATCGACAAGATGGCGAATGAGGGCCTGCGTGTCCTGGCACTCGCCTATCGCCCGCTCGATACGCTGCCCGAAGATCCATCGCCCGAGACGCTTGAGCGCGATCTGACGCTGCTCGGCCTGGTCGGTATCGTGGACCCGCCGCGCAACGAGGCCAAGCGCGCGATCAAGGTCGCGGAAGAGGCGGGGATTCGCTCGGTGATGATCACCGGTGACCACAAGCTGACCGCGCAAGCGATCGCTCGGCAGCTAGGGCTTCTGTCTCAGGAAGGAGACGCGCTGACTGGCGTCGACCTCGACCGACTGAGCGAAAATGAGCTGCGCGAGACGGTCAAGGACGTGTCAGTGTATGCGCGTGTGACGCCGGAGCACAAGTTACGGATCGTCGAGGCGCTGCAATCGCACGGGCAGATCGTCGCGATGACTGGTGACGGCGTCAACGATGCGCCCGCACTCAAGCAGGCGAACATCGGCGTCGCGATGGGTATTACCGGCACGGACGTCAGCCAGAACGCGGCGGATATGGTCCTGACCGATGACAACTTCGCGACTATCGTGGCGGCAGTTGAAGAAGGCCGCACTATCTACGACAACATTCGCAAGTTTATCCGCTATCTGCTCGCGACCAACACCGGCGAGATCATCACCATGTTCCTCGCGCTGTTGATCGGGTTGCGCGTGCCGCTGCTGGCAATCCAGATTCTGTGGATTAACCTGGTGACCGATGGCTTGCCCGCAGTCGCGCTAGGATTTGAACCGGGCGAGGCAGACGTGATGAAGCGCAAGCCGCGCCCGCCTCGTGAGAGCATTTTCGCGCAGGGCGTGGGGCGGCATGTGATCTGGGTCGGAATCTGGCTCGGTATCGTCACGCTGATCGGCTATGTCTGGGCGCTGAACCGCTACCCGGGCGGCGCGATGGACCCGACGGACGAAGGGCTGCTGAGCGGGCGGACGGTCGCGTTTATGATCCTGGCGCTGTCGCAGGTGGCGCATGTGTCCGCCATCCACGGGGGCGACGCGTCATTCTGGCAGGCGCCGCTGACGAAGAACCGTCTGCTGTTTGGCGCTGTGGTCTTGACGGCTGCGCTGCAGTTCCTGGTCGTGTATACCTCGTTTGGCAACACTGTCTTCGAGACGACACCGCTGGATACTACCGAACTGATCGTGGCGATTGTGCTGGCGAGCTCGGTGTTCTTCGCGGTCGAGGTCGAGAAATACTTCCGCCGTCACCGCACCGAGGGGCAGGCCGCGAGCTGATACGACCTGCACAGTTCGTGTTGTGGACCGGGCGGCTGCGTGATGTGGCCGCCCGTTTTTTGTCCGCAGCGCCCGGCGCGGCGCGTGGTCGCAATCAGAATTTGCGCTAGACTCAAGCGCATCGGCAAACCACGCAGGAGAATAAGCAGAATGACCCGCAAAGTTGATCCGGTCTCGACTGGTCGCCCGCACATTCCGGGCTATGGGATTCCAACGCACACCGAAGGTTTGCTGCCGTGGTCGTTCGCGCTAGAGCGGTTGGAGAAAGCGCGCAACTACTGGGTTGCGACGACACGTCCCGATGGTCGCCCGCACACCGTCCCGGTATGGGGCGTGCTGGTTGATGGCGTGGTGTACTTCGGCGGCGGACCGCAGACAGTCTGGCAGCGCAATCTCTCGCGCGATCCGCGTGTCGTCGTGCACCTCGAAAGCGGCGACGAGGTCGTCATCCTGGAAGGCACGGCAGAGCGCCACACCGAGGACAACACGCCCGCCGACGTGTTGTCCCGGATTGACGACGTCTATGAGGCGAAATACGACATGCGACACGGCACGCCGGTGTGGGAGTTGATTCCTCGCGTGGGGTTTGCGTGGTCGCGCTTCCCCGACGACACGACCCGTTGGACGTTTAGCGGCTAGCGCGGCTCGCCGCGTGAGAGATGCTGACAGGGTGATCCAGCACGCACGATGAAGAAGAAACTAAGGGGTATGAAGCGCCAGGTCATCCGGCTGGACCTGGACCTGTATCGGGTGCGCGTGCCGCTGCCGGATTTCCCTGACATGTCGCTCAGCGTGATCGACCTGTGGCCCGAGAAGGTCGAGCAAAGCATCCTCTTTGTGCATGGCTATGCCGGGTGCGCCGAGACGTGGGAGTACCAGGCGAATCACTTCGCGCGCGATTATCGCGTGATCGTGCCGGACCTGCGCGGCCACGGCCAGAGCGACGCACCCTATTCTCAATACACGATGGACGAAGTGCTCGCCGATCTTGAAGCGGTCGTCGAGCGGCTGGCGTTGCCCGAACGCTTCACCCTGGTGGGGCACTCGTTTGGCGGCGCGATCTGCATCGAGTACGCGCACAAATTCCCGCAGCGCGTCGAAAAGCTGGCGCTGCTGGCTACCGCGGGCGAGTATCCACTGCCGCGCCTGGTGCGGTGGGCGCTGCGCGTCCCGCCCGCGCTGTACCGGGCGCTATGGCAGTATCGCCCCATGTGGAACGCCGAGATTCACGTCATGCGGCGTATGATGATCAACAACATGCAGCGCTGGCGTGGGTGGTCGCTGTTGCGCGGGCTCACGATGTCGACGCTGGTGATCACCGGCGAGCGCGACAATTACTTCCCGCGTCAGGTGTACGAAGACCTCGGCAAGTCCATCCCTGGCGCCGAGATCGTGGATGTCGGCTCGGCCAAGCACAAAGTCCAGCTTGAACGGCATCATGCCGTCAATCGCGCGCTGGACCGCTTCATACGCGATAATCGTGGTGGCTCCTGGCGCGATCGCGGCACGGTATCTCGCCTCACCGAGCAGCGACCCTGGCTCTCGAATTATGGAAACGATACGCCCTATACGATTCCGCTTCCCCGGCGGCCTCTGCACTCGTTTCTGGAAAGTGCGGCGGAGTCAGTCCCGCGCAGCGTGGCAACCCTGTACTATGGCAAGGCGCTGACGTACCAGCAGCTTAACGCTCAGGTGAACCAGTTCGCGCACGCGTTGCGGAAGCACGGGCTGCAGCCGGGTGATCGCGTGCTGCTCGCGCTCCCGAACGTGCCGCAGTTCGTCATCGCGTTCTATGCGGCGCTGAAGATCGGCTGCTGCGCGGTGCTGCCCAACCCCGATGCGGGCGACGCGGGGATTGTCGAGCAGGCACAGCAGACGCAGGCGCGCGTCGCGGTGCTGCTGACGTCCGATCTGCGACGGGCACAGGCGCTTGTCGAGGCACAGGCAGTCGAAATAGTCGTCTTTGCGAACATCCGCCCACTGATGCGCCGCGCCGAGTACCGGCATCTGATGCGCCAGTTGGGGCATGACGCGCCCGGTTCGCGCAGCGGCAAGGGCGCCGCCGGGTTGGGGCGGTCGATGGGCGCGATGATGCACAGCCAGCCCGTCACCAACCTCGAACTACCCATTTCCGCCCAGGAAGTTGCGGTAATCGCCTATACCAGCGGCACGAGCGACGCGCCAAAGGGCGTCTGCCTGACCCACACGAACCTTGTCGCCAACACGCTGCAAAACCGCCACTGGTATCCAGAGCTGCGCTATGGGCGCGAGGTCTTCCTCAGCGTGCTGCCGCTGCTGCACGCCTACGGCATGACGAGCGGGATGAATGTCCCGATTGCTCTCGGCGCGCAGATGATCCTGATCCCGATAAGCGACGCCGCGCTGGTTTTGCACCACATCCGCCTCTATCAGCCGACCGTATTCCCCGGCGTGCCGTCGCTGTACACGGCGATCAACCACGCGGAAAACGTGCGCGCCTATGGTCTGTCATCGATCGCGGCATGCACCAGTGGCTCCGCGCCGCTGCCGGTGGAAGTGCAGGAAGAGTTCGAGAAGCTGACACGTGGGCGGTTGCTCGAGGGTTATGGCCTGACGGAAGCCTCGCCGGTGACCCATGCAAACCCGTTGGCAGGCATGCGCAAGACGGGCTCTGTGGGCGTTCCGCTCGCCAACACTGACGCCAAGATCGTCAGCTTGACCACCGGTGAGGATTTGCCAGAGGACACGATTGGCGAGCTGGCGGTGCGCGGCCCGCAGGTGATGCAGGGCTATTGGAACGGCGCTGCGCAATCCCGCCAGGATACAACGCTGTGCGACGGCTGGCTGTTGACTGGCGACCTTGCGACAATGGATCAGGACGGATACTTCCAAGTGCTCGGGCGCAAGCGTGACACGATCGTGGTTGACGGGCAGCCGGTATATCCGCGTGATATCGAGGAGTTAATTTACGAGCATCCGAAAGTGCTGGAGGTCGCTGTGGTCGGCGTGGACGACCCGGTGAGCGGCCAGCGACCGAAAGCATTTGTCGTGCCAGGGCCGGACACCGCGCCGACTGAAGATGAACTGCTTGACCTGTGCCAGCGCCGCCTGGAGCCGCGCGCTGTGCCGGTGGCGATTGAGCTGTGCGACGCGCTGCCCCGGTCCCATATCGGCAAAGTCATCCGGCGGCATCTGGGCACGTGCGATAAGGAGGCAGAGGGCGCATGAGCGGGCGGATTGCGCTGGTGTTGGGCGGCGGTGGCAGCCGCGGCCTTGCGCACATCGGCGTGCTGCAAGTGTTGATTCGCGAGCGCATCCCGATTGATCTGGTTGTCGGCACGAGTATGGGGGCGATCATCGGCGCGCTGCATGCGGCTGGCCTCAGCCCAGAGGAAATGGTCGACAAGGTCCAGGCGTTGCAGGGCAGCCAATTGGTCTCGCTCAACCATTTGTTCAGCGCTCGGTCGCGCCAGCGCACGCTGGAAGAATGGCTAGAAGCGAATCTTCCGGTTACATCCTTCGAGGAGCTGCGCTGCCCGCTGACTGTCGTCGCGGTCGATGTCGTAGAAGGCGAGGAAATCACGATTGATGAGGGGCCGCTTGTATCTGCGCTGCTCGCCAGCAGCGCGGTGCCGGGAATGTTTCCCCCCGTGCGTCGTGGCGATCAGTTGCTGGCCGATGGCGGGGTGATCGACAGCCTCTCGACACACATCGGCTACCAGCTTGGCGCGGAAAAGGTTATCGCGGTCGATGTCTATCCGCCCCTGGAGAGCGAGAACCTGTGGGTTGATCCGCTGCTGGCGATGACAGGGCTGGACCTGCCTTTTGGGCTGCTCGGTAGCGTGCAGGAGAACACACCTGGGATTGTTGCGTCGCTCTGGCGCTCGTCCCGCGTGATGGCGTGGCATCTGCACACCTCGCGACTGGCGACCCACGCGCCGGATGTGCTGCTACGTCCGGCAGTGGAGAAGCTCGGATCGTTCGATTTCAAAGATATTGAGAGTCCGGTGCAGGCGGGCGTGGAAGAAGCTGAGCGTGCACTTTCGGCGCTGCAAGCGTTGTGCAGCGGGCGTTGATATTTGCCCTCTGACGCTATTGCATGACGTGCGGACGGGTCATCTGATATAATTTTGAACACATGCGCGCAACAGCGTTGCGCATAGTCATCGACCACCAGCGGTGCGCACGCGACACGCATATGAACCATTGGGCCGGTCACATTGTAAGTTCTATAACGTAGATGGACACAATCATGCCAGAAACGACGCTCTCTCCAACGGATGGGGAGTTAATCCAACGCCTGCAAAACGCGGACCTCGATGCGCTTGGTCAACTTTTCGAACGGCACCGCGCGCGCGTTTACCGGACGGCGCTCGCAATCGTGCGCGATCCGGCGGTCGCTGAAGATATCTTGCAGGATTGCTTTCTGAAAGTGTATGTCAACGCCAAGCGGATCGATCCCAGCCGCCCGCTTGCGCCGTGGCTGTACCGTGTGACGGTCAACTTAAGTTACACGTGGCTGTCGCGCCGGAAGGGGCACCGCGCGCCATTTGACGACGCCATCGATCAGGTGATCAGCCCGATGCGTCACGCGCCGGATCGCCTCGCCGAGCAGACGGAAACACGGCAAAAAGTTCGCCGCGCAATTGGCGATCTGAGCCTGGATCAGCGCGTGGTTGTCGTGCTGTACTATCTGAACGGATTAGGTTTGCAGGATATCGCCGAGATTCTTGACTTGCCGGTTGGAACAGTGAAATCACGCTTGTACTATGCGCGGGAGAATCTTCGCGGGACGTTAGGCGCAAATACAAGCTGGCTTTCTGAGGGAGCGCATGGGTATCTCTAGTGTTGTGAGAAGTTGGCTGTGGCGCGTGGGGATTGGCGCGCCGCCGCAGGACACCTTACTCGATTGGTGGATCACGGACGCTTTGACCGATGAAGCGCAGGTTCCCGTGCCGCCCGGCGCGTGGAATCGGCTCCGCATGGCGATTGCCGAGCGCAAGCTTGTGGACGGGTACGGGATGTGGGTGCTCGATCAGACGCCGCACGATCCGCCCGACTCCATCCCTTCGACGCTGTCCGACGCGCAGTTGGCGCGCGCGCTCCATGTTCACAACTTCTGCCAGGCGCAGCGGCGCGGGTGGGCCGTCGGTCATCCCTCGCTAGGGGGAATCTGCCCAACCTTTATCGCCGCGTTCATCTTTTGACGGTCACCCATCAAATGAAAAGCCGCTCCTCGGACTAAGGGGCGGTTTGCTTCAACGTGCTTCGCTCGCTTCGGCTTCGCGGAGATGCAGTTGCGTGCGGTGAGCCCGCACCTGCACCAGCGTCAACCCCAGCGCGTCGACCAACTCATCCGCGCGTCCTGTGCCCGCATCACCTGCTACCAAGTCTGCCAGGATGATTCCATCTTCGGCGATCGCCAACTCGCGGATCAGCGGGCGGAGATTGTAGCGCTTGCCGTTATGTCGCACGCGCTCGATCTGCTTGGCGGCAAGCAAGTCTGAGATACGCGCTTCCAGCGTTTCACGGTCGAGCGCCGGATCGAGCGGCGTGAGCGTGTACTCCGCGTGCGTCACAAGAGTAGGGAGCGCCGCCTGGCGGATCGGGACTTCCTTGATCGCGCGGATAGTCAGCCCCCGCGGGCTGGTGGCCTGAAGTTGTGCGATCCACGTGTCGAGCGGCGCGAGCCGCGCGCTGAGCCACACGTCCAGAATCTCGCTCTCGCTGCTCACGCCGATGGGCAGCGCCGCCGCGAACTGCATGCGCGGTCGCGGGTTAAAGCCCTGAGAATATTCGAGCGGCGCTTCGGCGCGGCGCAGAACACGCTCCCACGTGCGCGCGAGGTCGTGATGGCCGACATAGCGCAGCGGGCCATCCTGGCCGAACTGAATTCGGATGCGTTGTTGGGTGAGCGGTTGGTTCATGCAAACGATTATACCAGCCGAATCGGGCGTGTCACCGGGGCGGGTAGTGACGCCTGTGGATGCCTGGTATACTCGCCCGGAAGTTGTTCAAGACGTGTTTAGAATTTCTCACTCGCGGCGCAACGATTTTGTGGATAGGGTGTTAGTACGCATGACCGGGCCAGATGCGCAGGCCACGCGCGATTATGACACGGCGGATGACGCCCAGCTTGTCGAGTGGGCAAAGACTGATCGTGAGGCTTTTGGCGCGCTGTATTCGCGATATGTAGAGAAAATCTATAGCTATGTCTACTACCGCACAGGGAATCACCACGATGCCGAAGACCTCACCTCGCGCGTGTTCTTTCGTGCGCTGAGGCATATCGAACGCTACACCGATCGCGGCGTGCCGTTCTCCGCGTGGCTGTACCGGATCGCGCATAATCTGGTCGCTAACTGGCATCGCGATCGCGGGCGGAAGCAAGTCGTCGCGCTGGAAGAAACAGCGGTCAGCGGCTCGCCCGGCGATGCGCCCGAAGCCGCCACGGAGACCAAAGAAGAACAAACGCTGCTGCTCGAGACGATCCGGCAGCTTCCGGCAGAGCGGCAGCAGGTGCTGATTTTGAAGTTCGTTGACCGGCTGTCGAATGCTGAGATCGGCCTGATTATGGACCGCACGGAAGGCGCGATCAAATCGCTCTACCACCGCACGCTGCTCTCGCTGCGCAGCGCGTTCTCCGAAGCAGACAACGCGAGCGCGAATGAGGACAGTCAAGTGCGGGCGGATAGCGCATCTGATGAGCCTCAGCGGTAAAGGAATAGGGCGGACACAATGCGATTTTCTCCACTTTCTCGCCTGCGTGCCCAGGATCGCGGCCCGCTCGCCGATCTGGTGGATGCTCATGCCACGGCGCTGACACGCGGCACGCCCGGCTTCGAAGCGTTGCTGGAGCAGTACGATCGCGTGACAGCGACCGAGGCGGGCGATCTCCTGTCGCTGGCGGAGCTGGTTAGTCGCACGCTGGTACCGGTCAAACCGGATGAGCGTTTTGTGCGCGCGCTGGCGGATGATCTTCGCGCAGCGAGCGTTCCTTCCTTCTCGATTGTCGATCGAATCCGGCATCTGCCACGCACGCAACTTGCCGCCGCCGGGATTGGCGGCGCGGCGACGCTCACTGTCACGGCGGGCGTGGTGTGGATCGCGTGGCGGTCTGAAGGAGGGCTGATGGGGCTTTTGCGCCGGTGGATGCCCGCCGCCTGATCGCCGGACCAACTTTTATCGCCCATTCAGTTGTATCTTCGGGGGTATCACGGTAATGAGCGAACGCTACGCCCGAATCACCGGCTGGGGGAAGTATGTCCCTGAGCGGGTGGTCACCAATGATGACTTGGCCAAGATAGTTGATACAAGTGACGAATGGATTAGAAGCCGCACTGGGATTCGCGAGCGGCGGCTGCGCGGTGACGATGACACGACGTCGAGCATGGGCGCAGCCGCTGGCCGCGAGGCCCTGGCATCCGCTGGGTTGCATCCGGCAGACCTCGACCTGATTATCGTCGCGTCGTCCTCACCTGATTATCTGCTGCCTTCCGTTGCCAGCCAGATCCAGCATCTGCTCGGCGCGTCTTGTGGCGCGTTTACGCTGGTCGCGGGATGCGCGGGGTGGGTGTACGCGCTGGCAACCGCGAGCCAGTTCATCACGGCGGGGACGTATAACCGCGTGCTGGTGATCGGCGTGGAGATCATCTCGTTTGCGCTGGATTGGACAGACCGCACGACTTGCGTGCTGTTCGGCGATGCGGCGGCGGCGACGGTGGTCGAAGCCAGCGAAGTGCCGGGCGGCGTGATGGCGGTAGAGCTTGGCTCCAAAGGTTCTGGCGCGCATTCGCTCTACGTGCCCGACGGCGGCAGCACTTCGCCGATCACGCAGCGCACCGTTGACGAGCGGCGCCAGTACCTGCGCATGAACGGCCAGGAAGTGTTCAAGTTCGCCGTGCGGACGCTGGCAAGCTCGCTCAAACGCACGGTCTACCAGGCCGGGCTGACACCCGACGAGATCGATTTGTACATCCCGCACCAGGCGAACAAGCGGATTATCGAGACCGCGTCGCGCCAGCTTCGCGTGCCGCTGGACAAGTTCTACATCAACATCGACCGCTATGGGAATACGTCGGCGGCGTCAGTGCCGCTGGCGATGGTCGAGGCGATCGAAGAAGGCCGCTTGAAGGATGGCGATCTAGTCGCGATGTGCGCGTTCGGCGCCGGGCTAACGTGGGCGACGGTCGTGATGCAGATGGGCGCGGGCGAGATCAGCGCCGCCTACAGCTTATTCTCGGTGGCGCGGGCACGCTTCCTCGCGCGGCGAGCGTCGGACGTAGTGCTGGATACCGCTCAGGGCGCGCTGCTGCCGCTCTACACGCGGATCTACGGGCTGCGTAAGAGGCTGTAATGCGCTCGCCGTTTATGCAATTCGTTATCTGTACCCCGGCAGGTTTGCCGGGGTATTTGTTTGAGCGGCGCGCTGGCGGCAAATGGGTCTAAAGAGTATCCTTACAGCGCAGATGAAGGCGAGCGCCGCTCGCCGTGAGGAGACTTGGGGGACAACGGTTTATGAGTGAAGCGCAGAACAGCGGGCCACTCGATCAGGCGCGCGAGCGTGTGCAGAAGCTGCGAGACAGCGCGGACGGGGAGATCTGCCAGGAGCTGGACGCGATTGCGCAACTATTGGATGAGGTGGCGCGGCACGGCGCTGCCGATGACGCGGAAACCTTACGCGCTAAGCTGGATGACGTTGTGCAGACGACTGCGACGTTTACCTCGGTAATGGTGCACGAGATCCGCATCCCGCTGACGAGCATCAAGGGCTATTCGGATATGCTCGCCAAGCACGTTGCCGGGCCGCTGAATGAGATGCAGCAGCAGTTCGCCGACACGGTGCGCTCGAACGTCAGCCGCATGGAAAACCTGGTCACGGATGTCAGCGACGCAAGCAAGCTGTACGCCGGGCGTATCCGGCTCGATCCCAAGCTCGATCTCTACAAGAACATCGCCCAACAGGTCGAGAAAGATGTCACCGGGCGGGCCGCCGAACGCAGCCAGACGCTGACCTTTGACACGCCAAGCGGCCTGCCGATGCTGAACGTAGACGGCGAACGGGTCGCACAGGCGCTGCGCAAGCTGGTGGAGAACGCGCTCCAATATACGCCAGAAGGCGGCGAGATCACTGTTCGCGCCGAAGCGGTGGACGGTGGCCGTCTGAAGGTATCGGTGATCGATAATGGGATCGGAATGACGCCCGAAGAACTGTCCCACGTGGGCGAGCGCTTCTGGCGTTCGGAAGACGAGCGCGTGCGCGAGTTCAAGGGACACGGGCTCGGCCTGCCGATCGCGATGGGGTTGATCGCGCTGATGGATGGCGAGTTCTTCTATACGAGCGAGCCGGATAAGGGCAGCACATTCGGGTTTGTGCTCTCCGGCGCCGGGTAAGAAAGGGTAACGGGATGGCTGAGTTTCGTGAGCAGCGCACGCACGACATTGCGCGGATCATCGATCACACATTGCTCAAGCCGGATGCAAGTCGCGCGCAGATCGAGCAGTTATGCGCGGAAGCGCGTCAGTATCGCTTCAAATCGGTGTGCGTCAATCCGGTCTGGGTGACGACCTGCGCCGAGTTGCTGGCCGAGACGCCCGAGGTGCTGGTCTGCACCGTGATCGGGTTTCCGCTCGGCGCGACGCTGCCTGAAGTGAAAGCGTTTGAGGCGCAGCGGGCGATCGCGGATGGCGCGCGCGAGGTCGATATGGTGATGAATGTCGGCGCGCTCAAGTCAGGCGATCGCGCGCTGGTCGAGCGTGACATCCGTGCGGTGGTGAATGTGGCGCATGCGGGTGGTGCGCGCTGCAAGGTGATCCTGGAAACCGGCTTGCTGGTGCCGGATGAAATCACGGCGGCGAGCGAGATTGCGCGGGCGGCAGGCGCCGACTTCGTGAAGACTTCGACCGGCTTTGGGCCGGGCGGTGCGACCGTGGCGGACATTCTGCTGATGCGCAAGGCAGTTGGACCGCAGATGGGCGTCAAAGCATCCGGCGGCGTGCGCACGTTTGAGGATGTGCAGGCAATGGTGGCCGCGGGCGCGACGCGTATCGGCGCCAGCGCAGGCGTGCGGATCGTCGAGCAGGCGTTGGGCCAGGGAGCGGGCGACGCCCCATCAACTGGTTACTAGTGGCAGGTAGCGATGATTGACGCGGACACGCCCTCAAATCCGCTGCTTGGGCGCTATCGTCTGATTGTTTATAGCATTCTGACGCTGGCGATTGCCGCCGGGGTCGTGGCCCTGCTGACGGGACGGCCCAAGCCTGCCACGATCACGATTATTCCACCCGAACCGACCGCTATTCCGTCCGCCACGCCGATTCCTTCCGCGAGCCCGACGCCGGGGCCTTTTATGGTCTACATTACCGGTGCGGTGGAGCAGCCGAACGCGCTCGTCACGCTGGACTATGGCAGCCGCGTGGTGGATGCGCTGCAGGCGGCGGGTGGCTCCCGGATAGATGCTAACCTCGATCTCGTCAACCTCGCACAGCGGCTGGCAGATGGCGATCAGATTCACGTGCCGACTGCCCGCGCGCAGCCGGGGCAGGTGCGCGTTACCGTGCACGTTGTGACGCCGACCCCCGGCGCGCTGGTCGTCTATGTGACGGGCGCGGTCGAGCAGCCGGGTAGTATGGTCAGCCTGTCCGCGGGTAGCCGGGTGAGCGATGCGATTGACGCAGCAGGCGGCCTCGCCGAAGACGCCGATACGCTCGCCATCAACCTTAGCGGGCGTCTGAATGACGGCGATCTGGTGCATGTGCCTTCCGCGATCGGGGACGCGCTGCCGACACCCACACCCAACCGCGCACCGCTGGTTCATGTCAACGACGCATCTCCCGAGGAGTTAACGCAACTGCCTGGTATTGGGCCCGCGCTGGCCGAGGCGATCATCGAGCATCGGAAGCTCTACGGCCCATTCACATCGCTGGACGATCTCGACGCGGTGCCCGGCCTGGGCCCGGCGAAGCTTGAAGCAATCCGCGAGCAGGTCGTGATCGACTAGGGCGTGGATGTGAGGGAAATCGCGCGGGTGGCGACGGTGTCATGCGCCAGCCAGCCGCCAGACTCAGGCAGAGTGATATTCGACAACAACCGCTGCGGCGCGTGCGCGCCGGTGGTTGACACCAGCCATAGCTCCAAATACGTGGCGCCGTCGGGCTGTCGCACGACGAAAAGATGCTCCGAGCCGGCCCACGCGACTGATTTCTCCGCTGCGCCAGCCGGTAAGCGAACCTGCACCACTTTCGCTTTTCCCGGCGCATAGAGGTATAGCCCCTCGCCGCCGGGCTTCCCTGGCACGATCGCCGCCAGCCACGCGCCGCCCGGTGCCCAGGCTGTAGCGGCTGGCGCGCGCAGGTGGTCGGGGACCGCTCGCGCTCGCTCCGACACTACATTGAGCGTCACCAGCCGATCGCCACGTAGCGCCAGCATGTGCCCGTCTGGGCTGACCGGCCACGAAAGCTGATCGCCGCGCGCCAAAGCGACCGCCTCTAGCGGCTGCGCTTGCCGCGCGTTCACCTGGATGCGATATATCGCGGCCTGATCGCCGTTTGCCATTCGACCATCCCGTGCGAGGATCAGCGTGTTGCCGTCAAGCCACGCCGCTGGAACGAGCAGAGACGTCTCCGGAGCGGGGTTGCGCGCCAGCTCGACGCGATAGCCGGTCGCCGGATCAACCCGCCAGATGCCCTGCGTGGCGTTCCCTGCATTAGCGGTTGCTTGTGGCGCGAGCGCGTAGGCGATCTGCGTGCCATCGAGCGACCAAAGAGGCGGCCCCCACGCACGCTCGCTTGCGGGAACGAGCACGTTGTGCGTCTGCAGCGCGAGATCGAACACGACTAACCGTCCGTGCCCATCCGTATATGCCAGAGCCGCGCTGTCTGGTGACCACGCCCACTCGGCGTTTTCGGTCAGGTCGAGCTTGGCGTGCTGCCCATCCGCGCTTGTTTCGACCAGATGCAGCGTGCTGCCACGCTGAAATGCCAGCCAGCGCCCATCCGGCGCGAAGCTGAGATCGGATAGATCGCCGAGGCGCCTGAAGTGCCGGACGACTCCGGTGTGTTCCCCGTCCAGCCGGACAATCGCCACGCCTTCATCGAATGCTACGGCTACCAGCGCCGGGGGGCCGGTGTACGTGTCGGTCAGTTCGAGGTTGCGGCGTGCGAGCGAATCCTCATAGGGCGCAAGAATGGTGATGGCCAGGGCCAGCAGCAAGATCAGCGGAGCCGATGCAAACCCGGTAGTCAGGCGCGCCAGCCGCGCCCGGAGCGAAACGCGGTGCGGCGGTTTTCGCCACTCCCGTGCGATGGTGTCGAAGCTGAGATTACTGGCTGGGCGCGCGCGGTCGAGCAAATCATGCAACTCGCGATCGATCGCGTGAGTGAAACGCGCGGTTTCGGCGGCGGCGTCGCGGCAGGCGGGGCAGACAAGGAGATGCGCGCGCACCGCCTCGGCCTGCTGGCGGGGAAGCTGGTCGAGGGCATAAGCAGTGAGCGTTTCCGCATCGTAATGCGTCTTGCCTACCGGATCGTCTCCGTGAGCGGCCATCGAACCGTCTCATCTCCCAAGTTCGCACGGAGCTTCTGGATCGCGAGCCGGAGCCGCGACCGTGCTGTGTTGAGAGAGCATCCCATGATCTCTCCCATCTCCTTATACGTGCAGTCGGCGTAAAATCGTAACACGACTGCTTCACGGAGCTTGGGGCTGAGCTGGTTCAAGGCGATCAGCAGGCCGCGCTCGGTTTCGCGGCGCAGCGCAGCAGCTTCTGGGCCGGGCGTATGGTCACGGAGCTGGTTTCCTACCCCCAGCCACTGCGCCAGCGAAACGCTTGGTAGCATCTTGCGCCGCCGCTTGTCGCGCGCGCGGCTGACAGTGATAGTGTGCAGCCACGTGGTAAAGCTACTGAGGTCCGGGTTATAGAGGTAGATATTCAGGAGCGCATAGGTGAGCGCATCCTGAGCGACCTCTTCGGCATCCGCCGGGTTCCCGAGCAGGCCGAGCGCCAGCCGGTACGTGCGAAGCTGGTAGTACTCAAATAGCTCGCGGGCGGCGCGCTCATCCCCAGCCTGGGCGCGGCGGATCACAGCGATATTGTTCATGCGAGGTCCCGTTATCTATGGGCTGAAGTTTATTGGACTTGGCTCTACAGTAATAATACTGTCCAGGTCGCCGAGCCGTTCAATCTATGCGGGGGTTAAGCCGTTGGATCGCCGTCACGATTTGGGCCGGCGCTTTGTGTCTGGCGATTGGGTTCAGCCAGACGACTGTCTCGCCTGGCGCATGGGCCACGATCCCGCTCAGCCGCTGGTACTGCTTGAGAAACGCGGCGGCGCTCTTATGCCCGCGCTGGGTGAAGAAGTCTTCCTCTTTGCGCTCGGCTAGCTGGCGAACTGTTGAGGTAGCTTCGGTAAGCTCGGTTTCGGAGATCGGTTCCTCGGCAGCCAGCCACAGCAGGTTGACGATGCTGGGCGGCATCTGCCCCGCTTTGTCGCACAGAATCGCGATCAGTTTCCCCAGATGGGAGCCCGCGCTGTCTCGCTCCACGCTGCGGATGCGCCGTACTTCGACATTAAAGGGGGTGTGCGTTTTGAACGTGACGGTGAAATCGGGGCCGCGCTGTTTGAGTGCCGCGTATTTTTCGTACTCGAGCGCGAACCGTTTTTCGCGCAGCAACAGCGCCGCGGTTTCTAACTCAGCACGCACGTCGTCGAAGCGGGCGTTCTCGCGGGCATTTCTCAGCTTGGCGCGGATCTTGCTGCGATAGGCGAAGGCGAACTCCCTGAATCGGCGCGACGAGCGTACCCAGTCCTCGAATTCAGTCAGCGAGGTGGTGTCTGTTCCGTCGAAGATGTCGTTGAGCAGATCATCGAGGGCGGACATAACATGTCAGGCAGCGATCGTCAACGATTGGCTAGAGCGGCATACCTGCCCACCAAGCATGATATGCGACCTGTCCGCGTTTGACAACAACCTGCGCCAGATTCCGCCCGAAGCGATAGCTCAGGTGCGGGTAGCTAGGCGCGTCCCAAACTACGAGGTCGCCCGCCTTACCCACTTCGAGGCTGCCGATCTGATCGCCTTTGCCGATGGCGAATGCCGCGTTGATCGTCGCAGCGGCCAGCGCTTCCGCCGGAGACAGGCGCATATAGCGCGTTGCCAGGGCCATGACGAACTGCATGTTTTCATTCCAGGCGGTGCCAGGGTTGCAGTCGGTCGCAACTGCCAGCGCCGCGCCCGCATCAAGCCAGCGCCGGGCGTTCGGGTAGCGGGTGTGACCCAGGCCAAACGGCGTCGGGGGCAGGGCGACCGCGATTGTATCCGACGCGGCGATCGCCTCAATATCCTCGTCCGGTGTGGCGACGATATGATCAACGGAGACCGCGCCAAGCTCCGCCGCCAGCCGCGCCCCGCCGAGCGATTCGAACTCGTCCACGTGCACCTTGAGTGCCATGCCATGCCTGGCCGCCGCCTCGAGGATGCGCCGCGTCTGCGCCAGATCGAACGCGCCCGTCTCGCAGAATACATCGCAGAACAGCGTGTCCGGCCAGTGCTCGTCGCGCCAGTCCGCTACCGCAGGCAGCATCTCGTTTACGACAAGGTCGACGTAATCGTCCGGGTTGTCAGTGAATTCGAGCGGAATGGCGTGCGCGCCGAGGAAGGTGAGCGCGATATCGGCTGGATGCTCGCTGTCGAGCAGCGCCGCCGCGTTGAGCATGGCGATCTCGGACTCGGTCGTCAGTCCATAGCCGCTCTTGATCTCAACTGTGGTCGCGCCGTGCGCGAACATCGCGACCAGCCGCGCTTTTGACTGCTCGACCAGCGTCGTCAGGTCTGCTTCGCGCGTGACCTGGACGGTCCGCACGATCCCGCCTCCTGCGGCCATGATTTCCTGGTACGTCGCGCCTTCGATGCGACGCTCGAACTCGTTGGCGCGGTCTCCGGCCCAGATCAGGTGCGTGTGCGGGTCGACCAGCCCCGGCGTGACAAGCTGTCCCCGCGCGTCGATGGTGGTGGCGCTGTCATACTGCTCGCAGACCGCATCGTTTTGCCCGATCTCCGCGACTTTCCCCTGATCGATGGCAATCGCCGCGTTGTGCAGCAGGCCCAGCTCGCCAAGCTGGCTGCCGCGCTGTGGCCCGCCATCCTGCGCCGGAACCGTGCAGAGCTGTCCGATGTTGTGCACTAACAGGTCGACATGCTGTTTCATGGCTTGCGATCCCATCGCGTGTTTTGGGCCAGGGCGGATATCGCCTGTCCTGGCGGGAGATGGTACGATTGTCCCTGGCGCAATGACGCATCCGTGAGGGACCTATGCAGATCGATATTCTGACGCTTTTCCCGGCGATGTTCGATGGCCCGTTCACTGAAAGCATCCTCAAGCGTGCGCAGGAAAAGCAGCTCCTCTCAGTACGACTCCATGATATTCGGAATTACGCAACAGACAAGCACCGCACGGTTGACGACACGCCCTATGGCGGTGGCGGCGGGATGGTAATGATGCCTGGCCCGCTGATCGAGGCTGTCGGGGATGTGCGCGGCGCTGATCGCACAGTGCCGGTCGTCCTCCTGACACCGCAGGGCCGCGTGTTCACGCAGCACGTCGCGCAGGAGCTGGCGCA
>Ga0079224_100002947_pt1 | contig 21142 bp, 18 predicted proteins | sample Stecom2015_FD_80414 | JGI IMG/M metagenome (GOLD analysis project Ga0079224, IMG submission 80414) | Agricultural soil microbial communities from Utah to study Nitrogen management - Steer compost 2015 | ecosystem: Environmental > Terrestrial > Soil > Agricultural land | place: USA: Utah...
ATTTTCCAGATCCTGTTCAGTAACCGGTATGGTCCAGCGGTCATTTTTATCGACATAATTGTCCCAAGCGGTTCGGTTGTAGTTTACAATGTCCATATTGATTAGCTTTAAACTATAATTTATTCCCTCGCATTTTTTCTACCAACAGCAACGTGATAAACCCTACAAAAGCGGGAACCACCCAGCCTAATTCATATTCGAAGAAAGGAATGTGGTTGAGTGCTGAGAGCTGTTGTTCATCCCATACACCCAATATCTTAAGCAAGTTCAGAACAGCGACAATTGTCGATGCTATTAAGGCACCAATATAGGGTAAACGGGATTTGACAAAACGACCAAAAATTACCACGAATAACACTAAGGTTATGACAATCGGGTAAACGAATGCAAGCGGGGGATAGGCAAACTGGATAATATTGTCTACGCCTGTGATTGATAGTACACCGGATACGATACAGCACGCTGTTACTAAAAACTTATAACTTAATTTACCCTTGGTTAGGTTGCTAAAGAATGTACCAACGGCCGAAGTTAGCGCAATGGCGGTCGTTAAACAGGCTAATGCAATACTCAACGCAATGGCGATTGTACCGTACTGTCCTAATAGGCTTTGTGAGATGTGGATTAATAGCTCTGAGCGTTTGATGTCCGGATTGTGGACTCCTGAAGAGGCTCCGAGGTAAATCAAACCGCCATAGATAAAAAGTAAACAGATAGCTGCTAATGCACCAGCGGCAATAACCACTTTGTTTTTTTCTTTGAGGCTATTGTAGCCTTTGCTTTTGGCCGCTGTGATAATGATTCCTGCAAAGATAACGGAAGCCAATACGTCTAAGGTCTGATAGCCTTCGGTGAAGCCTAATGTGAAGGATCCCATAGTCGACAGCTCACCTTCTTTCGGAAGCTCGATAGGGTTGACAATACCGACAACCAATAGGATGGTAAGTAATACCAATAGAAGGGGTGTAAGGATATTGCCGACTAAATCGACCACTTTGGAAGGTACAATGCTAAAAAGCCAAGTGACGACAAAGAAGGCTATGGAAGTCCAGATAGGGTTACTCTCAGGAAAAGAGGAGAGTATACCCACTTCAAAGGTTGTAGCGGCTGTACGTGGTATAGCGATTAATGGCCCGATGCATATCATGATGATCGTTCCCAATACAGGAACCAGGTTTTTGTGGATACGTGTCCCCAAATCCTGGAAAGAATCGCCGGAATGCGTGACCGATAAAATACCCATAAAAGGGAGCAATATGCCGGTCAATCCAAAAGCAAGAATAGTTATCCAAACATGGTTGCCTACCTGTACACCGATAAAAGGTGGTAATAATAAGTTGCCTGCTCCGAAGAACATGGCAAAAAGAGCAAACCCAACCGTGGCTATATCACTGATTCTTTTCAAAATTTTGATAGGTTAAAAAAGTAAGTCAATCAATTGTTTGGCTTCTGCTACATCATGTACCCGTAGTAGCTGTACGCCTTTGGAAAGGAGTAGCGTATTCAACGCTATTGTACCATTTAGGGCTTCCTGAGGAGTGATGTCCAGTTTTCTATAGATCATTGATTTTCTGGATATGCCGCCCAAAATAGGTAATCCCCAATAGTGCAGTTCATCTACCCGATGTAGGAGTTCATGGTTTTGTTCGATGGTCTTAGCAAAACCATAACCGGGATCCAAGATAATATCTTTAACCCCCAAAGTGCGTAATACGCTAATTTTTTCGCCAAAATAACATGCTACATCTTCCACTACATCCTCGTAGTCCGTCAGTTCTTGCATAGTTTCTGGTGTTCCGCGCATGTGCATCAGGATATATGGTACTTGCAGTTTAGCTACGGTGTCAAACATATCTGGATCAAGTCCTCCACCGGAAATATCGTTGATAATATCCGCTCCTGCTTTGACCGCAGCTTCGGCAACAGATGCGCGAAAGGTATCGATGGATAAAAGTGTATTGGGAAACTGTGTTTTGAGGCCTTCAATGACTGGTATTGCACGTTGCAACTCTTCTGCTTTGTCAATTTCCTGTGCGCCAGGTCGAGAGGAGTAGGCTCCGATGTCAATAATATCGGCACCTTCAGCAATCATATTTACCGCTTTGGCAAGGGCTTGATCTACTTCGTTGTGTTGACCGCCATCAAAGAAGGAATCTGGTGTGACGTTTAAAATACTCATGACCAACGGCTTATCAAAGGTGATTAATTTACCTTTAGCATTGATACTTTGGGTAGCATGTGTGCGCAGTTTGTTCATTAATAATAGGTAAAATAATAGTTTCCTTTAGCCCACAGTGTAAGCCGTGGGCTAAAAGAAATTATTTCAACACCAGTACGCCGTCAGCAACGATGCTGATATCGGTTTTTGGTTTTGTGATTTTGGCGATTTCTTCTTTGGAAGCACCTTTGTCTTCGGCGTAGTGTTGTAACCATTCAACAGATGTTTCTTTCATTTTGGCTTTACCTTCCACGGCTACTTTTTTGCCAACGATATCAGCGGGAACAAAATAAGCGTAGTCCGTAAAACGCACCATAACGGATTCACCGTTGTCACGTTTCAAGGTTAGAAAACAACCTTTTTTCTTGCATACCTCGACAACTTCACCTTCGATTTTTCCTTCAAAAGCACTGTCTTTTCTCAGTTTTTGCTCTAAAGTAGCTACACTGATGGCCTCTTTCGCATCAATTTTTTTACCATACTGAACACCGGCTTTTGCAGGTTCAATGGCCTGCTGTGCCAAGCTGATTTGAAAGCTGGCGATGGCAACAACCAAAAGCGTGATTAATTTTCTCATGATATATGTTGTTATTTACGTAAAAATTCAATTTTACCGCTGGGATCTAATCGCAGTACCGTGGAAGACTTCCCGTTTCCTTTTAACTCCTGGCCGTATGATACCACATAATCTACAGTTTCTTTGATACTGTCATCAATGTCTGCAAATCCCTTTGGTGAAGACTGTCCACTAATATTGGCAGAGGTCGAAACAATGGGTTTACGGAAGCGTTGCAGCAACTGTTCGCAGAAAGGATGCTTAACAATGCGGATGCCTATAGAACCATCTTCCGCAAGGATATTCTTAGCCAGATTCTTGGCGTTGGAATAAACAATGGTTAATGGGTTTTCGGTGTATTCAATAAGCTCATAGGCAACTTCAGGAATGTCAGTGGCATAGCTCATCAACTGGTTGTCGTTGTGGAGTAGAACAATCATACTTTTGGATTTATCACGACCCTTCAGGGCAAATATCTTCTCCACAGCAGCTTCATTGGTTGCATCACAGCCTATGCCCCATATCGTATCTGTAGGGTATAGAATAAGGCCTCCGCTTTTCAGCGTTTCCAAGGCCCTATTGATATCTTCTCTGTCTATGTTCATTTTAGCTTTAAGCTTTAGGCTATAAGCAATAGGCTATAAGCTTAAAGCCTATAATCTATTGCTTATGGCTATACTGCTACATTATGCTCACGCAAAGCATCGTTCAATGAGGTCTTCTTATCCGTAGACTCCTTACGCTTGCCAATGATTAAAGCACATGGCACCTGATATTCTCCAGCTGGAAATTTCTTGGTGTAAGAACCAGGAATAACCACAGAGCGAGCAGGGACATAACCTTTATATTCTACAGGTTCATCACCTGATACATCGATGATTTTAGTAGATGCAGTCAATACCACATTTGCACCCAGTACAGCCTCTGTTTCTACACGTATCCCTTCTACTACAATTGCTCTGGAGCCTACAAAAACGTTGTCCTCGATGATGACAGGAGCTGCCTGTACAGGTTCTAATACACCGCCGATACCGACACCACCGCTCAAGTGAACATGCTTGCCGATTTGTGCACATGAACCTACTGTTGCCCAAGTGTCCACCATAGTGCCTTCATCTACATAGGCACCAATGTTTACATAAGAAGGCATCATGATTACACCTTTTGCTAAGTAAGCGCCGTAACGAGCCGAAGCACCTGGAACTACACGAACACCTTGTTGCTTATAGTTCGTCTTCAATTTCATTTTATCGTGGTAGACGAATGGTCCGTTGTCAATCTCTTTCATATCACGGATTGGGAAATATAAAATCACCGCTTTTTTTATCCAGTCGTTTACATGCCAACGATTACCAATAGGTTCGGCCACGCGAAGTTCTCCGGTATCAAGTTTAGCTATTACGCTTTGTATAGTCTCAAAATATTCCTTTTCTGTTAGAAGGTCTCTGTTTTCCCAGGCTTCTTCAATTAATTTCTGAATGTTTTGCAATTCCATTTGTTGATTAAAAAGTATAAATTCTTAAAAAAATAATGCGCTTAAACACGCATTAGATTAATGCAAATATTGTAAATTTTTATGGAAAGACAGCGAAAGCTTCTTCAAATTTGGGTCATTTCGAGTACTTTTGTATATGGCTGGAGAAATAGAGAAATTAAGGATAGATAAATATTTGTGGGCCATCCGTATCTTCAAGACCCGCAGTTTGGCTACGGAGGCTTGCAAGGCGGGACGTGTTAAACTCAATGGACAGAATGTCAAACCTTCGTATGTCGTGAAAGTAGGGGAGACTTATTCCGTGCAGAAAGGTATAGAGCGTAAGGTTATCCATGTGATAGGTTTGCTGGAAAGAAGGGTGGACGCGAAAACGGCAGTGCAGTTTTACGAAGATCAAACCCCAGTAGAAGAGACATATGGCTTTAAATCGGTTTTCCATGCGCCGGTATTGAAGCGTGATAGGGGAACGGGGCGACCAACAAAAAAAGATCGTAGGGAAATCGACGACCTGCAATCGGATTTGTGGGAAGAGGGAGACGATTAAGTTGTATAGGTCTATTTTTTACATATTTATATTATTGCTGTCGTTTTTTCACGTTAAAGCAGCAACGTTAGACTCTTTGGAACGGGAGCTTCATATCCTGCTTATGAAAAAGGGGGAAATTGAACGTGCCAAGTTGAATGAGATAGCGAGCTTAAAAAATAAATGGCGCACTACAGCTTCAGCTACTGAGAAAAAAAATATCTTATTGCGGCTTGTTCAACACTATGAAAAATACCAGATTGATTCGGCGATAGTCTATGTGCAGCGATATCGTATTTTGGGCGAACAGTTGCAAGACAACTTTGTTGTACAACAATCGGATATTTATCTTTCTAAATTCTATTCCTCTGCGGGTAAACATATTGAATCAGCAACTATTCTTGCCCGCCTTCAGCCAAATCTTTTGGACAAAACTTTACTGCCACATTACTTCGAGACTTATTCTGCCTTCAATAGTCATTATGGGCAAAGTAGTAATGATATCGAATATTATAAGCGAAGTGAAGATTATCGGGATTCGCTGTTATCTTCATTAGATACTTCTTCGCAACGGTATCGAATCGCTTTAGCCACCAAGAAGCTTTACAACTACGAAACTGATGAAGCAGAGACAATCCTGACGGAGCTGTTAGATAGCATAGATGATAGTCATGCAGAACGTGCCCTTGTTGCCTATTTTTTGGGTATCGTTTACAAGAACAAAAACGATCTAGATAAGCAACTGTATTATTTTACTATTTCTGCGATAGCCGATATTAAAAATATGGTCAAGGATAATGCCTCGTTGCAAAGTTTGGCGCTTTGTTATTATGAGAAAGGTGATATCGACCAGGCTTATGCATTGATTCAAGAGACTATAGACGATGCGGTGTTCAGTAATGTGCGTTATCGCACTATAGAGAACTCATCTTTTTTCTCTATTATCAATGCCGCTTTTCAAGAGAAGGAAACCGCACAAAAAAAGGCTTTACAAAAAAATCTTATTATTATCAGTACCCTAAGTTTATTGCTGCTTTTTGCTCTGTTTACCCTTTATGTGCAGCTTAAAAAGCTGCAACGAGCACGAACAGAACTTCGTACAGCCAACAAAGAGTTGACTAAGCTGAATAACCAGTTGCTGGAAGTGAATACGGCGCTGTCTGAATCTAATCATATTAAAGAAGAATATATAGCCCAATTTTTTGATATATGCTCGAATTATATCGATAAGATCGATGAGTACCGGAAAATTCTGTTCAAGAAATTTTCTAACAAACAGTTTGACGAGATTAGTCGTATGCTGAAATCTCAAACAATTGTGAAGCAAGAGTTGGATGATCTGTATCGGAATTTTGATATGATTTTTCTGAATCTCTATCCTTATTTCATCAGGGACTTTAATAATCTGCTAAAACCCGAAGAGCAGATTGATTTGAAGCAAGGCGAGTTGTTGAATACTGAATTGCGCATTTTTGCATTGATACGTTTGGGCATTACTGACTCCGCGAAGATTGCTGGTTTCTTACGTTACTCTTTGCGCACAGTATATAATTATCGTGTAAAAGTGCGGAGCAGAGTTGCCGGTTCCAAGGATGAATTTGACGAAAAGATTAAAACCATTGGTGAAATTCGCACCTTTTAAGTCTTAGGATTAGTTACTTTTTACCTCCAGTTTAATTTTGATATGTTTCTGATAATCAAATTATTGAAATTGGTTTGATGTTACTTTTGCATTTGCCGCAAGGCAAAAAGCTTTTGTAGGGAAGTTGTCTTACCTAATTTTGTTTCAGAGCCTTAGAGGGAGGTTCTGCGATTATAATCCATTTTGATAAATTAAATTATAAGACCTATGGCATTTTCTACAAAAATGATGCGGCATCTTATATTTCTTGTCATGCTTCTTTTGCAAGTCAATGTTTTTGCACAAGAAAGCATCACCGTGACAGGGAGGATAACAGATGCACAAACGAATGAACCCGTATCGGGAGCAACAATTACTGTATTGGGTACGTCCCAGAGTACTTCGTCTGCTGTCGACGGAAGTTTTACTTTACAGCAAGTGGCTAAGAATGCCACCATTATCGCTACGTTTATCGGTTACGATAGTCAACGCTTAGTTGCTGATGGAAGCTCTTTACATTTTCAGTTGACATCCTCGTCGTCTACGTTGGAAGATGTGGTGGTAATCGGGTACGGTTCAGTGAAACGTAAGGATGTAACCACGGCTATTTCCTCGGTTTCGGTGGAAGATATGAACGAGCGCCCTATCGTATCGGCAGGTCAGTTGATTCAAGGGCGAGCAGCTGGTGTTTCCGTAATACAGCCCAACGGCGCACCGGGTGGAGAAACCTCTATCCGTATCCGTGGTACGACTTCATTCAACGGAAGTAATGATCCTTTGTATGTGGTCGATGGTGTACCTGTTGATAACCTGAATTTCCTTTCTCCTAATGATATTGCGGATATGCAAGTATTGAAAGATGCTTCGTCGGCTGCAATTTACGGTTCACGTGCGGCGAATGGTGTGGTCTTGATTACGACTAAACAAGGGAAAGTTGGCGATGCAAAAATTGCTTTCAATGTACAGACTACTCAAAACCGTATTACCAGTGAGATAGCGTCCTTAAATGCACAACAATACAAAGAACTACAAGATGAAATCGGCTTGGTAAACCTGCCTGCGGGATTAACAGACAAGACCAATTGGTTTGACGAAACTTTTAAAACAGGCCAATTGCAGAACTATCAGGTGTCCATTTCCGATGGAACAGAGAAGTTGAGGTATTTTCTATCTGGAGGTTACCTGAACGAAAAAGGTATTATCAACACCTCTTTCTACAAGCGCTATAACTTTAGAGCAAATGTCGAGAACAAGGTTCGTGATTGGTTAAGGGTCAACGCGAATTTTTCTTATTCGGATTACAACGGGAATGGTATTATTACTGGTCAAGGCGCTAACCGTGGCGGTGTGGTATTGTCTGTCATCAACACACCAAGTTATGCGCCAATCTGGGACGAGGCTAATCCAGGGCAATATTATTCTAATTTTTATGGAGTAAATATTACCAGCCCATTGGAAAACATGGCTCGTACGCAGAATAATAAAAACAGAGAAAACAGATTGGTGGGCGCGGGAAGTGCAACAGTCCAATTTTTGCCATCACTGAATTTTAAGACTTCATTCGTATTGGACAGAAGAAATGCAGTGTCAACAACTTTCTTGGATCCATTGTCCACTTCCTGGGGTAGAAATCAATATGGTGAAGGTTCGGATAACCGAAATACAAATACAGTTATCACTTTTGATAATATCTTGACTTACAATGAATCGTTTGGTCTACATAATCTGGAGGTGATGGGCGGTACTTCGTATACCAGCTCTGATTATCACAATAGCTGGATAAACGGTTCGCATTATAGAAATGACCTGATAGAAACTTTAAATGCCGCGAACAAAATTTCTTGGACAGGTACAGGTTCGGGAGCATCTCAGTGGGCTATTATGTCTTATTTTGGTCGTGCTTCCTATAATTTTGACAGTAAATATTTGGTTACAGCTAATTTACGTGCGGATGGTTCTTCTAAATTGCACCCGGATCATCGTTGGGGAATTTTCCCTTCTGTATCGGCCGCTTGGCGTTTGTCTGCTGAAGATTTCCTTTCGGATGTGTCATGGCTAAACGATTTGAAAATCCGCGGTGGTTGGGGTGAGACCGGGAACCAATCTGGTGTAGGTGATTATGCCTATTTGCAACGCTATAACATCAATCGGATACAGTGGTTCGTCACAGGACAGGAAAATGCGTTGCCGACGATTACCCAAGCGAATCTAAGAACACCTGACTTGCGCTGGGAAACAACAAGACAGACAAATATCGGACTCGATTTTTCGGCTTTCAACAATCGTTTGAACGTAAACTTGGATTACTACCATAAATATACGCGTGATATGCTGATGTATGTTAGCCTGCCTGCAGGAGCTGCTGCGGCTAACAACATTGTGCGTAATGAAGGCGAGATGAGCAATCGCGGATTTGAGGTCAATGTAAACAGTAAGAATATTGAGAAGGTATTACAATGGTCTACGGATTTCAATATTTCTTTCAACCGCAACCGTTTAGAGAAACTGGAATTGCAGAAAATCTATAACACGGCACGCACTTCTGAGGTAGTCAATGAAGATGTGGTACGCAACGAACCGGGACGGTCTTTAGGTGGTTTCTTTGGCTATATCAGTGATGGTGTGAATCCAGAGACTGGTGAACTGAATTATCGTGATTTGAATAATGACGGTAAGATTTCGTCCTCCGATAGAACATTTATCGGTGACCCTAATCCAGATTTTATATTCGGTATGACGAATAACTTTAGCTACAAAGGTTTTAACCTGAGCGTATTCCTTCAAGGTTCTTACGGCAACGACATCTTTAATGCCTCGCGTATCGAAACGGAAGGCATGTATAGTGGTAGGAACCAATCTACACGTGTCTTGGAAAGATGGCGTGTGCCCGGACAAGAAACGTTTATTCCAAAAGCAGGATTTGACATAAAGAACTCTACCTATTTTGTAGAAGATGGAAGCTTCTTGCGATTAAAGAATGTTTCCTTGTCTTACGATATTCCTACGAGTAGCTTGTCTCGTATTGGTGTACGCAAGTTGCAACCTTTCGTGTCGGTCAGCAATATCCTAACGTTGACAAAATATACGGGCTTAGATCCAGAAGTCAACCAATGGGGAGGAAATGGTGCTGTGCAAGGGATCGATTGGGGAACCTATCCGCAGAGTCGTTCGTTTGTTGTTGGGTTAAGTCTTGAGTTTTAAACAGATAAAGTGAAGATCATGAAAAGATATATAATATATACAACCGCAATGCTGTGCAGTTTGGCAGTGTTGTTCAGTTGTTCCTTAGATAAAGATCCTTTAGATACATACTCTGATGTGACGGAGGGTGTAAATGAAGAAGGGGAATACGTGGCTTTTAAAGATAAGGCTGCTGTGCTAAGTCATATGACCACGCTTTATAACCAGATGCGTGATAGACAAGAGCATTGGTACATGGATTTGTTATTGATTGCTGATGTGCATGCAGATAATGCTTACGCAGGGACGACTGGAGCAGAGGTTTTGCCGTTTGAAAATAATGCAATTGAAGGCTCCAACTCTGTTTTAAGTCGTGACTGGAATCGTTATATGGAAGATGTGGCGCGGGCTAACCGCTTGATAGTAAATATTGATGATGTTGCAGATAATACGTTGTCTACAGCTGAGCGCCAACAGTTGAAAGCAGAAGCTAAGATCTTCCGTGCTATGGTTCTTTTTGATATGGTACGGTTATGGGGGAATATTCCAGTTATCACAACAGAAGCAGGGGATATTACTTCTGAAACAATAGGTGAAGTATATGATGATTATTTCCCAGTACAAAATACCGAAGAGGAAGCGTATCAACAGATTGAACAAGACCTATTAGAAGCATTGCAGTTTGCTCCAAATAATAATGCTTCGGATAAAACAAAATTCACAAAATCGGTGGCAAGGGCTTTATTGGCGAAAGTGTATGCCGAGAAGCCATTGCAGGATTACAATAAAGTTGTCCAATATGCGGATGAATTGGCCTCAGATGGTTTCGCTTTGGAAGAGGACTTTACCAACCTATTTGGTATGAATGGTGATAATACGGATGCAAAAATGCGCAATACGCGTGAGTCTATCTTAGAAGCACAGTTTTTCTCTGGTAGTGGAAACTGGGTAACTTGGATGTTTGGACGGGATTTGATCAACTATAACTCTAACTTTACTTGGGCAAAATGGATTACACCGTCTCGCGATCTGATTAAAACCTTTACCGATGAAGGCGATCAGATTCGCTACGAGGAGTCTATTGTGTATTATGAGGCTACATGGAGTAACTATTATCCAGCAAACAATTATCCGTTTATGTACAAAACCCGTTCGGCATTGAACAGTATTATCAAATACCGTTATGCGGATATTCTGTTGCTCAAAGCGGAAGCGCTTCTCTTAGGTTCTTCTGACTTGGAAGGAGCTGCGGTTATCTTGGATCAAATTCGTGGTCGGGTTAATTTACCACAAATTCCAAGCAGTGTACGCTCAAACAGAGACGCCCTGTTTCAAGCTTTGATGAAAGAAAGAAGGTTAGAACTGGCTTTTGAGGGTGAGCGTTGGTTTGACTTGGTAAGATGGAACAAAGTGGAGGAAGTGATGAATGCAGTATATGCGAAAGATTCAGGGAGAAGACCGCAGGTCTATCCATTCAACGAGCACTCTTATAAACTTCCAATTCCGCAGTCGATTATCGACCAGAACCCGAATTTGAAACAAAACCTTGGCTATTAATAACGAAACATGAAATTACAAATGAAAAAATCCGTGATATTATCCTCTCTTTTGACTGTATTCTTACACGCCTGTGGTTCGGACAAACCTGTTGTTCCACCAGAGTTGCCAGAACCGCCGCAGGAGGGAGAAGTTACGGTCTATACAACGACAAGCGATCGCTCACAAGAGTTGAAAAAATCATTGGTTGCTTTCAGCACTACGTCCAATATGTCGCCACGCACCATAACGATCAACGAGAGCCAAACTTATCAAACGATGGATGGCTTTGGTACTGCGGTTACAGGTTCTTCGGCATATAATCTTTTAAAAATGAATGCTGCCGACAGAACTAAGTTCTTAAAAGAAACTTTTTCAACCACAGAAGGTTATGGTCATAGTTATATCCGTATAGCGATAGGTTGTTCAGACTTCTCACTGAGTGAATATACATTGAATGATGAACCTGGATTGGAAAATTTTGGTCTTCAAGAAGAAGAAACAAAATTTGTGATCCCTATTCTTAAAGAAATCTTAGCGATAAACCCAAATATTAAAATATTGGGTTCGCCTTGGACAGCTCCACGCTGGATGAAAGTCAATAACTTAACGAATCTGAATCCGTATAATTCCTGGACTGGTGGACATCTGAATCCTTCTTATTATAAAGATTATGCTACATATTTTGTGAAATGGATTAAAGCGATGGAAGCAGAAGGGATCAAAATATATGGCGTTACCCCCCAGAATGAGCCGCTTAATGCAGGTAATTCTGCATCGATGCTAATGCATTGGTCGGAACAGCAGGCTTTTGTGCGGGATGAACTTGGCCCGCAGATCAAGCAAGCAGGTTTGCAAACCAAGATCTATGCTTTTGATCATAATTACAATTATGATAATATTGCGAGCCAAAATGATTATCCGATCCAGATTTTCAATGATCCGCAAGCCGCGCAATATTTTGCAGGTTCTGCATACCACAATTACGGAGGAGACAAAGCTGAACTATTGGATATCCGTAGCAAAGCACCGGATAAGGAGTTGATTTTTACGGAAACTTCTATTGGCACGTGGAACGATGGACAGAATTTAGGCCGTCGTCTTTTGGAAGATATGAAAGAGGTGGGATTAGGAACGGTTAACAACTGGTGTAAGGCGGTCATCGTTTGGAACCTTATGCTGGATAATGAGCGAGGACCTAATCGTGATGGCGGATGTCAGACTTGTTATGGAGCCGTGGATATTCAATCTTCAAACTATAAGACCATTACGCGCAACTCTCATTACTATATCATCAGCCATTTGTCGGCTGTGGTACAGCCGGGGGCGGTACGTATCGGTTCGCAAGGACTTGACGATAGGGATGTTATTTATTCGGTGTTCAAAAATCCGGATAGCAGTTATGCTGTCGTGCTGGCCAACGATAAAAATGAGATCACAAGAATCACTATCGCAGATGGGAAAAACCATTTTAGCTATGAGATCCCGGCAAAATCAGTGGTGTCTTACAAATGGAAAAAATAAACGAAGTATAACGGGCAGATTTGTTCCGTTGAGATACGTAAACTTAGTATGGAAAGATGAAAAAGTATATAAAATATTTTGCATTTAGCCTGTTTATAGCCTTTGTCGGCTGTAAAGAGGACTACAAATATCCTTTAGGCGGAGGAAATCCTTCGTTAGATTTGAAGGAAGTACCCAATAGTGCTTTCTTCGGAGATAGCTTATCGTTTAAAGTGGGTGTTACTGATCAGGGAACAGCGCTTTCAACCTTGAAAGTACAGCTGTACTACAGTGAAGACTTAGTTTCTGAACACACGATACGTACCAAAGAGTATGGCGTTTATTCGGGTAAGATTTATGTTCCTTATCTGGCGAATATTCCAAATGGTACGGCGACATTAAAGTTTGTGTTGCAGAACGTGGGGATGGTTACGGTGGAGGAAACAAAAGAATTGCCGTTGTCCCGTCCTGATTTTCCGTTTCTGAACCTTATTGTGGGTGATGAGACCTATAAGATGGAAAAACTATCGGGTTATGAATATGCTGTAACAGAAGATTTTCCACAAAAGGTACAGGGCTATATTCAAGCTCCTGCTTACGGTGAGCACGGCAATGTCATTAACTTTGGTTGGGAAGGCGATAATGTGAAAGAAGGAACGATGCAGGTTATTCCGTTTTCGAATTATTCGGCAGGGAATTATACAGTGCAGTTCAATACCTTGACGTATGCAGCAGCTCCGTTTGTGAGTTATAAAATTAACGACACCGAACTGACGATGGTTGATGATAATACGTATTTTATCGACTTACAATTGGAGAATGGTGCGGAGATAAACATTGATGGCATTGCGGACATCGATACGTGGTGGATAGATAGTGACTACCTGAAGCATGAGGGAGATAAATACACTTTCCAAGCTATTAGCGGAAAGTACAAAATCACGGCGAAGTTTGATAAAAAGTACTTCATTGTGGAGGCCATGAATGGCACTGACTTTGCGACATTGAATGCTGATGGAACGGGTGCAATATGGATTATTGGCGATGGTATCGGCAAACCTGCATTGAGCAATCAAGTGGGGTGGGATACCGGCAAAGCACTATGTATGGCACCAATTGGTGATAAAAAATATCAGGTTACGGTTGTAGCAGGGCAACAGGTGAGAGCTGATGATATTAACTTTAAATTTTTCCACCAGAAAAACTGGGGAGGAGAGTTTAAAAATGATAACCTGACAACAGATGGTGATGTTGTATATGTAGGAGACGGTGATAATGGACGTGATCCAGGAAACTTAGGTATTCAAAGTGGCAAAACATTGGATGCGGGAGCAACTTATGTATTTGTTGTCGATGTTAGTGGTGGAGTTAGCAACGCGAAATTGACCGTTACCAAGAAGTAATAAACTTCCTAAATAAAAGAGGTCTTGCCTGTAGGCAAGACCTCTTTTATTTAGGAATACTGTAATACCCCATATATCGCACAATGTTATTTGCCCTTCGGTTGACGTAAGCGGATGGCCGTCGCGCATCCCATTTCTGCGGGCTGGGTAAAATAGCAATAATAAGTGCAGCTTCCTTTTTAGTCAAGCTACGGGCAGATTTATGAAAATAGTATTTGGCAGCAGCTTCTGCACCGTACACGCCTTGTCCCATTTCAATGACATTGAGGTATACTTCCAAAATGCGTTTTTTGCTCCAGAAAACTTCAATTAGAACGGTAAAATAGCTCTCCAAACCTTTTCTTAGCCATGAACGATTTGGCCAAAGAAAAACATTTTTGGCAACCTGTTGGCTGATGGTACTCCCCCCTCGTAACCTTTTCCCTTCTTGGTTTTTCTCAAATGCTTCTTTGATAGCCTTGGTGTCGAAACCATTGTGTGTTAAAAAATGTGCATCTTCGCCAGCAATAGCTGCTCGCTTTAAATTGTCAGACATGTCATCATAAGACAACCACTCTTTTTCCAGCTTCCATTCTTTACCTGCAGTTTTTCGTTCAAATCCTCTTTTCAACTGTAGGTAAGTGACTGGTGGGTTAATGAAAGTAAGCGACAATACCCAAAAGATAGTTAACACAAAAAAGCCTCCAACAATCCTTAGCGACCAAACTCCTATTTTGCGCTTCCAACTTTTGGTAGTTTGTTTCTTGCGTGTGTTCTTTTTTTTCGTTGTTGAACGTTTGATTGCCATTTCACTTGTGGTTTGTGCGGCAAAATTAGGGAATTTTTCCTTTCTTTCACCTTGCCAAATCCACCCATTTCCCTTATTTTTACGGCTTACTAAAAATCGAAGACCATTGGCAAAGGCGAAGAAGCAAACCCCTTTAATGCAGCAGTATAACACCATTAAGGCGAAGTATCCTGGGGCGTTATTGCTGTTTAGAGTAGGGGATTTTTACGAGACGTTTGGTGAGGATGCTGTGAAGGCTGCCGGTATTTTGGGTATTGTTTTAACCAAAAGAGGAAACGGGACGGAGGCGGAAACAGCTTTGGCAGGTTTTCCACATCACTCTTTGGAAACTTATCTGCCGAAATTGGTCCGTGCGGGACAACGTGTAGCTATCTGTGATCAATTGGAAGACCCCAAACAGACCAAGACCATTGTGAAGCGTGGTGTGACTGAATTGGTAACTCCCGGGGTTTCGTATAATGATAATATTGTCCAGCAAAAAGCCAATAATTATTTAGCATCTATTTTTAGTGATAAGGGACAGTATGGGATTTCTTTTTTGGATATCTCAACCGGTGAATTTTTAGTTGCCCAAGGACCGGCAAATTATATTGACAAGCTGTTGCAGGGGTTCAAGCCAACGGAAATTATTTTACCCAAGAAACAATTTAAAGATTTTGTAGAGCAGTTTGGCTCCCAATATTATACCTATACCTTGGATGAATGGCCTTATACGGGCGATTATGCGGAAGAAAGCTTACTGAAACATTTTGAAGTGAAATCCATGAAAGGTTTCGGCATAGATCGTATGACAATAGGTATTATTTCTGCAGGTGTAGCTTTGCATTACCTCAACGAAACTGAACACCGTAATCTGCAACATATATCCAATGTGTCGCGTATAGAGGAAGATCGCTTCATGTGGTTGGACAGGTTTACCATTCGTAACCTGGAACTGATCGGTTCAGCAAATGAAAATGCCATTACCCTATCGGATGTACTGGATCAAACTTCTTCACCAATGGGCGCGCGCTTGCTTAAGCGTTGGATTGTTATGCCGTTGAAGGATTTGAAATCTATACAGGAACGACTCAATGTGGTCGATTATTTCCATAATAATCGCTCTCTGCGTGATGAGCTTATCCAAGAGATTAAGCAGGTGGGAGATTTGGAAAGATTGATTTCTAAAATTGGTTTGCAGAAAGCTAACCCAAGGGAAATCATCCAATTAAAACGTGCGCTTTATGCTGTTGAAAAACTGAAAAACCTTACTGATGTGCCGGAATCAGAGGCTCTTCGGGTTATTTCTGAACAGTTGAATATCTGTCAACTGATTCGTGATAAGATTGAACGTACACTACAGGCTGAACCTCCCGTAGCACTGAATAAAGGAAATGTGATTGCCAATGGTGTGGACAAGGATTTAGACAAGCTGCGTAAGGTTGCTTTTGGGGGTAAAGATTACCTGCTGGAGATTCAAAAACGTGAATCAGAGGCAACAGGTATACCTTCCTTGAAAATAGCTTTCAACAACGTGTTTGGCTATTATCTTGAAGTTACCAACACACACAGGGATAAAGTACCAGAAAGCTGGGTGCGGAAGCAGACTTTGGTAAACGCAGAGCGATATATTACCGAAGAGTTGAAAGAATATGAGGAGCAGATACTGGGGGCAGAGGAGAAGATACAAGCGATCGAACAACGAATCTACGCCGAACTATCGTTGGATATTGCGGAGTATATTAAACCGATACAGCTAAATGCGCAGTTAATCGCAAAATTGGATGTACTTTTGAACTTTGCGCTTATTGCCGAGAGGAACTACTATGTGAAACCTACGGTTAATGAGGGAAAAGTGTTGGATATTAAGGGGGGGCGGCACCCGGTTATTGAGAAGAACCTGCCAATAGGAGAGGACTATATTACCAATGATACTTTTTTAGATCCGGAAACGCAGCAGATTATTATAATTACAGGGCCGAATATGGCGGGTAAATCCGCTTTGCTTAGGCAGACAGGCCTTATTGTGCTGATGGCCCAGATAGGCTGCTTCGTTCCAGCCAAGGAAGCACATATCGGTTTGGTAGACAAAATTTTTACCCGCGTAGGTGCTTCGGATAATCTTTCTTCAGGAGAGTCGACCTTTATGGTGGAAATGAACGAAACCGCCAGCATCATGAACAACCTTTCTGATCGTTCTTTAATCCTGTTAGATGAAATTGGGCGAGGAACAAGTACGTATGATGGTATCTCCATCGCTTGGGCTATTGCTGAATTTCTGCACAACCACCCTACTGCACAGGCCAAAACCTTATTCGCAACACATTACCATGAACTGAATGAATTGACGACTTCGATGCCGCGCATTAAGAATTATAATGTGACAGTGAAAGAGGTGAGCAATAAAGTGATTTTCTTGCGGAAACTGATGCCAGGTGGTTCGGAACATAGCTTCGGTATCCATGTGGCAAAATTGGCAGGTATGCCTCCTAAATTGATTGGACGCGCGAGCGAAATTCTAAAACGTCTGGAACAGGAACGTACAGGAGGTGAACAAATCAAGGATAGTATGCGGAAGATACAGAAACAGGCTTATCAGCTACAGATGTTCTCGATAGACGATCCGGTGTTGAGTAAAATCCGTGACATGCTGAATAATCTAGATGTGAATACTCTCACACCCGTTGAAGCATTGATGAAGTTGGACGAGATACAGCGTTTGTTGAAAAATTAAGATTCTTGATCTAAGGAAAATAGCGGTAGACTGTCTTTCTAGGTAAAATACGAATAAGTTCGGCAGTATTTTCTAAATAATAAAAACACAATCTGTAATCTTCAATACGAAGACGATATGCAGGCTTGCTACTGCCTTTCATTTGCTTGATGTTTCTGAGTGCATTAAGTGAATCTACTTTCTCTATGTCTTGAATTGCCTGAGCAAGCTTTTTCTGAATATTTAGCGGAAGATTTTTTGCATCCCGGACAAATGACGATCTAATTTCAATCTTCATTTTGTAAAGATTTCAAAAAAGACACTTTCTCTTCTTCTGCAAGAAGAGGGCTATTCTCACCTTCCTGCATAGCATCGAGGTAATAATTGTCATCTTCGCCAGTACCTATGATTTGAATATCGAGATTTTTGGCTAATTCCGTAATTAATTTGATATGCTTTTGCTGTACGTTTTGAAGAATAATCTGCATGACTTAACACCCTTTATTATACAAACTTACGAAAAAGAAGAGGAAATAAGAAAAGGTATTGTTTTCCTTAGAATCGAAAAAACAATTGTAAACTGGCATAGTTAGGTTGTATTGCCGTGATTAGATTTTCGTCCCAATTATAGGGGACGTAGTGATATGCAGCTTCCAATCCGATGTATTTCTTTTTGGCGATATGACGCATTGCAGAAAGCGCTAAGGTTGTGCGCATGGTGTTGACATTATTGTAACGAACACTGGAATTGCCATAACCGTCTTCGTAGTAGCCATTATCATAATACGTAACCTCAGAAAGCCCCGTACTGGTTGATTCAAAGAAAAGCCCTACTTTGGGGTAAAGAATAAACTTATCATTGTCGAAAAGTTTATAGCCCAAGGTGCCCCCAATAGCATAACTTGCAGATGAGTTTACGATTTCCACTTCGTTGTGCAATAAATATTCAAAATCACGGTCATTGGAGTTGATACGCACCTTTAATCCTAATTCATATAAAAAATTGGTATGAAGGGGAGAAGAATACATTAAAGCCACGGTGGGGCTTCCCTTGAACAAAGGGTTAGACCCGGTAATAGGAAATTCTATACCGGCATATAAATTGACCCCACCTTTCCTTTTGTACGTGAAGTATTCTTGGCTACTTTCCAAAACCCTAGGCTTACGCGGAGTAGTCTGTTCATAAGACTGATAAAAATCGTCTACATAATCAGCAAATAAGAGGACAATTTCACGTTCCTGCTCGGTAAGATTGAAGGATGTAGAATTTAATAAAGCTGTTGCTTTTACTTGGGTAAGTGAATCTATAGCGTGATTCAATGGAATATAGTTGAAATCAGATTTGTTGTCCCTATAAATTCGTTGATGCTGCTCCTCTGCAGCATAATCCCAACGCATAACCAGTGTTTCATGATAGTTCTTGTCCAAATAATCCGCAATCAATTCGCCACTGGATTTTTTCTCTAATAATGCCCTTAATATCCGCATGCGCTGTGTGAATTCGTTTTCCCCACAAGCGGTCTGGATGGTTGACAAGATGGATTCTAACTCGGTGAAATCATTTTTATCGACTAAAGGAACCAGTTTATCCAAAGTAATCTTTGTTATCTGTTCACAATTTTGCACAACCTTTGACTGCTCTGCCCGTATGGCCCATGGAAGGGAAAAGCAAAGAAATATAAAGATATATTTGATGGTATTAGACATGTCTTTCTTTCAGACTGCCAAATTAGTCATTTTAATTGATTATGTGAAAGGGAGATTTATTAGACAGTTTTTTGTTCTCTATGTCTCCAAATGCGTTCGGGATACTGCCGGTACAGTGCGGGGCTATGATACTTTTTTCAAGAAATGCCAAATATAGTACTTTGCAACTATCCATAGGGGGCTATTTGGCTCAATTTTCCATGCAAAGTGGAATAGTTGTGACCTGATCGACCCGCTTGCTACTGTTTTTAGCTAAAAAATAATCTTAAAGGGTTCTTAAAAGCATATTTTCTAGTGAGTAAATACTTACCGATGTACATCACCAAAATATAAAAACACATCACCAATTAGAAAAAGCACATCACCAAAAGACAACAGCACATTACCAATGAGCAAAAACACATCAGCAATGGGTAAGAGTACATTAACAATAGGCAAGAGTACATCAACAATAGGCAAGAGTACATCAACAATAGGCAAGAGTACATCACCAATGGACAAAAGTACATCACCAATGGACAAAAGCACATCATCAATGTGCAAAAGCACATCAACAATGAGCAAGAGCATATCAACAATGAGCAAGAGCATATCATCAATAGACAAAAGCACATCACCAGTTGTCAAAAACACATCACCAACGAGACACTGCACATTTGCCATGCGCTAAAACACCATAACTTAATGTATCGATGGACATGTACGATACACTAAAGCAGCATTAAAATGCTATTCAGCACAAAGAGGTCTTGGATTAGAATTGCTTCGATATCCCGCAACGATGGCTAAATTTGGGACACTTCCATTAATTTCAGCGCAAAAACACTTTATTTCCTAAAAACAAGCCAGAGACCTTTACCTTTGTAGGATGGGGTCTGTTTTTAAATTTAAGCAGTTTGAGGTTGACCAGAGTGCTTGTGCAATGAAGATTAATACCGATGGTGTGCTATTGGGTGCAACTGAAAGAGATATTCACCCTTCGCGCATCCTGGATATTGGTACGGGCACCGGTGTGGTGGCATTGATGTTGGCACAGGCTTTCCCGGAAGCCGTGGTGGATGCGGTAGAGATAGACGAGACAGCAGCCAAACGAGCGCAAATGAATTTTGCAAATAGCAACTTTGCTTCACGACTGCAACTGTTTCATACAGCCTTTCAGGGTTTCTGTCCGCAGGAGAAATATGACCTTATTATCTCTAATCCTCCTTTTTATACGAATTCACTGCACGCACCAGATGAACGAAAAAAGCTGGCTAAGCATACGGATACCTTATTTTTTGAGGGTTTGCTACACTATGTACGGACTTATCTTACTTCAAAAGGAATATTCGAGTGTATCGTTCCTCCGGCATTGGCCAATTGGCTTATCGATCGGGCAGATGCAGATTATGCTCTCCACTTGCAACGTATTATTGATATTTCTTCTTTTGAAAACGGGGAAGTTATCCGGAGAATTGTTTCTTTAGGAAAGGAGGAGGTGCCCCAGAGGCATGAAAGTCTGTATATCTACGCGGAGAAGGGTATACATTCTGTGAGGTATAAACAGCTGTTGGCACCATATTTCTTAGCATATTAAGCTGGAAAAGGGTGGTAGATAAACTATTTACAAATGAAAAAAATTGGACTTATATCCGACACACATGGTTATTTAGATGACGCAGTTTTCAAGCACTTTGATGCTTGCGATGAAATCTGGCATGCTGGTGACTTTGGTTCTGTTGCTATTATTGATACGCTACAGGGGTTTAAACCTTTTAAAGGAGTATATGGCAATATCGATGGGAAAGATGTGCGTGTAATCTGTCCTGAACATTTACGGTTTAGCTGTGAGGAAGTTGATGTGTGGATGACCCATATCGGGGGATATCCGGGGCGATATGCTCCCCAAGTAAAGCCAGAGATCTTAATCAATCCGCCCAAG
>Ga0079224_100002948_pt1 | contig 21141 bp, 22 predicted proteins | sample Stecom2015_FD_80414 | JGI IMG/M metagenome (GOLD analysis project Ga0079224, IMG submission 80414) | Agricultural soil microbial communities from Utah to study Nitrogen management - Steer compost 2015 | ecosystem: Environmental > Terrestrial > Soil > Agricultural land | place: USA: Utah...
CCGGCAGATCGGCATCTACGCCCCGCACGGCCAGAAGTACAAGCCGGTCGACCGCGACCAGCTGATGTACTACCGCGAGGACCAGTCCGGGCAGGTGCTGCAGGAAGGCATCACCGAGGCCGGTGCCTTCGCCAGCTGGATGGCGGCGGCGACCAGCTACTCGACCAACGACCTGCAGCTGCTGCCCTGCTACATCTACTACTCGATGTTCGGCTTCCAGCGCGTCGGCGACGCCGCTTGGCAGGCCGGCGACATGCGCGCCCGCGGTTTCCTGCTCGGCGGCACCGCCGGCCGGACCACGCTCAACGGCGAAGGCCTGCAGCACGAGGACGGCCAGAGCCAGATCCAGGCCGGGCTGATCCCCAACCTGCGCAGCTACGACCCCAGCTTCAGCTACGAGGTCGTCACCCTGTTCCAGCACGGCATGAAGCGGATGCTCGAGGACCAGGTCGACGAATACTGGTACCTGACCCTGATGAACGAGAACTACACCCATCCGGAGATGCCCGAGGGCAGCGCCGAGGGGATCATCAAGGGCATGTACCTGCTGAAGGACGGCGGGAAGGCGGAGAAGGACGGGATGCGCGTGCAGCTGATGGGCAGCGGCACGATCCTCAACGAGGTGATCGCCGCGGCGGAGCTGCTGGAGAAGGACTTCGGCGTCACCGCCGACATCTGGTCCTGCCCCAGCTTCAACGAGCTGGCCCGCGACGGCCACGACGCCCATCGCGAAGCGGCGCTCCATCCGGAAGCGAAGAACCCGCGCAAGCCCTACGTCACCCAGTTGCTGGAGGGCCGGCAGGGCCCCGCGATCGCCGCGACCGACTACGTCCGGCTGTTCGCCGAGCAGATCCGCGCCTTCGTGCCGATGCGCTACACCGTGCTGGGCACCGATGGCTACGGCCGCAGCGACACCCGGGCGAACCTGCGCAAGCACTTCGAGGTCAGCCGCTACCACGTGGCCCATGCCGCGATCGTGGCACTGGCGGCGGAAGGCAAGATGACGCCGAAGGACGTGGCGCGGGCGATCAAGGAGTACGGGATCGACGCCGACAAGCCGAACCCGCTGCTGGCGTGAATCGCTGTTTCCCGATCACGCGATCGGCGTGGGACGGGTTGGGGAAAGGCGGCCATGCGGCCGCCTTTTCCGTTTGGGCTCCCGCCTTCCGGCACGGTGCACCAGCGTCCCTCGTTGTGCATGATCGGCGTTCCCGGGAGCACGCTCCCGCTGAACGCCAGAGGCCACCATGCGTCGTACGCTCGTCGTTTCCGCCCTGACCTTCGCCCTGTCGGTCGCCCTGTCACCGGCCGTGCTGGCGCAGTCCCCGGCACCGCAGGAGGTCGCCGCAACCAGTGAAGCCACCTCCGAGGACGCCCGCCTCAACGCCTGGTTCGAGCGCAAGTACGAGGAGCAGCTCCAGTTCAGCCCGATCCGCATGACCTTCCTCGGGCGCAAGGACCGCTACTCCGAGCTCGACGACATGTCCCGTGCCGCTGCCGAACGCCAGCTTGCCTGGGGCCGGGCCGCGCTGGAAGAGATGAAGTCCAGCTTCGACTACGAGGCGCTGGCCGAGGACACGAAGCTGTCGTGGGACCTGTTCGAGTACCAGGTGGAGTCGGGCGAGTCCGCCTTCCGCTTCGTCGACCACCAGTATCCCTTCGAGCAGATGGGCGGCATGCAGTCGACCCTGCCGACGTTCATGATCGGCTTCCACAAGGTCGAGGACGAGTCCGACTACGAGGCCTACATCGCGCGCCTGCGCGAGGTACCGCGCGCCTTCGGGCAGCTGATGGAGCATGTGCGCCGTTCGGCCGAGCTCGGCATCCGCCCGCCGCGCTTTGCCCACGAGGGCGTGATCGACCAGGGCACCAAGGTCATCACCGGCGCGCCCTTCACCGAGGGCGAGGACAGCGCCCTGTGGGCCGATGCGCAGGCCAAGGCGGACGCGCTGGTCGAGGCCGGCAACATCGACGCGGACCGTGCGGGCGAGCTGAAGGAACAGGCACGCGCGGCACTGCTGGAGGCCGTCAAGCCGGCCTACGACGAGGTCATCGGCTGGTTCCGGGCCGACCTGCCCAACGCGCTGGAGAACCCGTCCGGCGTCGGCACGACCCATCCCGATGGCCAGGCCTATTACGCCGAGCGGCTGCGTGCCTCGACCACCACCGAGCTCACCCCTGACGAGGTCCACCAGATCGGCCTGGACGAGGTCGCGCGCCTGCGCGGGGAAATGGAGGCGCTGAAGGAGCGCGTGGGCTTCGAGGGCGACCTGAAGGCGTTCTTCGAGTTCGTTCGCACCGACCCGCAGTTCAAGTACCCCAACACCGACGAAGGGCGCGAGGCCTACATCGCCGACGCCACCGCTGCCATCGAGACCATCAAGGAGCAGTTGCCCGACTACTTCGGCCTGCTGCCCAAGGCCGACCTGGTGGTGAAGCGCGTGGAACCGTTCCGCGAGGTCGACGGCGCTGCCCAGCACTACTACCCGAGCACCCCGGACGGATCGCGCCCCGGCATCTACTACGCGCACCTGTCGGACATGGACGCAATGCCCCGGACCGAGCTCGAGGTCATCGCCTACCACGAGGGCCTGCCGGGCCACCACATGCAGATCGCCATCGCCCAGGAACTGGAGGGTGTCCCGGAGTTCCGCAAGCAGGCCATGTTCGGTGCCTACGCCGAGGGCTGGGGCGTGTATTCGGAATGGCTGGCACGCGAGATGCCGGGCACGTACACCGATCCGTATTCCGAGTACGGCCGGCTGACCTCGGAGATGTGGCGCGCGATCCGGCTGGTGGTCGACACCGGCCTGCACGCCAAAGGCTGGACCCAGGACCAGGCAGTCGAGTACTTCAGCCAGAACAGCTCGATCCCGCTTCCGGCGATCGAGGCCGAAGTGCAGCGCTACATCACCTGGCCCGGCCAGGCCGCCAGCTACAAGATCGGCATGATCAAGATCCAGGAACTGCGGGCCAGGGCCGAGGCGGAACTTGGCGACCGGTTCGACATCCGCCGTTTCCACGATGCGGTGCTGGGCGGCGGTGCGATGCCGCTGGTCCTGCTGGAGCGCCGGATCGACCACTGGATCGAGGGCGAGAAACAGGGTTGATGCCGGGAGCGCCCGGCCGGACGGGCGCTCCGTCCGGCCGCGCTCTCGCCAATGGCCCGGACTGTTCCGGTCGGGGTCCTTCGCCTGATGTCGACGGCTGCTGTGCTGGTGTGCGTCCTGTTCAGCACCCCACCGGAGGTGGCACATGGGCGTCATCGAAGACCGCCGACACTACGTGGCGGTCCACCCGTTCCATGCGTTCCTTGCCGCAGGCATGGTGCCCCCGTTCCTGGGGGCCCTGCTGACCGACTGGACCTACGCCAACGCGTACCACATCCAGTGGAGCAACTTCTCGTCCTGGCTGATCGTCGGCGCGATGGTGCTGTGCGGAATCACGCTCGTGTTCTCCATCGTCGATCTCGTCCGCCGCAGGGCCGGCCGCGCCATGCTGCACTTCCTGGCGGTGCTGGCCACCTTCATCCTCGGCTTCATCAACGCCCTGGTCCATGGCCAGGACGCGTGGGCGATCATGCCCGAGGCACCCGTCCTCTCCCTGCTCGTGTTCCTGCTGGCGTGCTTCGCGGCCTGGACCGCGTTCGCCGGCCGCCGTCCCGGAGGTGTGCGATGAGCCGCCTGCTTCCCGTCCCTGCCGTGGCCGCCGCGCTCTTGCTGGCCGCCTGCGGCAGTGAGCCGGCGCCGCCGGAGTACGGCGCCAATCCCACCCTGGGCGAATACGAGCGTGGCCTGCTGCCCAGCATGGTCATCGCCAACCCGGCGGAGTGGGGCGACCGCCAGCCGGTGGTGCCCGAAGGCTTTGAAGTCAGTGCGATCGCCACCGACCTGGGCATTCCACGGCAGACGCTGGTGCTCCCCAACGGCGACATCCTGGTGGCCGAGGGCCGCGGCGGCAATGCGCCCAGCCTCAAGCCCAAGGACATTGTGGCCGGGCCGATCAAGGCGGCCGGCACCACCCAGGTGGCCAGTGGCAACCGCCTGACCCTGCTGCGCGATGCCGATGGCGATGGCAACTACGAACTGCAGACGGTGTTCGCCGAAGACCTCAACGCGCCCTACGGGCTGGCGTTGATCAACGACCGCCTGTACGTCGCCAACCAGGATGAGCTGGTGAGCTTCGACTACACGGTGGGGCAGACCCGCGCCAGCGGTCCGTCGGAACCGGTCACCGCGCTGCCATCGGAGATCAACCACCACTGGACCAAGGCGATGACCGCCAGCGCCGACGGGCGCTATCTGTACGTGGGCATCGGCTCGAACAGCAACATCACCGAGCGTGGCATGACCGCGGAGAAGGACCGCGCGGTGGTCTGGCAGATCGACCCGCTGACCGGCATGCACCGTGAATACGCCAGTGGCCTGCGCAACCCGACCGCGCTGGCCATCGAGCCGGGCACGGGCCAGCTGTGGGCGGTGGTCAACGAGCGTGATGAGCTGGGTCCCAACCTCGTACCCGACTACCTGACCTCCGTGCAGGAAGGCGGCTTCTACGGCTGGCCATACGCGTACTGGGGACCGAACCCGGATCCGCGGGTGATGCCGCAGGACGAGGACAAGGTCGCCGCCACGATCACCCCCGACTACAGCCTGGGCTCGCACGTGGCATCGCTGGGCGTCGATTTCTCGGTGACGGCGCTGGGGCCGGACTTCGCCGAAGGCGCGTTCGTCGGCATGCACGGCAGCTGGAACCGCAGCGTGCCGGTCGGCTACAAGGTGGTGTTCGTCCCCTTCAGCAACGGCCGCCCCGCTGGCGATCCGGTCGATTTCGTCACCGGTTTCCGCGACGAGGAGCGTAACGAGACCTATGGTCGTCCGGTCGGCGTGACGGTGGATCCGCGCGGCGCCGTGATCGTTGCCGACGACCTGTCGAACACGATCTGGCGGGTCGCCCCGTCCGAGCCGTTCAACGTGGCCGAGGCCGGTCGTGCCGGGTCCGCCGGCATGGAACCCGGTGAAGCGGTCGACGCTGCCGCTGAGCCGGCGGCGAGCGAGGATGCCGAAGCGCCGGAAGGAGCCACCGACGCATCGGAATGACGCAGCACGCGTAAGACCAGCAGGCGCCCGGGCAACACCCGGGCGTTCTGCTGTCCGCGGCACGCGTGCCGCCAGGGTCAGCGGGTGGCGAGTCCCTCGTTCACCGGTGCGGCCGGCGTTGCCGCTCCGGCCTGGCAGGCCTGTGGCGACGCCTCACCTCCGGTGGCCACGCACAGCTGGACGTGGGCCAGGCCGGCGAGCTGGCGGGTTTCACCGGCGTCCAGGACAAACCGGCGCAGCGGGCCCAGCCCGCAGGCCGCAGCGGCCTCGCAGGCACGTGGATATACCGTGTAATGGCAGCGCCCGGTGCTGCTGCGGACGCACTCGAAGTGGCCCACGCCGGCCTGCACCTCCGCGCGGCTGTACAGGATCTCGGTGTCCCCACGACGCAACTGGTGGGTGTACTGGCCGCTGCCGAAATCGATCCCGGCCAGCGACAGCATGAAGGCGCAAAGTGCGAGCAGGATGTTCATCGAGCACCTCGGTGGAGCCGGTTACATGTGCCGGAACAGCGCCATGAACGGCGCGCTGACGGCGAGGGTTTCGGGCCGCGACTTCAGCCGTACGGTGCCGCGGCCACTGTCGTCGCGGACCACGCCCGCGACCGCACGCAGGTTGACGATCGTGGAGCGGTGGATCTGCTTGAAGGTCGCCGGATCCAGCACCGCCAGCAGGTCCTTGATCGGCGTGCGCAGCAGCGCCTCGCCCTCGGCGGTGACGACGCTGGTGTACTTGTTGTCGGCGCGGAAGTAGGCGACCTCGTCGACCAGGATCAGCCGGGTCTCGCGGCCTGCACTGGCGGTCAGCCAGGTCAGCGGGGGTGGCGCGTCCTCGCGCCGCTGCCGCAGGCCTGGGTGCGCACCGAGGCGCTCCAGCAGGCCGGCGAGTGCCGCGGCCTCGTTGTTGCCGCTGCGCGCCTGCAGCCGGCCGATCGTCGCGGCCAGCCGCTCGGGCTTGATCGGCTTGAGCAGGTAGTCGACCGCACCGTGCTCGAACGCATCCACCGCGTACTGGTCATAGGCGGTGACGAACACGATCCGGGTCGCCGGGCTCGCCTCGACTGCCGCGGCCGCGACCTCCAGTCCGCTCAGCCCGGGCATGCGGATGTCCAGGAAGGCGACATCCGGACGGTGCTCGGCAAGCGCCTCGACCGCGCTGGCGCCGTCCTCGCACTCGGCCACGATCCGCAGTTGCGGCCATGCGCTGGCGAGCTGTTCGAGCAGGGCGCCGCGCAGCAGCGCTTCGTCCTCGGCAACGATGCAGGTGGGCCCATGCTCAGCCATGGGGCACCTCGCGTCCGGGCAGTGCCGGCACCGACAGGGTGGCCGCGACCCCGGCCGGGAAATTGGCCACGACCGACAGCGATGCGGTTCCGCCGAATGCCAGCCGCAGCCGCTCGCGGACGTTCTTGAGCCCGATGCCGGTGCCGGTGGTCCGGGTGTTGAAGCCCTCGCCATCGTCGGCGACCGTGACCGCGACCTGGCCGTCGCTGGCGCGTGCCAGGATCCAGACCGTACCGCCGCCGGTACGCGGCTCCAGCCCGTGCTTGATCGCGTTCTCCACCAGCGTCTGCAGCATCATCGGCGGCAGCGGGGTGGCGCGCAGCGGCTCGGGAACGTCCACCTGCACGTCGAGCCGCGGACCCATGCGGATCTTCAGGATCTCCAGGTAGGCGATGGCGCGCTCGAGTTCGGCACCTAGGGTCGACATGGCCTCGTCCGCGCTGGGCAGGGAATGCCGCAGGTACTGGATCAGGTGCCCGAGCATTTCATCGGCCCGGGCCGGGTCGCTGCGGGTCAGCAGCTGCGCACTGGCCAGGGTGTTGTAGAGGAAGTGCGGCTCGACCTGGGCGTGCAGCAGGCTCAGGCGTGCGACGGTCAGCTCCTTCTCCGTGGCGGTCTGCGCGGCATCGGCCTTCTCGCCGCGGCGGCGCTCGGCGACCCGGCGGCTGATCGCACGGGTGATCGCCTCGGCGTTCTCGTAGTTGGTGGCGTCGTCGACCAGGAACCAGTCGCTCCAGGCCGGGCTTTCGGGCTCGCAGATCAGGGTGACGCTGCCGCTGTCATCGCCGGGAGTGACGGTGGCGAGGATCTGGTTCCGGGGGGTGCCGAACCACCACAGCAGCGGATTCCAGCGGCCGAGTGAATGCTCGCCGTAGGTTTTCGGACGGCCCACGCGGGCCCGCATCTGCAGGCTGTCGCGGGCGCTTTCGACGTGCTCGATGCGCGGCAGCTCGCGGATTGCCGCGTCGAGCAGGTCGAAGGCTTCGCCGGCCTCGAACGGGATCTCGATCTGGCGACGTTGGCGATTGGCCAGGGTGGAGCGGTCGATGCGGCCGGCGATCAGCCGGACCCGGCCCAGGTGCGACAGTGCGCCCGCCACCACCAGCGCCATGGTGATCATGCCCGCGAGCACGATCGGCCACTCGATCCAGCCGATCAGGGGCAGGTTCGACCACAGCGACGCGAACAGGGCGATGCCCAGCATCCAGGCGATGGCGAGGCGCAGGACGAAGAAGCTGCTCTTGATCACGGGGGCGGATCCTGGAGGTCGATTGCGGCCGAGAATAGCCAGCCCGGCTACGGCCGGGGTGGTCCATGTGACCAGCAGCGGGATGGGGCGACGAAACATGCCTCCGGGCGGATGGGCGGCATGATGACGGGCGTTGTGGTCCAGTACGTCCGATGCTCCGGATCGATGACCTGTACAAGAGTTACCCCACCCCGCAAGGGCCGCTGCCGGTGCTGCAAGGAGCCGGGCTGCGCCTGGAGCGCGGCGGCAGCCTGGCATTGATGGGCGAATCGGGGAGCGGCAAGAGCACGCTGCTGCACTTGGTGGCCGGCCTCGACCGGCCGGACCGCGGCGAGATCCATGCCGATGGCCGCGCCTTGCACGCGATGGGCGAGCGGCAGCTGGCGCGCTGGCGACGCTGCGGAATCGGGCTGGTCTTCCAGCAGTTCAACCTCATCGGCAGCCTGACCGTCGCCGACAACCTCGCGTTCCAGGCGCGCCTGGCAGGGCGGCACGATCCGCGCTGGGAAGCGGAACTGGTCGAACGGCTCGGCCTGGGGGCCGTGCTGGGGCGCTACCCGGAACAGCTCTCCGGCGGGCAGCAGCAGCGAGTGGCGCTGGGCCGTGCGCTTGCGTCCAGGCCGGCGCTGGTGCTGGCCGACGAGCCGACCGGCAACCTCGACGAGGCCACCGCCGGGCAGGTGCTGGAGCTTTTGCTGGCGCTGGTGGAGGGCAGCGGCGCCACGCTGCTGATGGTGACCCACAGCCCCCGGGTCGCTGCGCGGCTGCAACGGACCGCGGTGCTGCGCGGCGGCCGGATATGCCCGGGGCCGGATGGCGCCGTGGCATGAACGTGGCCGCCTGGACCCTGCGTGCGCTGCTGAGCCACTGGCGCCGGCATCCGGTGCAGTTCTTCAGCCTGCTCGCGGGCCTGTGGCTGGCCACTGCCTTGCTGACCGGGGTACAGGCGCTCAACGGCCAGGCCCGGGCCAGCTACGCCCTGGCCAGCGGGCTGGTCGGCGGGCCACCGCAGTGGCGGCTGGACGCGGTGGACGGGCGACCGTTGCCGCAGTCGGCCTTCGTCGAACTGCGCCGGCAGGGCTGGCCGGTGTCACCGGTACTGGAGGGCCGGGCCCGGCTGGCCGGCAGCGATCGCCGCCTGCGGGTCACCGGCATCGACCCGATCAGCCTGCCCGACGACAGCCGCATGGCGGGCGAGTCGACGAGCGCCGGTGCGGTGATCGATTTCATTTCACCTCCCGGCGAAGCCTGGATCGCCCCGCAGACACTCGAGGAGCTTGGCCTGCGCGCAGGTGACACGCCGCTACTGGACAACGGTGAGCGCCTCCCGCCGCTGCGGCCGCGTGGTCGCATGGCGCCGGGAACGGTGCTGGTGGACATCGGGGTGGCCCAGCGCGTGCTGCAATCACCGGGCAAGCTGAGCCGGCTGCTGCTGCCCGCCGGGGTCGAGGGCCCGCTACCGGCGCCGTGGGACCAGCGCCTGCGGTGGGCGGGAGCGGGGGAGAACGAGCTGGATCGCCTGGCCGACAGTTTCCACCTCAACCTGACCGCCCTGGGCCTGCTCGCATTCGCGGTGGGGCTGTTCATCGTGCATGCGGCGATCGGGCTGGCGCTGGAGCAGCGGCGACCGCTGCTGCGCACGCTGCGCGCCAGTGGCGTCGAAGTGCGGGTCCTGCTGCTCGCGCTCGCACTGGAGCTTGGCGTCCTGGCGGTGCTCGGGGGGCTGGCCGGCGTGTTGAGCGGCTACCTGCTGGCCAGCGCGCTGCTGCCGGACGTCGCCGCCAGCCTGCGGGGACTGTATGGCGCGGAGGTGGGCGGGACCCTCACGCTCAGTCCCGCGTGGTGGCTCGGCGGCATCGGGCTGGCGGTGCTGGGGGCGCTGCTCGCTGGCGCCGGCAGCCTGTGGCGTGCAGCGCGGTTGCCGTTGCTTGCGGTGGCCGGCAATGAAGCCTGGCTGCAGGCGCACCACGCCTGGCTGCGGCGGCAGGGAATGCTGGCGGTGCTGGCGGGGCTGGTGGCGTTGCTGGCCTGGGCCGTGGGCGACAGCCTGGCCACTGGCTTCGTGCTGCTCGGCAGCCTGCTCCTGTCGGCTGCACTCGCCTTGCCCGTGGTGCTGGCGGGTGTGTTGCGGCTGGGCCGGTTGCGTTCGCGCGGTCCACTCGCCGCTTGGTTCGTCGCCGATTGCAGGCAGCAGCTGCCGGCGCTGAGCCTGGCGCTGACGGCCCTGCTGTTGGCGGTCGCGGCCAACGTCGGTGCCGGCAGCATGACCGAGGGCTTCCGCCGCACCTTCACCCACTGGCTCGACCAGCGGCTCGCCGCCGAGCTGTACGTGCGTCCGCTCGACCAGGCCCAGGCCGTCTCGATCACGGCAATGCTGGATGCCGACCCGGCGGTCGCCGCGGTCACGCAGGTGGTCGACCTCGAGGTGCGCCTCGCCGGCGTGCCGGTCGAGCTGTCGGGGATCCCGGACGATCCGCTGTATCGCCAGCACTGGCCGCTGCTCGACAGTGTCCCCCGCCCCTGGGACGCGCTCGCCGGCGGGGGCGCGCTGATGCTGAGCGAGCAACTGGCGCGCCGGCTCGACGTGGGGCTCGGCGAAACGCTCCGGCTGCCGGCTCCCGACGGTGCCTGGCAGGCGCGGGTCGTCGCGATCTATGCCGACTACGGCAACCCGCGCGGACATGTACTCGCCGGGATCGGCGAGGTGCGCCGGCACTGGCCGGCGGCACCCGTCACCCGGCTGGCGGTCCGGGTGGCGCCTGGCGCGGCCGATGGCCTTGCCGCGCGCCTGCAACGGCGCTTCGGCCTGGGTGACGACAGGGTGATCGACCAGTCGCGGCTGAAGGGCTGGGCCGCCCAGGTGTTCGAACGCACCTTCAGCGCCACCACGGCGCTCAATACCTTGACCCTGGGCGTGGCCGGGGTCGCGCTGTTCATCGCCTTGCTGACCCAGGCCAGTGGGCGCTTGGCCCAGCTGGCCCCCTTGTGGGCCGTGGGGGTCACGCGTGGACGCCTGATGCTCCTCAACGCCGCCCAGGCCTGGCTGCTGGCGGGCCTGACACTGCTGTTCGCGCTGCCCCTGGGCATCCTGCTGGCGTGGTGCCTGGTCGCGGTGATCAATGTGCAGGCGTTCGGCTGGCGACTGCCATTGCAGCTGTTCCCGGGGCAGTTGCTGGAGCTGGTCGCGTGGGGGGCTGTTGCGACGCTGCTCGCCTCCGCCTGGCCGTTGTGGACCTTGTGGCGCAGCCGCCCGATGGAGCTGCTGGGAGTGTTCGCCAATGAACGTTAGGTGCGCAGCCACCCTGGGCCTGGGCCTGCTGCTCGGTGGTTGCGCGGAACCGCCGCCACCGGAGCAAGGGTTTGCAGGGTTGGGTCGGGAGAGTGCCGGCTTCGCGGCGGTGGTTCCCGGCGCCAGCCTGGAGTTCCCCGCCGACCACGGCGCCCACCCCGACTTCCGCATCGAGTGGTGGTACGTCACCGCGAACCTGTCCGATGCGCAGGGCCGGGAGTACGGCGTGCAATGGACACTGTTCCGCCATGCGCTGCGTCCGGGTGCCGACCACCCGGGGTGGGAGAACGGCAACCTGTTCCTCGGGCACGCGGGTGTCACCGGCGAGGAGGTCCACCGGGCGGCCGAGCGGCTGGCGCGCGGCGGCGTGGGACAGGCCGGAGTGGAGGCGGACCCGCTGCGCGCGTGGATCGACGACTGGACCCTCGGCGGCGACCCGGAGACCGGCATGCAGGTACACGCCCGTGGAGCGGACTTCGCCTACACCCTGCGGCTCGAGCCGCAGGGTCCGCTTGTACTGCAGGGCGAGCGGGGCTACAGCCGCAAGTCGGCGGGGGGACAGGCCTCGTACTACTACAGCCATCCGTTCCTGCAGGCCACGGGCACGCTGGAACTCGACGGCCGCCGGATCGAGGTCCGCGGCCCGGCCTGGATGGACCGGGAGTGGAGCAGCCAGCCCCTGGCGGGCGACCAGCAGGGGTGGGACTGGTTCTCCCTGCGGCTGGATGACGGCAGCCGGCTGATGGCGTTCCAGCTGCGGCATGCCGGTGGCGCGCGCTACCTCAGCGGCACCTGGATCACCGCCGATGGCGAAGCGTCCGCTTTGGATGGGCATCTCATCGCGCTCGAGCCGGTGGCGCACACCCGGGTCGCCGGGCGCCAGGTTCCCACGGTTTGGCGCCTGGCGGTCCGGGGGCGCCTGGCGGGCGTGGAGGTCCGGGCACTCAACCCCCGGGCGTGGATGGACCTGGGCACGCCGTACTGGGAAGGTCCGGTCCGCGTGGCCGGCGCCGCCGGCGGCGTGGGTTACCTGGAGATGACCGGATATTGAGCGGCGGGTGGCCTGCATCGCCTCCCGGTCGGACCGGGGCCATTCCGACCGCGGCGTTCCCGCCCGGGTAAATGCCGCGGCACCATGCAGGGGCGCGGGTGCTTGCACTTTTGCCGATCGCCCCAATCCACGACGTACCCGCGGGCCCGTCGCCCGGCCCAGGAGGAGCGCCCATGGCCCAGTACAGCAAGTCCCCCGATGCGATCGCCCGCCTCACCCCGGAGCAGTACCGGGTCACCCAGCAAAGCGGCACCGAGCCGCCGGGCACCGGTGAATACCTGGGCAACAAGGAGCCGGGGATCTATGTCGACGTGGTGTCCGGCGAGCCGCTGTTCGCCTCGTCCGACAAGTACGACTCCGGCTGCGGATGGCCCAGCTTCACCAAGCCGATCGAGCCGGCCCACGTGAAGGAACTGCGTGACACCACCCACGGGATGATCCGGACCGAGGTGCGTTCGACGCATGGCGACAGCCATCTCGGCCACGTGTTCCCGGACGGTCCGCCCGACCGCGGCGGCCTCCGCTATTGCATCAACTCCGCGGCGCTCCGCTTCATCCCGCGCGAGCGGATGGAGGCGGAAGGCTACGGCGACTATCTTGACCAGGTGGAGGACATTCGATGACGACTGAGCGCGCCGTGCTGGCCGGTGGCTGCTTCTGGGGCATGCAGGACCTGATCCGCAAGCTGCCGGGGGTATTGAGCACCCGCGTCGGTTACAGCGGCGGGGACGTACCCAACGCGACGTACCGCAACCACGGCACCCACGCCGAATCGATCGAAGTGATCTTCGATCCGACGACTCTGAGCTTCCGCGACCTGCTGGAGTTCTTTTTCCAGATGCACGCCCCGACCACCGAGAACCGGCAGGGGAACGACATCGGGACGTCCTACCGCTCGGCGATCTTCTATACCTCGCCGGAGCAGAAGGCCGTGGCCGAAGACACGATCGCCGACGTCGACGCGTCCGGGCTGTGGCCGGGCAAGGTGGTGACCCAGGTCGAGCCCGTCGGCGACTTCTGGGAGGCGGAGCCGGAGCACCAGGACTACCTGGAGCGGCTGCCGGACGGCTACACCTGCCACTTCGTTCGTCCGGAGTGGAAACTGCCGCGCCGCAACGCCCAGGGCGGAGCGGCCGGCAGCTGAGCCCCGTGCCCGCGTAAACAAGAATAAAGGCGGCCAACCGGCCGCCTTTAATTCATCGCGCATTGGCGAGGGAGCGATTACTGCTCGAGTTCGCGTTCGGCCTCGTTGACCTCCTGCTCGATTTCCTCCCCGGCCTCCTCCAGCGGGTCGTTCTCCATCTGCCCGTCATCGAGGGTGCCGTCACGCACCGGAGGCTCGGTGGCGTAGGGGTCGTTCACGTCGCCCATGGTGCTGACGTCGCGGTCGCTGCGATCCATCGGGTCGTCCTGCATCCCGGCGGTGTCGTCGGACAGGGCCGGGTCGGCCGCTGCCGTGGTGGCCGGGGTGTCGACGCTGTTGTCGGCGGTCTGCACCCCATCGTTGTTGCAGGCCGCAAGCGCCAGTGTCCCGGCGAGGCCCAGTGCAAGGGTCAGGGCATGGGTACGGATCATGAGGGTGTCTCCTTTTCCGGCGCCTCGTCGACGCCACGGGTGGTACCAGAGGAGCGCCCTGGCAATGGTCGCAAGGCTGCCAACCGACCCGTTAAAGGACGGCCTGCCGCGCGTGAAGGGTATGTCCGGGTTCAGGTCCGCGCGAGCGCGTCGTGCAGGTGTTCCACGAAGGCACCCATGGCTGGCGCCAGCACTCCGCCATGGCCTTCTCCTTCAAACAGCCGGAAGCGGCAATCGACTCCCGCCGCCGCCAGGCGTCGGGCGAAAGCGCTGGCGTTGTCGACCATGTGGGGTTCGCCCAGCAGGACGGGTTCCCGCTTGCCGCCCGCACCTGCCGGGCGTTCCGGTCCCACGCGCTGCTCCTCCGACCCCACGGTGAGCATTGCCGCGGCCTCGCGGATACCCGGCGGCGGGCGTTGCTCGAGCTTCCGCAGCGTGTCGAAGATCCGTTTTCCGTCCCACCACAGCGATGGGCTGGCGGCGTACCAGTGGCGGAACAGGCCGGGCGCGCGCAGCAGGGTGTCGAGGACGAAGAGCCCGCTGAGGGAATGCCCGGCCAGCGCCTGCCTGGCGGGGTCGATTGGCAGCTGGGTGCGCGCGGCAGGCTGCAGGACTCCGGCGAGCAGGTCGAGGAAGGCCTGCGAATCCCCGTCGTGCCCCCATTCGCCGCCGCCGCGGGGCGGCGGCACTTCGTGCCGTGCGGGCCGGGTGAAGTCGCGCCGCCGCAGGCCCTGGTCCACCGGGCCCGGCCGTTCCCAGCCGATCCCGATCATCGCCACCGCATCCGCGCACCCGGCCTCCTCCAGGGCGTGCCGCATCGGGGCCCACGTGGTCGGTGCGTCCAGCAACCAGAGCAAGGGGAAACCGGCCGCGGGCGGGGCGGTTTCCGGCAGGTGCAGCTGGAACGCGTGGTCGGTTCCGGTGCGCGGCGCGAACTGGGCCATGGATCGGTTCGGGGCGGGGCACATCAGGGTCGCCGGGCGTACGTGAACGGACCGCTTGATCCGCACGGCCCGACCGGTGGGCGAGTGGCAGGGGCCCTTGAAAAGGACGGGGCGCGCTCATACCACATCTGGCAGGAGCGGACCAGCCGCTCAACCAGACCATGAGGAAAACAACATGAACCAGATCAGCCGCCAGCGGGGCCAGTGGCCCCGTAGCCAGGATCCGATGGGCCAGCTGTTCGACCGCCTGTTCGACGGCAGCCTGTTCGGTGACAGCTCCAGTGACGAGTCTTCGGTGGTCACCAGCCAATGGGTGCCGCGCGTGGACATCAAGGAGGAGTACGACCGCTTTGTCCTGTACGCCGACATCCCGGGCGTCGACCCGGCCGACATCGAAGTGCAGATGGACAAGGGCCTGCTCACCATCAAGGGCGAGCGGACCAGCGTGAATACCACCGAGGGCGAGCAGTTCTCGCGCATCGAGCGCAGCCACGGCGTATTCCACCGTCGCTTCGCGCTCCCTGACAGTGCCGACCCCGAAGGCATCACCGCCCATGGGGAACACGGCGTGCTCGAGATCGTGATCCCGAAGCGCCCGGAGACCACCCCGCGCCGCATCCAGGTGGGCAACCGCAAGTCCAGCGACTGACCCGCCCGGCATGACGCAGAGCCAGCCCGCCGGCTCACGCCGGCGGGCTTTTCCATGCCGTTTTACGGCCCGGTCACCCGGCGGCGGCGAGCATGCAGGTCCATCCTTGCAGGAGCCCTGCCATGGCGACGACGCCTTCGATCCCCGGCGACCCGAAGTCGCGGCTGACCCCGCGCGGCCCTGATGTGCCGCCCAACGACGACCGCGCCGACACCGGCGTGGAGGACGCGGACGAGGGCGGGGTAATCGGCTCGCCAGCGCAGGAGAGGACCGAAACGCGCGAGCAGATCGAGGGCCGGGGTGGCAGCGGCATCGCTTCCGTGGATGATGTGCGCAGTGACGTGCCCGATGACGAAGCGAGGGAGAACCGCTGAGACCATGAAGACTGTCCTGATCACCGGCGCCAATCGCGGAATCGGCCTGGCGCTGGTCCGCCAGTACGTCGGACGGGGCGATCGCGTGATCGCGGTCTGCCGCAACTCGAGCCCGGAGCTCGACGCGACCGGAGCCCGTGTCGAGGAGGGCGTCGACGTGACCGACGGGCAGGCGGTCGCGGCACTGGCCGGGCGGCTGCGGGATGAGTCGATCGACATCCTCCTGCTCAACGCCGGAGTGTTGGTGCGGGATGCGCTGGGCAGCCTTGATGAGGCGGGATTCGAGGCGATGGCGCGGCAGTTCGAGGTCAACACCATCGGTCCGCTGCGGGTGGCGCGGGCGCTGCTCGATCGGCTCCGGGAGGGCTCCAAGGTGGCGATCATCACCAGCCGGATGGGTTCGATGTCCGACAACGGGTCGGGCGGGTCGTACGGCTATCGCGCCTCCAAGGCAGCAGTCAACGCGGTCGGCAAGTCATTGTCGATCGATCTGGCACCGCGTGGGATTGCGGTGCTGTTGCTGCATCCGGGCTTCGTCGCGACCGACATGGTGGGGGGCCGGGGCGACGTGCAACCGGCGGAATCCGCGGCCGGCCTGGTGGAGAGGATCGACGAACTCGGGCTGGCGGATTCGGGGAGCTTCTGGCACGCCAAGGGCGATCCGCTTCCCTGGTAGTTCCTGGAGTTGCAACAGTACGTTGCGTGGACAAAGGGCCAGTCGGTTGTTAGGGTTCCGTGATCGCCGCGTCCCGATGCCGATGCTGCCTGGAGGCAGTGACCGGGGCGCTTCCGGCGCAAAGACGATCCAACCTGGCTTGCGGCGCCCTTGCATGCGCTGTTCCTGACGCTGTTTGTCCGCGTCCCGTCGACCACTGCCGTCGACGTTCCGGTCGGTTCGCCTGCGCCCTGCAGGCAGCCATTGCCTGCCCTCACCGGAGGGACCACCGTACGTGGACGGTTTTTCGTTCTATCAGCTCCAGACCTCGACCGTAGTGTTGCTGCTGCTCGCGTTCTACGGCGGCACTTTCCTGTTGTCGATGCGCATCGGGCGCAAGAGCGAGAACGTCGACGGGTACATGAACTCGACGGGCGCGGTGGGCTTCGGCATCTCCGCCGCGAGCATGACCGCGACCTGGATCTGGGCCGCGTCCTTCTATGCGGCGGCCACGTCCGGCTACAAGTACGGCATCTCCGGGCCGATCCACTACGGGCTCTGGGGCGCACTGATGATCCTGTTCATCTACCCCTTCGGCATGCGCTTCCGCAAGCTCGCGCCCGAAGCCCACACCCTGGCCGAGATCATCCACGCCCGCCACGGCCGGTCCAGCCAGCTGATCCTCGCCGGCTCCAACATCGTCGGCAGCCTGATCAGCCTGATGGCGAACTTCACCGCGGCCGGGGCGCTGGTCGCGATGCTGTCACCGCTGGAGTTCGTGCATGGCGTGCTGATCGCCGGGGTGGGCACGCTGGCGTATACGCTGTGGTCCGGTTTCCGCGCTTCCATCCTGACCGACGTAGTCCAGGTCGCCGCCATGCTCGGCGCGGCCGCGATCATCATCCCCGCCGTGTTCTTCAGCGCAGGCGGTACCGAAGTGGTCAGCCAGGGATGGGACCGCTTCACCGCCGAGCAGGCGAACCTGTTCTCCAGGACCGCCTTCCTCGAGCAGGGCGCGCCGTACTTCGCCGCGGTGCTGGCGTATGCCATCGGCAACCAGACCATCGCCCAGCGCCTGTTCGCGGTGCGCGAGGACATGATCAAGCCCACTTTCATCTCCGCGACCGTTTCCTACGGCGCCACCGTGATCGGCCTCGGCATGCTCGGCGTGGTCGCGCTGATGGTGGGCCTGGAGCCTGCCGGCGGCGACCACAACAACCTGATCCCGCAGATGGCGTCGAACTACCTCAGCCCCGTGCTGATCGGCGTGTTCTTCATCATGGTGATCGGCTCGCTGTCATCGACCGCGGACTCCGACCTGGCAGCGCTGTCCTCGATCGTCATGACCGACATCTACGGTCGCAACGTCGCCAAGGGCCGGGTCGATCCCAAGGTAATGCTGTGGGTCGGCCGGATCACCATGATCGCCGCCACCACCGCAGGCCTGGTCTTCGCCAGCTACCGGATCGACATCCTGTCGCTGCTGGTGTTCGTCGGGGCGCTGTGGGGCTCGATCGTGTTCCCGGTGATCGCCAGCCTGTACTGGCCGCGGATCAACAACCGGGCGTTCACCGTGTCGGTACTCGTTTCGCTGGTGGTCTTCTGCCTCGTGCGCTTCGGCCTGGTGCCGCTGGAGGGGGGCAGCGCGCTCGTGCTGGAGGCGTTCGCCACCATCGGCGCCGGCGTGGTCCTGGGACTGATGGCCTTCGGCTTTTTCGGCCTGCGCGCCGGCCTGGTGGTCGGGGGTGGAGCCGCCCTGCTGCTGGCGCCCTTCACCTTCGGCTTCCTGCGCGACTACACCGTGTTGCTGAGTTCACTGAACGCGTATGGCGTGAGCACGGTGCTGTGCACGCTGTTGACGCTGCGAAGCACGGAGAACTTCGACTTCAACGACATTCGCCGTCGCGTCACCAATTTCGACGAGGACGAGCACGCGGGGGCCGCGGACGTGGCCCCCGGGGCGACCCAGCCTGGGCGCGCCTGATCCATCAAGGGAGGAAACAACATGCAAGACTTGGTCATGACCGCCTACATCCTGATCTGGCCGGTGCTGGTCGGCATCATGATGTTCATCATGGGTCGCGGCGTCATGCGCGACTTCAGCCGCGCACGGCGCAACGGCGAGGACGTGGTCTGACGCGATTCGCGTCCTGACCACGCTGGGAGTGGGAGGCTTCCGGCGGACCCCACCAGGAGCAATCGCCATGACCCCCCAGGACCCCAGGCGCGACGCGGATACATCCAGTGGCCGCAGCGGCGATCCCGCCGATGCCTACGCAGGCGGTGTCGCCAGCGGTCGGAAGCAGGGCCTGCGGCAGCCCGATGACGACAACCGGGTGGAAGATGCCCTCGACACCGTCCGGCTGCGTGACAGTGACGCGGCGGTGCAGGACCAGCTCCGGGACAAGCGCGGAAAGGGCGTGCGCGGCGGATACGACGACTCGCTCGATGGCCAGGCGGCCAACGGCCAGGTTCCGGACGACGAGGTTGCCCGCTCCCCGCGCGACACCTGACCGCGCCCGGCTCAAGACCTTGCCGCTCCTGTCGTTAATGTCCCGGGAGGTTCCCGCCCGGGGATCGGCAGGAGTCAGGCGTGCGGCCGGTAAGCGCGGAAGAGGTCGAGATCGGCAAGCCGTTGCAGTGGCCGGTATACGACCGGGACGGCAGGCTGCTGTTCGCCCAGGGGATGGTGGTGGCCGGCGAGGCCCACATGGGCATCGTGCTTGAGCGTGGCCTTGTCGTACCGGAAATCGATGCTGCAAGCCCGGAGGAGATCGTTCCTGCCGTCCAGGAGGTGCCCGCGCCCGGTGCTGCAGGGAACGAGGACGGGGACGACGATCCGGCCGAGGACCCCGGGGCGGACGACGGGGGCCATGACGGGGAAGACGAAGGCGACGACGCAGGGTTCGTCGCCTTGGACCCGGACCCGTCGGCCGAGCCCCGGTTGCCGGTCTTCACCACCTTGCAACGCATGCGGGTCGAGCTGGAACGCCTGCATGTCGCAATCGCCGAATGCCGCGGCGAGGACCTGGCGCTGCAGGTGCTTGACCTGGCGGTTCGCCTGCAGGCCCTGGTCGCCCGGGATGCCGATGCGGCGCTGGCGGCGATGCAGCTGGAAGTCAGTGAAGACGACCACAGTGCGCGCTTGCTCCACGCGGCGACGCTGTGCCAGATCCTGGTCCAGGCACTGGGCTGGGACGAGGACGAGTCACTCTCGCTGGTCGCGGCCGCGCTGACGTTCGATGTCGCGCTGACTCCACTCGCGCACACCCTGAACCGCCAGCAGGCGGCACTGAGCCCGGACCAGCGGGCAATGGTGGATGCCCACCCGCAATTCGGGGTCGAACTGCTGCGGGTAGCCGGAGTCGACGACCCGCTGTGGCTGGACGCGATCGCGCACCACCACGAGCGCCTGGATGGAAGCGGCTATCCGCGCGGGCTGCGCGGGACCTCGATCTGCCGCGGCGCACGCCTGCTGGCGATCGTGGACATCTACTCCGCGATGGTGCGGCCGCGCGCCTGGCGCGAGGCGGTGCATGCGCGCCACGCGTTGCGGAGCCTCTTCCTGGAACGCGGCCGGCTGGTGGACGAGGCGCTCGCCGCCCGGCTGGTGCGCGAGATCGGGGTATTCCCGCCTGGCACCCCGGTGAAGCTGGCCAACGGCGAGGTCGGCGTCGTTTGGCGCCGGGGCGGCAATGCCACCCACCCGGTGGTCGCGCGCCTGGTCAACGCCAACGGCACGCTGGCGGCGATCCCGGTACGCCGCGACACCTCGCTCGAAGCCTTCGCGATCTCCGCCACCGTGTCGCCCCAGAAGTACCAGTTGCTGGTGTCCGGCGCGGCACGGCTGTGGGAGTGAATGCCCGCATCCCGCACCGCCGGCGGGGGTGACGGCGGGACCGGACGGTGCACGGTGCGGCTTCTTCACCGGCGTTTGCGGGCACGCGCCGGAAACTCCGCTTTCCCCTGTATGTCGGAGTCCCAAGATGAAGAAGACCGTTGCCGCCCTGATGGGGCTGGCGCTTGGCCTGGCCGGCGTGGTGCATGCGCAGGAGCCGATGACCGAGCAGTCCGTACGCACGAGCCTGGCCGAGCAGGGCTATACCTCGGTGAACGACGTCGAGTTCGAGGGCGGGTTGTGGAAGGCCGACGCCCGCAGCGCCGACGGAAACCGCCTCGAGGTGCGCATCGATCCGGCGACCGGGAAGCTCTACCCGAGCACCGCCGTCGCCACCCTGGGGGCCGAGGACATCCAGGCGCGGCTGGATGGCGCGGGATACACCAGGGTGCGCGACGTCGAGTTCGACAATGGCCTGTGGTCCGCCGAGGCGGTCGATCCCCAGGGCAACAAGGTCGAGCTCAAGTTGGATCCGGAGACCGGAGCGGTGATCGGCAGCGAGCGCGATTGACGCTTATTCGCCGGCCTCGTCCGTGTCGCCTGCCGGGGTCAGGAAATAGGGCTCGACCTTGCCCTTGACCTTCATGGTCATGGGCTGGCCCCGGCGGTCCAGCGCGCGGCCGGCCGCTACCCGCACCCAGCCTTCGCTGATGCAGTATTCCTCGACATTGGTGCGCTCCTGCCCGTTGAAGCGGATCCCGACGCCGCGGGCGAGGAGCTCGGGCCGGTGGTACGGGCTGGCCGGGTCGTTGGAGAGGCGGTCGGGCGGGGTGTCGTGCTGGGAGTCGGTCATGTGCTTGAGTTGCTTGTGGAATTGCGGCGGATCGCCGGCAAGGATAGCGGCACAGCCGCGGTCCGGCAGGTGCAGGCTGGCTGAACGCCGCATCGGAGCCCCGAACACGGCACTTGCGGCCGGAACCGGGGAGGCATATGGTGCAGGTCGCTGCTTGCCAGGGTCACCGTGAATCGTGGCCCGATGCCGCAGATCCCACGATCCGCATCATCGTTGCACCTCGCTTGTTCCTTGCAACCAGCACCATCGCCGCACCCATGCGGCATTCGACACCTGTTACAA
>Ga0079224_100002949_pt1 | contig 21139 bp, 24 predicted proteins | sample Stecom2015_FD_80414 | JGI IMG/M metagenome (GOLD analysis project Ga0079224, IMG submission 80414) | Agricultural soil microbial communities from Utah to study Nitrogen management - Steer compost 2015 | ecosystem: Environmental > Terrestrial > Soil > Agricultural land | place: USA: Utah...
ATGAAAAAGGGGTCTGACCCCCGCATAGCGGTCCCTAGCCTGCTTCGCTCGGGGCTGGTTTCTCTTCCGCGGGAGCCGCGGCTTTCAGCTTCTCGATTACCTGGCTGATGTATTCCGGCGAGTGCGACTTCCTGGCAACCAGGGAGTAAACGGCGGGCACTACGAGAAGGGTCAGGAACACGGCGAAGGTCACGCCGAAGAACACCACGGCGCCGATCGAGCGCCTCGACTCCGCCCCGGCGCCGGTCGCGAGCAGCAGCGGTACAGCGCCGAACGCGGTGCACAAGCCGGTCATCAGCACCGGGCGCAGGCGAATGCGTGCCGCCTCCATCACCGCTTCCCGGAACTCCATGCCGCGGTCCCGCAGCTGGTTCGCGAATTCCACGATGAGGATGCCGTTCTTCGCGGCCAGACCGATCAGTATGACGGCACCGATCTGGCTGAAGATGTTGATCGACGAGCCAAAAGCCGTGAGGCCGAAGATCGCGCCCGCCACCGCCAGTGGCACGGTCGTCATGATGATGAACGGGTGCTTGAAGCTTTCAAACTGCGCCGCGAGCACCAGGTACACGATCACCAGGGCCAGCAGGAACGTGAAATAGAGCGAGCTGCCGGAGGTCTTCAGGTCGCGCGACTCGCCGTCGTAGTTGATCTGTGCCGCTGCGGGCAGGGTGGTGCGGATGATCCCCTCCAGCGCGTCGAGCGCTTCTCCCAGTGAATAGCCATTCCCCAGGCTCGCGCTGATCGTAATGGCGCGCATCCGGTCGAAGCGGCGCAGATCAACGGGTCCCGCGGCCTCAGTGAGCTGCACCAGGTTCGATAACGGGATGAGCTGGCCGGTGCGGTCGGACCGCACGTATATGGAGTCCAGGTCGTTTGGCGTGCGGCGTCTCTCGTCGCTGCCCTGCAGGATGACCTCGTACTCCTCGCCGCGCTCGATAAACGTGGTTACCACGCGCGACCCCAGGATCGTCTCGAGAGTCCGTCCGACATTCGCCAGGGACACGCCGAGATCCGCAGCGCGGTCACGATCGATCGACACATCGATCTTCGGCTTCCGTTCCTTGTAGTCGGATTCCAGGTTCGTGAGCCCGGGCAGCTTCTCCGCTTCGCGGATGACGACGTCGCGCCACGCTGCCAGCTCCTCGTAGTCCGTACCGCCAATCACCACCTGCAGCGGGCGGGAACTCTGCCCCGCGGCGCCCGCTCCCGGGACGAAGGCATAGGCAGTCACTCCCGGCAGGTCTGCCAACTTCTCGTTCCATCTCGCAGCAATTTCGGCGGCGCTGCGCTCGCGTTCCTCCCACAGCACCAGCGGTGCAAAAATCATCGCGGTATTGACGTCACTGCCGGAGCGGAAGCTTCCGGATCGCGTGCCGAAGCGCAGGACCTCCTCCCTGTCCGCCATCAGGATCTCTTCGACCTCCCGCACATACTTCGCCGTGTATTCGAGGCTTGATCCGTCCGGCGCCGTAATCATCGTCAGTAACATGCCGCGATCCTCTCGCGGCATGTATTCCACCGGCAGGCGGCCAAGCAGCGTCAGGCTCACGGCAAATACCGCGAGTGCGGATGCGATGACCAGCCATGGATGGCGGACAGCTCGCCGCAGGACCGCCGAATACACGTTCGAAAGCACCTGGAACACGCGGTCTACGCCACGCGCGACGATACCGCGGTGCAGGCCGGTTGCGAACAGCTTGCTCGTCAGCATCGGTACCAGCGTCAGGGCGACGAGGGAGGAAAACACTACCGCCGCCGCGAGCGATATGCCGAATTCCGCGAACAGCCGCCCGATGTTTCCCGGCATGAAGGACACGGGCAGGAAGACAGCCACCAGGACGAGCGTCGTTGCGATCACCGCGAAACCGATCTCGCGGCTGCCGTTGACCGCCGCGAGCAGGGCAGGCTCCCCTTTCTCGATGCGCCGGACGATATTCTCGAGCACGATGATGGCGTCGTCGACCACCAGCCCGATCGCAAGTACCAGCCCGAGAAGCGTGAGCACGTTGATCGAGTACCCCATCCAGGCCATTACCGCAAAGGACGCGATGATGGAGATGGGAATGGTAACGGCCGGTATCAGGGTCGCGCGGAAGCTGCCGATGAAGCCGTAGATCACGACCAGGACCAGCACCAGCGCAACACCAAGCGCTTTCCCGACTTCCTTCAGGGATTCGCTGATGAAAATCGACAGATCGATGTTCACGTCCAGGTTGATGTCGTCGGGAAGCGTCGTCCGGATCTCCTCGATGCGTTCGCGGACGTCCTGGTTCACCTGCAGGAGATTGGCCTTGGCCTGCGGGATGATCCCGAGACTCATCCCGGGCAGCCCGTCGGTGCGCGAGTACCCACGCACGTCTTCCGGCGCCATCTGCACCTCTGCCACTTCTCCCAAACGTATCAGGTATCCGTCGGCTCCCTTCGCCAGCACCAGGTTGCGAAAATCCTCCTCGGTCGTGAATCCCGTGTTCGTGCGCAGGGTGAACTCGCGCTGGCTCGATTCGAGACGGCCGGACGGTATCTGGACGTTCTCGCGGCGCAGCGAATCTTCGATATCGGTTACAGTCAGCTGGCGCGCCGCCAGCAGTTTCGGGTCGATCCAGACGCGCATGGCCGGCTGCCGGCTGCCGCTCAGGCGTACGAACGCCACTCCGTCGACGATCGACAGCGCGTCAACGAGGTAGCGCTGCGCGTAGTCGGTCAGGTCCATGATCGTGCGGCTGTCGCTCGACAGGTTGATCCACATCGATGTAGCGGAGGAACTGTCCTGCTTCGAGACCTCCGGCGGGTCGGCTTCTTCAGGCAAATTGTTGAGCACCCTGGACACGCGGTCGCGCACGTCGTTTGCAGCGGCGTCGATGTCCCGGTCGACCGAAAATTCGAGCGTGATCGTCGAACGCTCGTCGTAGCTCGCAGAGGAGATTTTCTCGATGCCGGAGATGCCGGCAATACGGTCTTCGATAATCTGGGTCACGCGCCGCTCGACGACGTCGGAGGCGGCGCCGCGATAGTTCGTGCTGATCGACACGATGGGCCGCTCGATGTCCGGGTATTCGCGAGTCGGAAGGCTGCGGACCGACATCAGTCCAATAATGACCAGGATCAGGGAAATGACGGCCGCGAATACCGGGCGGCGGACGGATACGTCTGAGATCAGCATGATGTTGGGCGGTTCAAGGCTGCGCTTCGCTTCCACTTCCGCCGATGCCGTCGGCGGCGTGGCGTTTGACGACTTCGACGGGGGAGCCTTCCCTGACCTTGTGGGTGCCCTCGGTGATCAGGACGTCTCCCGCCGATATGCCGCCTGTTACTTCGACCAGCCCGGGTACACGCCGCCCAAGGATTACCTGGCGCTTGACGGCCTTGCCGTCCACCACCTGGAAGACGAACTGCTCGTCCCGTTCGGGAACAATTGCTTCCTCGGGCGCCACGAGCACGTCGCCGCGGTCGCGTTGCAAATCGACGGTAAGAAACATCCCCGGTTTCAACGCGCCGTCCGGGTTTTCGAGCACCGCGCGAACCCGCACGGACCGCGCGACCGGGTCGAGCCGCGTATCCACGCTGTCCACGGTCCCGGTAAAGGTGCGATCCGGGTATACGAGGCTTTGTGCCGCGATGTTCATCCCGCTGGAAACCACCGTCAGGAATGTTTCCGGGATCGAAAAGTCGAGCTTGATGATGTCGGTGTCGTCCAGCGTCGTGATCACGGTGGAGGTGTCGACGTATCCTCCAGGACTGACACGGCGCAAGCCGACGCGCCCGCTGAAGGGCGCGCGGATCACGGTGTTCTCCAGCCGCGCCCGGGCAGCTGCAACCTGCGCTTCATTCACCTGCATGGTGGCGCGCAGCTGCTCGAGACTGGATGCCGAGATCGCCTGCGTGCTCGCCAGCGATTCGCTCCTGTTGTAGATACTGCGGCTTTCGCTCAGTGCCGCTTCAGCGACCGCCAGGCCCGCGCGGATCTCGCTGTTCTCGAGTTCGATCAGAAGGTCGCCCTCGCGTACGAGCTGACCTTCGGTGAAGGCAACGTGGGTGACGATGCTCGAGATCCGCGGACGTATCTCGATCGACTCGTTGGCGCGGGCAGTACCGAGCGCCTGCACTTCATCCAGGAGGCGCTGTGACTGCGCGACGTGGGTCATCACCTTCACCGGGCCTGATTCGACCTGGTTGGCAATCACCTGATCCTGTTCGCAGGCGGCAAGAAGGACGAGAGCGGCACAGAGGCCGAACCCGCGATATTTCGTACGGATGTGCATGCTGATCGAAAGGCGCCCGCAGTTGTAGTCCAAATGTTCTATAGCACCTTCTCCCGCACGCGACGATCGAAGGGGCCGCTAATTCTAGCCCGTGTGCACCAGGTTTAGCAGGCACCTTGTCACTTCTTTGCATCCGTAGGAGCCTCGCCCTGCAGGCGACGATCCGTCCGAATTACGCAGCGACTCCGGAAGAAACCGCTGTGGGAGCCCGCCGCGCGGGCGAGCGCGGTCAACGCAGGCGAACTCGCCTGCATGGCGGCTTCGGCAGCGCTTGCTTCCGGGCGGCTTGCCCGGCTGCACGCCCCGCCCAGGTTAATCGGATCAGGCGGCCTGTGAAGGCACTCACAGCGAACGCCCTGCCAAGTGGTTATGCTCGTGCCCTTAAAAAACGGAGCACCCGCCATCGCCAGGGAAAGCAAATTCGAAGACTGCGTCGTGCTGCACCCGGATGCTTTCGATCCGGACGCAGTGTTCCTGGAGGACATCGTCGACGACGAGGTATTGCCGCGCCTTACCCTCGCAGTCGATGGCCTGACCGGAACCAGCAGGCGCACCAGGGGTGCGCTGGAGCTGCGACCAGAAGATGTTATGCAAGAGCTCATTCCCGCATCCAGCACCCTGCCGGTCGCAACCTTCGACCCGGAGCAGCTCGAAGTGTACGGCTGGGAATCGTCGCTCTGGAGAAAGATTCTCGGGTATATCGGCTTCTGATTCTAAGTCGCGGAGGGCTCCGCCCCCGGCGTTCGCTTCGGCTCGCCCGGCACGACTGGTAGACTCTCCTGATGGACCCCGACTTCAGGAACAAGACCGTAATCGTTACCGGGGGTTCGGAAGGCGTGGGAGCCGCCGTGGCCAGGTCCTTCGCCGCCGCCGGCGCAAATCTGGTGCTGGTGGCCAGGGGCCGCGAGAAACTCGAAAGGGTCAAGGCAGAACTGGGCGACCGGGCGGCGGTGGAGACCGTCGCCATGGATGTTTCAGACTACGATGCCTGCGTTGCGCTCTTCACGACCGCGGCCGCCAGATTCGGTAACGTCGACGTACTGGTCAACAACGCCGGCTATCACGAACGCGGCCCGGCCGAGAAGGTAGACGCGGCAGCGCTCGGCCGCATGATCGACGTGAACCTGAAGGCTCCCGTCGTGCTGAGCCGGCTAGCGATTCCCTACCTGCGGAAGGCGGGCGGCGGTGCAATTATCAACGTGGCATCTCTCGCGGGTCGTACTCCAGTACCGGGAGCGGCGACCTATTCCGCCAGCAAATTCGGCCTGCGCGCGTTCACATATGCGTTGGGTGACGAGCTTGCCGGGTCGGGGATCAAGGTGGCGGTCGTGTCGCCTGGACCGATCGACACCGGCTTCATCATGTCCGATATAGATGCGGTGGCCGACATCACGTTTTCGCAGCCGCTCAGCACCGCGCAGGATGTCGCCGAGGCGATCATGCAGCTCGCCGTTAACGAGAGACGGGAACAATCGATGCCATCCTCCAGCGGTTTTCTCACGACCGCCTCCTACCTCTTTCCCGGACTGGGGCGTGCGCTGCGGCCGGCGCTCAACCGCAAGGGCCGCAAGATAAAGGAACGTTTGAAGGCGTCATTGCGGGAAGAGGCCCGGAAGAACCCCTGATACTTATTCGGTTGCGGCGAACGCCGCCCGCGTGAAGTTTTCGCAGCCGTCTTCGAGCACTCTCACGTTGTCTTCGACGCGGATGCCGCCAAACGGTCTCATCCAGTCGACCCTGTCCTGGTTCACCATGGCGTGACCAGGTGATCCGGCAAGGTTATCCAGCAGCAAATCGATGACGTAAATGCCGGGTTCGATGGTCACCACCATATTCGGCTCCAGTGTACGGGTCAGCCTCAGGTAGGGATGGCCGCTGGGCCGATCGACGGTAGTGCCGTTCTCGTCCGCCATGAAACCGCCGACGTCGTGAACCTGGATACCCAGCAGGTGACCGAGCCCGGTGGGAAAGAACGCGGAAGTCACTCCGTTGGCGATCAGGGCGTCGACGCTCCCGCTTGCGAGATCCGCCTCGACCAGCACCTCTGCCACCTTCCTGTGGGTCAGCATATGTAACGACGGGAACGACAGGCCGGCTTTCACCTCGGCCACCAGTTCCTGTTGCAACCTGTCCACGCGCCCGATCAGGTCCTGGTATTCGCTCGACGTATGGGAATAGGTGCGCGTGATGTCCGAGGCGTAGCCGTTGAACCTGGCACCCGCGTCTATGAGGAACGAGCGGATCTCTCCCGGCGCCTCGCGAGACTGGTACTGGTAGTGCATCACGGCGCTGTGCTCGTTCAGTGCGATGATGTTGCCGTAGGGAAGTTCGCTTTCGGTGTGCGAAACGGCGCGACAATAGGCCAGGTGAATCTCGTATTCGGACATGCCGGCACGGAAGCTTTGCTCCGCCGCGCGGTGGCCGGCGACCCCGCGGCGCGACGCACTTCGCATGCATTCGAGCTCGTACGCCGTCTTCGTGCCCCTGGCGTAGTGCAGCATGTTCATCGCGGTAGTCGGGTTGACGCGTTCGATGCCGAACCCGTGTTCGTCATCGTCTATATCGCCGATGAGGATGCAGTTGTCGCGATTCTTCGGCAGGTGCTTCGCAACGTCGCGAAGTTCGTGCACAACCCGGATCTCGAACTGGTCCACCCAGAATCCTTCTGGATTGGCGGGAGGCGTATGCCAGTAACCCTTTTCCTGGTAATACACGAGCACTGGCTTGCTGCCTGGTGTGTGAACGAGGTAACAGAACGGCGTGTTCGTCAACGGCAGCCAACCGACGAAATGCGGGTTGGCTTTGAACGGATAGTGGTAGTCATCGAGAAAAACCAGTTTAGGCGCGCCGGAGAAAATCACCGCGTGTCCGGCGCCCGCCTTTTCAAGTGCCCGGTCGTGCCGTGACTGGATGGTCTCGATGTGGGCCGGGAAAAGGGCGGCAAGTTCAGACGTATCGGCGTAATCGAGAGGTTTCATGCCGCGCATAATAACCTCAAGCGCCAAGCGGCTGCGAGTCTCCCTGGTCCCGGCCCGGGAAACGACATGCCCGTGCGCCGCGATATAACGTCAGCGCAGGTTATAATTCGCCTTCAACCAAGGCATCATTTATCGTTTGCCGCATCGGGCAAACACAGGGTGCGCAGAAAAGCCGGCGGATTGATGAAACAGGACATTTACCTCACAGGCATAACCACCACCGGCACGCCGCATATCGGCAACTATGTAGGCGCCATACGCCCGGGAATAGCGGCAAGCAGGGAGAGTTCGAAGCGGAACTACTATTTCCTTGCCGACTTTCACGCACTCGCCAAAGCCGAGGACCCGGAACGGATTCATCGTTCGACGCTCGAGATAGCGGCAGCCTGGTTGGCGCTGGGTCTCGATACCGACAACGCGGTGTTCTATCGCCAGTCCGATATTCCGGAGATCCCCGAACTTACGTGGATACTGACAAGCGTCACTGCCAAAGGCCTGATGAACCGCGCGCATTCGTACAAGGCGATGGTACAGGCGAACGAGGAGGCCGGTAACAGCGATCCGGACAGGGGCATTACGATGGCTCTTTACAGCTACCCGATCTTGATGGCCGCAGACATCCTGCTGTTCAAGTCGACGAAGGTGCCGGTCGGAAGGGACCAGAAACAACACGTGGAAATGGCGCGCGACATCGCCCAGCGCTTCAATCATCGCTACGGCGGTGTTTTCGTCCTGCCGGAACCCGAGATCAACGACAATACAGCTGTGCTGGCTGGCCTGGACGGCCGCAAGATGAGCAAGAGCTACAACAACACCATCCCGCTGTTCGCGGATGAAAAGCAGCTGCGCAAGCTCATCATGAAAATCAAGACGAACAGCCTTGAACCCGGAGAGCCGAAGGACACGAAGGACTCCACCCTGTTCGATATCTACAGGGCATTCGCGACCGATGCCGAAGTGAGTGATATCGAGAAGCGTTATGCCGAGGGGATTGCCTGGGGCGATATGAAGGCTATTTTGTTCGAGTACTTAAACGAGCACATTAAACCGGCACGAGATGAATTCCGTCGCCTCCTCGACACTCCTTCGGACGTAGAGCGGGAGCTTTTGAAGGGAGCGGAAAGGGCGAGGGAGGTGTCGGCTCCCTTCATCGCCGAGATCCGCCACGCCATAGGAATCAGGAAGCTCGGCTGAGTAAATGGTTTGGATCGGCCTGTTGAGCGGTAAGGAAAAGGCATGGAGTTTCTGGAGGCGGCGGTCGAGGAAGCGAGGCAGGGCCTCGGCAGCGGCGGCATCCCGATCGGTGCAGTGCTCGTGCTCGACGGCAGGATCATCGGTCGCGGTCACAACAGGCGCGTGCAAAGGGGCAGCGCGATATTGCATGCGGAGATGGACTGCCTGGAGAACGCTGGACGCCTCAGTGCCGCACAATACCGGCGCACGGTGCTCTACACGACCCTCTCTCCCTGCGATATGTGCAGTGGCGCAATCCTCCTCTACGGTATTCCGCGCGTGGTAATCGGCGAGAACAACAACTTCCGCGGGCCGGAGGCTTACCTGGCGTCGCGCGGCGTCCAACTGGAGGTGCTGCATAACCCGGAATGCGTGAAATTGCTGAAGGACTTTATGCGGGAACATCCTGCCCTGTGGTATGAGGATATTGGTGAACCGGAGACCGGCCCAGGTGCCTCGGACGAGCGCTAGATCATCGCCGACGACGATGGCATCAGGGTTCACGCGACAACCATGAACAAGCGGGTGAAGTTCGACTTCGAACTCGAGTTCACCAATGGGGGTGGCATGCAGGGCCAGGGCTTTCGGCTGGACATCGACGGTGAGGATATCCCCGACGATCAGCTGGCCAGCTACATCGTTTCGGACATGCGCTTGATCATGGTCGGCCCGATTCGGATCCTGAACAAGGAAATCATCGCGGAGCCGCACAAGCGCAGCCGGAGGGAAAGCCCGGATGCTCGCCCTGCATTCGTCGACCTGAGCCATACTATCGAAGACGGCCTCGTAACCTATAAAGGTCTCCCGGCTCCCGTTATCTGCGATTACCTTAGCCGGGAGCAGTCGCGGCAGGTATATGCAGCCGGCACCGAATTCCAGGTGGGCAAGATAGAAATGGTCGCCAATACGGGGACATATATCGACTGCCCGTTCCACCGTTACGAGCATGGCAAGGACCTGTCCGAAGTGGGGATCGACGCCTTTACGAACCTGGACGCTATCGTCATACGAGCTGACTACCGGGACCATCTCGCGCTCGACGCGAGCTGCTTCGCAGGCAGGGAGGTCCGCAACAGGGCGGTGCTGGTTCACACCGGCTGGGATGCGCACTGGAATACCGAAGCCTACTTCGAGGGCCATCCCTTCCTGACGGAGGACGCAGCGCACTATCTGAAAAACTGCGGAGCATCGCTGGTCGGGATCGACTCGCACAACATCGACGACACCAGTGGAAACCAGAGGCCGGTGCACTCCTGCCTGCTCGGCGCAGACATCCTGATCGTCGAGCACCTGTGCAACCTGCACCGGTTACCGGACGAAGGCTTCCGCTTCAGCGCCGTTCCGCCGAAGTTCAAGGGAGTTGGAACGTTTCCCGTGCGCGCCATGGCGTCGTTCGACTGAACCCGGTGCCTTGAACCATCAGGGGCACAGGTGCCGCGTGGACGTCACTGAGCTGCAGAAACAGGCAGAGAAGCTGGAGTTGCGCGTCAGGGTGGCCGCTTTGCCAGGGACATTTGTAGCGCCGGGACGTACCCTTGGGGACAGCAAGAGCTACCTGACCATCGATCGCTGGCGAAGTGCCGCAGCGTTCGTGGATTTCCTGCGGGTCAACGAGGAAGCTTACGCGGCCCTCGATGCAGAGTGCGAATCTTTGACGACCGATGAGGAATGCATCGGCACATTTTCCGTCGTGCAATACGTCCAGAATTGACGGAGAAGCGCATCACCGGCTTTCACCAGGACGAGGAGCGAGACTGGGTCGCTGAACTGGAATGCGGCCACTTCCAGCACGTCCGTCATAACCCGCCCTGGACAAATCGACCGTGGGTCCTGTCGGAGGAGTCCCGCTCCGCAGTCATAGGCCAGGAATTGCGCTGCCGCAAGTGCGAAGACGGCGCACCCCCGGACCGTTAGGGCAGACCTCCGGGTCCGAGCGACGGCATTGACGGTCGGGGCCGCTGTATGGCCATGGCTGGTGCATTTGCGCCGTGCGGACCAGGCGCACATGCCCGGTGCACCCAAATTACCTGAAGCCTTGTAAATACGAGCCAGCGTAGGCATAAAGGAGCGTCTCCGCGACCTGATTCGGGTCCTGGCTTCGACCATATAATCGAGCTAAAACGGGTTTCCCCGGGGCCGATCCTCAGGAGATGATGGACGCTGATTCCGATTCAACCTACCGCCATCTCGTAAACAGCGTGGCGGACTACGCCATCTTCGCGCTCGACGGGTCGGGTCGCGTCGTGACCTGGAATACCGGCGCTGAGCGGATCAAGGGATACAGTGCCGCGGAAATCGTTGGCCGGCATTTCTCCATGTTCTACCCACCCGAAGCTGCTGCGAACGGCGCCCTTTCGCGAAAACTGGAGATCGCCGCGCGCGACGGCCGGGTCGAGGACGAAGGCTGGCGCGTGCGCAAGGACGGTACCCGCTTCTGGGCCAATGTCGTGATCAGCGCCATGCGCAATGGCCAGGGCAAGGCAACCGGTTTCGCCAAGGTGACCCGGGAAGTCGATCAGGCGCGGGCCATGGGAGATGCGCTGCGCGACTCCGAGAAGAGTTTCTCGCTGCTCGTGCAAAGCGTCACCGACTACGCCATTCTCCTGCTCGACCCTGACGGCCGGGTCACGAGTTGGAACGAGGGCGCCGAGCGTATAAAGGGCTACAAGGCAGGCGAGATAATCGGCCACTCCTTCAGGAGGTTCTATCCACCGGAAGCGGTAGCGGCAGGACTTCCCGAGCGGGAACTCGAAACGGCAGCGCGGGACGGACGCTTCGAGGACGAGGATTGGCGCGTACGCAAGGATGGGTCACGTTTCTGGGCGAACGTAGTCGTCACTGCCCTGCGTAACGATGCCGGCGAACTGCTTGGCTACGCCAAGGTGACACGCGACCTTACAGCGCGTCGCGAGGCAGAAAACCAGGCCCGGAAACTGGCCGCGGAGGAAGCTCAGCACGCGGAAGCAACGCGCCGTAGCGAAGAACTCGCAAGTCTGAACGAGCGGCTCAGGCGGTCAAACGATGAGCTGCGTTCCGCGCTGGAAGCGGCCGAGGATTCCCGCCATGCTGCCGAAGAGGCTGCTTCCGCCATGGCCGAGGCCTATCGGCAGCTCGACCAGTTCGCTTACATAGCGTCCCACGACCTCAAAGCGCCCCTTCGCGGGATCGCGAACCTGGCCCAGTGGATCCAGGACGATGCCGCGGACGAACTCAGCGGCGAGTCCGCGGAACACCTGCGCTTGTTGCAGGGCCGGGTGCAGCGAATGGAAGCGCTGATCGACGGCATACTCGCTTACTCCAGGGCCGGGCGCGTGACTGCTGTTCCCGAGAAGGTTGACACCGGTGCGCTGGTGCGCGAGGTGATCGACTTAGTCGCGCCGCCGGAGGGCGTGACGATTGTCGTTCCCGATGATCTGCCGACGCTTGAAACCGAGCTGCTGCCGCTGCAGCAGGTTTTTATGAACCTGATAGTAAACGCGGTAAAATACAGCGGCGCTACCCGCGCGGACGCGACGGTGCATATAGGCTGGCGTGACACAGGCGAGGCGATCGAGTTCTTCGTTCGCGACAACGGGCCCGGCATCGCGCCTGAATTTCACGAGCGGGTGTGGGGCATCTTCCAGGTGCTGACGGCGCGCGACAAGAACGACGGCACCGGCGTTGGTCTCGCCGTGGTGAAAAAGGTTGTCGAAGGCCGAGGTGGCCGCGTCTTGCTCGAATCCACGCCCGGCGAGGGCGCGACTTTCCACTTTACCTGGCCGACATAACTGGACGACGTGAGCATACAGAGTCGACGCATGGCAAATCAGCAATTGAACATCCTTCTGGTCGAGGACGACGAGGTGGATGTGATGACGGTGAAACGGGCGTTCAAGAACAACCACATTATGAACCCCCTGTTCGTTGCCGCCGACGGCATCGAGGCGCTGGAGAAACTGCGCAGCTCCGAGGTGCCGAAAGGCCGGCGGCTTGTCCTGCTCGACCTGAACATGCCGCGGATGAACGGCATCGAGTTCCTGCAGGAACTGCGCAAGGACAAGGAACTGGCATCCACGCCGGTCGTCGTACTCACAACGTCGAACGACGACCAGGACAAGGTTAACGCCTATAACATGAACGTCGCCGGCTACCTTCTGAAACCGGTTACCTTCCAGAACTTCTGCGACATGATGGTAGCGCTAAACAAGTATTGGTCGCTGGTCGAGTTGCCGTGAAAATGGGATGAACCTTTCCGCGACTACGCCGCTGCGAGTCCTGATTGTCGACGATGACGAACTGGATCGCCTTGCGGTTCGCCGGCATCTTCAGCAGTCAGGAGTTGACGCACGCACGGAGGAAGCATCGTCTGCGGCTGAGGCTCTCGAGGCGATGCAAAATGCTGCTTACGATTGCGTATTCCTGGACTACTACATTCCCGGCGACGACACGCTAAAGCTATTACGCACCCTGCGCGAGACCTCGCCGGAGCTGCCGGTGGTGATATTCACCGGCCGCGGAGACGAGGACATCGCGGTCGAACTGATGAAATCCGGCGCCGCGGACTACCTGCCGAAGTCGTCGCTGACACCCGAGCGGCTGGCGTCGGCCCTGCGCCACGCGCGCGAGGTTACGCAGGCGGCTATTGCCCGGCAGCGTGCCGAAGGCCTGTTGCGCCTGTTGAGCGAAGCCGCAGAACACATCCTGACCGCGAGCACCCCGGATGACCTTGTAAGGGGGTTGTTCGAAAAAATCAGGGAACCGCTCGGTGTCGACGCCTTCCTGAACTACATGGTCGATGTCTCCGTGAACAAGCTGGAGCTGGCATCCTGCGCCGGTATCCCGGAAGACAAACTGGACTTGTTCAATGAACCGCCATTCGACACGTCTGCCGACGGTAGCGCAATCGTCGAGCGCAAGCCGGTTCATGCGACATCCCTGCAGCAGTCGATGGAACCGTCGGCGCAAATACTGAAGTCGATCGGGTTCCGGGCCTGTTCGTGTCATCCGCTCCTGGCGGAATACCAGTTGCTCGGCACGCTGTGTTTCGCAAGCCGCACGAAAGATGCATTCAGGGTAGACGAACTGGATTTTCTTCGCACCGTCAGCCACTACGCCACGGCGGCGTTCGAACGACTCCGAAACATGCAGAAAATGCGCGAGGACGACCGACGCAAGGATGAGTTTCTCGCAACGCTTGCGCATGAATTGCGCGATCCGCTGGCACCCTTGAGCAACGTGCTGGAGCTGATGAAGCGGTCAAAGGGCAGGGACGACATCCTGGAACAGGTTCGCGAAACGATAGACAGGCAGCTAAGCCACCTCGTACAGCTGGTCGATGACCTCCTCGACATGAGCCGGATAACCCGCAACCGGCTGGACCTACGCAAGCGGCGGGTCGAGCTGTCATCAATCATCCACCAGGCACTGGATGCGGCACGTCCGATGGCGGCGTCAGTAAAGCACGAGCTGCACGTCGCGCTTCCCCCTGAACCCGTGTTCCTCAATGCCGACCCGGTGCGGCTGGTACAGGTTTTCGTCAACCTGCTGACCAATAGCTGCAAATACACCAGGCCCGGCGGGCATATCTGGCTTTCGGCCGAAGTGCAGGAGGACCAGGTCGTCGTAAGGGTGCGTGATACCGGCATCGGCATCCCACGCAACAAGCTCGCCAGTGTATTCGAGATGTTTTCCCAACTTCCGGCCGCGCGGGACCTTTCGCAGGGCGGCCTGGGAATAGGACTGACGCTGGTGAAGCGCCTGGTCAGCATGCACGGGGGGACCGTCGAGGCTTCCAGTGCCGGCGCAGGGCTAGGGACGGAGTTTATCGTACGGTTGCCGGTACCGGCGGAGCACTCGCAGGTTCAAGTGGCGAGCAGGCAGAACGAAGAGTCGCCTGCGACGGGGCGCCGCATTCTCATCGTCGATGACAACCGCGATTCGGCCGCGTCGCTCGCCATGTTGCTGGAAACAGCAGGGAACACGACGCATGAAGCCTACGATGGACCAGAAGCTTTGGAGGCCGCCGAGAAGTTTCGCCCGGACGTCGTACTGCTCGATATCGGGTTGCCAAAGCTTAACGGCTTCGAAGTGTGCCGCCGTATCCGCGCGCAACCCTGGGGCGAGAATATGACCATTCTCGCCGTTTCCGGCTGGGGACAGGATGACGACAGGCGCAAGTCGCGCGAAGCCGGTTTCGATCACCACCTGGTGAAGCCTGTGGACTACAACACCCTCTTGAAGCTGCTGGCGGAGCCGTCGGCGACAGCCCGGGTGAGCGGCAGCGGCGGTTGAGCTTTCCCTCCTGCTACCTCTGCACCGCCTGCATGACTTCACGAATTCCGGCTCCGGTTTCACCGGTAATTTTTTCCGTTTCGCGAAAGTCACCTCGCAAAGCTTTCAGCGCGTAGCGTTCCATCTCGATCTCCGCCTGGGTGCGGACGCCCAGGCGGCGCAGCACGGGCAGGGGGGGGCACCACCCCTGTAGGGCGTGCTGCAGCAGGAAACTGGCAACGACCGCCGACAGCAGGTAGAACTTGCGGTCCACCGAGGCGCCGAGGCCCAGGCCAGCGAGCACGAGCGCCGAGGCATTGGCCTCGAGCATACGCTCCGTATCCCACTCCGCGTCCAGTTCGTCCAGCCGACGCTGTATCGCTGCCTCGCCATCTGCGGCACAACCTGCAACGCTATGCAGGATCTCGCGTCGGATTCTCTCGTTGATCTCGTGGGCTGTGGCGTTGGCCACGCGATAGGTGGTCTTTGGCAACATGACTATCTCCGGTAACCTGATGTGAATCGGGCAGCAATATCCATGCCAGTCGCCAGGACGGTGGCCGTGCAGGCATGGTCGTGCGTCGGCTACACTGGGCGGCCAGCAAATACCCGACGACGCGACGCCGCAAGCTCACCCGATGGAGGGACACTCATGAAACGCAATGCATCAGCCGTATGGAGCGGTGGTATCAAAGACGGCAAGGGAAGGCTATCGACCGATAGCGGCGTGCTGGACGATACGCAGTATTCATTCAGCACGCGCTTCGAGGACGGCAAGGGTACAAATCCCGAAGAACTGATAGCGGCGGCGCACGCCGGCTGTTTCGCAATGGCGCTGTCCGGGCAGCTGGGAGAGGCTGGCATGACGGCCGAGAGCATTTCGACAACCGCAAGCGTGACCCTGGAGAAGTCAGGTGACGCTTTCGACATCACGTCGGTTCACCTGGATGTCAGGGCGAACATACCGGGCGGTGAACGGGAAGCTTTCGAGAAAGCGGCGAAGAACGCCAAGGAAGGGTGCCCGGTGTCAAAAGTTCTGAATGCCAGCATAACGATGGACGCCCAACTGGAGTCGTAATACCAGATGCCGGGCAACGACAGCGAACTGGCCATGATGGGGCTGGTTCTGGCAATCATGATCTTGATCTTCGCCGTCGTGTGGTTCGTCTTTATGCTGCCGATGGAAAAAGGATTGCACAAGAGACGGATGGAACTGTTGCAACGGAAGCTGCTGCAGAATGAAGAGCGGCTGAAAAGGGAAGCGGCCGCGAAGGCAAGAGTGGAGAGGGCAAATCAGGAACGAAATGAAGATCGACCGAGGCGACGCGCCGGCGGAAGCTGACGCGGCGCCGCCGGCGCCGAACCTCCCGTATGGAAGATCGCTGATCGCGGCTGTCCTGGTCGCGGCGAGCGTCGGTTGCGCAGAAGGCGAGTCCCTGTCTGTCGAACAGGTCATAGACAACATGTTGGCGGCCACTGCTCCCGAGCGCTCGCGGAATGCCATTCAGAGCCTGACTACGACGGCGGACTGCATGGGACCAGATGGCGAATTTGAAACGACCGTGACGTCGATCAGGCCCGATACCGTTTATTTCAGGCAAGCGTCGGCGCGTGCCATCACGGAGATCTGGAGCACTCCGGAACGCACCTGGGGCGGGAATGCAGGGGAAGAATATGAGCTGTTGACCCCCCGGGTTCGCGATTTCATCCGCGCCCAGGAGTTTCACCTGATGATCATCGACCTGAAGACGCGCTTTGCCGATTTCGAGCTGCTCGGCCGACAGGAAACAGGCGGACAGGATTGCCTTGGCGTTTCCATGCAGGACGACGCCGGCGGAGATGCCTTCCTCTGCGTCCGGACGGATAACTGGCTGCCCGTCGAGCTGCGGCTCGACCGGGAGAGTGCCACGGGTCCGGTACGCATTACGTTCGAGGACTGGCGAGATACGGATGGTCTTAACCTGTTTCACTCGATGCAAGTGATTGAAGACCCGGACAGGGTCTTCACGTACGATTTCGTGGACATTTCCGTCAATACCTTTGCCTATGAAATGCGCGTGCCACCGCCGGAGATGCCGAAAGTCAGGCGCGGGGACTAGGACTGGCGCGAGCAGGCACAACGCCGAGTGCAGGTCCGGCGGCAGGCGGCAGGTGACATCATGAAGTCCATGCTTTTTTCGCTGTTCGCAGTGGGCGCCTTCGTCTACGTTTGTTTTTGCCTGTACCTCTACCTGTTCCAGCGATCATTCATCTACTTTCCGACGGCTGTTGCAGAAGGCGTCACGGCTGAAGAAGTATGGATCGACAATGAACAGGAAAGAATACGCGTCTGGCGGCTGCATACGCCCGGTTCGGACGCGATCATTTATTTCGGCGGCAACGCTGAAGACGTTTCCTACAACGTCCGGGAGTTCCGTGACTGGTTCCCCCAACACGCAGTGTATCTCGTCAATTACCGGGGGTACGGAGGCAGTAGCGGTTCCCCGGACGAAGCAGCGTTCCACAGCGACGCGCAGGCAGTCTACGACTTCGTGGCAGGGAAGCATGCAGCCGTCTCCCTCATTGGCCGAAGCTTGGGCGCCGCGGTGGCCGTTCACCTGGCAACCCGGCGCGACGTTGACAGACTGGCCCTGGTAACGCCGTTCGACAGCCTGCGAAGCCTGGCGAGCGAGTTTTACCCGATATTCCCGACGTCGTTGCTGCTCAGGGACACTTACGACGCCATCGGTCTGGCTGGTCGCGTGAGCGCTCCGGCACTCGTACTCGTGGCGGAGCACGACGAGATCATTCCGCGGCAGAGTTCCGAGAGACTGGCGAACGCACTGGGAGGTCCTCACGTCATTCGTTTCATCGAATGCACCGGCCACAACACGATCGGCGCGTCTCCCGACTATGGCCGCGCCTTGCGAGAGTTCATGAACCCGCAAACGGGCAGGGCAACCGGCCGGTGAGCGACGGGGTACTTGCGGACGGCGTGGTTCTTCTCCACCTGGCGTTCGTCCTTTTCGTCGTCTTCGGCGGCTTTCTCGTCATACGTTACCCGCGGCTCGCATTCGCGCATGTGCCGGCGTTCCTGTGGGGCGTATACATCGAAATCACTGGAGGGCTGTGTCCTTTGACCGGGGTGGAAAACCGTTTGCGCCAAAAAGCCGGCGAAGGTGGGTATGATGCCGGCTTCATCGAACACTATGTCTATCCTGTTCTGTATCCGCCGGGACTGACGCGCACGACTCAACTCTGGCTTGCTGCGTTCGTTCTCGTCCTGAACGGCAGCATTTACGGGTGGATACTGCTGCGTCGCCAGCGAAAGAACCCGAGCGGTCCTGCAAGCCGCAATAGCGATTAGCACGAGCGGCAATGGCAAGGCGGCCGAATACTTCACTGTAGACGCATGAAACGACTGATGGAAAACAAGGGCACGCGCACGGGGATCTATTTCGGCGCGACGTCCGGCGTCATCACCACGATGGGGCTCATCGCCGGTCTTTATGCCGGTACGGACTCGCTGGTGGCCGTCCTCGGCGGCATTCTTGTCGTTGCCGTATCGGATGCGATGTCCGACGCCCTGGGAATCCACCTTGCCCAGGAGGCGGATCCGGATTCGAGCAGCGCGCACATATGGGCCGCAACCATTTCGACCTTCCTGACAAAGCTGATTGTCGCCCTGACGTTCGCATTGCCGCTGATGTTCCTGACGCTCGGCATTGCCGTGCTGGTGTCCGTCGGCTGGGGGCTCATCGTGATCGTGCTGTTGAGTTACTATCTTGCGCGGACGCAGAAAGTGGCCGTTTTACCAGTCGTCGCGGAGCACCTGACGATTGCCGTCGTGGTGGTTGTGCTGGCACATTTTATCGGTGTCTGGGTTCAGAAAGTATTTTCGTGATTCGATTGCAACCGGCGGGAGCACGAGAAGATGGCGGATATTTCATGGGACGACTTCGAGAAGGTGGAGCTGCGCGCAGGGACGATCCTCGAGGCCCTTCCCTTTCCGGAGGCGCGCAAGCCAGCGTACAAACTGACCATCGATTTCGGCGACAAGATCGGCATTCGCAAGTCTTCCGCGCAGATCACCGATCTGTACTCCCCGGATGAACTGGTTGGCAAGCAGATCATCGGCGTCGTGAACTTCCCGCGAAAGCAGATTGGTCCTTTCATGTCGGAATGCCTGGTAACCGGGCTGGTCCAGGAAGACGGTCGTGTCATACTGGCGGTACCGGACAAATTTGCGGAGAATGGCACGCGACTAGGCTAGGCAGCGCGAAGAAGACGGATGTCGGAACACACAGCAACCATCATCTGGCAACGGGGCGACCAGCGGTTCACCGACAATGCCTATAGCCGCGGCCACGAATGGAAGTTCGACGGCGGCACGACCGTGGCGGCATCGGCATCCCCGGACGTGGTGCCGTTGCCGATGTCGGTAGCCGAGAACGTGGATCCGGAGGAGGCGTTCGTAGCCTCTCTCTCGAGCTGCCACATGCTCTTCTTTCTATCCATCGCCGCGAAGCGCGGCTTTGTCGTTGACAGCTACACCGATGCGGCGATCGGCTACACCGGCAAGAACGAGGATGGCAAGGTAGCGGTGACGAAAGTCGTGCTTGAGCCCAAGGTCAGTTTTGTGGGCGATCAGGTACCGACCGTCGAGCAAATGCAGCAGATGCACGAAAAGTCCCACGATCTTTGTTTCATTGCGAACTCGGTAAAGACCGAAATCATCGTACGGACGAGTGTGTGACGTAGAGGCCGGTGCGGTCATTCCACTCCGAGCGATGGAACACCCGATCTGAGAGGGGATGCGAGACGAATGCACGAAGAAATCAGGCACCCATGCGTGCAGCACAAGCTCGCATTGCTTCGGGACGAGGCGACGGGCTACCAGGAGTTTCGTGACCTTGCAAAAGAAATCACGATGTTCGTCTGCTACGAAGCCTTGAAGGGCGTCAACGTCCGCAAGGTTTCCGTCCAGACGCCGCTGGCGATCGCCCAATGCCACAAGATCGACGAGGAACTCGTTGTGGTTCCCATACTGCGGGCCGGCATCGGGATGCTCGACGGGATCCTGGGGCTGGTTCCGACCGCTCGCGTCGGCTTTGTTGGAATGTACCGGGACATGGAATCGAAGAAGCCGGTGGCTTACTACCAGCGGCTGCCTTCCGAATCGAGCAACGCCCTGTACATCGTGATCGACCCGATGATTGCGACTGGTGGTTCGACCTCCGCGGCAATCGACCTCATCAAGGCCAACGGCGCCACGCACATCGTCGTGGTCTGCATCGTCACCTGCCCGGAGGGCCTGCGCAAGATCGAAGAAGCGCATCCGGACGTGAAGATCTATACCGCCGCGATAGACGACTACCTCGACGAGCGCAAATACATCGTTCCCGGTCTCGGGGACGCCGGCGACAGGTTGTTTGGCACGAGCTGAAGCAGGGTAACCATGTTCGCGGATAACGAGTCCGCCCGCCAACGGGCAGGGGCGGTTGGGCAGCCGAATCGGGAGTTGGTATCATCAGCTCATCTTCTCGCTCGAGTGACCGGCTCGTCCCGTGGTGTCGGGGCGGCGTAACAGACCACGAATCGAGGGGCATTGAATGCGCAACACGATTTGCAAAACCGTGGTTTTGCCGGCACCGGCGGAAGAGCTATACGAGATGTACCTGGATTCTCAAGTGCATTCGGACATTACCGGCGCGCCGGCGAAGGTAAGTGAAGAGCCGAACTCTCTCTTCGAGGCGTTCGGCGGCCTGCTGGTTGGCAGGACGATCCAGGTGGTGAAGCACCGGTTGGTTGTCCAGTCCTGGAGGACCGTCAATTTCAAGAAGTCCGATCCCGATTCCATCCTCATCATTTCGTTCACGCCGGAGGATGACGATGGCCGTATCGACCTGGTTCACTTGCAAGTGCCCGACAGCGATTTCCAGGGAGTTTGTGGTGGCTGGGACTCGCGCTATTTCGCTCCGTGGCTGGCTTACCTGCAGTCCCGCTGAGCCTCCCGGCTCGCCCGATATATTTAATAAATTCAGATACTTATGTTGATCGTGAAATTTCACTTCGAGACGTGGCGGGGCTTACCTCCGGAATTTATTTGCACAACGGCCGGACACGAGTACCATACCGCCCTCGCAATGCTAGCGGTCGGGAAGAAAGGCAACTGCTCAAAATTCAACCGTTACGGCGATGTGATCGGCCACCCCGGCCGGTTTTATTAACGCCAGATTATCTGGCTTGAAAGTGTAAGAGAAAGTTATGTCAGACGAAGTAGAAGGCACCGTTAAATGGTTCAATGACGAAAAGGGATTCGGTTTCATTGAACGTGAAGGCGGTAAAGATGTTTTTGTTCACCATAGCGCTATCAATGGCAGCGGTCGCAAGACCTTGCATGAAGGCCAAAAGGTAACGATGAAGGTCACGCAGGGA
>Ga0079224_100002950_pt1 | contig 21118 bp, 15 predicted proteins | sample Stecom2015_FD_80414 | JGI IMG/M metagenome (GOLD analysis project Ga0079224, IMG submission 80414) | Agricultural soil microbial communities from Utah to study Nitrogen management - Steer compost 2015 | ecosystem: Environmental > Terrestrial > Soil > Agricultural land | place: USA: Utah...
AGCGGCTACCGGCGCGTCGTGGTGGCGATGACCGCCGCGGGGATCGCCACGTTCGCCCAGCTCTACGCGGTGCAGGCGGTTCTGCCGGGGATGGCCGGGGACTTCCGCGCGCCGGCCTCGGCGGTCGCGCTGACCGTCTCCTTCGCCACCGCCGGCCTGGCCGCCTGCGTCCTGGTGTGGAGCGGGGCGGCCGACCGGTTCGGGCGGGTGCGGGTGATGTCCGCGGCGCTCATCGTCTCCACCCTGCTCGGGCTGGCCGCGCCGTTCGCGCCGGACATCGTCTCGCTGCTGGTGCTGCGCGCGCTGCAGGGGGCGGCGCTGGGCGGGGTGCCCGCGGTCGCCATGGCCTACCTGGCCGAGGAGATCGCCCCCTCGCACCTGGGCCGGGTCGCCGGCGTCTACATCGCGGGCAACACCGTCGGCGGGATGAGCGGGCGGCTGGTCGCCGGGGCCGTGGCCGACCTCGGCGGGTGGCGCTGGGGCGTGGCCGCCGACTCGCTGCTGGGCCTGGCCGCGCTGGTGGTCTTCCTGATCGCGGTGCCGCCCGCCCGGGGCTTCGTGCGGCGGCCGCGCCGGCGCGGTGCGGACGGCGGCGGGCCGGGCATGGCCGGACGGCTGGCCGGGGCGCTGCGCGACCCCGGGATGATCGCGCTCTACCTGCAGGCGCTGCTGCTCATGGGCGCGTTCGTGACCGTCTACAACTACCTGGGCTTCCGGATGACGGGTGAGCCGTTCGGGCTCTCCCAGACCCTGGTGGCGTTCCTGTTCGTCGCTTACCTGGCCGGGACGGCCAGCTCCGCCGGCACCGGCCGGGCCATCGAGCGCTTCGGCCGCCGCGCGGTGCTGGCCTGCTCGGTCATCGCGATGGCCGCCGGTGCGGCGCTGCTCGCGGTGCCGGCCTTCACCGCGGTCGCGGCCGGCCTGCTGCTCCTCACGTTCTTCTTCTTCGCCGCGCACACCACCGCCTCGGCGTGGGTCGGCCACCGGGCCGAGCCGGCGGCCCGCGCCCAGGCCTCCGCGCTCTATACCCTTTCCTATTACCTGGGCTCCAGCGCCTTCGGCTGGTTCGGCGGGGTCCTCTACGACCACTGGGGCTGGAACGCGGTGGTGGGCTACGTGCTCGCGCTGTGCGGGTGCGCGCTCCTCGCCGGGGCGGCCCTGCGCACCGGCCGCGGGTGAGAGAGTCGAGGTGACCGGGGCGGCGCGGCCCACCTGAGGGTCGGCGGCGCCCCCCTTCCGAGTGAGCGATGCGGCGCAATGGCGCGCGAAGGAGCGACTACCGTGGCCCAGGTTCTCGTCGTGGCAGATGACCTCACCGGGGCCAACGCCACCGGTGCCCGCTACGCCCGCGCGGGGATGCGGGTGGCCACCGTGACACCGGAGCAGGTGTCGGTGGCCGCCGACGACTACGACGTGGTGGTGGCCAACCTGGACAGCCGCCACCTTCCCGCCGAGCAGGCCGCGGATCTGGTCGCCGACGTGGTGGAGGCGGTCTGGCCGGTGGAGCTGGTGGTCAAGCGCACCGACAGCACGCTGCGCGGCAACGTCGGCGCGGAGCTGGAGGCGGCGGTGCGCGCGGTGCGCGAGCGCCTGCCGGGCCGCAGGGTGCGGGCGCTCATGGTGCCCGCGCTGCCCGCCTCCGGGCGGGTCACCGTGGAGGGCGTGCAGCTGCTCGACGGGGTTCCGCTGGAGCGCTCCGAGGTCGCCGAGGACCCGTTCTGGCCGATGGACACCGGCCTGGTCGCCGGCATCCTCGCCCGCCAGACCGGGCTGGCCGTCCGGCACGTGCCGGCCCGCCAGGTCACCCGGGAGCTGCTCACCGCCGACCTGGTCGCCGGGGACGAACCGGTGGTGCTCTGCGACGCGGTGGACGAGAACCGGATCGAGGACATCGCGGAGGCCGCCGCCGAGGCCGCCCGCGGCGAGGGGGTGGTCTGGGTGTCGGCCGACCCCGGGCCGGCCGGCGCCGCGCTGGCCTACGCGATGCGGCTGGGCGGCCGGGGCGGCGCCCCGGGCCCGCTGCTGGCGGTGGCCGGCAGCACCACCGGGCTCACCCTGCGCCAGCTGGAGACGGTGGCCCGCACCGGCCCGGTGCGCTTCGTCGACGTCGACCCGGTCCGGCTGGCCGAACCGGGCGGGGCGCACGCCGAGGAGGTCGAGGAGGCCCTGCTGGAGCAGCTGACCGGTGCGGTCTTCCCGGAGTTCGTGGTGGTGCGCGCGCTTGCCCCGGGGCCGGGCGCGGCGGACCCGGGCGCCGCGCTGCGCGCGCTGCCCGGTGGGCTCGCCTCGGCGGTGGCCCGCGCGGTGCGCGCCCTGGAGGCCGGGACCGGTGCGCACGCCCTGCCCACCGGGCTCTACCTGACCGGCGGCGACCTCGCCGCGAGCCTCCTGGACGAGCTGGGCGTGCGGGCGTTCGCGGTCGCCGGGGAGATCGTGCCGCTGGCGGTGCACGGCACCGTCGGCGGCGGCCCGCTGGACGGGGTCCCCGCGATCACCAAGGGCGGCCTGGTGGGCGACGCCACCACCGCCGCCGAGTGCTTCGGCCGGCTGCGCCGGTTCGCCCAGGCCCGGCTGCACCAGGTCGACGCGGAGGTCCCGGAGCGGATCCCGCCGGCGCCCCGGCTGCGCACCCGCTAGCGTCAGGGGCGGAGAGAGGCGTCTCACAGCTCCCGGGACCGCGGTGAGCTGGAGCCATGGTCTAGGATCTCGGGCAATTTAATCGGATCGAGTTCGGCCGGGAACACCGGCGAACATGGATCTCACCCCCTAGGGAGGACGATGACCCGACTCGCCTACGAGACGATCCGCCGGATGCCCAAGGTGCTCCTGCACGACCACCTGGACGGCGGGCTCCGCCCGGAGACCCTGCTCGACCTGGCCGCCGAGGCCGGGTACCGGGGCCTCCCGGCGACCGGCGCGGACCGGCTCCAGGAGTGGTTCTCCGGTGCCGCGCACGGCTCCCAGGAGGAGCAGCTCTCCCGCTACGAACCCGTGCTCGACCTGCTGCAGACCCGCCCCGCCCTGGTCCGGGCCGGCGTCGAGTGCGCCCAGGACCTGGCCGAGGACGGCGTGGTCTACGCCGAGGTCAAGCTCGCCCCCGAGCAGCACACCCGGGAGGGGCTCACCCGCGAGCAGGTGGTGGACGCGGTGCTGGAGGGGCTGCGCGTCGGTACCGCCAAGGCCCGGCTGTTCGGCCGGACGATCGAGGTCCGGCTGCTGCTCACCGCGATGCGCCAGGCCGCGGACTCGATGGAGATCGCCCGGCTGGCGGTGGCCTACCGGGACGCCGGGGTGGTCGGCTTCGACATCGCCGGCCCGGAGGCGGGCTACCCGCCCACCCGGCACATCTCCGCCTGCGAGTACATCCAGCGGGAGAACTTCAACCTCACCCTGCACGCGGGCGAGGGGTTCGGCCTCTCCTCCATCTGGGAGGCGATCCAGTGGTGCGGCGCCGACCGGCTGGGCCAGGGCGTCCGGATCGTCGACGACATCGCGCTCGCCGAGGACGGCACCGCCAAGCTGGGCCGGCTGGCCTCCTACATCCGGGACAAGCGGATCCCGCTGGAGCTGTGCCCGACGTCCAACGTGAACACCGGCGCGGTGGCCTCGCTCGCCGAGCACCCGGTGGAGCTGCTCCGGCTGCTCCGCTTCCGGGTGACCGTCAACACCGACGGACGGCTGGTCAACGCCACCACGATGAGCGGCGAGTTCGCCCGGCTGAGCAAGGAGTTCGGCTACGGGATCGACACCCTGCGCTGGTTCACCGTCAACGCGATGAAGTCGGCCTTCGTCCCGCACGACGAGCGGCTGGACCTGATCGACCGGGTGATCAAGCCGGGGTTCGCCCGGCTGCGCACCGAGCACGTCGGCGCGTCCTTCTTCCGCCAGGAGGACCCCTGGTGACCGCCGCGGGGCGGTCCGGGGCGGCGGAGCGCGGCGCACCGGGCGGATGGACGGTCCCCTATCAACAGCGATCCATCCGCCCGGCGCCCGCTTCCTCCCCATGCCACGAGGAGGCGCTTGCGGGCCGGCCCCGGAGGTCAGTCCTCGGCGGGGTCGACCTCGGGGACCGGGAAGGGCGGCCGGCCGCGGCCGGTGAGCCGGTGCCCGCCCCACGGGTTGGTCTCGGTGAGAGTGCCTGAGGCCTCGTGGCCGTCGGCGGTGCGCACCAGGACCGCGGTGTTGCCGGCCTGGTACTCGGCTGCGACCCCGGGGGAGGCGGAGATCCGCCCGATCCACCGGTAGTCGCCGGTGAGCGGGTCGAAGTGGCCGGCGAAGTGCGCCTCGGCCTCGACCGGCCGGTCGTCGCCGAAGACCAGGGTCACCGGGCCCTCGTACTCTTCCTCGTCGTCGCCCATGCCGCTCATGCCGGCACCTCCCGTCGCTCGTTCCGCCGGCCTGAGGACCGGCCCCTGCTCGGCCGGGCCCGCCCCCGGGGGGACCCGGACTCCCAGCGGATCCGGTAGTTGTGCGGGTCGAAGCGGAGCGTCCGCAGGGCGTACTCGAAGCTGAACCCGGGCCACAGCGTGACGTTGCGCCCCTTGTCGTTCAGGTACCAGCTGTCGCATCCGCCGGTGACCCACACCGAATCGCGCGTCTTGTGCTGCATCAGGGCCGCGTAGGCGGCCTGCGACTCGGGCAGCGGCTCCAGCCGGTCGGCTCCGTTGCGGGCCGCGTAGCCCAGCGCCGCCATGATGTAGCGCATCTGGGCTTCCAGGAAGAACACGTGCGAGGTGTGCCCGGGGCCGGTGTTGGGCCCGGCCATCAGGAACAGGTTGGGGAACCCGGCGACGGTGGTCCCGTTCAGCGCCTCCAGGTCCTCGCCGTGCACGTCGAACAGGCTCCGGCCGTCGCCGCCGTGCACCATCTTGGCGGCCGGCATGTCCGTGACGTGGAACCCGGTGCCGAAGATGATGGTGTCGACCTCGCGCTCGGTGCCGTCGGCGGCGACGATCGACTTCTCCCGGATCTCGGCGACCCCGTCGGTGATCACGTCGACGTTGGGCTGGTCGAGCGCGGGGTAGTAGTCGTTGGACAGCAGCAGCCGCTTGCAGCCGGGCAGGAAGTCCGGCACCAGCTTGGCGCGCAGCCCGGGGTCGCGGACCTGCCGCTTGAGGTGCGCCTTGGCGAGCGCCGCGACGCCCTTCATCAGCGCCGGGTACTTGACGAAGCCCAGCACGTAGCTCTCCCGGCCCCAGTAGATGTTCTTGCGGAACACCTGCTGGGCGAGGGGCACGTGGTTGAAGAGCCAGTTCTCCGCGCGGGTCACCGCGCGGTCGTGCTTGGGGATGATCCACGGCGGGGTGCGCTGGTACAGGTCCAGCCGGCCGACGCTCTTCTGGATCTGCGGCACGAACTGGATCGCCGAGGCGCCGGTCCCGATCACCGCGACGTTGCGCCCGGTCAGGTCGTGGTCGTGGTTCCACCGAGCGGAGTGGAAGACGGTGCCCTCGAAGTCGGCGAGCCCGGGCAGGTCCGGGATGGCCGGGTCGGCCAGCGCGCCGCACGCGCTGATCAGGAACTGGGCGGTGTGCACGCCCTGCTCGGTCTCGATCCGCCACCGGTTGGCGCCGGCCTCCCAGTACGCGCCGGTGACCGTGTGGTGGAAGCGGACGTGCCGGTAGACGTCCTCCTCCTCGGCGACCCGGCGCAGGTACTCCTGGATCTCGGCCTGCGGGGAGAAGGTCCGCGACCAGCCCGGGTTGAGCCGGAAGGAGAGCGAGTACAGGTGGGAGGGGACGTCGCAGGCGGCGCCGGGGAAGGTGTTGTCCCGCCAGGTCCCGCCGACGTCGCCGGCGCGCTCGAAGAGGACCAGGCTCTTCAGTCCGGCGCGCTTGAGCCGGGCGGCCATCCCGATGCCGGAGAACCCGGTGCCGATGATGGCCACCCGGTGGTGCGGCGTCGTCTCGTTTTCGGTCACCGTGAACGTCCTTTCGGTGCGCGGGGTGCAGGGAGGGCAGGGCGGGGCGGCCCGGGGAGGGAAGGGGAGCCGGGCCCGCGGGACTCGGGCGCGTTCGAGCCCGCGGGCCCGGCCGTTCGTGCGGGCCGCGGTGCGGCCCGGCGGGGTCAGCGCGCGATCGCGGCCGGCGCGCCGGGGCGGCCGAGCAGGCCGGCGCGGCGCCAGACGTACTTGGCGGGTCCGGCGAGCAGGCCGGCCTTGTCGAAGGTCGCGACGACCTTGCGCGCCGCCCAGGTCTTGGTGTCGATGTGGTGGTGGTTGCGGCGGGCGGCCTTGGCGGCCTCGCGCGGGTCCAGGCCCACCGACTTGTAGACCTCGGGGCTGATCAGCCGGGTGGTGGCGAAGTAGACGACCAGGCCGAGGATGAACCGGCTGTAGGCCTTGGAGATCCGGCCGTGGTCGTCCCAGTCGCGGATCAGCTCCTCGCGGGCGTAGCGCATGTGCCGGGCCTCCTCCACCACGTGGATCCGGGAGACGGCCTGCACCAGCGGGTCGAGGGTGTCGTCGACCATCGCCTCGCGCTGCAGCTGGTCCAGGATCTCCTCGACGTAGAGCGCGCCGGCGAAGGTCAGCGGGCCGTTGGAGATCGCCTTGAAGACCCGGCCCAGGTTGTGCGTGATGAAGTCCGGCCGGTAGTGCCGCCCGGCGAGCTTCTGCGTCATCTTCGCGAACATCACCGAGTGGCGGCACTCGTCGGCGATCTCGGTGTAGGCGTACTGGACGTGGTTGGTGGTGGGGTCGCGGTCGTAGGCGTGCCGGACCAGCATCTGCATCAGGATGGTCTCGAACCACAGCCCGATGGAGGCGATGCTGGCGACCTCGTGCCGGCTGAGCTCCTTGCGCTGCTCTTCGCTGAGCCGGTCCCACAGCTCGGTGCCGTACAGCGAGATGCGCTCCGGCTTGAGGGCGTAGCGCTCCTTGTCGATCGGGGCGTCCCAGTCGATCTCGACGAGCGGGTCGTAGGAGGCCTTCGCCGAGGAGCGGAGCAGCCGCTTGGCGATGTCCTCGCGGTCGGTGATCGCCGGCTTGGGCGCCGGGGTCTGCACGGTCATCGCGGTTCTCCTTCGCAGGGGCGGTCGTCCGGGGCCGGGCCGGACCGGGCGGAGTCGTCAGGGGGCGGTCGAGGGGGCGGGATCGGCGCCGTCCGGCACCGCGCCGTGCCGTTCGCGCAGCCCTCGGGTGAGCTCCCCGCCGGAGAGCTCCCCGGTGCGCACCAGCTCGGCGATCTCCACCGCGGCGATCCGGTCCACCAGGGCGGGGGTGTGCCGGGCGAGCCGCAGGGCGGCGCCGCCCATCCGGGTGGAGGCGGTGTCGCGGGGCGGCCTGCGGGCTGCGGCCGCGCGCAGCGCGGTGAGCACGGTGTCCCGCAGCCGCTCGGCGGGGGCCAGCCCGTCGAGCGCGACGCCGGCGGCGCGCGAGGCGTCGTGGATGGGGGTGTCGACGTATCCGGGGTGGACGGTGGTCACCCCGATGTGCGTTCCGTATTCGGCGCGCAGCGTGTCCGCGTAGGCGGTGAGCGCGCGCTTGGAGACCGCGTAGGCCCCGGCGAACGGCAGCGCGATGCCGGCCAGCAGCGATGCGGTGACCACCACCCGTCCCCGGTCGCGGAGGAGCGCGGGCAGCGCGGCGGCGGTGACCCGCCAGGTGCCCAGCAGGTTCACTTCGAGGGCCTCGTAGGCGAGCCGGTCGGGCATGGCGCCGATGTCGACCGCGGGGCCGACCCCGGCGAAGTGGATCAGCCGGTCCAGCCCGCCGAGCCGGTCGATCGCCTCCGGGACGACCTGGCCGACCTGGGCGGCGTCGGCGACGTCGCAGGCGAGGACCGGGCCGTCGGAGTCGGGCTTGCGGTCGAGGCCGATCGCGTCCGCGCCGACGTGCCGCAGGACCTGCATGGCGGCACCGCCGAAGGCACCGGAGGCTCCGGTCACCAGCACGCGCTTGCCGGCCAGGTCGTGCAAGGTCGGTCGGGGCATATGTGATCTCCTCCACACGTCTTGCCGGAACGTTACAACGAGCATTGTCACGGTGCAAGAGGGTGAAGTCGTGGAAACAGCGGAGAATCCATAGGCTGGGGCCATGGCCGAATACCGCATCGACGAGTTGGCGCGCCTCGCCGACACGACCGTGCGCAATGTGCGCGTCTACCAGGACCGGGGGCTGCTCTCGCCACCCCGGCGGGAAGGGCGGGTCGGCATCTACACCGAGGCGCACCTGGCCCGGCTGCGGCTGATCGCCCAGCTGCTCTCCCGCGGCTACACCTTCGCCAACATCCGCGAGCTGGTCACGGTCTGGGAGCGCGGCGGCGACCTCAACGACGTGCTGGGCTTCGAGTCGGCGGTGGGCGACCCCTGGACCGACGAGATCCCCGGGCACATCACCGTCGAGGAACTGCTCGAACTGTTCCGCGGCGACGTCACCGACGCCAACGTCGAGCGGGCGATCGAACTCAACCTGCTGGAGGCGGACGGCGACCGGTTCCGGGTGCCCAGCCCCCGGCTGCTGCACGCCGGCGCCGAGCTGGTCGCCGCCGGCATGTCGGTGAGCAGCGTGCTGGACATCGCCGAGCGGCTGGAGGGCCACGTCGACGCCGCCGCCGGCGAGCTGGTCCGGGAGATCGCCGACCACATCCTCTCCGAGCACGCGCCGGACGGGATCCTGCAGGGCAGCGACATAGGAGAGGCCGCCGACCTGGTGCGCCGGCTGCGCCCGCTGGCGCAGAGCGCGGTGGACGCGATGCTCGCCCGCGCCATGGCCCGGCACATGCACCACGTCCTCGGCGACCACTTCTCCGGCATGCTGGAGCACATCGCCGCACAGCACGCGGAGGAGGCCGAGCGGAAGACCGCCGAGACCGCCTGAGCGGCCGCAGGCGGGGCCGATCCCGCTTCCGCCACCGCGACGGGGTGCCCCGCGGGCGTCGTCAGGGATAGGCGCGGGCCGGGGACGCGCACCGTCAGAGCGGTGCGAGGTCGACCCCGCACAACTCGGCGAGCAGGGCGGACACCTTCTCGGGGGCCTCGACCGGGAGCATGTGGCCGGCCCGGTCGACGGTGTGCGGCCGGGCGCCGGGCAGGGCGCGGCACAGGTCCTGGGCGTGGCTCGGGGCGATCATCCGGTCGTACCCGCCGGTCAGCACGGTGACCGGGACGCGGTGCAGCGCCTTCAGCCGGTCCCGGACGTCGTGCCGGACCAGCGCGGCGTGGTACTCGCCGAGCACGTCGGCGGGCACGGCGTGCATCTGCTGGGCGCAGGCGGCCACGTCCGCGATCCGGGCGTCCGGGCCGAAGAAGCCGCGCCGGACCGCCGCCCGCCAGAGCCCCGAGTGCGGGGCGGCGATCCGGCGCACCGCCTCGATCGGGCCCGGAACCGTCCGCAGCGTCCACATCACCGCCCCGACCGCCGCCCCGCCGGCCCGCTCCGGAAGCGGGAACCCCGGTCCCGTGGTGTCCAGGCCGCCGGCGGTCGCGGCCGCCAGCAGCACCCCGGCCACCCGGTCGCCGAACAGCTCCGGCCGGGCCGCGGCCAGCGCGGTGATCGCCATTCCGCCCAGCGAGTGCCCGCCCAGCACCACCGGGCCCCGCGCCGCGGTCTCCGCGGCGACCAGGGCGAGGTCCTCGGCGAGCAGGTCCATGGTGATCGGCGCGGTCCCCCGCCCCGATCCGCCGTGCCCGCGGTGGTCCCAGCGGACCACCCGGAGGGCGCCGCCGCTCCCCGCGGCCAGCCGCGACGCCTGCGCGGCCCAGGTGTCGGAGGTGAACCCCCAGCCGTGCGCCAGCAGCACGGTGCACCGGGGCCGGTCGGAGCCCCGGACGTGCACGCGCAGTTCGGCCCCGTCGGGGGTGCGGAGGGTCTCGGTGCGGTCGGCGGCATGGCGCAGGTGGGTCATGGGGCCTCGCAGCAAGGGGGGTCGGGGGTGGGGGAGGGGGCGGCGGACCGGCCGGCGGGGCGGCGTGCGCCGCCCCGCTCTGGTTCTCCCCTGTTCTTGCCGGTTTCTCCCGCTATTTCCCGGTGCTTTCCGCGGTCCGGGCGGCGCCGGCCGCGACCGCGGCCGGGTCGGGGGCGGGGTCGGCGGGGGCGATCGGCAGGCTCCGGGTGAAGCGCAGCTCGCCGAAGGCGCCGGGGGGCACCGCGGGGGTGCGCGGGTGCACCGGGGCCACCGAACGGTACGGGGCGCCCTGCTCGGGGCGGGGGTCCGGCTCGCCGCTGTTCGGCCAGAAGGACATCGCGCGCTCGGCCTGGGCGGTGATGGTCAGCGACGGGTTCACCCCGAGGTTGGCGGAGACCGCCGACCCGTCCACCACGTGGATCCCGGGGTGCCCGTAGAGCCGGTGGTAGGGGTCGATCACCCCCTCCTCCGGGCTCGCGCCGATCGGGCAGCCGCCGAGGAAGTGCGCGGTCAGCGGGATGTCGAAGATCTCGCCGACGGTCCCGCCGGGGAAGCCGTCGATCTTCTCGGACAGCCGGCGCAGCACCTCCTGGCCCTGCGGTATCCAGGTCGGGTTGGGCTCGCCGTGGCCCTGCCGGGAGGTGAGCACCCGGCGGCCCAGCGCCCCGCGCCGGGTGTAGGTGGTCAGCGAGTTGTCCAGGGACTGCATGACCAGCCCGATGATCGCCCGCTCGGAGAACCGGCGCACCGACAGGCTGCGCACGAAGACGTAGGGGTGGCGGGCGGCCTCGCCGATGAAGCGCAGCCAGCGGGGCACCCGGCCGCCGCCCGGCACCTGGATGGTGGCCAGCATCCCCATCGCGTTGGAGCCCTTGCCGTAGCGGACCGGCTCGACGTGGGTGCGCCCGTCGGGGTGGATGGAGGAGGTGATCGCCACGCCGCGGGAGAAGTCCTCCGGCGGGTCGATGTGCCGGGTCATCGCGCCGCCCAGGGACTCGGAGTTGGTCCGGGTGAGCGCGCCGAGCCGGGCCGACAGCCGGGGGAGCAGGCCGGTGTCGCGCATCCGGTGCAGCAGGTTCTGGGTGCCCCAGGTCCCGGCGGCGACCACCACCTGGCGGGCGGTGAAGGTGCGGGCGTTGCGCCGGATCCGCCGGGCGCCGGTGACCAGGGTGTCCACCGCGTAGCCGCCGCCCGCGGAGGCGGGCCGCTCCCGGAGCCGCTCCACCGTGGTCATCGGGTGGATCTCGGCGCCGTTCCGCTCGGCGAGGTAGAGGTAGTTCTCGGTGAGCATGTTCTTGGCGCCGTGCCGGCAGCCGGTCATGCACTCGCCGCACTCGATGCAGGCCCGCCGCTCGGGCCCGGCGCCGCCGAAGTAGGGGTCCCCGCCGGAGCGGCCGGGCTCGGCCGGGCACGACCCGTCCGCGTCGCGTCCGTCGCCGAAGTAGACGCCGACCGGGGCGAGGTGGAAGGTGCCGCCCACCCCCATGTCCTCTGCGACCGCCTTGAGGTGCACGTCGGAGGGGGTCATCGTGGGGTTGGTGCGCACCCCCAGCATCCGCTTGGCCTGGTCGTAGTAGGGGCCGAGTTCGCGGCGCCAGTCGGTGATGCCGCGCCACTGCGGGTCGTCGTAGAAGTCGTCCAGCGGCTCGTAGAGGGTGTTGGCGTAGTTCAGCGAGCCGCCGCCGACGCCCGCCCCGGCCAGGATCATCACGTCGCGCAGCAGGTGGATGCGCTGGATGCCGTAGAGGCCCAGGTGCGGGGCCCAGATGAAGTTCTTCAGGTCCCAGGAGTTCTCCGGCAGCGTCTCGGGGGTGTAGCGCCGGCCGGCCTCCAGGACGCCGACCCGGTACCCCTTCTCGGTGAGCCGCAGTGCGCTGACCGAGCCGCCGAAGCCCGAGCCGATGACGACGACGTCGTAGTCGAAGGCGTGCTCTTCGGCGGGCGGGGCGGGGGCGGCGGGGGGCGCGGATTCAGAAGCCACAGGGGGACACCTTTTTCTGCGTCCGGGGAGGTCACCTCGGCGTAACGGCTCTGTTGCGCGGGGGAGGTGAATCAACCACTTGGAAACGTGACATTAACTATTGTAATGTTCCTCACTACCCCCGAGTAGGCGTGATCCATGTAACACGCGAGGCGATGTCCGGCGCAAGGTCCCCCAATCCCCTGCCACGCTGCTCGACAGCGGCGAGAGACTCAGGAGCAACCCCCATGCCTGACCAGCCGATCGAAGAGCCCCCGATCGACGAGGCCCCCGACGGCGGGACCCGGTGGCGCAAGTTCGGGCTCGCCCTCCTCCCCGGCCTCGGGGCGGCGGCGATCCTCGGCCTGATGACCACCCAGGGCCTGCTGGCCGCCTCCTTCGCGGTCTCCGGAGACAGCTTCAAGTTGTCGGCGTCCTCCCTGGAGGGCGAGGGCTTCACCCAGTACGGCGACGTCGCCACCTCGGTGGACGACAGCTCCCGGCCGGTCGGGCTGTCCACGGTGGACAGCGCCGAGCTCGCCGACATGTGCATGTCGGTGCTGATGCCGCTGCCGATCGGGGAGGCGACGCTGCTGATCAACGCCGGCGGCGAGCGGCCGGTGGAGGGCAGCAACCTCACCCTGGACATCGAGCAGCTGCAGGGCAACGCGGAGTTCTCCCAGATCGAGATCGGCCGCGACGCCAGCACCCTGGACAAGGCCGAGGGCGGCGCCGGCCCGGCCGGCGGCTTCGGGCTGCAGGCCGACACCATCAGCGTGCAGGACCCGGAGATCACCTCCTGGGCGGTGAACGCGGGCACCCTCAAGCTCAGCGGGCTCACCCTGGCGCTCAAGCCCGGTGACCACGAGTGCTTCTGACCCATGGCCGATGACAGCACCGCGCGCCGCGGCCCGCTGCGCGCCTTCCGCGACTGGCGGCGGAGCCGCCCCTTCTGGGGCGGCCTGCTGCTCATCGCCGCCGCGGTGGAGATGCTGGTCGCCCCGGCGGCCCAGAGCCTGATCCTCCCGCTGAACCTGGTGATCTACGCGGGCATCGCCGGCATCTCCGTCTACCTGGTCAGCCTGCTGCTGATCGCGCTGGGCCTGCTGGTCTGGGTGCAGCCGCAGCAGCGGATGTTCTACGGCGTGGTGGGCACCCTGCTCTCGATCGCCTCGTTCGTCACGGCCAACTTCGGCGGCTTCGTGATCGGGATGCTGCTCGGCATCGTCGGCGGCGCGCTGGTCTTCTCCTGGGAGCCGGCCCGGAAGCGGAGCGGCCGCCGGCGGGGGCGCCGCTCCCGCAAGGCGGCCGGCAAGGAGCCCGAGGAGGAGGCGCCCGCCGCGGACGGCGGCGGGGCCGAGGGCGGCGGCCGGCTGCACGCACTGGCGGCGCCGCTCGCGCTGCTGCTCGTGCTGCCCGCGGCCGCGCCGGCCGACCTCCGCTGGCCCTGGGACGACTGGTTCGGCGGCGGCGACGAGGAGGAGTCGGCGCCGGCCGACCCCGGCGCCTCGCCGAGCCCGTCGCCCTCGCCGTCCCCGTCCGCCTCGGAACGGCCGCCCGGCGAGCCGGAGGAGGAGCAGGGCGAGGACCCGGAGGAGGGCGGCGGGGAGCCCGGGGAGGAGCCGGAGGATTCCGGGGAGGAGCCCGGGGAGGCCCCCGCGGACGGGGCCGACCCCGCCGAGTGCGAGCTGCGCACCGGAGAGGAGTCGGTCGCCGAGGGGGAGGAGGAGTTCCTCGCCGCGGTGCGCGCCTGCCAGGCGGCCCGGGAGGCCGGCGAGTCCCCCGAGGTGCCGGTGGTGCAGGGCGAGGACGGCCCGTTCACCGCCTCCGACGCCGAGTCCGGCCTCACCGCGGAGTGGCTGACCATGCGCGGCGCCCGGTTCGGCGGCGTGGTGGAGTACCCCGCCAGCGGCGGGCCCGAGCGCTACCTGCGCATCGTGATGACCGAGGGCGACGTCACCGACGGCGAGCTGTGGTGGCGGCACGGGGAGTCCCGGGCCTCGCTGGAGCTGCCGTCGATGAACCTGTCCGGCACCGACGGCGGCGACATCGTCATGCACGTCCAGTCGCTGACCATCACCATCCTCGGCATCTCCATCACCTTCACCCCCGACTTCCCGCCGCCGCTGCTGCCCTCGCACATCCCGGTGCCCGACGTCGACGTCTCCCGCCCGGTGGCCGACGCCGACCACCTGGCTGTGGACGGCCTCGACCTCAGGGCCGACGGCTAGCGGCCCCGGCCCCGCACCGCCGTGCCGTTCGGCTTTGCGGCGGCGTCGGGACCACCGGAGGAAGAGGCGGAACGGGGCGGGCCCCGGGCCGGGGCGGAGGCGCTCCTCCGCCCCGGGCACCGGGGCCGCACTCTCTTTCTCTCCGCTCTCTTTCCGGCCGCCGCGGGCGGACCGGGTCAGCGGGCCGGGGAGCCGGCCGGTTCGGCGGCGCCCTCCTCCGCGGGGTGCTCGGCCTGCGGCAGCAGTCGGCTCGGCGCACCCACGTAGGACACGTAGAGCGCGTCGCGGGCCCGGGTGCAGGCGACGAAGAGCAGGTTCCGCTCGTGCTGGTGCACCTGCTCCAGCGCGACCGGGTCGCCCTCGGCGGAGTCGATGGCGGCCTTGGGCGGCAGCAGCGGGTCGCTGATGCCGACCAGGGCCACGCAGCGGAACTCCTGCCCCTTCAGCTTGTGCATGGTGCCCACCCGGACCCCGGAGCGGTCGCCCGGGGCGTCCAGCGGCGCCGTCGGGATGCCGCGCGCCTGCAGCTCCTTGGTGACGTGCCGGACCACCCACTGGTTGCGCGCCGCCACGGCGACCGAGGACGGCGCGACCCCGGCCTCCAGCCAGACCCGCACCCACTCGCCGAGGGCGCTGCGCTCCTCGTTGCGGTCCCGGCAGCCGCGCAGCACCGGCTCCGGGCCGTGCAGCAGCGACCGGTACCCGGCCAGGGTGTCGGCGTCGTCGTCGAGGCCGACCGCGGAGTGCCGGGCCAGGATGGGCATCGCCCAGTTCAGGATCTCCTGGGTGACCCGGTAGCTGATCCGCAGCCGGTGGCCGCGCCCGCGCACGTTGATGCCGAGCGAGGCCAGCGAGACCCGGTTGTCCGAGATGCGCTGGTGCGGGTCGCCCACGATGAACAGGTCGTCGGGGCCGGCGGGCACCGCGGCGCGCAGCATCCGCCACTGCGCCGGGTGCAGGTCCTGCGCCTCGTCCACCACGACGTGCCGGTAGCGCGCCCCGGTGCGGCGCAGGTGCTCGGCGGCGTGCGCGGCGATCTGCGGGTAGGACCACTCACCGGAGACCCGCATCGCCGCGGTGTAGCGCTGGATCGCGTCCCACACCTGCGGCCGGTGCTCGGGCGCCAGGTGCAGCAGGCGCCCGCTGCGCTCGCAGCGGATGTAGTCGGCGGCGCCGGTGAAGTCGTGCGCCAGGATGACCTGCTCCCACTCGTCGACCAGGAAGCGGCCGGAGTAGGGCAGCCCTTCCGCCGAGGCGGCCTCCCGCCAGCGCTCGCTGAGCGCCTCCTTGCCGAGCGCGTCCGGGATCAGCCCGGTGTGCTCGTAGACGACGCTGCGGGCCAGGCTGTCGATGGTGATCACCTGCACCCGGGAGCGCACGTCCGGTTCGGGGACGAGCCGGTCCAGGTGGCCGGAGAGGGTCTGGGCGAGCAGCCGGTTGTAGGTGGTGAGCAGGACGGACGGGCGGGTGTCGCCGGGGTGCTCGGCGGCGTCCCGGGCGGCCAGGTGCGCGGCGCGGTGCAGCGCGAGCACCGTCTTCCCGGTGCCGGGGCCGCCGGTGATCTGCGCCGAGCCGGCGAACCGGGCGTCGACGATGCGGTGCTGGTTGGGGTGCAGGGTGATCTGCCATTCGTCGAACGACTTGTCGAGGTGGGCGGAGAGTTCGTCGGGGCCGGTGATCCGCGGCGCGCCGGCCGGCGGCGCGGCGCCCGCGAACAGCTCGGCGCTGGACTGCGGCGGGACGAAGGCGGAGCCGCCCGGCTCCGCGGAGACCTCGCGGGCCAGGGCCGGCGCGTCGTCGCTGCGCCGGATCGCCACCAGGCAGCGGCCGCCGCCCGGGACGGGTGCGACCACGCCGGCCCACTCCGGGCCGATGCGCAGCAGCCGGACCCGGGAGTCGGCCAGGTCCGGGACGGTCTCCAGGCGGGTTTCATCGCCGTCCATGAATGCCTGCACGACGGTCAGAGCGGCGCCGCGCACACCGGGGTCGAGGCGGGAGAAGTCGGAGAGGAAGGTCGGAGAGATCGCGAGCTTGGGCACGTCCTGCTGTCCTCCGGTCGCCTAGGAGAAGGTGAGGGGGGTGGACGGTCGTGGGCCGACCTGCGGTTCTGTTAGAGACATGCTCGCGGCGGAATTCCGGCAAACGCCGTGCGAAGGGAGATTCCACCGCTCTGGCGGAGACCGGACCGGTGCGCTGTATCCGCAGGTCGCGACGGTCTTTTCGAGGGTGTTTTCGAACCCTCTCCGAAGATCTTTTCGGGCCCCGTCGTGACCTGCGGTTCCGTGCGGAGGTCACTTGTCCGAAACCTGGGTAACGAGCCGTCCGAAATCGAGGAAGAGGGGGTGGCGGGCCGGATGATGCCGCTGGTCGAAGCGGTGAGAAAGGGGGGAGCGAGTGGCGCGGGTTTCGGGCGGGACCGATCCGCCGCCGGACCCGCCCGCTCCGGGGAGGCCGAAGGGGGAGGAGAGGGTCGGCGGGCGACCCGGATCACGCCGGGGGCGGTGCAGGGCGCGCCCGGGCGTCGGCGAGACTGGACGCGGCCGCTCCGCCTCCCGGAGCCGGCCCCTTCCGGACCGAACCGATCAGGAGCCCTGCATGTCCTCCTCCGCCCCCGCCGCGCCGCGGCAGCGCACCGAGCCGGTGCTCACCGCCTTCCGGATCATCGCCGCCGCCGAGGCGGTCACCTGGGTCGGGCTGCTGATCGGCATGTTCTTCAAGCGGGTGGTGGCCTGGAGCGAACTGGGGGTGCAGATCTTCGGGCCGCTGCACGGGATCGCCTTCATCGTCTACGTGGTCGTCGCCGCGATCGCCTGGTACCGCCTCCGCTGGGGGCTGTGGACCGGCGTCATCGCGTTGGCGGCGAGCGTGCCCCCGCTGGGCACCGTCCTCTTCGAGCGGATGGCCAGCGCCCGCGGCCTGCTGGACGCCCCGGCGCCGGCCGGAGAGGAGCGGTCCGCGCCGGTCGGCGGGTGAGCGCCCACGGCCCGGCAGAGGGGATACGTGTTCCCAGGCGTTCCGGCTAGGGTGAATCACACCACAGGCGGACACGGGCAGGGGAACAGTGGAGCAGCGAGTACCCCACGGGCAGATGCGGGCCTCCGACGCCGACCGGGAGCGGGTCGCGGGCGTCCTGCGGGACGCCGCGGCCGCGGGCAGGATCACCCTGGAGGAGCTCCAGGAGCGGCTGGACGCGACGTTCGCCGCCCGCACCTATGACGACCTGGCACCGCTCACCGCGGACCTGCCCGCCGAGCCGGGCCCGCAGGTCCCAGCCCAGGGCGGTGCCGCCCCGGCGCGCGGCGCCGAGCAGGACGAACCCCTCGTGCTCCGGGCCAAGGTGGGCAACGTGGTGCGCCGCGGGCACTGGAGGGCCCCGCGCAGGATCCAGGTCTCCAACCCGATGGGCTCCACCGTGCTGGACTTCCGCTCGGCCCAGCTGCCGGACGGCCCGGTCGACGTCGACCTGGCCACCTCCTGGGGCGAGACCCGGCTGGTGCTGCCGGACGGCGCGACCGCCGAGATCCGGGTGAACTCCTCCTGGTTCGGCCTGGTCGACAGCCGGGTCCCGGAGGCCCCGGCGCCCCCCGCACCGCACTTCGTGATCCACGGCGACATGCGCGGCGGCTCGCTCAAGGTCCGCTACAAGATGCGCCTGGAAGAGATGTTCGGCCTGCACGACTAGCGTCCTGGGCCGCCGCTCCGGCGAGGTGCCGGGCGCGGCCGTCCCGGCAGGGCCTCCGCCCGCCCCCGTGCCGTCCGTGCCGGGACCCGGCCCCGCACCCGCAGGTCTCTCCCGGCCCGCCCGGGGCGGTGCGCGGCGCCATCGCGGCCGGTCCGGGGGCGCCCGCTCGCTCCAGGGGCGGACGCGGTGCCGCGGGCGGGTGGGATCCGCGCGGGGACGTCCCGGCGGAACGACCGCCTCCGGCTCCTCGGCGGGGCGGCGGCTCAGAGACCGCTGGGCATGCGGGTGGTCGCCCGGAGCGTCCGGTCGCGGGCCGGGAGAAGCGGCGATCCAGGGTCCGACGTCGCCGCGGCCGCCGCGCGAGGCTGCGCGGGGGTGGGCGGTGTGCCGCCCCGTCGCCGTCCCGCTCTGGCCGAGGAGGGGGAGGCGATGGCGGGCCGTGCACCGCCCGGTGACCATCTCGCCCCGGACGCAGGGGGCCGCGGCGGGCGGGGGAGCCCGAGGCGGCCGCAGCGGGTGACCGCCTGCATGCCCGACGGTCTCTCAGGCCCCGGGTCTTCTCCCCGGGCCGGAGCGGACCCTCCCGCACCTGCCCCGATGCCGCCTCCGTCCGGACCGGCTCCGAGACGGCGGCGGCGCCGAAATCGATGCGCTGGGGGGAGGGGCGGCCGTGCTCAGCCCGCCGGGTTCAGGGCGTCCCGGTACCAGCCGTCCCGGGCGGCGAGCTCGGCCGGGGAGCCCTGCTGGAGCACGCGGCCCTCGGCGAGCACGTAGACCCGGTCGACCCGGTCCAGGCCGGCCAGGTCGTGGGTGATCAGCAGGGTCGAGCAGCCCTCGGCGGCGTCCAGCAGGTCGGCCACCACCGCGTCCCGGGTGTCCGGGTCCAGGTGGGTGGTGGGCTCGTCCAGGACGAGCACGCGCGGGGCGGCGAGCAGGGCGCGGGCCAGCGCCAGGCGCTGCCGCATGCCGCCGCTGAGCCGCGCGCCGTGCACGCCGACCTCGGTGTCCAGGCCCTCCGGCATCGCCTCGACGTCGTCGGCCAGCCGCGCCCGGCGCAGCGCCGCCCACAGCTCCCCGTCGCCCGCCTCGGGCCGGGCCAGCCGGAGGTTCTCCCGCAGCGTGCTGGTGAACACGTGCGGGTCCTGCGGCACCCCGCCGACCGCCCGGCGCACCTCGTCCCGCGGGTAGTCGGTGATGTCCGCGCCGCCCAGCTCGACGGTGCCCCGGTCCGGGTCGCGGAACCGGAACAGCACCGCGGCCAGGGTGCTCTTGCCCGCGCCGCTGGGGCCCAGCACCGCGACCTTCTCCCCGGGGCGGACGTCGATGTCGACGCCGCGCAGCGCCCACGGCTCGTCCGGCCCGTAGCACACCTCCAGGCCGCGGATGCGCAGCTCGTCGGGGAGCGGGTCGGGCAGGGTGCGCCGCTCGTCCGGCTCGTGCACCAGGGGCGGGGTGTCCAGCACGCCGAACAGCCGCTCCCCGGCGGCGCGCATCGCACCCAGCCGCGCCGCCACCGCGGGCAGCGGCGCCACGATCTCGAACGCGGCCAGCGTGGTCAGCACCAGCACCGCGAACGGCACCGGGCCCAGCGTCCCGCCCTGCACCGCGGTGACCCCCAGGAACAGCGAGCCCCACACGGTCAGCCCGGTGATCAGCGCGGTGGCCCCGGCGCCGAAGCCGAGCAGCCCGGCGTCGCGGCGGGCCACCCGGGTCAGCTCGGCGTCGGCCTCCTCCACCCGGCGCACCGCCCGGTCCATGGCGCCGTAGGCGATCAGGTCGGGGGCGCCGTGCAGGGCGTCGACCAGCGAGGTGGACAGGGCGCCGCGGGCCTCGGCCTGGCGCCGGCCCGGCCCCCTGCCCAGGGCCGCCGCGGCCAGCGGCACGGCGAGCCCGGCGAGCAGCAGGCCGGCGGCGAGCAGGGCGCCGCCCGGGACCAGCAGCGCGGTGCACACCGCGGCGGCCGCACCGCCGGCGACCACCGCGACCAGCGGCGGGGTGAGGCCGCGGATCAGCAGGTCCTGGGTGGCCTCGGTGTCGTTGACCAGCCGGGAGACCAGGTCGCCGGAGCGGAACCGGCGGATCGGCTCGGTCCGGGCCAGGCGCTCGTAGACGCGGACCCGGACGTCGGCCAGGGTGCGGAACGCCGCGTCGTGGGTGACCAGCCGCTCCAGGTAGCGGGTCAGGCCGCGGGTGACGCCCAGCGCCCTGGTCGCCACGATGGCCACGCTCAGCGCGGTGATCGGCGGGTGCTGGGCGGCCATGGCCAGCAGCCAGGCCGACACCCCGAGCAGCGCCACCCCGGACCCGGTGGCCGCGCCGCCCAGCAGCACCCCCAGCGCGAACCGCGAACCGCGCGGCCGGGCGAGCCGGATCATCCGGAGCAGCGGGCCCCGGCCGCGGCCGGCGGCGATCGGGTCGGCGGCGGCCTCCGCGGTGTCCGGCACGGTCGCCGGGCCGGTGCCCTGGGCGCTCATCGCGGAGCCTCCGTTCGGGGCGGGCGGATCGGGGGGCGCGGTGCCGGGGGCCGGCCGGGGAGGCGCAGGCGGCCGGGGCGCCGTCGAGCACGATGGTCCCGGCGCTGCGGCCCCGTCAAGGCGCCCGGACGGGTCTGCGGCACCGAGACCGTCGCCGTGCCGGGGCGGCGGAGGGCGGTCGGGGTCATCGGGCGGCCTCCGTGGCGATCCGGCCGGCGCGCACCTCGACCACCTCGTCGACCACCGCGGACCAGCCGGTGTCGTGCGCGACGACCAGGGCGGTGCGGTCGCGCAGCAGGCGCCGGACCGCGCGGCGGACCGCGGCGGCGTTCTCCGGGTCCAGGTGGGCGGTGGGCTCGTCGAGCAGCACGATCGGCGCGTCCCGCAGGAAGGCGCGGGCCAGCGCGATCCGCTGGCGCTGGCCCGCGGAGAGCCGGGCGCCGCGCTCGCCGAGCCGGGTGCGGTAGCCGTCCGGCAGATCCCGGACGAACCCGTCGGCCTCGGCGAGCCCGGCGGCCCGGCGGACGGCCTCGTCGTCGGCGCCGGGCGCGCCCAGCCGGATGTTGCCGGCGACGGTGTCGTCGAAGAGGTAGGGGTGCTGCGGCACCCAGGCGATCCGCCGCCGCCAGTCGTCCGGCCCGACGTCGCCGGCCGGCACCGGGCCGTCCGGGGTGAGCGCGCAGACGCGGCCCTCGGTGGGCTCGTTGAACCGGAGCAGCAGGGAGAGCAGCGAGGTCTTCCCCGACCCGCTGGGGCCGGTGATCAGCACCCGGCGGCCGGCCGGGACGTCCAGGTCGACCCCGTGCAGCGCGGGGTCGTCGCGCCCGGGGTAGGTCAGCCCGACCCGCTCGAAGCGGACGCCGAGCGCGGCGCCGGGGAGCTTCCGCGCGGGGCGGCCGGCGCCGGCCGGGGGCGCGGCGGCCGGG
>Ga0079224_100002951_pt1 | contig 21117 bp, 14 predicted proteins | sample Stecom2015_FD_80414 | JGI IMG/M metagenome (GOLD analysis project Ga0079224, IMG submission 80414) | Agricultural soil microbial communities from Utah to study Nitrogen management - Steer compost 2015 | ecosystem: Environmental > Terrestrial > Soil > Agricultural land | place: USA: Utah...
CGTAAAGGACTGAAGAGCACTGAGGACCAGCAAAGGTCCATGCATCGGGCTACCACCTTCCTTAACCAGATACCCTGGCCGGTTGGATTTATCTCCAACAAAGTTAGCCTGATTGGAGAACAAGACTGCCCTCGAGTACTGGTCCCTCACATCCTTGTTACCTTGAGCCCTTTGAAACAGTACATTCGCAATGAAACTCGCACTCCGGTTTGCGCGTTCGCTAGCCAGAGACGTACTCATCAAAAACCGCTCGAAGTTCCTCCACAGGCGCGAAGCGCCGTGCTGCACCCTCTCGCCAGCCTGAAGTACTCCCGACTGCTGACCAGCGATCGAGTCCACTGCTCGCTGTAGCTCGACTCCGGGATTGTCAGCAAACTCGATGGAGAGGTTAGAGATAACACCATCTCTCTCGGCCTGCTTTAAAAGTGAATCGAGAACAGGGTCACCAGTTGTGCCTTTGCGAGCAAACCTGGCAGCAAGTGCTCCGGCTTTACCAAAGTACTTATAAGAGGAAAAACCGGCTCCATCAGCAGCCAGCTGTGAAATACCTGTAAGAGGAATTTGGACAGCGTTCTGAATAACGTGTCTAATGCTGGCGCCAAGGTAGAAGTTAAAGATGAATTTGCGGAAGGAGTTAAACTCATTCTGGTTAGACAGGTAATAGCGAAGCTCCTGTCTCATCCGATTTTTCATCTCAACATCACCGTCGAGTTCCTTCCTGTCGATTTGCAAGTCGGCCTCAGCTCGGACAAGATTTCGGTGAGCAGCAACGAGTTTATAATTAACGTACTCGAAGATGTTAGGGATATAGTCAAGTTCGTCGAAACCTTCAACTAGGTACCGGCGCTCTTTGAACTTGTCACCGCGAAGGGCGATAACCTCGTTGTACTCTTGTTCTAAGGGTTTAAACTCTTCGCGCATCTCGCTAAGAGTGCTTTGCAAGAGATCAACTTGTTCTCCGTCGAGACCGTCAAGGTTTGCCAGAGTTTCGTCAATCATCTCTTGGAACCGAGCTTGAGCCTTCTTTTGAAGGTCTTGGACGGCGCCGGAAGAATAGAGACCTACACGGCCTTTTAGGGTCTCTTTATCGATAAGTTCATATTTACCCCAATCACCAGAGTGTTTCGCAATATAGGCGTCAGCCTCTTTCTTGGTTTTGAAACCTTTGGCGAGAGCCACCTTACCGAACTGTTCTCCCTCCTCGCCTTTTGCAAAGACTCGGAGAAAATACCTGCCCCTACGTGTCATAGGAGCGTAACCGGCATTCCGAGTAATGAATTGTTCATGGGCACGAGTGACTCCAAGAGCAACCATCATACGAGAAACTCGCGAGATAAACGGGTCTTTACCTTCCTTAAAAGGAATTTGTCCACCGAAGGTATCTCGAATGTTTTGATCCAAGAGAACACTAAAAGCATCAAACTCACTCTGTAGTTGTTGGACAACCAGTTCAAGTTCAGCTTGAGTTTCAGGATCAGCGTCAGGCTTCTTCTTATACTCTTCGAGGTTACGCTTTCTTGTCTCGAGTTCAAGCGCCTTCATGGAGAACCCATTGACAGTACGGTTAAGTGAATCAACCTTTTGTTTAACCTCTCCAATGTTCTGATTCTTGTTAGCTCGGTAGAATAGTTTAGAGATCAGAGCGTTGTCTGTCTGTTGGCGAAGCTGCCGAACTCGGTCCATTGTTACTTTTGGTAACTGAAAGAGCCTCTTGTAAACGTGTGCCTCTTCAAGACTAAGTCCATGCTTTTCTTGCATCTCCTCAATTGAGGTAAGCATGTCATCGGTCACAATGGGAACCGGCTGGCTACCGTCCGTTGGGTTCAACAGGTTGTGCTGGATCTCAGTATCTAAGTCAGCGATTTTGCTAAAAGTCCTAAGAAGCCTCGCCCGATCTTTATTAGGCGCGGTAAGCTTGTTTAAAATTTTAGCAGTCTCTTCGAGAGCACGCTCGCGCGGTAAAGTCTTACCAGCATCCTGGCCGAGAGTAGCTAATACGGAGAGTTCATCGTTTTGAAGGTTTGGACGGGCCATGAAGAGACCCATAAAGAAGTCCTTCGTTTCAGGACGAACTCTGGCCCGGAATAGTGGAGACAGAAAGAGGTCAATTGCTTTCCGTTCAAGTTTCTTGAACAGACCAGTTTCGCTAAGAATCTCATTGTTGAAGCTCAACAGAGGACCGCTCAAACCCTTAAGAGCCTTACGATAGTTCTCGGAAAGGTTTGGAATCTCGTGCGCAAATTGAGACTCATCGAAGATGGAAGAGTTTTGAAGCTTGTGGTGAGCAGCAGTATTCTCATCACGCGCTTGGATGATGCTTTTTGTAACAACATCCATTACGGAGTTCATCTTGTCACCAAAATTCAGTGACATCATATGAACCATACTGGGATACCCTCGCCCGAAGTATTTACGAATCCTCTGGAAGGTACTCCAAACTGCATCAAGAAGGGGTTTCGGAAGGAACTTTAACCAAGAAGGTGGCTTGAGGCTATTGTGATAAATATGTGAAAGTCCTTCAACAATACCGGCCACGAACTCATGCGTAATACGCTTAGGAGTATTCGGGTCAGCCGGGTCGAAGAGATTACCGGCTTGGTAGTTTGTGTCGAAGGTGTCATCGAGCCCAGCTTCACTCTTGATATAATCGAGGTAAGCTTTCCTCTCACGAGGAGTCATTGAGTTGACGTCTGTCTCGAGTTGCTGGTATAACTCAGGCTCTTTGAACCGAAGATCTTCGATACCCAAATGGGTAAACTCGTGTGCCATAACACCGAAGGCTTTCTCGAAAGAAAGTTTAGTGTTAATCGCAATGGTTCCACCTTCTAGGGCTGCACCGCTAACCCGTGGGTCACTAAACGTGGCTTCACGGACAACACCAGGCATCCCTCGAATTGCCTTGAGAAACTTTACTAGCGAGTCAAGCTCTACACGTTGGTCACCCCCAATAGCGCGTTCAAGGAGAACACGAGGATTAACGTTTTCATCTTTGAGATTAACTTCAAGATTCTCTAGTGTGCGCTCAAAGTTAGATTGCTGATCCATGTCATAAAGCGAAAAGAGGTTAAAGACCTCAGGCTTTACGTTGGACAGGTCGAACTCGTAGCCGGTGATGTTCTTCTTGCCGTTGAAGTAACTCGAGGCCCCGCGGGCTGTGAACTCTCCGAGGTCTACGCGAGTAGGCTTTGAGCCTGCCAGGCGCTTGGCGATGTTAACAAGATTCTCACCGTAATGTTGGCGCATCCCACCTTCCTGTGAAGGCTTTTCGGTTTCGAGCCTGATTGGATACATCAAAATCTTACCTCTAGTATCACTACCTGTAGGGGAGAAACGCGCATCTTCTAAACCTTTTTTAGGATCAAAAGACTTTTCAACGAAAACAAATTCATACAACCGGTTATCTTTAATATACAGCTCCCTGTATCGAACTGGGTCGGTGTTAGCATATGGCACAAAACCTGAGTCTGCAATATACGCTTCAAGTGCAGAATTTGAATATAAAGGAAAAGTAGAAGCAATTTCAACAGGTTCTCCAGTTTGAATAACTTTCGTATTTAAAAAACGTTCGTGACCTTCAATCATCATTGCCGTCTCAGGATCAGGCAAGACGAGCTTCGTGGCTCCACCTTTTAGAGCTTGCTGAATAGCGGTCTTGACCGCAAGGGTCTCGTAAGAACGAAGGAGGGGGTGGCCTTTGGTGTTGGGAGCCAGCTTACCTTTAGCAGCTTGTGCTTTAGCTTCCGCTTCGGTTAGACCGATGCGCACAAAGTGTTCCCTGTCTTTGTCGTAAATGCCCCATACGTCATTAGCCCCTTTTCGAGCCTCGAAGTTTCCGGCTGGGGTCTGAGCAAGTTCTCTGTTGTAGGTTTGACCCCAGTCACTTTGAATCTCGAACGCAAAGAACTTCTTGCCTAGGCCAGTGAAGTAACCACGGATAGAGGCGAGGACATTAATATCGGATTTAGTACCAAAATGTCCTCCTCGAAAAAACACGCCATCTTCAGCGTCTCGAATTGAGTCAGAATCAATCTGTTCGTCCGAACGAACTTCAAGCAGCCCAGCAGACATCGCTTTAGGCTGGTTTTTCACTGGAACTCTCACCAAAATATCCACCGGTCGGTCCATCTCTTCGACTCTGACAGGCTCAACGCCGTATCGACCGGTGGCTGCGTCATTACCGGGTTTGTTGACATCCCACACGCTGGCCAGTCTTTCAAGCGTGGGGTGACGACGTCCTGTCTCGGCGTTACGAAATCCATCGGATGCATCGTAGACGGTACCATCAGGAGCAGTGGCAAAAGTGTCTGATTCGTTTGTCTCAAAGCGCCAACCTAATGTTTCCAATTGGTGCATTTCGCGAGATGCAAGCTCGTTTGACTTGGCTAGAGGCACCAACTCCTTCACCTCAACCTCGGGAGTATTTTCACGCAACCACTTGACAAAATCCCTCGCAGAGACTTTATTAGGATCTGATAGAGTCGGCGGGGTCTCTCCGCGCAGCTTGTAAATCTTTTCAAGCGTATACCGACCGGCAGGCAAGCCCTCTGGTACATCAGGCAAAGTGTACCCTTCACTCCTCATCTGTTCCAAATTGGACGAACGAGTATTCCTTCCATCAGGAGTACCGTCTTCTGTAATCTCGTCGATCTGCAAATAGCCTGGAATCTTACGTCCTTGATACTCAAGGTCCGGCTGATAAGTATACTGATAGGTCTTCTTGGGTCCTTGCTCTCCGAGAAATTTTTCAATACCTCGAGACTTATAATGTTCCCAAATGTCACTAGAGGCCCATTGACGTACAGCTTTCAAAAGACCTTTACGTGAAATCATACCTTCACGGTCAACTTGGAAACGCGGACCTATCGTCTTGTAACCACGAATTTTCGGCTGGAGACTCTTATTAAAGTTCTCCAGAACGGTGTTTGCAAAACGAATATTATTCTCAGTGTCAGAGTTAGTCGAAAGAGAAAACAGGTTCTTCAAGCCTGAATTACGAATTCTCCACTCGAGTACATCTGGAATCTTTTCGATTGAAACTCTATCCTCTGCAAGAGACATATCCTGCAAAGCTTGTAAAACTTGAGCCTGAGTTCTAGACGTAACAGCAACTGCGGCCTTCTCAATGCCGTTTTTATCTCGCAGAACTAGAGCCGTGTCTGTAGGTTCAGTCGGCTTGGAACCGACTCCGTAACCAAGAAGATTGCCGAGGTCATCATTTTTAAGACTCTCCTCAATTTGGTCAGGATTAACCTTACGCTCATCGTAGAGGTACAGGTTACCGTTGCTCGCTTGGTATTCACTGTAACCCTGTTGCCAAACTGGAACGTCAGGAACTTCACTACCCTGCGGAATTTCAACCACAGGCTTCTTCCCCATGTTAAGGAGCTGAATTTGCGCCTTAATTGTTTGTGGGGTCTCCGGCAAAGTGGTGAACTTTTGAACGGCGTCAGGTTGACGCATTTTACCGATTCGATTCTGCAAAAGAGCTTCGTCAGCTTTATTGAGCCTTTCACTCAACTGACGCATACGCTCAACGTCCTGTTCAGTACGTTCAGAGGTTGGTTTCTTTGACAGAAGATCCAACTCTTCCTTGTCAGACTTGTACAGAATCTCGTCAAGTAAAGGAATAGACTCACGAACCTGGGCAGCCTTATCCTTCATAGTCTTTTGACGCGATTGCGCCATAGACATGATAGGGTCACTCGCTACGTTTGCGAGAACATAGGCAGGAAGGTTCACAGGATCCTTTAGAAACTCTTCAAAGCCCCCAGGAGCCGTACCAATTTCCAAAGCATCGCCCGGAAGCGACCCAAGGAAAGAGCCGCCTACTTCGGATAGCTTGCGCCCTAAAGCCCCGCTGCCGGCCTTTGTAGCCCTTTCTAGGGCCTTCTGGCCGCCATACCCAGCCCCTAGGGCAGAAAGGGCAGAACCGGCTGCAGAACCAATAGCAGCAGTCTTGTCACCAGTTTCTGCCAAAGTTCTTCCATAAGATAACGCAGAGATGCCGGTCAGGCCAGCCAGTCTTGCTGGTCCCCCGAAACGATTCGTTAATGCCCCTAGAGCAATTTCGGGTATAGAACCCACCACATTACTAACTCCCCGACCGACAACTCTGCGTCCAAAAGACGAACCTTCAGGTGCGATAAAACTTTCAACGTTTTCGCCAAGCTTGTTAAATGGTTGAGTTACCTTAGAGATACCTCTTCCGAGAGCACTAGACCGAGCGGCTGGAATATACCGTTCATCACCAGTGTCTCTGTAAACAATATCCGCCAGCTCTTGATCAGACAAAGCGTCCAATCCAGGGTTCATCTGTCGGACCTGCTTAACCAGGCCCAGGCTCTCGTTTAACGTTGGCATATTTACTCAGGAAGTTGATTGATCACCGGACGCGAGTTACCGCCACCCATGCCACGAAGACCACCATTTTGCAAGAGTTGCATGGCGAGCATCGTCTTGGCGTCAATACCACCTCCGCGTGACTTTCCAATATTTTGGAGAGCACGTTCATCTACAGAAACTCCACCCAAGCGGTTGCTAAGTTCGTCGGCACCAAAGATTTCAGGGTACCTTTCAGCTATTGCCGCAAAGAGTGCCTCAGGAGATAACTGAGCACTGTTCTTCAAACCTGCCAAAGCAGCGTCCCTTTGGAAATCTTGCTCACCAAGAAAGTCCTTACCCATAAGCTCTGCGATGTACTGCGAAACAGGGTCCACCCCACCTTGACGAAAGTTCTCTAGCTCAAGGTTACGCCCATGTTGATTCTCAGAAAGAACTTCTTTAGCCGCAAAGTTGGCGCCAAGACTTTCGCGGTCACCCATTTTGTCTTGGGCCAACCTGACTTCTTCGTCGCCGAGTTCACGTTGCCTACGCATGTCGCGAAAGTCAACACCTTCGTACCCACGTACAGAGGCAACACCTCGAAGAGCGTCAACAATACGATCCTTCCAGCCGATATTTTGAGGCTGAACCTCACGAGGTTGGATAGCCTGTTGTAAAGTCTGCAAGGTTTGAGGGTCCACACCTGTTTCAGGCACCTGCCTCTGGGTTTGCAGAAGCTGGAGAATTTGACCAAGCTTCTCTTCCTTGGAAAGACCTGGCTGAGGCTGTTCGCGGGAAAGGTCACCAAGGTTATAAGTAACCTCAGGAGACATAGGTAATCCAAGGTCAATCTCGCCCAAACCTTCGGCGAAACGGGGATCGACTTCGGTCGGGCCGGCTGTCTGGCTGGCCGGGTTAGCGCCTTCGGACGTGGCCGCTCGCGCGGCGTCCTCGGCGCGAATCTCGTCAGCTGGGTCACCGAGCGCGCCACCGATTGCGGCCCCGGTACCAAGCAGGCCACCTACCTTCAAAGCTTTACCAACCTTGCCTCCGCGTAGCCAGTTAAGGGCAGATTTTCCAGTCTCGGCTGACTTGGCTGCTTTCCCTACGGAGCCGGCTGCCTTGACTGCTTTTATAGGTCCGGCCATGGTTCCGAGGATGCCAGCTAGCTTGGCAGTTTGTGCTGTAGGAGTCTGACTAGCTGTGTACTCATCAGAACCAATTGCCGGCGAGGAACCGAGGGCAGACTTGAGTCCAGCCAGAGCTTGCTCTCCAGTGAACCGAAGCTTACCTAAGGTCTGTTGAAATTTGCTGGGGGCCTTACGGATTTCTCCGGTGGCCTTAGGGTTTCTTTTTGTAGCCATAACTTTATTAGAATTTGATAAAGTTTAGAGAGCGAAGAGTGACGCAGCCATACCTGCGCCTTGCGCAATAGAGCCGAGCGGATCACTTTCTTTGGTCTTGGACTGGGATTCCTCGGTTCCCGTCTTGTTTTCACCGCGAAGCAGTGAGAGCAGGCTGGTGGCGTTAGAGAGTTCACCTTGATCAAGTCCGCCCATGAGTTGAAGGGCTTGCAATACTCGATTCTGACGGGTGTCATAGTCACCCAAGCGAAGCTCTGCGTTGTTACGTCCTACGGAAGCGGCAAAGTCATTAGCGAAGGTACCTTGGTTGAAGATGTTGGAAGCGGTACCTCCACGGTAGCCACCGGCTCGAAGTTTAGCCAGCCCAGTACCTTGGAGCTTTTCAGCTTCTGCGTTTGAGCGATTGATGACGTCATCGAGAAAAGGATTAGACTCGCCGCCGGCTTGAGCCATCCTAGCCAAGCCTTTCATGGTAGACTGTCGCCAGCTTGTGTCGCCAGCTCCGCCTAGACGTCCGGCCAGAGAGTTAAGAAGACTTTGACCTTGCCCACTAAATGTGGGGGTCATGGATGAGGTCGTAGAACCAGAAGATTTAGTTGAAGAAGTCTTGCTCATAGCTTTAACTTATAAATGATTTCATACGGTTCTGCGCCAAACTTTTCTACCCAGCGTTGGTATGATTTGGTAATTCGAGTCGACGAGAAGCGAACTTCTCGGTAACCAGAATCGTTTAAGAATTGACGAAGTTCGTCGAGAACTCCGCGGGTTTCAGTTCTATAGTCAGGATTCATATAGAACAGCCAGAAAAGGGCTATCTCTGACTCCTGGCGCAGAACTGCTATGAAGTACTTTATGTTTCCCGATTCGTCAAAATCTCCGAAGTAACGGGAATCATTCGAGAAGTTCGAAAGGAGCTTGATGAAAAAATCAGTCTCGTCGAGTTCGTCTTCCCACTTTCCGTCTAGTTCTTGGTGCAAAGAGCAGAGAGCTGGCAGGAAGTCAGCGAGCTCGAGTATATTAGGAATTTCTTTTAGCTTGGTCATTCAAAACGTGCTACTACAACTCGACAAGTTAAACTGCTTGGATCTAGGGCTCCGTCTGTAACGTTCCGCAAAGTTACTGCAACGGTATCAGCTGCACTAACTCTAGCTTGTTTTAATACGATCCCAGCGGGTAAGTCTTGTGACCAGCCAATCCACACAGCTGGAGTTCCTGTGGTAACAGCGCCAGTTACCGTAATGTTTTGAGTTGAATCACTGTTAGCTGAGATCGAAGGCCAGTTGACAGAAGTTGAAGCGGTCAGCAAGGTGAGCTTGCCTGATTCATTTATGTTTACCGCTGGAAGGGCAAGAGTGGTCCCATCGTAAATGATGTCTGAATTTTTTAACTTGTCTGCACCAACCCCACTCCACAAAGCTACAGCCCCATCGGTAGTGCCACCGCCAACCCTAAAAAGAGTACCGTAAAGCTCTATTTCAGCTAAACCAAGATAGTTTGTACCGTCAGCGTTAGTTCCTGTTTGATAAATTCTGAACCATCTATAGGCAGCAGGTGTTCCTGATACACTATACTCTCCCCAAGAACCGGCTGTTGCCGCCATGGTAGTGTCACCAGAGCGCGTGTCAATATCGGTCCAAGTTGCGAGATTAAGGTCGGATATAGAGTTAGATACTACATCGTTAGAACCTTGAAGTTTCCAGTTACGAAGAGCTAAGCTACTAAATTGTCCACGACATTGTAGAGTGTAATCAGTAACCACCAAAGACCGATTTTCCCCTAAGTCAATAGCAGCCCAAGAGTTAGACGCATTGCTCGTATGAGTATTTTGAGCCGAGATTCTGTCAACCAGATCTGCTTCAGTGCCTGTGCCGTTAGAGCTTCTAGTGACTACAACTTTACCTGCTGTATGCGGATTAGAGAAAGACGAGGAACCGAAATCCGTAGCAATTGCGAAAATGACACCATCATCGTCACCGGCGAAGGATAGAGTGTATTCAGTTTCAATTTCGCCTACTGGTGGACCAGAAACTCCACCTCCGCCGGAACCCTCGGGTGGGTCCTCCCACGCAAGTGAATCGTCACTCTGAACTACTAAAACTTGGCCTTCAGCACCAGAAGGCAGTGCTACCCAACCACTTCCGTTGTGGTACAAAAGATCACCAAGCGCACCTTCTGGGAGTTCGTCACCACCTTCACTCGGTTCAGGTGGATCTTCCCAATTAAGAGACCCGTCACTCTGAACGGCTAAATGTTGACCATTGGCACCCGCTGACAAAGCCACCCAGTTTGTCCCATCATGATAAAGAATGTTACCTTTAGCCCCCGTCGGAAGTTCGGCCTCGGCTTCGGGCAAATTCGACCAAGCAGGAATATCTGTTGCGACCGTTAAAAATTGACCATCGGTTCCAATGTTAAGAGCAATCCAATCTTCGCCGTCAAAGTAGAGAATGTCACCTTTGGCGGGTTCGGCTGGAAAACCGGATTCGCCTCCGCTTTCACCAGTTTCATCGTCACCCCATCCAATGGTGTTCTCGCTGACAACCTTTAGAACTTTACCTACAGCACCTACTCCTAACCTTGTGGCGGCTCCATCCGTCCCACCGACAATGATGTCCCCGATGGTAGTCATCGGGTTCGTCAAAGGTGAAGCCCAACCAAGGCTTCCACTAACAATCGCCAAGACTTGACCTTCGCCACCAAGCGCGAAAGTAGTAATTTGACCACCGGCATTGGTGATCAGAATCTTACTCGGAGAAAGATTAGTAAGATCAGGAATCTTGCTAACCTGCTTAGTGAGAGAGTCTAACTGATTTTGGATGGCAGTTAAATCAGTCGTAGACCCACCGTTCCCGTCAGAGACGTCAATAGTCTCCAATTGTTTACGGAGAGCTTTAATCTGCGCAGAATACTTCTGTTCAAGAAAACGATAAACCTCTTCGAGCTCTTTTGTGAGAGTCTCAAGAGTCTGCTTTCCTTGTCGAAAATGAAACTTTCTATTTGTCGGGTTGGTCTCCGCCATGGTCAACCTGTGTAATTGAAACTAGCCGAAGATCGTCAACGTAATTCGTGGCATCATTGCCCCAGGTGAATCGAAAACGAATAAACTTCCCTACACTCTCAGTCCTGAAAAAGAAGCTCCAAGCCTTACGAAGTACGACTACTTGAATCGGATCACTCCAAGTAAGGTCATCGTGTTGTGCATCACGAGTACCCAGTTCAAGTTTAATTTCAGGCAAGCCTGAACCAGTGAACTCGAGTACCACTTTCGTGAACTCTTTAACCTCTTCGACATTGTCGAAATGTAGGTCAAAAGTTTCAAAGGTGTGTTCAAAAGCAGTGCCATCAAGCTTAAGATATTGTCCATCGGGTTCTGCCACAACACCCCCAGCGCCAGCTAATTGTGGGAGTACCAAAGGATAACCGGCATTGGGATCGTCAATCAAGTCATCAACGTCATTAATGGTATCACTAATATCATCAATAACGTCGAAGCCGCGAAAAATAACCCGAGGAGTGTCAATCCAAGCAGTTAATTGTTGAGGATCACGCTCTGACCACTTATTCTCCTTATAGTTATAAACAATCGAGTGAAACGAATCATCGTTCCGTTTATAAACCCAGAAGACTTGATCTTTTCTCGCGTTGATGTAACCGGGAACAATCGTTGTAGACTCGATCTTAACATCGTTAATAAACCGTTCCCAAATCTGATCACCGATAGATTCAACCTGAAAACCGTTCAGCCGATAGATGTTATCCGGACCGATAAAATAGTCAATTTCCTTGAATGAGACGACAGAGTTATGAAAGATTGAACCTAGTCCAGGAAACAATGGACGGTGAGAGAAGCTTCCCGGAAACCCGTCATACTGGCCAATCCAAATAACGCTTTCCGTGTACGCCAGCGGACTTCCGCGTTGATACGAAATCCCAGTAATCTCAAAGCTTGGTGGTTCAAGGTCAAAGAAATCAGCTTCGCTCTGTTCTGGATCATAGTCAAAACTTTCAGGAGCGTCCAGATCAGACCAACGAAGCTGCAAAAAGTTACGAGAAGATTGGTCTGAAATGTTACCAAGATAGGCATGAGAGTTCGCAATGATACCATACCTCGCAGATGGAGCGTCAGCCACTTCTGTTGCGGTTTTGGCTGCAACTTTAACATATTTCGCACCCGGTTTTGTAACGTACAAACAATTGTACCAAGGTAAAACTACATACGGATCATTAGTGGAAGGAAAGCCACTGTAAATCGGCGTCTCGTCAAACTCTTCCGCGCTAAAATCAAACCGGTAAATACTCGTTTTCGAAAATGCGTAAAAGTTTGAGAACCTGTAATTGGACAAAGAATAATGTCCAAAACCTAAAATTGGATCACTCAAATCCTGAAACTGTGAAAACCCTCTGCTCGTAAACAACCGATTTAACCTGGGTTCGAGATCAAGCAGGTTCACGAACTGCAAAGCAGTCCCTACAATGGGTGGATTATAAGTATCCACCCCGGCATTAAGAGCGTATAATAGCTTTTGCTCTTTCACGCGACTCGGAAGCCTTGGAAGACAGTTTTGATTGGATCAGCGGTAACGCTCATGGTAATGGTTCCACTGACAGTAACGACTTCGTAACGAGCATCCACGGTATCACCCTGTGCAAGTTGAATCATGCGGGTTGTTTCATAGGTTCGCCCAGCAGTGTTACTCTCAGCTTCGTTTTCAGAGGTAGTTACCACCGAGCCGTTTTTGTAAAACGACAACCTGTGAGTAATATTCACCGGATCGCTAGCTGAAGTTGCATCAAGGCGAACTGAAAGAATAAACAGGTACAAGCCTGCCGCAGGAGCCGTGAACTTTGACGTACTGGTGTTAAAACACCCATCAGGATCAAGCGTTTCTTGATCGAATTCAATCAACTCTACGCCGGAACTTTGATTTGCAGTTTGCGGAGTGCTAAGGTACGCAACGAAAGAGGCTCGATTATTCGCAGTTCCTAACTGGGTCTGCAAGGAACTTACATCGTTGATAACTTTTTGAAGTCCTCCAGTAGGGTCTTTCAAGTACGCCTTGATCTGGCGAATAGAGTCATCCAAATTAGAGACTGGCTCAGTAGCACCGTTCGGCTCACTCGCGTCAAGAGCGGAGAGCCCGTCACCGTTTGTATAAGTGTAAGCCATTTTATGGGTTCGTTAGAATTCGATTAACCTTAATGGAGAAGGTAAAGTCCAGAGTGTGAGTATTCGCTTTTGTCTGGGCTTCGTCGAAAATAAAAATCATACGAGGATTGGTAGTGCTACCACCCATTCCAATGTTTCGGATAGAAGTAGAATTACCCGCATCTACGGTAATATGCGCAGTACGTTTACGCTCAAACGAACCGGTCACATACGCCTCTAAGCTGCTATTAGTATAATTAGTTGGCATCACACTACCTACGGTGAAACTAGATGCAAACGTAGCCGGAGCCGTAGATCCTGTACCCACACAAGGAGTTGTCATTGCGGAACTTACATCCGAAACACCAATGGGTTCGTTTGCAGAACCGTTAGTATTGATGCCAGGAAAGCTGTTGAAACCTGAAACCCAATAAAGATCTCCGTCTAAGGATGTAGCAGGAGACACCGGCCAGCCATCAATCTCTGCAGTACCTGGAGTTCCACCAGTTCCAGGATTGATAGTCAAAGACCATTCATAAACTACGCGAAGCTGCTGGCCCGTTAGAACCGTGACCGTTCCGCCAATAACCAAAGCCCTAGAGAAAAGATTCGTCGAAGAGGTAGAAGAGAACGACCAACCTAGTTCAGTATAATTTTGGTTAGAAACTTCGGTCGAAAAGTCATACGTTCTCTTACAGGTTCGAGTATTATCGACATCAGTATGTCCACAGTTACCTTCACCTGAAAGATAAGTATTCGTCCTCTTAACCTCCGAAGCAAGTCCCGTCTGATTTACCGCATAAACCGTAAATGTTTGATCCGTCGCTGAATTTGAACCTCCTACGGAGACAACCTGATCACTAGTGAAACCCGTAATGTATTGCTCAGTACCGTCATCAGTAACTAGAAGCATTCCTACCATACCAGAGGTAAAGAATGCCGAAGAACTTGTGGCGGTTCCCTCTGCAATAGTTACTGTAATTGCGTCCGAATCGGTGAATGTTGCCGTGGTCCCTGTTCCTACCGCGCAATACTCAGCAACACGAGCAAGATTACGGTTGTTACAATATTGATCAAGTCCTTGGTCTAGAATCAAATTGCTCGCCCAAGGTGACTCTTTAACCGGCTTGGCCTCATACCGATCTAGCCTATGTAGGTTTTCTTTTACGAAGGTTTGAAGATACGGCTCAGACGCGTCACGAATAAAATCAGGTAGAGCCAAAAACTGTTCCACCGAACCGTCAAAAGTTGGGCAATCTGCCACGCAAGCGACGGCCTTCTTGCGGAGCACCTTAAGATAAGGGTGTTCAACAACCAGCGTCTTAAACCGGTTGCCTAAGCCTGCCTTTGTAGTTACTGAAGCTTTTTTAACTCGCATTGTAAGATCCTGTCGGAGATTGAACGGTCATACCCATAGAGTCTTCATAAGAACCACCTGTTACGATAGTTTCAATATATTCACCTTCAACCGAAGTAAGAGTTGCTCCCAGTTCATCTAAATAACTACCACCATCAGCGATGATAAGTACATATTCACCAGTAACTGAATCAACGATTGCACCGAGTGCATCTTCATAAGGACCACTAGAAACAATCGAGTCAAGATAGGTTCCCGTTGGAACCTGAACCTCGGCACCTAGTGCGTCTGCATAAAACCCAGCCGGAACAATTACCTCTATATGCTCACCAGTAGGAGCCTGCAGTGTCGCACCAAGTTTATCACCCGCTAGAAGCGGCCAAGGATTATACTGGGCAGAACGGTAAATGTATCTTCCATTCTCACAAAGAACCCATACAACTACACAATCGTCCTGTTTGTCAACTCGAGTAATCCTTGTCGGAGTTGAAGTAGGTGTAGCCAGAACGTATTCTGTCAAAAAGTTATCACGCTGAACTCGGATGCAGATGTTACCTGCATTCAAGTAGTAACAAACGAAATCTTGTTGGTTAACATTCTGCTGGAGCAAGCCATCGTAAAATAACTTCGGCGAAGTCCCAGTCCAATTAACAGTTGTTACTACAGAAGCCACAAACCTGCGAAGTTCAATCGTAGTAGTATTCTTCTCGAAAGCATAACAAGCTCTCGCATTTTGGTCAAAACACAAGGAAATTTGTGCGGTAGGCTCAACTTGTAGAGGACTTGGGAACAATTGAGAGTTAGCAAGCTGAAACTCCAAGTCAACCCGAGCAATGTAAACCAAACCTGTATCCGGATCAAAGAACGTCTTCCAGCGGAAGGGATATGGAATCGTCTCAATAGCACCTCTTACATCTGGAGTATAAGCCTCGTCAGCCTGTCCTTCAGAAGTAGGTCCCCAGCAATAATCGTAATTTGGGCAAGTTTCCCAAATTGACCTATCTTGCAAACCGCTCGCAAGTCTCTCTTCAACTAGCCCAAAAAGACCATAAACATCAACCTGTTCCAGTTCTGCAATTAGTTCATACTCATCAAAGAAAACATAGAACTGAATCGGGTCAACATTAACACAACAAAATGCTACCTGCGGCTGTAAACATTCACCAGTAATTTCTGTCTCTGTTAAGCATGTAGCTGAAAGTTCACTTGGAGTAACACAAGTGACCTCTAAACCTGAAACTTCTACACAACTCGCTTGCGTAGGATCAGGTTGGAGGCACTCACCTTGCAGGTCATCCGGGTCAATACTTTCAGTTGTTACCATCGCTCACGTCAGAGTCGAGACGAACAAAAGTCTGAAACGCGTCCTCAAATTCTTCTGTGGTCATCAAGTAACGATTGTCATTCTTCAAATAAATCGACAACCGGCGAAGGGCAATAGCTTGGACCAAGTCATATCCGTAGTCCAAGATAAAATTCGTATCACTGTCAGCGCTAAGTGGGTCAAGAAAGATACGATGGTGAAGAAGAATGTAACAATCTTGCGCCGGAGTAGGATATAGTCCAATATTTTGACCTAGGCGGAACAAGAAATACTTATGAACGAGGTTCACATAACTCCCATGAGTGAGAGCATTCGATACAGAATCAACCTCAAGGGAAAAGTCTACCGTACTGTGACGCTTTTGATAATCTTCACGAGCACTTTGGATACGGGCATAGTTAGTAATTTTCAGGTTCTGACCTGTATTGTCAGACTCATTCACCAAATACTGCGCAGAGATAATATCACGCAAGTTACCAGCACATCCTTCGGTAATGTTAACCTGTAAAGTATTTGCCGGATAGGTAACCTTCATCAAACGCTCGGCAAACCTAAAGGCATGACGACGTTGAATGTAATTAATGGCCAGGTTAATTTCCAGCTTAACCCGGGCAAGAGTATTTGTATCACTAGTCGGACGCATAATGAGGTCCATCATGTCCGTGTAAGCTGAAAGAAAAGTAGCCATAACTTTATTAGTCTCTAATAAAGTAAAAAGGGCAGGCCAACCTTTCGGTCAACCTGCCCTACCCAATCATGGTTTAGCGCAACACTTAAGAACCAGAGGTATATCCAGTACCTCCGGAGCCGAAGGGTTGACCCTTGGACATAGTGTTATGCTTCGGTTCGTTCGAAGCCTTCATGCCAGGAGTCTCAGGAATGGCGCTCTCACTGGGCTTAATGCCGGCGTTATCGAAGGGGTTAGTACCCTTTTCCGCGGCAATAGGCCCACGTGAGAGCGGGTCATAGTTTTTAGGAACATTCATATTAGTAACCAGTGATGGTGATTCGATACGTATCTGCAGCCAAGTCAGTTGGCTGAAGGGTGGCTTCGGCGCTTTCATCCGCCGGATCGGTGGCGAAAGTCAAAAGACTTCCACCATCAAAGGCCGGAGCTGACCCGAAAGCAAGCGAGTTGTCATCGGCAACAACCAGCGAACTCTCTACGATCATACTCAGACCGAACATGGAAGCAGGCAAGTCGGCAGCCGCAGCTCCAGCAGGAGTATCGACAACCAAAGTACCCACCTTCTTAATGAGGTATTTACCCTCAGGCCCGCCAAAACGCCAAGCTTTGGAGGCTGTGAATTCGTTAGCCATGGGCTTAATCCTCCACGTACTTGGTAACGTTCTTAACCAGCATACACGAGTCCGGATTGTGCATCTCGAAGGATGCCTCAGTCAGGAACTCATCACGCCGGAAGTCATCACCATTGTTCTGACGGTTTTTAAGGAGCTTCGTATCACGGTTACGAAGCGGCCTCCACTTGAGCTGGTGAATGTCAAGGAAGAACATCCAGTTCGTCCACACCGGATCTTCATTGAAGAGCGGGTGGGTGACGAGATGGAAGTCACCAAACGGCGTGGTAACCGTCGTGATGGTAAGACCGTAAGCCTTGTCACCATATTTAACGTTGAACGTCGAGTTCAAGCGGAACATTTCAGCACAAGCAATGACCGCACCCGAACCGCAAAGAACGAGTTTCTCGTTCGACTTGTTCGAGTGATAGCGGCCGCAACGCTCGGCCCAAGTGTGCCATTTACGAACCGAGATGGAACCCGAAGCATTCGTGATGATACGCTTCTGGTCATCGTCATCCGAGGTGGACTGGCTCTTGAACGAATACGGAGCATAGGTAGCACCATCGATCGTCAGGCCTGTGGAACCAGCGTCCCAGAGTTCAAGGAACTCGAGGATACCGGAGAAGGTCCGAACCGAAAGGGCTTCCTGATCCGAGTCAAAAGAAGCGCGATCCTGAGTGGAACGCTTTCCGAAGAAAAGCGACCGCTCAATTCCTGTCATATGATCAATGACAGTGTCAAAAGCCTTCTCCTTGTAAACACCAGTCTTATCCCACTTCGTACCCATCTGGAGGACAGAACCAGGAAACTCGAAGGTATCCGAGAAGATCTGAGTGGTGTTCTCCACTCGATACGGCCGCTTATAAGCAGTTGCCCGCTTACCACGACCAGATTGGCCTTCACCGTAGGCAGAACCGATGACTCGGAGCTTCGAGGCAGCGGCAAACTCGGTAGCAACAGAAGCAACCGTGATACCGCGGACAAGTCGAACCTTCAGATAACCGTTAGTACTTGCCGTAGAAGAACCACGATTAACCTCAAGCACGTAAAACGAAGCGCCATTGGTATCGAGGTACAAGACATTGCCTGGCTTCACATCAACAGTCGTATCGACCTTGATGTAAATGTCAACCGTCTCAGCCTTAGCACCCGTGGTGATCACAGTACCATCATCGGCATCACCGGTGCTGGGAGCAGTGGTGGTAACCGGATTGGTACCACGAAGGGCCATTACCGGGCTCTTGTAGCGTTTCTCATACCAATAGATGATGGAATCATCAGTAGGTTCCTCAGGGATCATTGACAAAAGTCCCGTCAACGGCGACTTGCCATTGGGGAACGAGTGAAGAATCTGCCGACGGTGATTGTGGAATCGGTCACCTTCAGCAGCGAACTTAGCGGACGAAGGAAGTCCGAGGATTTCAGTAGCCATGGTTTATTAAGTGCGGACGTAAATTTCCGCGTCAGGGTTATTGCCTTTACCTTTTGCGTCAGGTTGGCCACCGCTCCGACCAGATCGAGTGAAAGCATTCGGTTGAGGAACGCCATTTCGACCGGTACTGGGGTTCGCTGACGACCGACCAATTTTAACGCCTAGTCCTTTCAACATTTGCACAGTTTCCCGTGCAACTTCATTGTAAATCTGTTTAACGCTCTTTTCGTTACCATTAACGTCGTGAGCAGAAACCTTATTCGCAGCAGCCTGAACCACAGTCTTGTAGTTCTTAAGCGAAGGAAAAGTTTCGAAAAATTGATTCTCAGTTTCACGCTGCTGTTGCTGCAGGTAATACTCCTGAATAGGAGTCAGCGTCGAGGTAACCCGCTGTTCGGCTTGAGCAATGAGAGCGCGAGTAAGTGCAGCCGCATGTCGCGAACCCGCGTTCATTAGTTCTTGGAAACCTTTAACTTGAGCATCCGTCGGCTCCGTAAAACCGAGGGACATCAAGGTTTCCTTCGTTACTTCTACCGGCTGCAGTATCTTTTTAATCTCCTCCGGAGAGAGTTGCTTTTGTCCCTGTCCCTGACCTTGACCCTGCTGGGCAGCCTGAAGTGCTGCGAGAGACTTGGCATCAAGAGTCAGGACTCCTGGCTGTGGAGGCTGCTGTTGGCCTTGCTGTTGCTGACCCTTCTGAGCCTTTTGCGGTAGAACCGCCTTAAGATCATCAGGAAGTTCGTCATCGTCACCTTGACCGCCATCGGAATCGCCATCAGCGTTACTATCGTCATTACCAGCATCCAAGCCGTCAAGATCGCTGAAATCGTTATCGGAATCAGTATCATCCTGACCAGTAGCAACTTGACTGTTACCCGCATCAGGTTGACCAGATCCGCCTTGACCACCATTACCACCGGCACCATAAAAGTCACCATGTTCCTCATCAAACAAAACGGAACGGATATTAAGAGTTTTCATTTTGAAGTTCTCGTGCTTGCGCTATTTTTAGTTGATGTTGAATTTGGTCAGGCATCTGACCAATAAAATCTTCCAAGTAGTTTGCTCCGCCAAACATCTGCTCACGTTCAAGTGCTTCTTCAGGACGAGTCATACGAGAAGCCACCTGACGAAGTTCACTGACCTTTTTGTCAACCTGGGCTCTCATGTAGGTCCATAAGGCACTACGAAAACCTGAGTTGATTTCGATTAACTCTCGAGAGGTCACAGTGGAGCGCCCCCAGCTTGAAGTTCTTGGAGCATTTGCTCTCCGGTAACATCAACAGGACTTGCACCACTGTCCACAGCCTGTGCTGCTTGTGCATCAGGTACAACCTGAGCAACAGGCGCGAGCGGTTGCAAATCAAAATCACGAAGATTACGAATATTGTAAAGCTCCGCGATGTGATTTAACAGCTTAATCGGATCTTTGTTCAGCAACTGAATAGAGTTCGGATTACTGATAAGAACAGTAAAAAGTTCTTGAAGTACGCCAGCTTGAAATTGACGATCAGTAGCCAAAGTGGCATCATAGGGAACAAAATCGTAGCCACCTGCGATTTTCGCCGGGTCTGCGAGGATAACTCTTTCGAAAGGACATTCAAGAGCCTTCTCACCTACAATTTGTTCATAGACCTCCGGGGTGCGCCACTGACGTGTGTTAGCGAGGTACTGCCTTCCAAGCGGTTCAATGCCCTGCAACCACGCCAGAGTTGCGTGCATTTTTAAACGAGCTGCAGCACCAGCATTTACGTTGCGAGCTTCAGTCGCTGACCTGCGACCTTGTGCATACTGGCCAAGGGCATTCTCGTTTACACCAGTGATAAGTTGAACCAGTCGAGTCAACACGTCCATATCGCCTACGTGCTGACGCGTGACATCACTAACCTGCAACTGTTCAATTACACGCTTAATGTCACCGGTAACACCTTTGAGACGAATGTAAAGTTTACCGGAATCAATGTCATCCGTGTTAACCTTATTCTCATCAACGATGAAACGATTCGCAATAATCTTACGAACGTTTACAATGTGAGAATTGAGAAAGAATGTGATGATATTCTGAAGTTCATAAATTGTGTCGGCCAACCCAGGATTGAAGAAAGCGTCATGATCCGGAGAAAACTCGATCATCTCCATGGAGTAACGACCATGAAGATTGGCCATAGCCTCAAAACGAATAACCTTCTGATCGTTCGCAATAGTGATCAACCACTTAACCGGGTCAGTACCGTCACCAAGTTTCGCTTGAAACACCTTAGAGGCTTCCTTCTCGGAAAGTGTGACCTCATACTCAGTGATAATGACCTTATCTGACTCTTTAGACTTACCAGCTACCAGTTGCGGCTGCGAGTCTCCATCATCATGAAAAGGTCCACGAGAACGCCGAGCCCGAGACTTGAAGAGTTCAGCACCCATAGAGTCAGGAATTTTATCCGTCCCATGGTAAACTTTATCTTCAAGAGACTTGATCATTGCTAGCGAGTGATCTTCCTCGACAGCGACAAACTGTCCCTCTTGAAACTTCGCAATAGTAACTGAAGGCTCTGGATAAAAAGCGTACGGAGAAATGTTAGAGGTCCGATTACCCTGGAAAGCCAAAACCTCTTCTACCGATTCCACCGACTCCATCTGCTGATCCGCACTACCAAACAGACCTGAAAGCATGTTTCCAATAGAAAACTTCGGAACCTGTTTGCTGACGCGCATTTTAACATACTCCTCCCTCCACTCATTCCGGACGATTCCGAAACCCTGCTTCATCGAGTCGAGAAGCCAGAAGTAAAGTTTCAGAATAAACTTATCGTTCGACAGTTGATAGTTCAGGTCCGTATTGATAGCAAAAGAATACTTCTCATCCTCGGGACCACG
>Ga0079224_100002952_pt1 | contig 21116 bp, 19 predicted proteins | sample Stecom2015_FD_80414 | JGI IMG/M metagenome (GOLD analysis project Ga0079224, IMG submission 80414) | Agricultural soil microbial communities from Utah to study Nitrogen management - Steer compost 2015 | ecosystem: Environmental > Terrestrial > Soil > Agricultural land | place: USA: Utah...
CCCGACCTCGAGTCGGCCCGTCTCCGCGAGGAGGGATACCGCCGGGCCCTGGCCGAGGCCGGAGTCGACTTCGACCCCGAGCTGGTGAAGGTCGGCGGGTACGCCCCGGAGTCGGCCAAAGAGGCGGCCGAGCAACTCCTGTCCCTCGACGACCGCCCCACGGCCATCTTCGCCGCCAACGACCTCTCGGCGATCACGACGATGGAGGTCGCCCAGGAGGCGGGGATCAGCATCCCCGCAGACCTGTCCGTGATCGGTTTCGACAACATCCCCGAGTCCGCCCTCACCGATCCCCCGCTCACCACGATCGACCAGTCGATCCAGGACATGGGGTGGGAGGCGGCCCGGCTCTTGATCTCGTTGATCGAGGGCCGCGACGAGGTGGGCGATGTCCACGTGAGGCTGCCCACCAAGCTCATCGTTCGCCAGTCCTGCGCGACACCCCCTGACTGAGGAGGCTCGAGCCGAGGAGAAGAGACATGGCACAGATCGATTGAAAACGTTTACGAAGTCGGACGATTGGAGGAGGAAACGATGAGATCGACCAAGCTGACGAGACTGGGCGCCCTGCTGGCGGTGCTCGCCCTCGTGGCCGCAGCGTGCGGCGGCGGAGGAGCCGCCGGCGACACCACCACGACCGCGGCTCCCGACGACACGCCGTCCACCGAGGCGCCCCCCGCCACCGACGCGCCGCCGGAGACGGAGGCCGATGGTGACACGGGAGGCGACGAGCCCGAACCGGTCACGATCGAGTGGTGGCACATCCAGAACCAGGGCGCCATGCTCGAGCTGTGGCAGACGCTGGCCGACGAGTTCGTGGAGATGAACCCCCACGTGACCTTCGACATCGTCGTCAACGAGAACGAGGCCTTCAAGGACGCCATCCAGCCGCGCCTGCAGTCCAACGATCCGCCAGATCTGTTCCAGTCCTGGGGCGGCGGTGACCTCGCCGACCAGGTGGAAGCCGGATTGGTCCGCGACATCAGCAGCGAAGTCTCCGGCTGGATCGACAACCTGAGCGCCGGTGCGGTGAGCCTGTTCGAGGTGGACGGCGGCCTCTACGCCGTTCCGTTCGATCTCGGCATGGTGGGCTTCTGGTACAACAAGGAGCTCTTCGCCCAGGCCGGCATCGACGCTCCCCCCACCACCTGGGACGAGTTCTTGGAGGACGTCCAGACGCTGAAGGACGCCGGCATCACCCCGATCGCCGTCGGCGGTCAGGACAAGTGGCCCGCCCACTTCTACCTCGCCTACCTGATCCTCCGCATCGGTGGCCAACAAGCCATCGAGGAGATCGCGACCAACCGGGACTTCGACCACCCGGCGGTCATCGAGGCCGGCAACCAACTGCAGCGGCTGGTCGATCTGGATCCCTTCCAGGAAGGGTTTCTCGCTTCCCCGTGGCCCGGGCCTGACGGTGAGGCCGGCTGGATCGGCACCGGTCAGGCCGCCATCTCACTGATGGGCCAGTGGGGCCCCGGCGAGTACGCCAACTCCGGCGGTCACGGCGAGCCCGATCAGTTGCCCTCCGAGCGCCTGCCGTTCGAGATGAGCTGGTTCCCCTTCCCCGAGGTGGAAGGCGGAGTCGGCGACCTCAACGACGGCATAGGTGGCGGCAACGGCTTCGCAGTCGGTGCCGACGCCCCGCCGGAGGCCATCGAGTTCCTCGAGTACATCACCTCGGTGGAGAACGCCCGCCGGACCGGTGAGACCGGCGCCATCCTCCCCGTGACGAAGGGTGCCGAGGACTCGGTGACCGAGCCGCTGATGGTCCCGCTGCTCGAGTCGCTCGCCTCGTCGGAGTTCGTCCAGCTCTATCTGGACCAGTACTTCCCGGCGGCGGTCGGCGAAGCGATCAACGACGAAACGCAGAAGCTCTTCGCCGGACAGGCGACCATCGAGGACGCCATCCAGGCGATCAACGCCGCGTTCGCGTCGAGCTGAGGAGAATGACCGGGCTGTGGGGCCGCCCATCGGCCCCGCAGCCCCCGACCCGCGCCATGCAGACCACCAGCCAACGAGTAGAGGCCGAGCCCGAGAGGGCCCAACCGGCGCTTCCCCGGCCCCTGAAGGGCGCTCCGGGCCGCGCCTCGTGGCCGGTCCTCGCCGCTCTCATCCTCCCGGCGCTCCTGGTCTACGGGTTGTTCGTCATCTACCCGATCGTCCAGAGCCTGCGCTTCAGCGTCTACAACTGGAACGGCTTGGGCCCGCTGGTGAACTGGGTGGGGCTTGGCAACTTCGTAGAGGCCTTCAACTCGGCCGAGTTCCGAGCCGCCGTCCTCCACTGTTTCATCATCGCCGTCCTCTCCCTGGCGCTGCAGCTGCCCTTCGCCTTGTCGTTGGCGGTGATCCTCAACCAGAAGCTGGCCGGCCGGGGTCTGTTCCGCACGATGTTCTTCGCCCCCTATGTGCTTTCCGAGGTGGTGACCGGCGTCGTCTGGCGCCAGTTGCTGCGGCCCGACGGCATGGTCGACCGGGTCATCGAGAGCGTCGGCCCGCTCTTGCCCGGAGTGACCGAGGAAGCCGTCCAGGAATTCACGCGTCCCTGGCTCGGCGACCCCGAGGTCGCCCTCTACGCCCTGTTCTTCGTTCTGACCTGGAAGTACTTCGGGCTGCACATGATCCTCCTCCTCGCCGGGCTCCAGGGCATCCCCTCGGAGCTGAAGGAGGCGGCGGCCATCGACGGAGCCGGGCCGTGGCAGGCGTTCCGTCACGTGACGCTGCCCCTTCTCGGTCCGACGATTCGGATCTCGGTCTTCTTGATGATCATCGGCTCGTTCCACGTGTTCGACCTCGTCTGGGTGACCACCAAGGGCGGCCCGGTCGGCGCCACCCAGACGATGGCCACCTATCTGATCGATTTCGGGTTCGGCCGCAGCCGCTTCGGTTACGCCGGGGCGGTCTCGATCCTGATCTTCGCCATATCCATGGTTCTGGCGCTGCTCTACCAACGATTCGTGCTGCGCCGTGACGTCGAAGGAGCTCTTACCTGATGGCTGTTGCCACGATCCCTGTCCGAAAAGTCCTGTCCCGAACGGTCACGTATGCGATCGCGGTGGCGGTGCTGGCGCTGATCCTGGTCCCGCTGGTCTACGCGGTCCTGGGAGGTTTCCGCACGACCGGCCAGATCGCGGAACGGCCGGTCGGGCTGCCCGACCCCTGGATCCTCACCAACTACCTGGGGACACTGCAGTCCCCCCACTTCTGGCGTCAGGTGTGGAACAGCGCCCGCATCGCTCTGGCGACCACGTTCTTGATCCTGCCGCTCGCCTCGCTGGCGGCATTCGCCCTCGCTCGCTACCGGTTCCGGTTCCGGGAGGCGATCTACACCTTCTTCACCATCGGCCTCCTGTACCCGGTGGTGGCGGCGACCCTGCCCCTGTGGCTGACGCTCCGTGACCTCAATTTGTTGGGCAACCCGTGGGGCGTCATCCTCCCCCAGGTGGCGTTCGGTCTCCCCCTGTCCATCGTGATCCTCCGGCCGTTCTTCCGGAACATCCCCGACGACCTCGAGGACGCCGCCATCATCGACGGCTGCGGGCCGTTCCGCTTCTACTGGCACGTGATGCTGCCGCTGTCCCGGCCCGCGCTGTCCACGATCTCGGTGCTGACGATCGTGGGCAGCTGGAACGCCTTCCTCCTGCCGCTCCTCGTGCTCACCCGCCAGGAGCAGTGGACCCTGCCTATCGGGGTGAACAACATCTCCACCCAGTACGGGACCGACACGGCTCTGGTGCTCGCCTACACAGTCCTGTCGATCATCCCGGCTCTCATCCTGTACGCAGTCGCCGAACGTCACATCGTCTCCGGCGTCACGAGCGGGGCGGTGAAGGGATGATCGCCGAGCAGTCCCCCGACCCCCGCTACCGCGACCCCTCCGCTCCGATCGAGGAGCGGGTGGCGAACCTGCTCGAACAGATGACACTCGAGGAGAAGATCGCCCAGCTGGGCAGCGCCTGGGTCTTCGAAGTCGTGAAAGACAAGGAGCTCTCCCCCGGCGACGCCGACCGCCTCCTGTCCCGCGGGATCGGCCACATCACCCGGGTGTCGGGAGCGAGCGACCTGCGTCCCGCCGAGGCCGCCCGAGTTACCAACGAGATCCAGCGGTATCTCGTCGAGGAGACCCGGCTCGGCATCCCCGCCATAGTGCACGAAGAGGTGTGCTCGGGGTTGATGGCCCGCGACGCCACCGTCTTTCCCCAGGCGATCGGCGTGGCCAGCACGTGGGAGCCGTCGCTCGCCGAGGAGATGGCGGCCGCGATCCGGACCGAGATGGTGGCGGTCGGCGCCCGCCAGGGCCTGGCCCCGGTCCTCGACATCTCCCGCGATCCCCGCTGGGGTCGCACCGAGGAGACCTACGGCGAAGATCCCCATCTCGTCGCCGCGATGGGGGCCGCCTTCGTCCGTGGGCTGCAAGGGACGGACCTGCGGTCCGGCGTCGTGGCCACGGCCAAGCACCTCGTCGGCTACGGAGCCTCGGAGGGCGGACTCAACTGGGCGCCGGCCCACATCCCCGCCCGCGAGCTCCACGACGTCTACCTACATCCGTTCCGGGCGGCAGTGGACGCCGGGCTGCGCTCCGTCATGCCCGCATATCAAGAGCTCGATGGCGTGCCGGCCAGTGCCGACCGTGACCTCGTGGAGGGGCTGCTGCGGGAGAAGTGGGGCTTCGAAGGCACGGTCGTCTCCGACTACTTCGCCATCCGTCAGCTGGCCACCTACCACCGGGTCGTCCCCGACGGCCCGTCGGCGGCCGCGATGGCTCTGGACGTCGGGATCGACGTCGAACTCCCCGGGACCGACTGTTACGGCTCTCCCCTGCGAGATGCGCTCGCCGAAGGGTCGGCGTCGGAGACGCTGGTCGACCGGGCCGTGGCGCGGGTGCTGCGCACCAAGTTCGAGTTGGGCCTGTTCGAGAACCCCTACGTCGACGAAGCGGCCGGCTTCACCTACCCGAGCCACGCCGAGCTGGCGCGCCGGATCGCCCGCAAGAGCATCGTGCTCTTGAAGAACGACGGCACCCTCCCGCTCCGAGCCGAGAAGGTGGCGGTGATCGGCCCCAACGCCGATCGTGCCCGGCACCTGTTCGGCGACTACACCCATCCCGCCCACGTCGAATCGCTGCGGGAGATGAAGAGCGGCGAGAACGTCTTCAACATCCCGATCCCCCAGGATCTCGACCTCCCGGCGGCCGACGCCCACGCTCCGACGGTGTTCCAGGCGCTGGCGTCCCGCCTCCAGGGAGAGGTGGGCCACGCTCCGGGCTGTGAGATCAACAGCGACTCGAGAGACGGGTTCGCCGAAGCCGTGGCTCTCGCCTCCCGCTCCGACGTCGCCGTGCTCGTCATGGGCGACAAAGCGGGACTCACCAACGACTCGACGAGCGGTGAGAGCCGCGACCGCGCCTCGCTGGACCTGCCCGGCGTCCAGGAGGAGCTCGTGAGGGCCGTGGTGGAGACGGGCACGCCCGTGGTGCTCGTCCTCGTCGGCGGCCGCCCGATGGGCAGCGAGTGGATCCACGAGCACGTCTCGGCGGTGGTGATGGCGTGGCTGCCCGGCGCCGAGGGGGTGGAGGCGATCGCCGACGTGCTGGTCGGGGCGTACAACCCCGGAGGCAAGCTGCCCATCTCCTATCCCCGCTCGGTGGGACAGATCCCCGTCTACCACTCCCACAAGGTGTCGGGCGGCAGGTCCCACTGGAAGGGCGACTACGTCGATTCGCCGACGACCCCGCTCTACCCGTTCGGCCACGGCCTCAGCTACACGGAGTTCCGGATCGAAGGAGCGACCGTCGAACCGGACACCGTCGAGATGGACGGGTCGGTGACGGTCACGGCCCGCGTACGCAACGTCGGCGACCGCGACGGCGAAGAGGTCGTGCAGGTGTACCTCCGCGACGTCGAGGCGAGCCTCACCCGCCCGGTCTCGGAGCTGAAGGCGTTCGCCCGGGTGGGGGTGCCGGCCGGCCAGAGCTGCACGGTGACGTTCACACTGCCGACCGGCCAGTTCGGGTTCCACGACCGGGACCTGGACTACGTCGTGGAACCAGGCGAGTTCGAGATCTACGTGGGGAGATCCGCCGCCGACCGCCAGTTGGCCGGGAGGTTCACGATGGCGGCTGGGGGCGCTCCGCCGGAGGTAGCGTTCGGCGGACAGGTCACGATCCGCTCGACCGAAGAAGAGGAGGACTGAACGTGGATTTCTTCACCGAAGTCGAAGGGCCGATCCCCTACGGCGGCCCCGACGCCGACAGCGATCTGGCGTTCCGCGTCTACCAGCCCGACCGGCTGGTGCTGGGCAAGCGCATGGAGGACCACCTGCGGTTCGCCGTCTGCTACTGGCATTCGTTCAGCTGGGCGGGCAACGACATCTTCGGTTTCGGCACCTTCGACCGGCCCTGGATCGAAGACGCTTCCGACCCGCTGCAGGCGGCCGAACGGAAACTCGACGCGGCATTCGAGTTCTTCCAGAAGCTCGGGGTGCCGTTCTTCTGCTTCCACGACGTCGACATCGCTCCGTACACCGACTCACTGGTCGAGTCGGTCCGCAACCTCGAGCACATGATCGACTTGGCCGAAAAGAAGATGGCCGAGACGGGTGTCAGGCTCCTGTGGGGGACGGCGAACCTGTTCTCGCATCCCCGGTACGCCGCCGGGGCCGCCACCAATCCCGACCCCGACGTGTTCGCTTTCGCCGCTGCCCAGGTCAAGCACGCCCTGGAGGCGACCCACCGTCTCGGTGGCGCCAACTACGTGCTGTGGGGCGGCCGTGAAGGCTACGAGACTCTCCTCAACACCGACCTGCGTCAGGAAGCGGACCAACTGGCCCGCTTCCTGACCCTCGTAGCCGAGCACAAACGCAAGATCGGGTTCGAGGGGACGCTCCTCATCGAGCCGAAGCCGGCGGAGCCCACGAAGCACCAGTACGACTACGACGTCGCCACGGTGCACGGGTTCCTGGAGCACTACGACCTCGTCGACGAGTACCGGGTCAACATCGAGGCGAACCATGCCACTCTCGCCGGCCACAGCTTCCACCACGAAGTCGCCTACGCCGTCGCCAACGACATCTTCGGCTCGATCGACGCCAACCGGGGCGACTACCAGAACGGCTGGGACACCGACCAGTTCCCCAACTCCGTCGACGAGCTGACCCTGGCGCTCTACGAGATCCTGAAGGGCGGTGGGTTCACGACCGGCGGCTTCAACTTCGACGCCAAGTTGCGCCGCCAGTCGGTCGACCGGACCGACCTGTTCTACGGCCACATCGGAGGGATGGACACGATCGCCCGGGCGTTGCTCGCCGCCGCCGACCTGATCGAGAAGGAGACCCTCGAGAACGCCAAGCGGGAGCGGTACGCCGGATGGTCGAAGGACCTCGGCCAGGCGATCCTGTCCGGCACCGAGACCCTGGCGTCGCTCTCCGACCGGGTCCTCTCCTCCGATCTCCGGCCCACCCCCGTCTCGGGGCGGCAGGAGCTCCTGGAGAACCAGGTGAATCGATCCATCTGGACGGTGGACCAGGCAGAGTGACGGCACCGGAGTCCCGGGTGGTGTTGGGCGATTACACCCTGGCCATTCCCACGTCGTACGGCCCGCGGATCCTCGACCTGTCCTGGCAGGGTCATCCGAGCCTGTTCGTGCACCTCGACGACTCGGTGGCGTTGGAGGGACCCGAAGGCTCGTACCCTCTGCGCGGCGGGCACCGGCTGTGGGCCGCCCCGGAAGTGGCGCAGGTCACCTACGTCTCCGACGACCGCCGATGCGAGGTGTCCGAAGGCGAGGACACGGTCACAGTGACGGGAGCCGTCGACTCGGCCGGGCTCCAGAAGGCCGTCACCATCCGGGAGTCCGGAGGCCGCCTGGTCGTCGAGCACGAGCTGGTCAACCGGGGGGAGGCCGCTCGGCGGGTGGCCCCGTGGGCGATCACCCAGCTGAGACTCGGCGGGGTGGCCATCTGTCCCCTCCCCCCGGACCCGGAGAAGGCGCCGCAGGCGGATCGGAGCCTGGTGTTGTGGCCGTACACCGATCTCTCCGACACCCGCTTCGGCTGGCGCCGCGACGCGGTCGTCCTCCGGGCCGAAGCCGGCCCCCAGATCAAGGTCGGGACCGGCCCAGCTCCTCGCCGGCTCGGCTACTTCCTCGACGGCCAGCTGTTCGTGAAGGAGATTCCGTCGGCCCGAGCCGAAGCCGCCCATGCCGATCGGGGCGCGGTCGCCCAGGTCTACTGCAACGACAGGTTCCTCGAACTGGAGTCGCTCGGCCCGCTCGTCACCCTGGAGCCCGGCGAGACGGCCGCCCATGAGGAGACGTGGCGGGTGAGCGCCTGCGAGGACGTGGAGGAGGCATTCACGCGGATCGTCGAGGAGAGCACATGAGCTACGTGTTGGGCATGGACGTTTCGACCACCGCCACCAAGGCGCTGCTGGTCGACCAGTCGGGGTCAGTCGCCGGGGTGGGCAGTGTCGAGTACCCCTACGAGACGCCCCGCCCACTGTGGAGCGAGCAGGACCCGGCCCATTGGTGGGACGGTGCCGTGGGCGCCATCCGCCGAGCGCTCGAGGCTACTGGTGTCTCACCCGACGACGTGGTGGGAGTGGGCCTGACCGGACAGATGCACGGCTCAGTGCTGCTCGATGCCGCCGGCGAGGTGGTGCGCCCGGCGATCCTGTGGAACGACCAGCGGACGGAGGAGGAGTGCGACGAGATCCGCCGCCGGGTGGGCAAGGACCGGCTGATCGAGATCACCGGCAACGACGCCCTGACCGGCTTCACCGCCCCCAAGCTGCTGTGGGTGCAGCGCCACGAGCCCGACAATTGGGCGCGGGTCCGCCACGTCCTCCTGCCCAAGGACTACGTCCGGTACCGCCTGACCGGCGAGTTCGCCACCGACGTCGCCGACGGCTCGGGGACGATCCTCTTCGACCTGGCGCGCCGCACTTGGTCGGAGGAGCTCCTCGAAGCTCTCGACCTCGACCGATCCCTGTTCCCCGAGACATTCGAAGGCCCTCAGGTGACGGGGACGCTGAGCGAGGCGGCCGCCGAGGAGACCGGCCTCCGCCCCGGCACGCCGGTGGTGGCAGGAGGCGGCGACCAATCCGCCAACGCCGTCGGCGTCGGCGCCATCGAGCCGGGGATCGTCGCCCTGTCGCTCGGCACCTCCGGCGTCGTGTTCGCCGCCACCGAAGAGCCATTCACCCAGGCCGAGGGACGTCTCCACGCCTTCTGCCACGCCGTGCCCGAGCGGTGGCACCTCATGGGCGTGATGCTGTCGGCGGCGGGAAGCCTCCGCTGGCTCCGTGACGCCGTAGCCCCGAAAGCGACCTTCGAGGACATGGTGGCGATGGCCGCCGAAGTGGAACCCGGTGCGGAAGGGCTCATGTTCCTCCCGTACCTGTCCGGTGAGCGGACACCCCACCCCGACCCCCGGGCCCGGGCAGCGTTCGTGGGCCTCACCGTCCGCCACGACCTGCGGCACATGACCCGGGCCGTGCTGGAGGGGGTGGCGTACGGCCTGCGGGACTCGCTGGAGCTGATGATGGAGACCGGCCTGGCTCGCCCGGAGCAGATCCGCGCCTCCGGTGGCGGCACGCGTTCATCGCTCTGGAACCAGATCCTCGCCGACACCCTCGGCACCCAGATCGCCACCATCCCCGACGCCGAAGGAGCGGCCTACGGAGCGGCTCTCCTCGCCGCAGTCGGCGCCGGCTGGTTCCCGACGGTCGACGAGGCCTGTGCCGCCACGGTCACGGTGGAGCCGGTGGCCGAGCCCGGCGACGCCGCCGCCTACTACGACGCCCACCACCCCACCTACCAAGCCCTGTACCCGGCGTTGCGTTTCTACGACCAGAACGGGGTGTGAGACGCAACGTTCGGTACGAGAGAATCGCCGAATCACCGAATATCTGGACGTCCCCGAGCGTTACGATGAGTACGAGTCCGCCGGGTGACCGCGGCCCGAGAGGGCCGAGGAAAGTCCGGACTCCACAGGGCAGGATGCCGGCTAACAGCCGGGCGGGGCGACCCGACGGAAAGTGCCACAGAGAACAGACCGCCGATGGCCCCACCCACGACGGGCACAGGCAAGGGTGAAACGGTGGGGTAAGAGCCCACCAGCATCCCGGGCAACCGGGGTGGCTAGGCAAACCCCATCCGGAGCAAGGCCGAGCAGGGGCGCCGGTGGCCCGCCGATCGAGCCCCGGGTAGGCCGCATGAGCCCACGGGTAACCGTGCGGCCCAGATGGATGGTCACCCAGGAGCCGCAAGGCTCCGGACAGAATCCGGCTTACAGGCGGACTCGATACGTGGAGGAGCCCCCACAAGGGGGTTCCTCCCCGTACCGATGCCGATCACAGCAACCCTCATGACCACAGAAGCACAACTCCGCAAGGCCGCTCTCGGACTGCCAGAAGTCGAGGAGAGGACCCATTTCGGGATGGTGGCGTTCTACGTGCGCGACAAGGGGTTCGCGACGGTCACGCCGGATACGGAAGTTCAACTCCGCCTCTCCCCCGAAGACATCGAAGCCGCACTCGCCGACCACCCGACGGCCGAGGAGCTGGAACGCATGGGCACGTCGATCGGTGTCCGGATCCCACTCGCCGACCTCAACGGTCAGGCACTCAACTTCCTGGTGAAGCGAGCATGGCTCCACCGAGCACCGAAACGGCTGGCTGGGGCGATGGAGGCAGCCGAGGCAGCCAGGCCGGGCGAGGTGGGCGACCTGCCTGCCAGCTTGGGTGGACCCGCCACCCGAGCATTGGCGGGCGCCGGGATCACATCGCTGGCCGACGTCGCCGCACGCAGCGAGCAGGAACTGCTCGCCCTGCACGGCGTGGGCCCTCGGGCGATCCGCATTCTCTCCGAGGAGCTCGCCGCCCGCGGCATGGTCTTCCGATCGGACCCGTCCACTAGTTGACGGCCCCTCGCCTCTAACGTCGCCCACCATGGAATCGCGTCCCACCGACCTCGACCGATTGCTGGGCGACGACCGCCGGGGGGGGGCAACTGGCTGACCTGGGCAGTGGCCTCCGTCTCGCTCCTCACCGTCGTCGGGCTCGTCTGGCTGTGGCCCCGAGGCGACGCCCGTCTCCCCGCCTCCGAGACGTTGGGCCTCGCCTCGGGCGTCGTCGCAGCCGAAGTCGTCTCCGCCGAGGACGGCCCGTGCTCCTTTGCCGCGGACCTCTTCTGCCATTTGGTCGTCTTCGAACTGCTCGACGGAGACGAGGCAGACGCCCAGACCTCCCAGGAGTTCGAGATCGCCACCACGGCACCGCGATTCCGCGGCGGTGATCGGGTCGTCTTGAACGTCGTCGAGGACGCCCCACCGGAGTTCCGCTACCAGTTCGCCGACCGGGACCGCCGAGCCGTCCTGTGGCTCCTCGGGATCGCCTTCGCCGCGGCCGTGGTCGGCCTGGGACGGCTGAAGGGGCTGGCGGCGCTGGCCGGCTTGGCGGCGTCGGTGCTGGTACTCGTTGCCTTCATCGCTCCGGCGATCCTCCGCGGTGAGAACCCCGTGCTGGTCGCCGCGGTCGGCGGGTCGGCTATCGCCCTCCTCTCCCTGTACCTGGCGCATGGATGGCACCCCCTGACCCACGTCGCCGCCGTCGGCACGTTCGCCTCGTTGGCCCTCACGCTGGCGCTGTCCGCGGCGGTGGCGTCGCTGGCCCAGTTCTCCGGCTTCGGCTCGGAGGAGTCCTTCTTCCTCGCCTATGTCGAAGGCCTCCAGATCCGGGGACTGATCCTCGCCGGAGCGGTCCTCGGGGCGATCGGTGCCCTCGACGACGTCACGGTCACCCAGGCGTCCACCGTCTTCGAGCTCGATCGGGCCAATCCCCGTTCCACTGCCCGTGAGCTGTTCACCAGCGGCCTCAGGGTGGGAAGGGACCACATCGCCTCGACGGTCAACACCCTCCTGTTGGCCTACGCCGGCGCGGCCATGCCGCTGCTGCTCCTCTTCACGATGTCGGGGATGCCGCTGGGATTCGTCGCCAACTCGGAGATCGTCGCAGTGGAGATCTTCCGCACCCTCGTCGGCTCGATCGGCCTGGTCGCCTCGGTCCCGCTCACGACCTGGCTGGCGGCCCGAGTGGTGACCCGGGGCCGCCCCATGCCCGCCTGAGGATCTACGCGCCCAACCGGCGGGCGGCAACTCCGAGGATCAGAGCGCCTCCGAACAAGCTCACACCCAAGGGGACATGGATGGCGGTGGAGACCGCGAAAGGCATGTGCCCCAACGCCTCCTGGACCCAGAGGGCGACCGTGAGGAGAGTCGTCCAAGTGGCCCCGGTCCGGGTCACTCGGCCCCGGCGGGAGGCGGCCCATGCCGAGACAGTGGGCACCAGGCCGAAGTAGGGCAGCACGACGCCCGTCCAGAGATGGAACTGACGCGCTCCCCCTGTTCCCGACAGGAAGAGCCCGGCGAAGGCCGCTTGAGCGAGCACTCCCACCGCCACGATGAAGAGGGAGGTCGACAGCACCCGGCTTCCGGATCGAACAGTGGATACGGAGGTTTGGATGGTGGACATGAGACACACCCTGCCGGACGTCCCCGCCCGCCGCATCCTCTAGACGATGGTTCGCTCCTACTCCAGCCGCAGTATCGGACCCTGAGCTGGCGTGAGGAGGAACCCCTGGACGCGACGGGAGGCCCCGAAGGGCCTCCCGGTCGATCCGAAGGCGGATCGGTTCATCCACCCACGGTGGTGTCGGTGGGCGAGCTCGTGTCGGTCGTCCCGTCGTCGGTCGCGCCGGTGTCGTCCGGGAGACCGGTGGTGTCGGAACCACCGACGTCGGGCGTGGTGTCGGGGATGTCGAGGGTGGTGTCGGTCCCACCGTCGATACCCGGAAGCGTGGTGCCCGGATCGTCGTCCGTTGCTCCACACGCGGCCACGCTGACTGTCAGGGTGGCGGCGCTGAGCGCCGCCAGTATCTTCCGTTTCATGGGTTGGTCCTCCTTTCAAGGGCCAGGGCCGGGTATTCCCGATCGAGCGCGCCGCTAAACGGAGGCCGGAAGAAATAACCGGCGCTCAGCCGCGGCGGCGAGCCCCCGCCCCTCCCCCGCCGAAGAGGATCCCTGCCCCCAACACGAAGCCGAAGTCGTACCAGTTCCCGTTGTTGTGGACCTCGTAGAGGTTGACGTTGTCGCTGAAGAGCGAGATCACGAACGTCACCGGGCTGATGAACCCGTGCCACAGCCCGAGCCAGAAGCCGGCGCCGTCACCGGCGATCTCAGGGTTAGGCCCGGCGGCGCAACCGGCCAAGAGGAGAAGCGCCAACCCCAGCCAGACGAACCGAGCGTGTTTCACAACCCTCCCTTCCTGTGCAAGACGCAAGGCTACGACGCCGTCGCCTGGCGCGTTATTTGGTTGACGCAAACATCATTATCCTGCCCTGGTGAACTCGACCCGGGTCGACATCGACGCCCTCGTCCGCCGCCTGTCCGCGTCCATGACGACGCTCACTCGCAGCGCCGCCATCCGTAGGATCTATCAGCGGCTGGCCAAGGCGGCCAGGTCGGAGATCGAGCGCTCCTCCTACCTCGTCCTCAAACAACTCACCGAAGGCGGCCCTGCCCGGATCACGGAGCTCGCCCAGCATTTCGGGGTCGAGCCGTCGACGCTGAGTCGCCACGTGTCCTCGCTCACCGAGAGTGGACTCGTCCGCAAGCAGGCGGACCCCTCGGACGGCCGGGCGGCGCTGGCGGCGGCCACCGCTGACGGATACGCGCTCGTCGAGGCAGTGGAAAAGGAGCGACGCGCCTTCTTCGCTTCGATCCTCGCCGACTGGGATCCCGAGGACGCCGAACGGCTGGTCGAGCTCATCGAACGCTTCAACCACGACATCACCGACCACCTGGACCGCGAATGACCGATACCGCTGCACCTCTCCCCGCCGGCCAACCGGCCCAGTCGATGACGCGACGAGACATCCTCCTCGTCTTCGTGAGCCTGATGCTGGGGATGTTCCTCGCCTCCCTCGACCAGACGATCGTGGCCACCGCACTGCCGACGATCGTGGGCGAGCTGGGAGGCCTCGAGCACTTGTCGTGGGTCGTCACCTCCTATTTGCTCACCTCGACCGCGAGCTCACCACTGTACGGGAAGCTCTCCGACCTGTATGGCCGGAAGGTCATGTTCCAGGTGGCGATCTCGATCTTCCTCCTCGGCTCCATCCTCTCCGGCGTCTCCCAGTCGATGGGCCAATTGGTCGCCTTCCGGGCGGTGCAGGGCATCGGCGCCGGCGGTCTCATCGTCATGTCGCTGACGATCATCGGTGACATCCTGTCGCCGCGCGAACGAGGCCGATACCAGGGATACATGGGATCGGTGTTCGCCGTCTCCTCCGTCGGCGGACCGCTCCTCGGCGGCTTCTTCGTGGACAACCTCAGCTGGCGTTGGGTCTTCTACATCAACCTGCCGATCGGCCTCCTGGCCCTGTTGGCCACCGCCCGATTCCTCCGGCTACCCGTGAATCGCCGCGAGCACTCGATCGACTACCTCGGGTCGGTGCTGCTCGTCACTGGCGTGAGCGCCGCCCTGCTCGTGACCGTCTGGGGCGGTGAGACGTATGCCTGGACGTCGCCGGTGATCATCGGACTCTCCGTAGCCGCCGTCGTACTCCTCGGGTTGTTCCTCCTCCAGGAGCGGCGCGCCGCCGAGCCGATCCTTCCCCTGCACCTGTTCCGCAACCGGGTGTTCTCGATCACCTCGGCAGGCGGGTTCATCCTCGGCGTGGCCATGTTCGGGGGAATCATCTTCCTGCCCCTCTTCCTCCAGGTGGTGACCGGCGTCAGTGCCACCGACTCCGGCCTGCTCCTGGTGCCGCTCATGGCCGGAATCCTCACCACTTCGATCATGTCGGGGCGCCGCATCTCCCACCACGGCAGGTACAAGAGGTATCCGATCACGGGCATGATCGTCGCCGGTATCGGGCTCTTCCTCTTCTCCACCATGAACGCCGACACCTCCCTGGTCACCGCTTCGATCTACATGGTCGTGTTCGGCTCCGGTCTCGGCCTGGTGATGCAGGTCCTCGTCATCGCCGTCCAGAATGCGGTCTCGCTGCGGGATCTGGGGGCGGCGACTTCGGCCACCACGTTCTTCCGGTCGCTGGGTGGATCGTTCGGAACGGCCCTCTTCGGAGCAGTCATGAGCGCCCGGCTCTCGGCCGAGATCGGCCGGCTCCTACCCGGTGTCGAGAACACCGTCCCGGTCGGTGACCTCACCGGAAGCCCGGCGTTGATCGCCCAACTCCCCGACCACATCAGGGGCCCGCTCATCGAAGCCTTCTCGAATGCGATCACGGGCATCTTCTCGGTGGCGATACCGTTCGCAGTGATCGCCTTGGTATTGATGCTGATCCTTCCCGAGTTGCCGCTGCGCGAGACCGCCCACGTCGGGGCTCCCACCGAACTGTAGGTTTCCCCCGCAGCCGCGTAGCTTGGGCATCATGGACCGGTACTCGGACCTGGCGGAACAGCGCATCCGACAGGCGATGGAGCTCGGCGAGTTCGACAACCTCCCTGGGGAAGGGAAGCCGCTGGATCTCGGCGACGACGATCCCTCGTGGTGGGCGATGCGCAAGTTGCGGGAGTTCGCCGAAGGCGAGCAACTGGAAGCCCTGGCCCAGGAGCTCGAACGGGAAGTCGACCGGCTGATGTTCCTCCCGGACGAGGCGGACGTGAAGCGTCGCGCCCGTGAGATCTACGCCCGCAACGTCGCCTTGAACGAGCTCCTACCGCCCGGGAAACGCCTGCGATCCTTGGACCCGACCGACGTACTCCGCCAATGGCGGGCGATGTACCGGCTCCGCCAGCCGGGCAGTTGAACGTCATTGGACGACGGGAAGTGCCATCCTGGCCGGGATGGACACCTACGACGTCATCGTCATCGGCGCCGGCGCCGTAGGCGAGAACGCGGCCGCGATCCCCGCCCAGCACGGGCTCCGAGTGGCGATCGTCGAGTCCCACCTCGTGGGAGGCGAGTGCTCCTACTGGGCGTGCATCCCCTCGAAGACCCTTCTGAACCCAGGGAGGATCCTGCAGTTCGCCCGTTCCAACCCCGCTACCCGGTCGTTGCTGGACCGCGAGCTCGACCCGGCCGAAGTGTTCCGCCGACGCGACGAGATGACCTCCAACTGGGACGACTCGTCCCAGGAGGATTGGTTGTCCGACAACGGCATCGAGTTGATCCGCGGCCACGGCCGCCTGGCCGGAGAACGGCTCGTGACCGTGACGGGGGGTGACGGCAGGACGACCCCGTACCGGGCCGACCGCGCCGTGATCGTGGCTACGGGCAGCGAGCCGAACCCACCTGGCATCGAAGGGCTGGAAGACATCGACACGTGGACGAGTCGCGAGCTGACCAGCGCCTCACACGTTCCCCGGCGGCTGGCGATCGTCGGCGGCGGCGCCGTCGGCGTGGAGATGGCCCAGGCGTGGGCATGGCTCGGTTCCGAGGTCACCCTCGTCCACAACTCGTCGCACCTCCTTCCCTCCGAAGAGCCGTTCGTCGGCGAGGAACTCGCCCGAGCACTGGAGGGATCTGGCGTGCGGGTGATCACCGACGCGGAAACGAGGCGGGTCCGTCGATCCGGAGACGAGGCCATCATCGAGATGGACATCGACGGGACGACCGAGAGGATCACCGCCGACGAGGTGGCGGTGGCGACCGGACGGCGTCCCCGAACCAAGGACCTCGGCGTCGAAACGGTGGGCCTCTCCCCAGGCGATCCCCTCGACGTCGACGACCACATGCGGGTCGAGGGCATCGACGGCTGGCTGTATGCCGTCGGTGACGTGAACGGCCGGGCACTCCTCACCCACGTCGGGAAGTACCAGGCGCGGATCGCCGGCGCCCATGCCTCCGGAGTCACCGGCGCCCGGATCCATGCCGCTTCGGCCATCCCCCGCGTGATCTTCACCAACCCGGAAGCGGCCGCGATCGGATCGACCGAACAGCAGGCGATAGAGGCCGGACTCGACGTGGACGTGGTCACTCACGACATCGGAGCCATCGCCGCGGCGGGAACCCTCGGCGAGGGGTATTCGGGCACCGCCAAGCTGGTCATCGACCGTCGCGAGGGCGTGGTCGTGGGGGCGACTTTCGTCGGCCCCCAAGTGGCCGAGCTGCTCCATTCGGCGACCATCGCCATCGTCGGGCGCATGCCGCTGTCACAGTTGTGGCACGCCGTGCCCGCCTTCCCCACGTTCAGCGAGGTGTGGCTCCGGCTCCTCGAGAACTACCGGGACGGGGGCTGGGACCCCTACGCCGCCTGATCACCCCTTCTCGGCGCCTTCGGCGGTGCTCATGATGTGGCGTTGGAAGATGAAGAACAGGATCGCTACGGGGATCGTCATCAGGACGGCCGCGGCGAGCTGGATCGGGTATTGGTTGCCGGCTCCCAGCTGACCGGACACGAGCGTGGCCACGCCTGTGGTCAGCGTGTGCAGGTCGGGGTCCTGTCTCGAGACGATGAAATGGGCGAACTCGTTCCACGACCCCTGGAAGCTGAGGATGAACACCGTGATCAGGGCGGGCCGCGCCATCGGAAGCACGACCGACCAGAACATCCGGAACACGCCGGCGCCGTCGATCCGGGCGGCCTCCTCGACGCTGTCGGGGATCGACTCGAAGAAGTTCTTCATGATGAACACCGTCGTGGCGTCCACCAGGAGCGGGACGATCATGCCGATGTACGTGTCGTAGATCCCGAGCTGGTAGAGGATCAGAAACCGCGGGATGAGCAGCACCACCGTCGGCACCGCCATCACCGCGATCACCCCGACGAAGATGACCCCTCTTCCCCGGAATTGGAGCCGCGACAGGGCATAACCGGCCAACGAGCCGAGAAACACCCGGCCCAAGGTGACGCACACCGTGACCAGCGCCGAGTTGAACGTCCAGTCGAGCAGGGGAACGTCGGTGAACAGCCTTTCGTAGGCGGCGAACGTCAGAGTCTCGGGCACCAGACGCAGGGGCTGCTGGGTCGCTTCGGCGTTCGTCTTCAAGGACGACGCGATCGAGACGACGAACGGGAAGATGTAGATCGTCGCCAATGCGATGAGCATCACGTAGCTGCCGATGCGCCCCGCGATCACCTTGGGTGGCAGCCGCCGCCATCTCCCTGTTTTGACCGCCATGACCGGGGCGGCCTCGCGGCGGGTGGTGACGGTCGTCATGTGGGGCCTCCTCCTCCCGTGTCGTGACCGCCGGGTCTGACCGCGGTCACCGCCGCGGCCCGGGCCGTACGAGCCCTTCGCCGCCGGCCGCGCCGCGACCCGCCTTCCCGGTCGCGGAGCACCCAGCGCTGGAAGATCGTGAGCACGACGATGATCCCGAAGAGGATGAACGAGATCGCCGCCCCCCCCCCCCACTTCAGGCTCTCGAACGACGCCGAGTAGGCCAGGAAAGCCGGTGTGAGCGTGGTCTTGGCGGGCGAGCCGCCTCCCGTCAGATAGATCTGGTCGAAGACCTGCCACGTGGCGATCAGGCCGAGAGTGAGGACAGTGAACAGCGTCGGCTTCAGCATCGGCAGGGTGATCGAGAAGAACTTGCGGACCGGGCCGGCACCGTCGACGAGCGCCGCCTCCTCGATGTCGCTGCCGATCGCCTGCAGGCCGGCGAGGAACAAGAGCATGAAGGTTCCAGACGTGGTGAACACCGCCAGGGCGATGAGCGCCGTCATGGCCACCGACGGGCCGGACACCCACTCCCACCAGGTCACCCCGAGCGGCCCTTCGCCCGCGAGGAGCGAAGGGACCCCCTCGACACCGAGCCACCCCAAGACGATGTGGAACACGCCCCGAGGGTCGGCGAACCAGTTGGGGCCACGGATCCGAATCCAGTTGAGGACCCCGTTCACGACCCCGGAAGCGCTGAACAGGTAGAGGAACACGACCGTGATGGCCACGGAGCTGGTCACCGACGGGAAATAGAACGCGGTCCGGAAGAAGCCGCGTGCGGCCAGCACCCTGCGATTGACCTGGACGGCGAGGAACAGGGCGACGGCGGTCTGGATCGGCACCACCAGCAGCACGTAATAGAGGTTGTTGCGGATCGCGATCCCGAAATCGCGGCGGGCGAGACCGGGCTGGATGAGCACTTCGGCGTAGTTCGCCGTCCCGACGAAATCGGCCTGCCCTCCCACCGGCGGGCCCAGACCGTTCCAGTTGCTGAACGACACCCAGATGGCCAGGAGGATCGGGATCACGAGGAAGATCCCGAGGATGAGGATCGCCGGCAGCGTGAAGAGCCACCCGTAGGGGCCCTCGTTCCCGCGGAGTCCGCGGGAACGAGGGCGAGCCAGGATCGTCATCCGGCGTTGGCGGCGTCGAGTGCCGCCTGCAGGTTGGCCTGCAGGGTCGTCAGGATCGTCTGGGCGTCACCACCCGTGGCGAACCCTTCGAGCGAGGCGTTGAAGTCGGCGATGACCTCGGCCGCCCCGGCGAAGGCGATCGGGCTGACCGCGTAGTCGTTGCCGGCGACGAACGCTTCGTTGTCCGGGAACTGCTCGGCATAGGTCGCCGCCGCGGACTCGGTGGACGGGATCACGCCGAACGCCTCGGAGAAGGCCAGCTGCTGCTCGTCGGATGTGAGGAACTCGACGAGGTCGATGGCCTGGTCGCGGGTCTCCGAACCGGCGGGGATGCCCCAGCAGTTCGTGAAGACGAAGGTCGACGGCCCACCGGGACCTTCCGGCAACTCGACGACCCGGTAGTTGACGTCCGGGTAGTCGTTGGCCAGGGCGCCGTTGATCCACGGTCCTTCGATGACCATCGCCGCCGTCTGCTGGCCGAACGCCTCGCCGCCCCATCCGGCGCCGAGCTCCGAGGGGAACTTCAACGAACCGGCCTCGACCAGGGACTGAACGTACTCCAGCGCCTGGAGGTTTTCGGGGCTGTCGGCGGTGGCGGTCGTCCCGTCCTCGGAGACCAGCGTGCCGCCGGCTTGGTTCATGAAGACCCCGATGCGGGCGTATTCGAGACCGAACGACAGACCTGCGCGACCGTCGGTGGTGAGGGCTGCAGCCACGTCGGCGAGCTCGTCCCAATTGGTCGGGATGTCGTCGTCGGTGAGGCCCGCCTCCTCCCAGGCGTCGGTGTTGATCACCAGACCCAATGTGGAGAAGTCCTTCGGGGCGCAGTAGAAGCTGCCGTCGTACGTGAACGTGTCGCGCAGCGACTGATAGAAGGCGTCGGCGTTGGACAGCTCCTCGGCGTAGGGCTCCAGATAGCCGTTGGCGGCGTAGGTCTGGAACTGGTCCCAGGACATGTAGAAGATGTCGGGCGGGTTGCCGCCGGAGAAGCCCTGGCCCAGCTGCTGGGTCAAGTCGTTGGCGGCGATGACCTCGACCGACACCCCCGACTCCTCTCCCCAGGCGTCGACCGCAGCCTGCACGGCGCTGGTCTCGGCGTCGCCCGACGAGCCGATCAGCATCGTCATGCTGCCGCCCTCGGCGGAGCCGCCGGTGTCCTCGCCCCCGGTGGTGTCGGCTCCGCCCGTGTCGCCGGTGTCGGCGGTGGGGGCAGGAGCGTCGTCTGCCGAGGTGATCGGTATGGAGGTGTCCCCCGTACCGCCCCCGCCGCAAGCGGCGATGAGCGCCACGACGGTGAAGAGGAGCAACGCTCTCCAGTGTCTTTTCATCTTCATCGCTCGTTCCTTCCTTCTTCCAGCCGAGGCACCGCGCCTCGGATCATGAGCTCCGGCTGCAAGAGCCGGTGTGTGGGCCCAAGAAGACGAGAGGGATCGTCGACGACGACCCCGCCTTCCGGGCCCATCAACAACTCCAGTGCAACGTCTGCTACCCCGGGCAGCGGTTGAGAAACGCTGGAAAACCCCACCGCGGCCGCCACCGGCGTGTCGTCGAAGCCGACGACCGGCGTCTCCAGGCCCCTCTCGACCAGAGCCATCCGCGCTCCGAGCGCCAGTGAATCGGAGGCGCACACGAAGGCGTCCGGAGGACGGGGAGAGTCGAGTAGCTCCGAAGCCGCCTGGGCGGCCTCGTGGACGTCGTCGCCGACACCAACGCTGAGCTCCGCCATGCGTTCCGGGTCGAGCCCGCAGGCCTCGATCCACCCTTGGCGGCGCTCCTCGCCGATGCCGGACGGGCTGGGCC
>Ga0079224_100002953_pt1 | contig 21111 bp, 18 predicted proteins | sample Stecom2015_FD_80414 | JGI IMG/M metagenome (GOLD analysis project Ga0079224, IMG submission 80414) | Agricultural soil microbial communities from Utah to study Nitrogen management - Steer compost 2015 | ecosystem: Environmental > Terrestrial > Soil > Agricultural land | place: USA: Utah...
CCGCCACCGGGCCCGCGAGTAGGCGACGAGCGCGGGGATCCCCACTGCCCCCACCGCGAGACCTGCCCAGGGTCCCGGGCCGAGTCTCGACCCGACCCAGCCGGCGAGCACGGCTAGAGGTGTCAGCACCAGCAGGCCGCGCACGATCGAACGTCGGATCGTGAGAGACGACGACCTCTCGAGCCCTTTCTCGTCGAGCCCGATGGGCCCGAGTAGCTGCTCGGCGATCGTCCTCCACGACCCGGCGGGCACGAGCGGAGCCACGGTCCCCGCCAAGAGGATGCTGTCCGACGAGACGCCGATGTCGCCGGTGACCATCGACACGGTCTCATAGCCGAGGAGTCGCCTGGGCAGGGGCCGTCGGATCTGGACCAACTGGATGCGGTCGAGGGGCGACTCGGTGTGGCGACGTCCGAGGACCCCGGCTTGCAGCCGCAGCCGATCCTGCCCGGTCCACGACCGGAAGGCGACCAACCCCAGGGCGCGGACCACTGGCCACACCATCACGCCGAACGCCGGAACCGGCACCCAGAATCGACCGGTGACCGCGGCGAGCACGATCCCGCCCGCGAGGGCGAAGACACCGACGACCAGCAGCGTGTCCGTGGCGGCGTACAGCAAGAGGTGCCTGAAGGACAGAGTCGCCATCGGACGCGTGACCTCTGGTTCTTCCTCCACGGGAGCGACGGAGGCCCGTTCGAGGATGCGGCGTAGCGCCTCGGCATCCTCCTCCGAGACGAACCCGAGTTGGATGTCCTCGGCGTCGGCCGCAGACACCTCGACGGTGGTGAGGCCGAACAGGCGGCCGACGAAGCCGGCGTTGGCCGCCACGGATTGGACGCGGTCCCGCGGCATCACCTGGAGGGACTTCACGAACACACCCCGACGGAGCTCCAGCGAGGTCGGCGTGACCCGGTAGGCGGTGAAGACGTATCGGGCGATGGCGTATACGAACACCCCCACGGCTATGACCACATCGGCCTCGGCCCAATTGCCGGGCACCTCCACGGGCTCGAAATCGAGGACGATGGCGGCGACGAGCGCCCAGGCGAGCGAGCCGATCTCTTTGAGGATCGTGAGGGGATGCAGACGCCGCCAGCCGTCGGCACTCTCCGGCACCTCCTCAGGGAGCTCGTCGATCATGTCAGTCCCAGCTGCCGACGCAGCTCCTCTGCGTGTCTGGCGTCGATGTCGCGGACTTCGACGTTCTGCGTCCGCGTGCCGGCGGTGTGCACGGCGAGGGTGAGCACTCCGAAGCGGCGTTGGAGCGGCCCTCCCTTGGTGGTGACGTTCTGGATCCGGCTGCGGGGCACCAGATGCTGCCGGCGGAAGAGGACACCCCGGCGAACCTCGAACAGATCCTCCGTGAGGCGCCACGCCCACCTGGCGTAGTCGACCCCCGCCCACCACCACGCTACGCCCCCGATGACTGCCGCGGCGGCGGGAAGGACCCAGAGCCACCGCGACGGGGCGGCGACACTCATCAGGAAGATCAGCGCTGCCACCATCACGAGGACGGCGCCGACAGTCCCGATCAGAACGCGCAACCGACGCACGGTCAGAGCGCTGCTTCCGAGCGGCCGGAGTTCGGAGATTCCTGTCAACTATCCACTTCCCGTTCCCACAGGCGGACGAGACGGGCGGCGACCGCCACGTCGTGGACACGGATCATGTCGGCTCCGTACTCCAAAGCCAACGTGATGTATGCGCTCACCCAGTGGATGTCTGCCTTCCGGGGGATCGGGATGACGAGGGGTCGCTCGAGCGGAGCGAAGAGGGAACTCTGGCGTATGACCTCGAGTTGGAACCGCGTGTAGGCCCGATAGTCGCCTCGGTAGTTGATGGCGATCCCCGGGTCGAGGAGCACCCGGGAGCGGAGCGACGGGCCGACATCCTCGAGAAGGCGACCGAAGGCGTCGACCACCGATCGGGTCTTGTGAGGGCCGATCGACACCTCGTCGACCGCATGGGGATCGTCGCCTTCCACGTACACGGCGATGACGGCTGCGTCCGTCGGTGTCACGACGCGGCGCATCTCGGCGGACCGGAACCCGCCGGTGTCGTTGATCACCGCGGCACCCGCCTCGATAGCTGCGTGCGCCACCTCGGGTTTCCAGGTGTCGACGACGACGATGTGACCGTCGGCGACCAAGGCTTCCACCGCGGGGACGACCCGCTTCGTCTCCTCGTCGGCCTCGATGGTGGGGTTGTCGTAGTGGGAGGACTGCCCACCGACTTCGACCAAGTCGGCGCCCCACTGCCGGTACCGAGCCGCCAGGGACCGGGCTTCCCCGGGTGTCGTAGCCACCGTGTGAGCGTTCTTGGATTCCGGCGACAAGTTGATGACGCCCATCACGTACGTGACGTCGCCGAACTCGAGGTGATGTTCACCCGCCTGCAGAGTTCCTCGGAACACGGGCGGGAGTTTCGGCGTCCTGGGTCGCGTCGTCAACGTCGCCCGAGAGGTCGACCACCGCGTCACCGTTCTGGTCCGTGCGATGGACGACCGCCCCGGCCGCTTCGAGGGCGGCCACGACGTCAGCCGAGGGGTGACCGAAGTCGTTGGGACCGACCGACACGACGGCGAGGCGGGCCCCCACCGAGGCGAGCCATTCGAGGTCGGACGTGGCGGCACCCTGATGGGGAACCTTGAGTACCTCGGCGTCGAGGCCGACGAGATCGGCCTGGGCATGGGTCTCGATGTCGCCGGTGAGGAGCAATCGGACACCGTTCGGCCCGTGCACTCGGAGAACGACCGACTGGTCGTTGGGAGAGGCATATCGTCGGATCGGGCCGAGCACTTCCAGCGCCAGATCGTCGAAGGTCAGGGTCTCCCCAACGGGAGCGCTCCGCGAGGGAATGCCCAGCCGACCGACGATCTCGGCGATGCGTGTGGAAGTGGGCGTCTCGTGCGGCTGGCTCGGCAACCACACCTCTCCCACCTCTCGACGTCCCAGCACCGCCTCGAGGCCGGCGGCGTGGTCGGCGTGGACGTGGGAGAGGACGACCAGGTCGAGGCGGTGGACGCCGTAGGCGGCGAGCTTCCGATCCAGGGCCGCCGGGTCGGGACCACCGTCCACCAGCATCGTGCGTCCTCCGCCGGACGCGACGAGGATCGCATCGCCCTGGCCGACGTCGAGGATCACGGCGCCCGGCCGCGGCAGACCGGCAGTCGTGCCCACCATCGACCATGCGACGGCGGCGGCGAGGACCACGGACACCTGTGGTCGCCACCGCGTCAGGAGCGATGCGACCGCCGCCACGGCGACCGCGAGGCCCGCCCATCCGACTTGCGGCCAGTCGGCAGCGAGTCGCGCCACCGCCAGCACCAACCGGGCGCCGGCAGCGGCGAGGTCGATGAGCGGGTCCACTCCCAACGCAACCCCAACGGCTCCCGACGCGGATGCGGCCGAGACGATGGGGATGGCCACCAGATTGGTGATCGGCGCCAGGAGCGGCATCGTCCCGAACGCGGACAGGACAACGGGGGCGACGGCCAACTGGGCGCCGCAGGTGGCTCCGACGAGGGTGGACACCGGCCGCGGCAGCCTCTCGGGTCGGAGTCGGGCGCCGGCGACCACCCCGAACGTGGCGAGCACCGACATGGCGAAGCCGACGTCGGTGGAGAGCTCGCCTGAGATCACGACGACGAGAGCCACAGTCACAGCCAGAGCGGTGAGGGTCCTGAGCGCCCACCCGAACAGCCGGCCACCCAGAAGCAGCGCCGCCATGATCGAGGCACGGATCACAGAAGGTTCCCACCGGGTGGCGACGACGAGGACTGCCAACGCGACGAGACCGAACACGGCCCGGCGCCGGGGCCCGGCCCCGAGCGGCCCGAGGGCGATGACAGTGAGGGTGAGAAACAGCGACACGTTGGAACCGGACACGGCGACCAGGTGGGCGAGGCCGGCTCGCCTCAAGGCCTCCATATCCGCGTCGGGCACGCCGCGGGTCTCCCCCACCAGGAACCCGGCGAGGAGAGCCTCGACCGGTCCCCGGCCCTCGAGACGTTCGAGCACCCGGCTCCGCGCGCCGTTTCCCGCCACCCACCACCACGAACCAGGCCCCTCGACCGACGCCACTCCATCGACCGTCACCACGCCCGAATAGGGGTCGCCACGCACGTTCCCGCGGCGGCTGCTGCGCCAGCCCTCCACCACCACCCGGTCTCCGGCCACACCGGGGAGGGGAGCCGGAGAGGTGAGGAGCATGGGAATGGCCCTCGGCCGCCCGGACTCGGGCGGGTCGGCCACCGCCAAGACGTACCAGCCGAAGTCGCCGAGCCGGGGATCATCCGCGAGACGAACCCGCATGACGACCTCCCCCGCCGGGGTCTCGTACTCGAGGACCGCTCGCTCGCGGACCGTGGCGCCATGACCCGACCACCAACCGGCCATGGCCGCGACGGCGAGAGCTGCGGTCACCGGCTTCCAGCCGAAGACGCCGACGGCCGCAGCGGCTACGCCCAGGACCGCGACGAGCCCGATCTCGCCCCACCAGCGACCGGCGACTGCGCTCGCCCAGGTGATGGCCGCCACTGCCAGGGCAGCCCGCGTGCCGCGGTCCAGGAGCCGCTCCTCACGGGACGACGACCGCATCCCGCAGGTCGGCCAGCTTGGCCTCGCCGATGCCCGGCACCTCGAGGAGGTCTTCGACTTGCGCGAACCCGCCTCGCGCCTCCCGATGGGCGATGATGCGTTCGGCCAGGACGGGCCCCACTCCGGGGAGGGTCTCGAGGTCTGCCGCCGTGGCGGTGTTGAGGTGGACCAGCCCATCGCCGACGGCCGACTCGATGCCCGAAGCCGGTGCGTCGGGACCTGGGACGACCACTTGCTGGCCGTCGGCCACGGGCTGGGCGAGATTGACCGAGTCGAGCGTCGCACCGGGCCGAACCCCACCGGCCTCCGCCAAGACGTCTCCGATCCTCGACCCATCAGGGACCGTGACGAGGCCCGGCTGGTTGACCCACCCGGAGACGTGGACGACGACGTCGCCCGAGGGAGACGACGTAGGCGGAGTCGCGGCCGCCATCGGCTCGGCAGGCGCGGGCGGGGCGGCGAGACCTCTCCCCCACCAGACGCCCGCCACTACGGAGGCGAGCGCCAGCACTCCTGCCGGCAGCCAGCGCCGGTCCATGGCTCCTCCAGATCGGCCCTCTTCCCGTGCGCTGCTCACCTCCTTCTACCGAACCGGAACGGCCGCGACCAGACCCTCGTGGTTAGGGTGCATCCATGTCGTACGAGTCCTTCCGAGCCTCCCCCGGTACCGAAGTGGATCTGGCCGATCACCCCACCCGTTCGGACTCGGGCTGGACAGGGGGCAAAGCTGCCGGGAAGGAGCGGGTGGAGGAGCTGGCGAAGCGTCTCTGCGATCTGCAGGAGCTCTTCTATGCCGACTCAGGCAATCGTCTGCTCGTGGTGCTGCAGGCGATGGACACGGCAGGGAAGGACTCGACGATCCGGGACGTCTTCGGGCGGATGAACCCCCAAGGCGTGCGGGTCGCCTCCTTCAAGAAGCCCACGGAGAAGGAACTCGCCCACGACTACCTGTGGCGGGTGCATCCTCATGTCCCCGGCAACGGGGAGATCGTGATATTCAACCGGAGCCACTACGAGGACGTCCTCGTGGTACGCGTCGAGGGCCTCGTCCCCGAGCCGCGTTGGCGGAGGCGCTATGACCACATCGTCGAGTTCGAGCGTCTCCTCGCCGACGAGGGCACGACGATCGTCAAGTTCTTCATCCACATCTCGAAAGAGGAGCAGGCGGAGCGCCTCCGCGCCCGGCTCGACGACCCGAGCAAGCACTGGAAGTTCGACGTCGGCGATCTGGACACCCGGAAGAAGTGGGACGCCTACCAGGCCGCGTACGGCGAGATGCTCAGCCGGACATCGACGGAGTTCGCCCCGTGGTACGTGATCCCCGGCGACCGCAAGTGGTACCGCAAGCTCGTCATCGGGGAGATCGTGGTGGACCTGATGGAAGGCATGGGGCTGGACTACCCAGAGGCTCCGGATCTCGACGGAATCGAGATCGAGTGAGTCAGATCCGGCGGGCGGCCTCGGCCGCCTCCTGCTCCAGGGTTATCTCGAGGTACGCCTGGCGGTGGGTCAGGCCTCGCATCCGGCCCCGAAAGTAGTCGCCCAGGTACGACCGCAGGAACCCGACGACGCCCAGGGTGTGCCACTGGCGCCAGTGGACGAGCTCGTGGACGACCAGGCGGGCGATGGCGGTGTCGCTGCTGGTGAGCGCCTGCGGACGGACGTACACCGCCCAGGGTGCCGTCACCGCCGCCACCCACCGGGGCACGATCCGGTCGAGCACCCGCGGCATCAGCCGGACGACGACGTCGTCGGGACGGACCGGGGCGAGCAGCCGGCGCAACTCTTCGTTGTCGAACGGACCCAGGAGGGCGGCGGCCCGGATCACCCGACGACGACGTTCACCAGCCGCGGCGGACGGCTGATCACCTTCTTCACCTCGCCGTCGCCGATCCACTCCTGGATCCGGGACGACTCCAGAGCCAGACGCTCCGCTTCCTCGGCGCTGATCGATGCGTCGACCTCGATCCGGTCCCGCACCTTCCCGTTGACCTGGACCACCAGCGTCACCACGGCGACCTTGGCCAGCTCCGGGTCGTACTCGGGCCAGGGTTCGGCGGCCAGCATGGTGGTGTGGCCGGTCCGCTCCCACAGCTCGTGGGCGACGTGGGGTGCCATCGGCGACAGCAGAAGCAGCAGTCTCTCGACGGCGTAGTCGAAGGTCTCGCGCCTGGCGCCCTGACGGACGTAGTCGGTCAACGTGTTGGTCAGCGTCATCAGCGCCGGCACTGCCGTGTTGAAGGCGAACCGCTCGATGTCCTCGGTCACCTTCTTGATCGCCCGGTGGGTTTCGGAGATCACCGCCCGGTCCGACTCGTTCTCCTCCCGGTCGGTGGCTTCACCGAACTCGCCCGTCACCAGGCGCCACATCCGGTCCAGGAACCGGGCCGTCCCGTCGATCCCGTGCTCGTCCCAGTCGGCGTCTTCGGCCGGCGGGCCCATGAACAGGTGGTACAGACGCAGGGCGTCGGCGCCGTGCGAGGCCAGCAGGTCCAGCGGGTCGACGATGTTGCCCTTCGACTTGGACATCTTGGCGCCGCCCAGCCTGATCATCCCCTGCGTGAACAGACGGGCGAACGGTTCCTCCACCGGCGACAGTCCCATGTCGTACAGGACCTTGGTGATGAACCGGGAGTACAGCAGATGGAGGACGGCGTGTTCGATGCCGCCGATGTACTGGTCGACCGGCATCCAGTAGGCCGCCTTCTCCGGGTCGAAAATCTGGTCGTCGTTGCGGGCGTCGGTGAACCGCAGGAAATACCAGGAGCTGTCGACGAACGTGTCCATCGTGTCGGTCTCCCGCTGAGCGGGGCCACCGCAGTCGGGGCACGTCGTGTCGACGAACGACTCCACTGCCGCCAGCGGCGAGCGCCCCTTCGGGGCGTAGTCCTCGACGTCGGGCAGCTCGACCGGCAGCTGGTCTGCGGGGACCGGAACCAGCCCGCAAGCGGGGCAGTTCACGACGGGGATCGGGCATCCCCAGTAACGCTGGCGGCTGATCAGCCAGTCGCGCAGGCGGTACTGGACCTGGCGGCGCCCGATTCCCTTCTCCTCCAGCCAGGCGATCATCCGCTCCTTGGCAGCCTCGATGTCCAGCCCGTCGAGGAAGTCGGAGTTGATCACCTTTCCTTCGCCGACGTACGCCTCACCGTCGAAATCGGCGGGAGGCTCGATGGTGCGGATGATGTCGATCCCGTACTTCACGGCGAAGTCCCAGTCGCGCTGGTCCTGGCCGGGAACGGCCATGATGGCGCCCGTCCCGTAGCCCATCAGCACGTAGTCGGCGATGTAGATCGGAACCCGCCGGTCGTTGACCGGGTTGATGGCGTACCGGCCGGTGAAGACCCCCGTCTTGTCTCCCTCGGCCATCCGGTCGATCTCGCTCTCCTTCGCCGCCTTCTCCTGGTAGGCGCGCACTTCGCCCTCGTACTCGGTACCCGCCACCAACCGGTCGACCAGTGGATGCTCGGGCGCCAGCACGGCGAAAGTCATGCCGAAGATCGTGTCGGGCCGGGTCGTGAACACCTCGAATCCGGCGTCCACGCCGTCCACTTGCATCGTGAACAGCGCACCTTCGGAACGCCCGATCCAGTTGCGCTGCATCGTGCGTACCCGCTCCGGCCAGTGCTCGAGCTGCTCCAGATCGTCGAGCAGCCGCTCAGCGTAATCGGTGATCTTGAAGAACCACTGGCTCAGGTTGCGGCGCACGACCTCGTGGCCGCACCGCTCACAGCGGCCGTCCACCACCTGCTCGTTGGCCAGCACCGTCTGGTCGTTGGGGCACCAGTTGACGGGCGCCTCCGCCTTGTAGGCCAGCCCGCGCTCGAACAACTGCAGGAACAGCCACTGGTCCCACCTGTAGTAGTCGGGCTCGTGGGAAGCGAGCTCGCGACGCCAGTCGTACATCGCCCCGAGGCGGCGGATCTGCTCCGACATCCGGGCGATCTGCTGCTCGGTGTTGATACGGGGGTGGACACCGGTGGTGATGGCGGCGTTCTCGGCGGGAAGACCGAAGCTGTCCCACCCCATCGGCGACAGGACGTTGTATCCCCGCATGGTCATGTAGCGGGTGAGCAGGTCGCCGTACGTGTAGTTTCGCACGTGACCCTGGTGGAGCGCGCCCGACGGGTAGGGGTACATCGTCAGGTTGTAGAACTTGGGTCGCGAAGGGTCGGCTTCGACCTCGAAGACGCCGGATTCCGCCCAGCGCTCCTGCCATTTCGCTTCGATCTTCTGGAAGTCGTACATGCTCCCGCCAAAGGGTACTCGGGGTGCCAGGTGCCCTGGAAGTGAGCTTGCGGGCGCCCCGACCGTCAACTCCATCCGTCGGGGGGTTGTTCCCTCGGCCACTACCGTGGAATCGCCAATGTCGAATCCCATCCAGACCCTGCGCCAGAGGGGCCTGCTCCAGGACCACACCGATGAGGAGAGCCTCGTCGAGCACCTCACCACGGACAGGCGAACGTTCTACGTCGGTTTCGACCCGACCGCACCATCACTCCACGTCGGCAACCTGGCGGGCCTGATGGTCATGGCGTGGCTCCAGCGGGCGGGCCACCGCCCCATCGCCCTCGCCGGCGGTGCCACCGGCCGCATCGGCGACCCCTCTTTCCGCGACGAGGAACGTCACTTGATGTCGGACGAGGAGGTCGAGCGGAACCTGGAGGGGATTCGCCGCGACTTCGGGCGGGTCCTCGACATGTCCTCCGCCGTCCTCGTGGACAACTACGAGTGGACGAAGGACGTCACCGTCCTCGATTTCCTCCGCGACATCGGAAAGCACTTCTCCGTCAACCAGCTGATCTCCCGGGAGGCGATCCGGCGGCGGATGGAAGAGCGCGAGCAGGGCATCTCGTACACGGAGTTCAGCTACACCCTGCTGCAGGCGATGGACTACGACCACCTGTACCGGACCTACGGGTGCACTCTGCAAGGAGGCGGGTCCGATCAATGGGGCAACATCCTCTCCGGTGTCGACCTGATCCGTCGCCGCCACGGCGCCCAGGTGCACGCCATCACCTGGCCGCTCGTCGAAGGCTCCGACGGCAAGAAGTTCTCCAAATCGGCGGGGAATGCCCCCTGGCTCGACCCCGCGCTGACCTCACCGTTCGAGTACTACCAGTGGTGGCTCAACACCGACGATCGCGATGTCGAGCGGTTCCTGCGGATGTACACGTTCCTCCCGATCGAGGAGATCGACGAGGTGGCGAAAGCCCACGCCGACGACCCGAGTTCCCGCGTCGGTCAGCGCGAGCTGGCCGCCGAGGCGACCCGAATCGTGCATGGGGACGAAGGGCTCCGAGCGGCCGAGCAGGCGACGGCGGTTCTGTTCGGGGACGCTCCGGTCGCCGAAATGAGCGACGAGGTGTTGGCGATGGCGTTCGAGCAGGCGCCGACCACGGAGCTCCCCCGCTCCGAGCTGGAGGCGGGGATCGGTCTCCTCGAGCTCATGAGCCGAATCGGGGCATCGAAGAGCAACGCCGAGGCCCGCCGCCTCATCGAACAGGGCGGCGTCCGGCTCAACGACGAGCCGATCTCGGACCCGACCCGGACAGTGGGGCCGGACGACCTCGCCACCGCAACCACCCTCGTCGTCCGAGTCGGCAAGAAGCGCCAATACTTGGCCCGCTTCCTCTGACCGCCGACCTGCCAACATGGGCGGGTGGAGGGTGTCTCACATCCGGACAAGGTGCTCTACCCCGCCGACGGGATAACCAAAGGCGAGGTGGTCGACTACTACCGGACGGTCTCCGATGCCATGCTGCCGCACCTGGAGGGACGGCCGCTGACCCTCCAGCGGTTCCCCAACGGGATCGACGAGTCCGGCTTCATGCAGAAGAACGCTCCGGGCTACTTCCCGGAGTCGATCGAGCGGGTGGAGGTCCCGAAGGAAGGCGGAACGACGGTCCATCCGCTCTGCGACAGCGTCGAGGACCTCGTCTACCTCGCCAACCAGAACACCATCACCTTCCACATCTGGACGGCCCGACTCCCCCTGCTCGAGCGACCGGATCGGCTGGTCCTCGACCTGGATCCCCCGAAGGGTGGTGACCCGCCACGAGAAGCGGCGCGGGCGGCCCGTGAGGTCATGGAGGACATCGGCCTCTCCCCCGGGATCATGACCACCGGATCGAGCGGCTACCACGTCGTCGCCCTCATCGAACAGGAGCACGACTACGACGCCGTCGGACGGGCGGCACGCCTTCTCGCCGGCGTCGTGGCCGCCCGTCATCCGGACGAGACGACCACCGAGTTCTTGAAGAAGGACCGAGCAGGACGGGTGTTCGTGGACTGGCTCCGGAACCGCTGGGCCCAGTCGACAGTGTGCCCATGGTCGCTCCGCCCCCGTCCCGGCGCTCCCGTCGCCATGCCCATCTCCTGGGACGAGTTGGACGACACCGATCCCCAGCGCTGGAACCTCCAGAACGCGCCGGAGCGCCTCGGCCTCGACGACCCGTGGCCGGTGGCTTCACCCCTCGACCTGGAAGCCGTCCAGGGGCTCGCAGAAGCCCACGACGTCAGCGCAGATGAGCCATTCGACCGGTTCGGCCGCAAGCGCTGACGCACGGTTCGCCGAATCGGATGAGTAGCCTTTCTGTGAACCTCCGAGATCTTCGGAGCTTCACGTCACCTAGAAGGAGACACGATGAAACGATGGATATCCGTGGTGGCGGTCCTCGTCCTCGTGTTGGCCGCCTGCACCGGCGGCACCACCGAGGACACGACTGCCACGACCGCGGGTGATACAACCGTCCCCGAAACGACCGAGGGCGACACGACGTCGACCACGGCGGCGGAGACGCCTGACACGACCGGCGCCCCGGCCGGCGAGGCCGACGGGACGATCATCATCGGCACCACCGACACGATCGCCTCGCTCGACCCCGCCGACGCCTACGCCATCCACGACTGGGAGCTCCTCAAGAACATCAACGAGGGACTCCTCCGGTGGACGCCCGGCGAGCTGGAGTTGACGACCGGTCTGGCCACCGACATGCCCGAGGTGTCCGAGGACGGGCTGGTCTACACGCTCACCATGCGTGAAGGAGTCCAGTTCTCCGACGGCACCGAGCTCACGGCCGAGGTCTACGCCGAGCAGCTGAATCGTCTGCTCACCATCGGCCCCGACTGCCCGAATGGCGTGGCCAACGCCCTGGCCACCCCGTTCCTCGAGAGCGTCGAGGCTGTCGACTCGAGCACGATCCAGTTCACGCTCAGCCGTCCGGTCGCCTACTTCCCGCAGCTCCTCGCTACGGCGGCGTACCTGCCGGCTCACCCGGACACGTTCCCGGCCGAAGAGTGCGTCACCTTCCCGGAGGCGCCGGTCCACGGAACGGGCCCCTGGTACATCACCGAGTACACCCAGGGTGAGCAGACGGTGCTGGAGCCGAACCCGAACTACAACGGCGAGCTCACCCCGCAGGTCGACCGGATCATCATCCGCTACCTCTCCGACCCCCAGACGATGGCCCTCGCCGTGCAGAACGGCGACATCGACATCGCCTGGAGAATCCTCGGTCCCGAGCTCGTCGGTGAGCTCGAGGGTGCTGAGGGTCTTTCGGTCGGCGCCATCGACGGCGGTTCGATCCGGTACCTGATCCTCAACTACGCCATCGAGCCGATGGACGACATCAACGTCCGCAAGGCCGTTGCTGCCGCCATCGATCGGGACGAGATCGTCGACGTTGTCTACGGCGGCCAGGTCGAGCCTCTGTACTCGATGGTCCCGCCGGGCTTCATCGGCGAGACCCAGGCGTTCGACGACATGTATCAGAGCCCGGACCTCGACGCCGCTCGTGCCTTCCTGGCCGAGTCCGGCTACGACGAGAACAACCCGGTCGAGCTGGAACTGTGGTACCCGCCGGAGCACTACGGTGCCTCCACGGCCGACTGGATGCAGCTCATCGAGCAGCAGCTGGAGGCCACGGGCGTCATCGACGTCACCCTGCAGCCGCAGGAGTGGAGCACCTACGTGACGGCTCTCACCGGTGGTGAGGCCTACGCCGGCGGTGTCCTCGGTTGGTTCTTCGACTTCCCGGACTCGTCGAACTACCTGGAGCCGTTCGTCTTCAACGGCGGCCTGGGCACCATGGTGACCTCGCCCGAGGGTGAGCCGATCAACGATCAGGCCGCCCAGCTGGTCGACCTCCTCAACGAGGCTTCGGTCGAGCTGGACGAGGACGCCCGCGCCGGGCTCTACGAGGAGATCCAGGAGCTCTACGCCGACCTGGTGGTGACGCTGCCGATCCTCTTCGAGGTCGAGCACGTCGTGCCCCGGGACGGTGTCTCCGGCTCCGACCAGTTCGCGAGCCCCGAGACCCTGAACATCGGCCCGAACCTGGAGTTCTACTACTCCGTTCTCTCCGAGAACTGACGGGCGTAACATGCGTGGGGCGGGCTTCACCCGCCCCACGTCCCATCCACGACCCCCCGCGACCCAACGACTCGAGTCGTCTTGTCCCCCCTCGCAATCATCTTCTTGATCATCGGGATCCCGGCACTGATCGGGCTGGCGTACATCTTCGTGCGCGGGTCCGCCGGGCTCCGCCGCTACATCCTCACCCGGATCGGGCTCTTGATCCCGATGGTCTTCATCCTCGCCAGCCTGGTGTTCTTCGTGATGCGCGTCCTGCCGGGCGATCCGGTCCGCTCTTCACTCGGCCCGAAGGGGAGCGCAGAGACCGTGGCCCGCATGCGGGAGCAACTCGGCCTCGACGATCCCCTGATCGTCCAGTACGGCAACTTCCTCGTCGACATCGTCACGTTGGACTTCGGCAACTCCCTCACCGGAGGCCGACGTCCGATCGTGGACGAGATGAGCGAACGCTTCCCCGCCACCCTGGAGCTGGTCATCCCCGCAGCCGCGTTCGCCCTCGCCATCGGAATCATCGGCGGCACTCTGGCGGCCGCTCGCCGCAAGCGGCCCCTCGACTACGCGCTGCGTCTCTATTCCGTGGCCATCTACTCCATCCCGGTCTTCTGGCTGGGCTTGATGGGCCAACTCGTGTTCGGCGTGCGTCTCGGATGGACGCCGATCGCCGGACGAATCGACCCCGTCATCGGCACCACACTCGAGCGAACGACGAACATCCTGTGGCTGGACGCCATCATCTCCGGCAACTGGCCGGCGCTGTGGTCGTCGCTGTCCCATCTGGTCCTGCCGGTCGTGACGCTCGGCCTGATCCTCTCCGGAGTGTTCCTCCGGCTCACACGCGTCAACGTGATCGAGACCCTGCAGATGGACTACATCGGCGCCGCCCGGGCGCGGGGCATCCGTGAGCGCATCGTGATCGGCGGTCACGCCCTGAAGAACGCCATCATCCCTGTCATCACACTCCTCGGGCTGCAGGTCGCCATCCTCCTCGCCGGCGCCGTCCTCACGGAGACCGTGTTCTCGTGGCCGGGAATGGGCCAATACCTCGTGCAACGGATCTCGTCACGCGACTACACGGCCGTCCAGAGCGTCATCACGATGTTTGCCATGCTCGTCGCCCTGATCAGCCTGGCAGTCGACATCATCTACTCGCTCGTCGACCCCCGAGTCAGGTACTGACCATGAATCTGCCACTCCAAGAACAGGAGACGCCGGTCCCCCAGTGGGAGGAGGAACTCGCCAAAGTCGGGTTCGTCCGCCGGCTGCTCCGCGCCCGCAAGTGGTACGGCGCCGATTGGTGGTTCGTGGCCATCTCGAGCGTCATGGTGCTGGGCTTCATCGTCGTCGCCCTGTTTCCGCAGTGGTTCGCCCCCTACGGTCCCCACGAGCAGGACGGCCCGCGCTTTCTGGCGCCAGGCGACCAGCCCGACCTCCCTCTCCTGATCGTCCGGGCCGACAGCGGCTTCACCAGCCTCGAGGACCTGGCGACGGGTCCCGACAGCGAGGTCTCCCGACCCCCCATCGCCGTGGTGCGGGGCGCACCCACCGCCGGGTCCCTGCGAGAACAGGCGGCGCTGATCGACGACGAGCTCCAAGACGCCGACACCGGAATGCGCCTGCGGCCCAACATCCAGCGCTTCGACACCGTCGAAGAGGTCCTCCAGTCGGTCCAGGACGGCGAGTCGTTCGCGGCGGTGATGAGCTCGGTCCAGTTCGAGGAGGTGGCCGACCAGTTCCCCGACCTCGAAGCCCCGACGGACATCAGCGGGGGCGTCGCCTCGGCGGGGGACTTCACGCTCGGCACCAACCAGATCGGCCAGGACGTGCTCTCCCGGCTCATCTGGGGCACCCGGATCGCCCTGATCATCGGTTTCAGCTCGTCGCTCGTCGCCCTGTTCCTCGGCGTTCCGCTGGGCCTCGTCGCCGGCTACGCCGGCGGGAAGGTCGACCGGATCATGACGGTGTTCATGGACAGCCTCTACGCCTTCCCCGGGCTGATCTTGGCGATCGCCATCACCGCGGTCCTCGGACCATCGGTGCTCAACGTGATCATCGCCATCGCCGTCCTCTACATCCCGACCTACTACCGGATCGTGCGTGGCCAGACTCTGTCGGTGAAACAGGAGGTGTACGTGGAGGCCGCGAGGTCGATCGGCGCCAAGGCCGGGACGATCCTCCGCCGGTACATCTACCCCAACGTGATCCCGTCGGTGTCGATCATCTTCTCGGTGAACATCGCCGACGCCATCATCACCGGAGCAGGCTTGTCGTTCCTCGGTTTGGGCTTGCCGCCCAGCACCGCCGACTGGGGAATCGACATCGCCCGAGGCCAGGAGTTCATCCAGAACGCGTGGTGGCTGGTCACGTTCCCGGGGCTGGCGATCATGCTCGTCGTCCTGGCATTCACAATGCTCGGTGAGGGACTCACCGAGATCCTCAACCCCAAGCTGCGAGATCGCTGAATGGCTAATCCCGACATCCTGTACTCGATACGCAACCTCACCGTCGAATACCAGACTCGCCACGGTGTGGTGAAAGGCGTCGACGACGTCTCGCTCGACATCCGCCGCGGGGAGATCCTCGGCCTGGTGGGCGAGTCGGGCTCGGGGAAATCGACGCTGGGCAAGGCGATGATGCGGCTCCGCAACGGGTCGGCCCGGATCACCGCGGGCGAGCTGTGGTTCGACGGCCAAGACCTGATGAAGCTCAGCGAACGGCAGATGCGAGACCTGCGCGGGAGCCGCCTAGGGATGGTCTTCCAGGACCCGATGACGTCGCTCAACCCGGTGCAGAGGATTGTCGAGCACCTCGCCGAGACGATGCTGACGCACGAGCCCGAGTGGACCGAAGAGGAGGCCCGGGAGCGGGCCGAGAACCTGGTGGAGCGGCTCGGCATCCGACGGGAACGGGTCAAGGACTACCCGCACCAGATGTCGGGAGGCATGCGCCAGCGGGTCATGATCGCCCTCGCCCTCGCCCTGAACTGCGACCTGGTGATCGCCGACGAGCCCACGACTTCCCTCGACGTGATCGTCGAGGCGAAGTTCTTGGACCTGCTGAAGGAGCTCCGGGACGAGTTCAACCTCACGATCCTCCTCATCACCCACAACATCGGGGTCGTCGCCGAAGTGGCCGACCGGGTGGCGGTCATGTACGCCGCCAAGCTGGCGGAGATCGGCAACGTGAACGACGTGTTCGAAAAGCCGCTCCACCCCTACACGGAAGGGCTCCTCAAGTCGGTTCCCAACATCGAGTTGGACAGCGGCGCCCTCTACAAGATGCAGGGCTCCCCTCCCGATCTCAGCTCACCGCCCTCTGGTTGTCGGTTCCATCCCCGCTGCCCTTACATGATGGAAGAGGTCTGCCCGGTCTACGAGCCGCCCTTCGAACGGCCCGAAGGGGCGTCCGAGGACTGCCGGGTGGCGTGCTGGCTCCATCACCCGCATCCGCAGAAGGTGGCCATCGGTGCCTGAAACCCGCGTCGGACACGCCGCCGGGACCGCTCCCGCCGAAGAGCCCACCCCGCTCGTCGAGGTGCGCGGCGTCAAGAAACACTTCCCCCTGCAGACTGGGTTCCTGGCCTCGCTCTTCAACCGGGGGGAGACTCCGGCCGTGAGAGCCGTGGACGGGGTCGATTTCGAGATCCGTCGCGGCGAGGTGTTCGGTCTGGCCGGAGAATCCGGGTCCGGCAAGTCGACCGTGGGGCGACTGGTGCTCAACCTGCTCGAGCCCACCGAGGGCACCGTGCTCTTCGACGGCATGGACCTGTCGAAGCTGTCCGAAGACGAGATGCGCCGGCTCCGCTCCCGAATGCAGATCATCTTCCAGGACCCGCTCGCCTCCCTGAATCCCCGGATGACAATCGGCGAGGCCATCGCCCACCCACTCGAGATCCACGAACCGGAGTTGAGCGAAGGCCAGCGCCGTCGTCGAGTGTTGGAGATGTTGGAAGCGGTGGGAATGAACCCGCCGACGAGCTACGCCGACAAGTACCCCCACCAGAGCTCGGGCGGCCAACGGCAGCGAATCGTCATAGCCCGGGCGCTGGTCACGCGGCCGGAATTGATCGTGGCCGACGAGCCGATCGCCATGGCCGACGTGTCGGTGCGTTCGGCGCTGCTGGACCTGATGATGAGGTTGAAGGAAGAGTTCGACCTCACCTACCTCTTCATCACCCACGACCTCGCCACGGCCAAGTACGTGTGCGATCGCATCGCCATCATGTATCTGGGCCGCATCGTCGAAGTCGGGCCGCTCAAGTCGGTGTACGGGGCGCCAGCCCACCCGTACACACAAGCGTTGCTCGACGCGGTGCCGGTGCCGGACCCCCGGCACCGCCGGACCCAGCCGATGCCTCGAGGCGAGATCCCCTCCCCCATCGACCCTCCGTCGGGATGCCGATTCCACCCCCGCTGCCCCATCGCCCAGATGGGCTTGTGCGACGTGGAGGACCCGCAACTGATGGAGGTGCCCGAATCGGACAACCACCTGGCGGCGTGCCTGCTCAGGGCGGGGCCGCGCGCCTTCCGCGAGCAGACCCCGCCTGTCTGAGCTCCGGTTTCAGCGGAGGTTCGCCTCCAAGGTGATGGGCACGTTGCCCTTCAGGGCCTGAGACACCGGGCAGTTCTCCTTGGCGGACTCGGCCGCCTCCTGGAACGCCTCCTGGCTGATGTCCGGGACGTCGGCGTCGAGACGGAGAACCATCTGGGTGATGCCGGTGCCGGGCACGAAGGTGGCTGTCGCCTCCACATCGAGAGACGCCGGCGGGTGCCCGGCCTTGGCCAAGGTGTTGGAGAGAGCCATCGAGTAGCAGGTGGCGTGAGCGGCGGCGATCAGTTCCTCGGGGCTGGTGACTCCGCCGTGCTCCTCGGCACGGGCCTTCCAGTTGACCTCGAACGGCCCAGCCGCACCGGTGTCGAGGGTCGCCGTTCCCGAACCCGAGAACAGGTCCCCCTCCCAGTGGGCGCGGGCGGTGCTGTCGAGAGCCATGTTCCGTCTCCTTCTCTCTTGGCTACATCCGCAAGGTAGCCGACCCCTCGGCCTTGGCCTGCATCGTCCTCGCCGTCTCGGCTTTGAACGCCGGAACTCCTTGTGGGACTCTGCCCCGAACAAAGAGGAAGGAGTGCCGGTGGAACGTGTGGGTGTGATCGGTGGTGGCCAGATGGGCGCCGGGATCGCAGAGGTCGCGGCGCTGGCCGGATGTGAAGTCGTCGTCCACGAGGTGTCACCCGAAGCGGCAGAGGCGGCCCGCAGCCGGATCGAGAAGTCTCTCGACCGCGGGGTGTCACGGGGAAAGGTCGACAAGGGAGCGGCAGATGCCGCGGCCGGCCGCATCTCGTATTCGACGGACTGGGACGATCAATCCGACCGCCAGATCGTCATCGAGGCGGTGACCGAGAACGAGGAGCTCAAGCGGCAGATCTTCCAGAAGCTCGACGCCACCGTCACCGACCGCGACGCCATCCTGGCCTCCAACACTTCCTCGATCCCCATCACCCGCCTGGCGTCTGCCACCTCGCGGCCCGACCACGTCGTCGGCCTCCACTTCTTCAACCCGGTCCCCGTCATGGGCCTGGTCGAGTTGGTGACCACACCGCTGTCCGACGCGTCGGTCGAACAGCGCGCCGAGGACTTCGCCAGCAACACCTTGCAGAAGACGGTGATTCGGGCCAAGGACCGCGGCGGGTTCATCGTCAACCTGCTACTCGTGCCCTACCTCCTCGGCGCCATTCGGATGTACGAGGCCGGACACGCTTCTGCCGAGGACATCGACGCCGGGATGAAGCTCGGAGCGAATCACCCCATGGGTCCGCTGGAGCTGTGCGACTTCATCGGGTTGGACACCATGAAGCTCGTCGCCGATGTCCTGTTCGAGGAGTACAAGGAGCCCCTCTACGCCTCTCCCCCGCTCCTCACCCGGATGGTCGAAGCGGGGCTGCTGGGACGAAAGAGCGACCGGGGCTTCTACGACTACTCCTGACCCTCGGGTCTTCCCGCCCCAGGAAACGACCGACGAGTAGGCTGCGATGAGGGATGTCACGCCTCACGCTGGCCCTCGCCTTCTTGGCCCTGGCGTGTACAGGGCCGATGAGCATCGACCCGTTCGGCGAGCGTAGTTCGGCGGCTCGGCTCCAGTTCGAGGACGGGTCGACCGAGGCAGTGGGCCAGCTACTGGCATTCGATCCGAGAGGGCACACGCTCGACATCTCGATCGAGCTCCCCCTCGACCAGCCCGACGACATCGAGATCTTCCTGGTTCCGCCGAGCGGGATCAGGTACCAGGTGCTCGGTTCGTTCCAGAACTGCGAAGTCGACGGAGCTGCCCGCCGATGTCCCCGGCGTCTGCCCGCTTTGACGACGGAAACGGCCGATGCCTGGCGCGTGGAAGCTCTGCGATCCGAGGCCGGCGGCGCCACCTCGATCGAGGTCTCCGTGTCGTGGGTCTCTGTCAGCAACTGACTCAGGCGACCCGACGACGCCGCAGCCATGCGTACGCGACTCCGAAGCTCACGACGACGCAGACGCCGAGCACGGCCAATGACAGCAGGTTCGGCTCGTTGCCGAGGAACATCACGTCCTGGAGGGCGCTCGTCCCGGCAGTGGCCGGCGCCAGATAGGCGATCTGGCGCACTCCGTCCGCCAGCCGGCTGAGAGAAACCACCATCCCGCTGAAGAAGATGGTGAACAGGAGCGCCATCATCGAGAGTTGCACCGCCTGGGCGTCGGTGTTGGCGGCGGCCGCGATCACGAACCCGAGTCCCAACGACTCGGCCATGGTGAGAGCGAGAACGGCGGCCACCCACAGCCAGGAGCCCGCCATCGGGGTCCCGAACACGAACACCACCACTGCGATGAGGGCAGCTGCCACGATCGCCCCCAGGGCGGCGTAGCCCAGGAACTTCCCCGCGAGGAATTCTCGCAGTTCGACAGGACCGACCCGGAAGAGCTCGGTCGATCCAGTAGACCGCTCGCTCACCACCGACAGGGCGGCGAAGGTCAGCACGACGTGTTGGAGGAGCACTGCCACCACCCCTGGGGAGTAGTAGGCGGTGAGAGGCACATCGACTCCCGAAGCCAGCTCGGTCGATGCGATGAACGGCTGGACGAGCACTCGTGGCGACACCGACCGGAACTCGGCGATCGCCGCCTCGAGCTCCGCCAACTCGCCCTCGATCTCTTCGGCACGATCGGCGGCTGCCGGATCCGACGAGTCGATGGCTTCTACGTCGCTGCGGCTCGTGCCGACCCTCTCACCCAGGGCGTCCGATTCCGAGCCGGAGCTCTCGTCCACCCCAACGAAGAAGTCGGCGGTCAGGCCGAGCTGCTGTTCGGCCAGCGTGAGAGAGTCGGCGGCCTGGGACTGAGCCTCTCGAGCTCGCGCCTCGTCACCCTGGCGCAAGGCCTCGGCCATCGTCCCCCTGCTCTGGCGGGCGGCGGGAATCGCGTCCTCGTACTCGCCGGACCGTTCCTGGGCCGTCTCCGCCACCCGGGACAGGACCAGGCGGTTGAGCTCGTCGACCGAAGATTGCGCCGCCACGGTGATGTATGCCCGGTCGAACGGATCCAGCCGGTTGTGGTAGACGACCACTTCGGCGTGCTCGTCGTTCCGGACGGTCTCGGCGGCATCGGCCGGAGCCTCGACGACCAGGTCAACCTCGCCGTCGAGCAGCCGTTGGCGTCCTGCCGCCGTGTCGTTCGACGTTCCGACCAGTTCGATCTCGGAACCCAGTTGTTCCTGGATCTGCGGCAAGGACGATTCGAGGTCCGACCCCTCGGGCAGGATGACGAGCGTCCGCAACGGAGGCGGTGTGGCCTGGAACCCGGCGGCGAACAGCCCGAGGATCAAGAACGGACCGAGGATCAGGACCGCCATCAGCTTCGGCTGGCGGAGCACCTGGCGCATCTCCTTGCCGGCGAAGGCCAGGACGGTGATCAGCGACCTCATTCCGTCGGCTCCATGACCCGGTTCTGATCGACGATCCGGACGAACACCTCGTCGTACTCGGGCACGACCTGGTCGGTCTCTGTGACTTCGGCGCCGGCCTCGGCGGCGGCGTTCGCCAGGATGGGAATCGCCGAGCCCGCGTCTTCGACCGTGATCCTGACGGAACGATTCCCGATGCTCTCGACGTGCTC
>Ga0079224_100002954_pt1 | contig 21111 bp, 19 predicted proteins | sample Stecom2015_FD_80414 | JGI IMG/M metagenome (GOLD analysis project Ga0079224, IMG submission 80414) | Agricultural soil microbial communities from Utah to study Nitrogen management - Steer compost 2015 | ecosystem: Environmental > Terrestrial > Soil > Agricultural land | place: USA: Utah...
CCCGGGTACGGTTCCCTCGAGGATTACCTGGGGCGCTTCAACGCCAAGCGGCGACACCAGCTGCGCCGGGAGCTGCAGGCCCCCCGCGCCCAGGGGGTGGAGATCACCACCATCCGCGGAGAGGCGCTCCGAAAGGAGCACGCCGGGGCCGCCCACGGCTTCTACGTCGCCACCTGCGAGCGCTTCCCCTGGGGCCGGGTCCAGCTCACCCCGGCGTTCTTCGAGCAGGCCTTCGCCTCGATGCCGGATGCGGTGGAGCTGGTGGAGGCGCGACGGGAGGGGCGGCGCATCGCCGGCGCCTTCAACCTGGTGCACGACGGCGTGCTCTACGGCCGCTACTGGGGCGCGCACGAGGAGGTCCCCTTCCTCCACTTCAACGTCTGCCTCTATCACTCGATCCAGGAGGCGATCGTGCTGGGGCGGCACCGCTTCGAGCCCGGTGCCGGGGGCGAGCACAAGATCCCCCGCGGCTTCGCGCCGGCCGCGGTCCACAGCGCGCACCTGCTCTTCGAACCGGCCCTGGACGCCGCGGTGCGGGAGCACCTGCAACACGAACGACGTCACAACGCGCGCATCGTCGACGAGGCCGAGCAGCTCGCCGGCATGAAGCCCTGGAGCGCCTGACATGTGCACCCTGCTGGTTCAACACCGTCCCGACGCCGCGCACCCACTCGTGATCGCCGCCAACCGTGACGAGCAGCTCCAGCGTCCCGCCGAGCCACCCGCCCTGCGCACCGAGGGGCCCATTCCCTACGTGGCGCCGCGGGATCTGCAGGCCGGCGGCACGTGGCTGGGCCTCAATGCCAAAGGGCTGTTCGTGGCCATCACCAATCGCCATGGCGCGCCCCCCGATCCCAATCGGCGCTCACGCGGCGAACTGGTGGTCCGGGCACTGGCCGCACCGGATGCAGCCTCGGCCCGCGGGTCCCTGCGCTCCCTGCGGCCCGGGGACTACAACGGTTTTCACCTGCTTCATGCCGACGCGCGGGAAGCCTCCGTCACCTGGTCGGACGGGGTGACGCTCCACCAGCAGCAGCTCGCTCCCGGCGTGGTCCACGCGCTGAACGAGCGCAGCTTCAGCTCCGATGCTGCAGCGCGCGCGGCGCGGGGGCTGGCCGCCTGGCCGAACGAAGCGGGGGCGCCGAAGCTCGCGTCACTGCAACGGCTGGTCGGGCTGCACGCCGAGCCTGAGACCGGGCTGCCGCTCTTCGCCCCCTGCGTGCACCTCGAGGGACTGGACTACGGCACCCGCTCGTCCTCGATCCTGCGGCTCGGCCCGAGCCTCCGCACGAGTGACTGGCGTTGGGCCGAGGGCCCGCCCTGTCGCTCGCCATTCTCCGATCTCGCGCCACTGCTGGAGGACCTGGCCGAGGCAGGTGCGCAGCTGCAGGGCTGAGTCCGAAGACGCAGGCTAGGGGCTCGTTGAGGTCCACAACGCGACGCACTTCGTGTCAAGAAGGCCAGCCCATGCCGACCGCCGCGCCACATCAGCCGACCGTCCTCGCAGCCATCGACGTGGGGACCAACGCCGTCCGCCTCGAGCTGGCGCGGGTGGGCACCGATGGGATGTTGGAGGTCCTGCACCAGGAGCGCGATCCCATCCGGCCCGGTGAGGGGGTGTTCAAGACCGGAGAGATCGCCAAGCCCGTCGCCGATCGCCTCGTCGCCACCATGCGGCGCTACGCCGCGCTCTGCCGGCGCCACCATGCGGTGGTGAAGGCGGTGGCCACCAGCGCCGTCCGCGAGGCGCGCAACCGCGAGGAGATCCTCGCCCGCGTCCAACGTGAAGCCGGCATCACCCTGGAGGCGATCTCCGGCAAGGAGGAGGCCCGCCTCATCTGCCTGGGCGTGCTGCAGGGACGTCCCCGCGACAAGCGGGCGGTCCTGATCGACATCGGCGGTGGCTCGACCGAGGTGGTGACCGCGGAGGGCGAGCGCCCCACCAATCTCTGGAGCCTGCAGCTCGGCGCGGTGCGGGTGACCGACCTCTTCTCGGCCTCGGGCAGGGTCACCCCGCAGCAGCTCACCCTGATGCGCAAGCACGTCTCCGAGGTGGCCAACAAGATGCTGCCGCGACGGATGAACGGTCTGCCGAAGATGGCCCGCGGGAGCTCGGGCACCATCAACGCGGTGGTCGCCTTCGCCGCCGAGGAAGGCGCGGCCCACGTCAAGGTGGACGCACTGGGGCGGGCGGTGGACCAGCTCGCCGCGATGACGCCCTCCCAACGGCGCAAGCACTTCGACCCGCAACGGGCGGACATCGTCCTGGGCGGCGCGGTGGTGCTCGAGATGGTGGCCCGCCACCTCAAGCTGGACGCGGTCGCAGCGGTGAGCCGGGGGCTGCGCGACGGCATTCTGCTGGATCTGCTGCGACGCAGCGTCGTCGGGTACGAGGATCGGGACCTGCCGGAGACCGCGCTCGCCATGGCGCGGCGCTTCGGGACCGACGAGCCGCACACCCGGCAGGTGCGTGCGCTCGCCCTCAGCCTCTTCGACCAGCTCGCCAAGCTGCACAAGCTGCCGATCAGCACCCGCCCCTACCTCGAGGTCGCGGCAGTGCTGCACGACATCGGCAACGCCGTCAGTTACGAGCGGCACCACAAGCACTCCTACTACCTCATCCACCACGCCGACCTCCCGGGCCTCACCGACCGCGAGCGCGAGCTGGTCGCGCGCGTCGCCCGCTATCACCGCCGGGCCGATCCCGAGGTGAACCACAGCGGGATGTCAGGACTCGAGCCGGGTGAGATCCGGACCGTGCGCCGGCTGGCCACCCTGCTCCGCGTGGCCGACGCACTCGATCGCAGCCACCGCCAGCCGGTGCAGGAGCTGGTCGTCCGCAGCCAGCCCGCGGCCATCACCCTCAGGCTCCATCCGTCTGAAGAGGGTGCGTTGGACCTCGAGCTGTGGAACGTGGAGAAGGAGCGCGCCCTCTTCAAACGCGTGTTCTGCAAGCAGCTCAACGTCACGGTGGTGGGCTGACGTCTGCTCGCCTGCCGGGGACCCGGGCGCCCGCTCGCCGGCAGGTCGTCGGGCCTCCGCCCGATGGATGGCGGGGAAGCCGCGGCAGCGCAGGCCCCGGGCGGGGGGCGAAAAGGCTTATGCTCCGATCATTGCGGCCCCCGCGACCGCTCACGCCCCGGCCCGAACCGCACCGTCTGAAGGGGGCATCTGCATCCCGGCCCCTCCACGAGGTTCCCCATGCGCCTCTCCGTCGCCCTCCTGCTCTGCCTGCTGACCGGCGCCCTGGTCGGAACCGGCGTGTGGTGCTTCCAGGAGGATCGTCAGGGGCGCCTGCCCGAGGGTCCGGTGCTGGTGGAGCGGGTGCGGGACGTGGCGCGGTTGCAGACCCTGGAGGTCACCCTCTTCAAGAAGGTGTCGCTGCAACCCGATCCCAAGCTCACCGGGACGCTGTGGAGAGACGTCATCGCCTGGGCCGAGTACCGGCTGCGTGAGCCCAAGGGTACCGCCCTGCTCTTCGCCGATGCCTCGCTCTGGCTCGACCTCACGCGCATGGACGGCGATCACCTCCGGGTCGTCGGCGCCGACGTCGAGGTCGTGCTGCCGCCGGTGAAGGTGCAGGTGGCCCTGCGTCCCGCCGACACCGAGGTGCTCGACTCCAACCTCAACTCCGAGCAGACCGCAGAGCTGTTCCAATTGGCGCACGAGGCCTTCCAGCGCGAGGTCGAACAGGACGCGCAGCTCAAGGCCCGGGCACGGCAGAGCGCCGAACGGAGCCTGCGCGCCTTGTTTCAGGGATTGGGCTTCCGGGAGGTCCGCTTCGTCGAAGCCCTTGCGCCCGTCGCCGGCACGGGCTGAAGAGGAGGGATGCTGACGCATCCGCCCGCCCCTGCCGCCCCGATCCACCCGGCCAGCCCCGGCCGATGGTTCCTCCTGCTGGGACTGCTCACCCTGGCCGCCTGCAAGGGCTGTGGCAAGGAGCCGCCCCCGGCTCCCGTCGACCCGACCCCGGAAGCACCGCAGGAGAAGACCTCCCTGTCCTCCGAGGACGTCTGCACCCGGCTCCTCGCGGAGGGGCTGCGGACCCCGGATGCGAGCGTCGACTTCCTCGATCTCAGCATCGCCGGCGACGCCGACACCACCTGGGTCGCCTGGGCCGAGCAGGCCATCCAGGTGAGCCGCTGGAGCGGTGAGGGTCCCTGGCGCCCGCTGCCCACCGCGCCCGGTGCGGAGCTGGGCGCGGCGCGTCCCTCGCTGGCGCAGGACGCCGCAGGGAGGCTGCTCATGGCGTGGGAGGAGGATCAGGACAGCGGGACCGGCATCCGCGTGGCGACCTTCGACGGCGAGGCCTGGCAGCTCTTGGGGGGCAGCGTCGGCGCCTATGCGGGCCAGGGGACGCCGGCCAGCGATCCGGTGCTCCTCGGCGGCAGCACCCCGGTGCTGTTCTGGACGGAGGTCGAACGCGGACATGCCCCGACGCAGGGAAGCTCGGGGGAGCCCGGCGACTTCCCGGACGACGTGATGCCCGAGGCGGTGCCGGACCTGCTCCCGGCGGAGCGTGCCGGACAGTCGCTCTGGGGTGCGTGGTGGGACGGCAACCGCTGGTCCAGCGGACGCGCGGCCATCGCCCGGGGTTCGGACCTGGTCTCCTTCGAGACCCACGCGTTCCGCGACCGCACCGGCCGCCCGTGGGTGACCTTCGTCGGCGGCAGCGAGGCGACCGAGACCTTCGTGCGCGTGGCGCGGCTCAATGACGAGCAGGTGTGGGAAGACGTCGGCGGCACCGCGGGGGCCTTCCTCAAGTCCGGTGGTGAGGTCCACGCCCCCCGCCTGGTCTCCGACGGAGAGGCCATGTGGGTGCAGTGGCGGGAGGGCACCGGCCCCCGTGCTCCCATCCACTTCGCGCGCTGGGAGAAGGACACCTGGAGCCGTCCCCAGCTCGCGCTCCCGGTTCCCGGGAACGCCCGCCTTCCCGCGGGCCCCTCCCTCGCCGAGACCGCGCCGGGTGACGTGTGGGCCATGTGGACCGAGGCCGTGGCGGAAGGGATTCCCACCCTGCGGCTCGCCGTCATGCAGGCCGATCGCTTCGAGCGTGTGGGCTCCGAGCTCGGTCAGGGACCGGAGTTCTCCGGGGTCCGCAGCTTTGCGCTCTCCCGCCTGGGCGAGGGTGCGCTGGGCGTGGTCTGGGACGCCGAGCGGGAAGGACGGCGCAGCGTCCATGTCGCGCGGCTCGAGGCCTGTCAGGAAGGCCAGTCCCCCCTCTCGCGCATCGTGCCGCGTGAGGTCGGGGACGCCGGATCCGCTCTGCCCGCTGAAGGGCAGAGCGCGGCGGAAGGGGGCGATGCCGGCCCTTCGCCCGACGCCGGCCCTGACGCGCCACAGGACGCAGGTGCGCCCCGCTGACGCGGAACCCGGTCCCCGCCTTTCAGGCCGAGGGGTGCAAGGCGAGCGGGCTCAAGGTCCCGTCCACCGTCAGCGTGAGCAGCGTGGCCCCCTCCCCGGCCTGTCGCACCAGGGCCTTGAGGTCCGCGCGCGCTTCGTGGTCGGCGGCACGGCAGACGAAGACGTGCTCTGCGTCGAGCAGGCCCACGTGCCACGGTCCCTCGCCCACCACCTGCGGGAGGAGCTCCCGATGGGCCCGCGAGCCGATGCGTGCGGTGTCCGCGCCGTCTCCTTCCATCCAGGTGTAGATGCGCGACTGCACCGAGGGCACGCGCTCCGGCCGTGACGCCCGTTGTTCGAGTCGCGCCCGCGCGGTGTCGAAGAGCGCCTCCGGCTCGGCATTCAGCGCGGTGACCAGGCCGGTGGGAACGAAGAGCATCAGCTCGGGATGCTCCACCACCAGCAGCTCCATGAGCCCCGCCGGGCCTTCCCGTTGCAGTGCGCCCGGGCGCCCCTCTGCTCCGGCCCGTGACACCCACACGGGGAGAACCTCGGCGAAGAGCCGCTCGGCGGTGTCCGGCATCCCCTGCGCCATGGAGGCGAGGCCTTCCGCGAGCTGGACCGCTCGGGCGCGGAAGGTGGGCGCCTCCAGGTGCTCCTGGGTGTCGAAGCCGACCCGGAGGGTGCGACCGGCGCCCGTCTGCACCAGCACCCCGCCTGCCTGCGGACGGAAGCGGACCCCCAGCTGTCCCAATCGGGCGAAGAGCGCGGCGCGGAAGGCACTGCGGCGATCCTCCACCAGCTCCGCGGCGGCACCGGAGGTCGCGGCCATCTCACCGTGGATGAGCTGGGCCTCCCCGTCGAAGGGATCCCGCTCCATCAGATCCTTTGCCACCGCGCGGGCGGGCTCGAGCTCGCCGTGCCGCATCCGCAAGAGGGCCCAGGCCTTGAGGGCCTCGGGATCATCGGGGCGCTGGGCAAGGACCGCCTTGAGTTCCTCCTCGGCGGCGCCATAGCGCTCCAGCAGTGCGAGCGCGCGGGCCCGGGCAAGTCGCACATCGATCGAGGCCGGATACTGCCGGCGCAACGTCTCCACGCGCGAGAGCCCTTCCCGTGCCCGATCGTCATTGAGCAGGGCGTGGGCAAGCGCCAGTCGGGGCTGCAACTCGGCGCTGGAGGCGGCGACCTTCTCCAGCCGCGCGAGTTCCTCGTCCCGAAGCGGTTCGCCCGCCTCCACCTTCCTCAGAATGTGCGCGATGCCGTCCAGGGTGTCGGTCCTCGTCGAGGCCAATGCAAAGGCCGCGAGTCTACGTCATCCGTGGACGGTGGGTCCCTCTGCGGCGGGGCTCGCCCGCTCGGCACGCGACAGGAAGTCATCCAGCGCGCCGATGTCGACCGGCTTGCGGAAGATGGCGTCCACCAGCGCCAGGCGCTGACGGCTCTGTCCCCGGACGTCCATGCCGGTCACCATGGCGATGAGCAGGTCGGGCTGCCGCTCCCGGAGTTCGGCGGCCAGCTCCCACCCCGAGGTCCCCGGCATCACCGCGTCGAGCAGCGCCGCGTCGAACCGCTCTTCGGAAAAGAGACGCAGCGCGGTGCGCGCGCCGTTCGCCACCCGCACCCGGTAGCCCTCATCCCCCAGGACGCTGGCCAGCATGGTGGCGTTGTCCGCATCGTCGTCCACCACCAGCACCATCATGGGCTGATCGGTGCGGGGAAGGGCGCGGCGGCTCGGGAAGGGCAGCGAGGTGTGCTCCACCACCAGCGGCAGAGACAGCTCCATGCGCAGCCCCGTGTCGGTGGGGTGGGCGCTGAGCACCCCGCCCCAGCGCTGCACCCGCTCGCGTCCCTGCGCCAGCAGCAGGCTGACGCCCGGATCTTCGGTCAGGCCCCGGCGCTCCCCGAACGGCACGAAGGAGGCCTCGCACTCCGCGGGCGTCGGCGGACCGGCCTCGTCGGTGACCTCCACCTGGCCCTGCCCGTTCACCTCCCTGACCCGGATGTGCAGCGTTCCCCCCTCACGCATGCGGTCGCGGGCGATGAGCGCGAGCCCGTAGAACACCTCCCGCAACATGCCCGGGTCCACCTTCACCTTGAGGTCCCCGGCCCCCTCGGTGTCCATGGAGATCTCCAGCGGATGCTCCCCGCCCACCAGCCGCGGCCGGACCACCTCCACCGCCTCCTGCACCAGCTGCGCGAGCCCGACCACCACCGGACGCTCCTCGGTGGGCTCCTCGGTGAACTCCTGGAGCCGCTTCACCAGGCCACCCAGGCCTTCGACGGTCTGATCCAGCCCTTCGAGGTGACGGTCGTCCACCTCGCCCCGCATCAGCTTGAGCCGCAGTCGGAGGGAGTTGAGGGCGTTGCTCAGGGTGTGGGCGGTGGCCGAGGCGAGCTGCTCCAGGGCCCGGGCCCGGGTGGCGCCCCCCAACGCGGTCTGCAGTCGCTCCACCTCTTCGGCGGCCCCGGAGAGCGCGCGCGAGGTCGCCACCAGATCGGTGCGATCCGAGACCGTCTGGATGACCCCCTCCAGTGACTCCGTCTCCCCTTCTTCCCACAGCGGCGTTGCGCTCAGCTCGAGCGTGCGCCGCTGTCCACCGATGCGCTGGACCTCCATCCACACCCCACGCACCGGGACCCGCTCTTCGATGACGCGGCGATACGGCAGCGAGGGGACCCGGAAGGCCCGACCATCCGGATGGCGCGCGTCGATCTGCTGGAGCAGCTGCCCCATCTGCCGCGTGTCCTCGGCGGCCAGCAGCATGCGGACCGGAATCCCCAGCAGGCGGGCCAGCGGCGGTGTGGCGAACACCACCCGGCCTTCGGCGTCGGAGAGCTGAATCCCCACGTCGACGTGGTGGAGGATGGTTTCCATGACGCCGGCTTCCCGGAACCGGATCTCCTCGGTCCGCAGGGCACGGGCGTAGGCGGTGACCACCGCCGCGGTGGCCTCTCCGATGAGCTCGGCGAGCAGCTCGGCGACCTCCGGCTCCACCAGCCCCTTACGGCGCGCATAGACCCGCAGCAGGACCTCGTGCAGGGCCTTCATCTCCCGCGCGAGATCCTCGCTCTCGTAATGCTGGCTGTAGCGGACCAGCCCGTGGGTCCGCACCGCCTCGGGCCACAGGTAGGTCGCGTCCATTCCCCGCCGGGTGAGCAGGCGGGCGAGCTCCGTGACCACCTCCTCGAGCTGGGCGCGCAGCTCCCCGCCGGTCAGCTGGCTCTCTCCGAGCTCGATCCGCAGCCGCTTGGACCACAGGCGCACGATGCGGCGCTCATCCTTGCGCACCACCTCGGCGAGGGCGCGAGTCGGGTCGAAACGGGGCATGGGCGTGGAAGCTGCGCACGCCGGGGGAAGGGGGCAAAGGCGGACCGGTCAACGGGTTGCCTTGTGGCGCCCAGGGAAGATGGCCACCGTGTCAGCCCGTCATGCCGATCACCCCCCCAGTCATGCGCACCCAGGGTCCGGTCTCGGATCAGGCCCTGGGGCACCTCTACCGGGGGGAGTTGGCGCGCGCCGACGGTTGGCGGACCCGGCTGGACACCACGGTGAACTGGTCCATCTCGGTGAGCGCGGCGGTCATCACCTTCAGCTTCAGCACCCCGGGCGCCCTGGCCCTGCCCATCCTCGCCGGGATGTGGCTGGTGACCATCTTCCTGGTCGTCGAGGCCCGCCGCTACCGCTACTACGACGTCTGGTATCGCCGGCTGCGCCTCATCGAAGACGGGATCTGGGCCCCCATGCTGCGGCGCGAACCGGTGGACGTGGACGCCCTGCGCGAGCTGGCGGTCAACATGGAGCGGCCGCAGCTGCAGGTCACCTTCCTGGCCGCCATCCTGGTGCGCATCCGCCGGGTGTACGGGAGCCTGCTGCTCCTGTTGGCGGTGATGTGGGCCTTCAAGATCGATCTGCACCCCACCCCGGCGTCGAGCTTCGCCGTGTTCTTCGATCGCGCCCGCCTGGGACCCATCCCCGGCTGGGCGGTGACCCTCTGGGTGGGGCTCATCGCCGGGGTGGTGCTGGCCCTCACCCTCCTCTCGTTCTGGACGGTCGCCCCCCAGGGTGAGCTGAGAACCCGCCGCAAGCAGGTGTCCCTGCGCTTCTGGGAGACGGTCAGCCGCCCCTATGATCGGCAGCGCCAACGCCACCTGCAGCGGGAGTACACCTCCCGCCAGTCGGACCGGCACGACGATTCCCAGACCCACTGAGCACCGGGCGCCCCGTCCGGTTTCGCGGTCGGCAGGGCTGGAAGCGGGCTGGCGCGCATGCGCTCCGACCCGGATCGGGGGTTTTCCCCGGCTCAGCGCTCAGGGGCGGCTCGCCCTGTCACCCGGCAGCCGGTCAACCCACCATGAAGCTGGGATGTCGCCTCGTAGACGTGTAGAAGGGCGCGCATGAGCGACCCCCGCACCGTCACAATCATCAATGGCGACGGCATCGGGCCCGAGGTGATGGACGCCACCATCAGAGTCCTCGAGGCCCTCAAGGCTCCGCTGACCTTCGAGGCCCAGGAAGCGGGCGCAGAGATCGTCAGCAAGTACGGCACGAACCTGCCCCCGTCGACGGTGGACAGCGTGCTGCGCAACGGCGTCGCGCTGAAGGGGCCCACCGGGACCGCGATCGGCAGCGGGCTGGGGAGCGCCAACGTGGCCCTGCGCAAGCAGCTCGATCTCTATTCGAGCCTGCGTCCGGTCAAGAGCGTCCCCGGGGTGAAGACCCGTTACGAGGACGTGGACCTGGTGGTGGTGCGCGAGAACACCGAGGGCCTCTACTCGGGCCTGGAGAGCGTCATCGCCCCGGACGTGGTCACCGGCACCAAGGTGATGACCGAGAAGGCCTGCACCCGCATCGTGCGCTTCGCCTTCGAGTACGCGCGCGACAACGGCCGCAAGAAGGTGAGCGTGGTCCACAAGGCCAACATCCAGAAGCTCACCGACGGCCTGCTTCTCGACTGTGCGCGCAAGGTGAACCGCGAGTTCCCCGAGCTGCAGTACGAGGAGGTCATCATCGACAACATGGCGATGCAGCTGGTGAAGGATCCGTCGAAGTACGACGTGATGGTCACCGAGAACCTCTACGGCGACATCCTGAGCGACCTGTGCGCCGGGCTCGTCGGCGGCCTGGGTGTGGTCCCCGGCGCCAACATCGGCGAGCGCTGCTCGGTCTTCGAGGCGGTCCACGGCACCGCGCCGGACATCGCCGGGAAGAACCTGGCCAACCCCACCGCGCTGATGATGTCCGCGGTGATGATGCTCGATCACCTCAAGCTGAAGGAGGAGGCCGCCCGGTTCGAGGCGGCGCTGATGCGCGTCTTCGCCGAGGGCACCCGGCTCACCCGCGATCTGGGCGGCACGGCCTCGACCCGCGAGTTCACCGACGCGGTGATCGACGCCCTCTGAGCCACGCGCCCAGGCGTCTTTGAAGAAGGGGCGACCTTCGCCCCCTGCCCCCCTCAGGGCACCCCGGGCCTCACACCCGTCTTCCGGACGGTGTGGGGCCCGCTTCGTTTCCGGACAGTCGCCCCGTCCATCCCCGCGGGTCGAAACGACATGGGACCGACCGGGACGCGTGACGGGCGGGCCTCCGGCTTCAGCCGCGGGTGATCTTCCGCACCCCGCGCGCCTTCAGCCACGCCTCCGCGCGATCGCGTTGATCGCCGTGCAGGACCAGGACGTCCTCCTCCACCGCGCCCCCGCAGCCCAGCTGGGTCCGCAGCTCCCGGATCCAGGTGGCCAGGACATCGGAAGGCAGCCCCAGGTGGGAGATCTCGGTGACCTCTCTCCCTCCCCGCCCCTTCCTGGAGCGGCGCACCACCGCCCGCGCCGGAACCTGCTCGCGGGCTTCACCCTCAGACGTCCGCCCGGTATCTGCCGGTTCCGGAGTCTGCCCCGCGGGAAGCGAGGCCTTCAGCGCCTCCAGTCCCGCAAAGGCCTGATGGAACGGAGCGGCCCCGGTGGAGACGACCTCCTTACGCTGACGCGCCATGGTGACTCCTCGGAAGTCCGCGCTCCGGAGTGACTTACGGGACGCGGGCCTGGGGCAGTGAGTGGAAGGCGGGGGAGTCCGGATCGCCGCCGGCCAGCGCCAGCACGTAGAGGAAGGTCTCGTTGGCGGTCGCCTTGCGGCCGTTGACCACCACCAGCGGCGTTCCCCGCAACCCGTGGGCCATTCCGGCCTGGGCGTCTGCGTTGATGGCGTCCTGGGTCGCGGGCTGGTTCATGCAGGCCTCCAGCGTCTGCCGATCCACGCTGCCGCTCGCGGCCACGTTGAGGACCTGATCGACGGAGCGGTAGGAGCGCTGCCCGGCGAAGATGCGGCTGCGGACCTGCCAGTAATCCGGCGCCTTCTCCAGGCAGACCTGCGCCCGGGCAATGGCGCAGCGCAGGCCCGAGGGATCCGATCCCTGCACCGTGGGATTGCACTCACGCGCCAGCGGGAAGTGGCGGGCCTCGATCGACATCAGGCCCCCCGGGACCGCGTTCTTGAGCTGGTCCAGACGCTGCACCAGCGTTGCGCAGTGGGGGCACATGCCGTCGGTCCACTCCACGAGCTTCATCGGCGCATCGGCCGGGCCGAAGAGACGACGCGGCTCGTGGTCGGGTTCGGGATTCACCACCGGCGACGCGCGATAGGCGGCGAGCGCCAGGGCCAGCCCCTGCTGCGTCTCGGTCGGCAGCGAGCGGATATAGGCGTCGGCCTGCTGCTCGCGCTCGGTCAGAGGACGCGAGGGCGCGGTGGGAGCGGCCGGCTGCGATTGCGTCACCTGCGGCGGGGTGGAGGGCAGCGTAGGCTGCTTCTGGCCCAGGGTGGGGAACCAGAGGGCCAGGAAGGTCAGCAGCGCCGGGGCCGCGGCCCATCCGAGGGCCGGCCCGAGGGTGCCGGGGGCGAAGAGGGGCTTGCCCAGCGCAGCGAAGGCGATGGCGGCGAAGCCCAGCACCAACAGGTAGGTGACCACGCAGGTGGGGCAGACGGCGCCGGCCGCGAAGCTTCCGGCGGCGAAGGTGAGGGTGGCCAGGACGCCCACCGCGCCCACGATGCGGACCGACCCCACCAGCGGCAGGTGCGGCCGGCGCTTGGCGACCCGCAGCAGGAGGACCGCGGAGACCGCCACTGCGGTCAGTCCCCAGACCACGCCCATCGCGGCGACGGGAATCCCGAAGATGCCCTCCATCCGCTCCGCGAAGGTGCTGGTCCAGACGCTCGCGCAGTCGACCGTCTCGCTCACGCTGCAGGCGACGTCGCCGCCCCCCTTCACCTTGAGGAGTTCGAACCACTGGTAGATGGCGAGGCCCGTTTCGACGGCGGCCAACACGAGGAGCGCCCAGAGCCAGCGCATGTCCGGCAGGACGCCGGGAACCTTCGAGGCGGGGGTCGGCTCGGTGGCGGCTTGCTTCGAGCGCTTGAAATCGGCTTTTGAGCTCATTGCGACGACAGGTCCTCACAGCGCCCGGGGCGCCGACTGGTGCGGTCGTTGGAGGCCACTCGGGATGGCCCGCGGAGAGAGGGCCTCCTATATAGCGGGGGACATGCGCGCGCTTCCCCTACATTCTTTCCATGCCGCCCGCGGCTCGGTCCTGAAGTCCGAGTCCGAGGTGGAGTTCGTCGCCTCCGCCGCCCCCCGCCTGGAGGGTTGGAAGGCCGCTCAGGAGGCGGCCGTCCTCTATGACCACTCGGGGCGGGAGCTCATCACGGTCACCGGCGAAGACCGGGTCTCCTTCGTCCACGGGATGTGCACCCAGGACATCAACGGCCTCGCGGAGCAGGCGGCGACCGACGCCACGCACGTCACCGCCAAGGGCGCGATCGTGGCGGACTCCCGCATCCTGAAGCTGGCCGATGAGGTGCTGATCGACGTGGCGCCCGGGCGTGGCGCACCGCTGCGCACCTTCCTCGACACCTACCTCATCAGCGAGGACGCCGAGCTCACCCACAGCACCGACCGCTTCGGCCAGCTCGGGGTCTATGGCCCCAAGGCCGGCGAGATCGTCACCGCGGCCCTGGGCGTGCAGCTGCCGGAGGGCTTCCCGACCACCAACAACGCGCTGCACGTTCACACCTGGCAGGGCTCGACGCTGCTGCTGCTGGGGAACGCACGGACCACGGCGGCCGGCATCGACGTGCTGGTGCCGCAGCCGCTGCTCGAGCAGGCCTTCACCGCGCTGGAGACCGCGGGGGCGCTGGCGGTGGGACGCGACGTGATCGAGACCCTGCGGGTGGAGAAGGGCGTCCCCCGGAGCGGCGCCGAGCTCACCGAGAAGACCATCCCCATGGAGGCGCACCTCGCGCACGCCATCTCCTACAACAAGGGTTGCTACATCGGCCAGGAGGTCATCGCGCGTGGAACCTTCCGCGGGCAGATGAGCCGCAAGCTGGTGGGGCTGCTGCTCGGGGAGAAGGCGCCAGCGGCCGGCACCGAGCTCTTCGTCGGAGATCGGCGCGTGGGTTGGCTGACCTCGGTGGTGCACTCCCCGGCCCGCAACCAGCACGTCGCGTTGGGCTACGTGAACCGCAACTTTCTCGAGGCCGGAACGGTCCTCACCCTGGCCGGAGAGGCGGGAGAGGTCACCGTTGCCGAGCTGCCACTGGTGAGCTGATGCGATTTCTCCACAGCATGCTGCGCGTCCGCGACCTGGACGCCTCGCTCCGCTTCTTCGTCGAGGGACTCGGCCTCCGGGAGGTGCGGCGCAAGGACAACCCCCAGGGCCGCTTCACGCTGGTCTTCCTCTCCGCGCCGCAGACGCCGGACGCGGAGATCGAGCTGACCTGGAACTACGACGACGAGGACTACGGGAGCGCCCGCAACTTCGGGCACCTCGCCTTCGAGGTCGACGACATCTACGCGACCTGCGAGCACCTCGAGGCGATGGGCATCCGGGTGCTCCGCCCGCCGCGCGATGGAAGGATGGCCTTCATCCGCTCGCCGGATCAGATCTCCGTGGAGCTGCTGCAGGCCGGCGAGGCCCTGCCCCCGAAGGAGCCCTGGGCGTCACGCCCCAACGAAGGAACGTGGTGAGGGAAGGGCCGGAGATGCTCCGGGCCCTTCGACACTTCTACACGGGCTGTCGCTGATGCCAGAGGCGCCCGGAGGTCTTCCGGGGCCGCGTCACGGTCAGCGCTGAGCGTCGGGCTGCGCGTCGGAATGCGCCTTCTGGAAGGCCTCCAACGCCTCGCACGCGGACTCCACCTTCAGCAGCGTCGGCCAGCGCTGCACGTCGAGTGACTGGCGGCGCGCGGCGTTGAGCTGCGGCACCAGGCAGACGTCGGCGAGGCTCACCGCGTCCCCGACGAGGAACGTGCCCGCGGTGCGCTTGGCGTGCACCTCCAGCGCGTCCAGGCCCCGCCCGATCCAGTGCTGCGCCCAGGCCTTCTTGTCGCCCTGGAGGGTGTCGCCCACGTAGCCCAGGACGATCAGGTTCTGCAGCGGCTGGATGCCCGCGTTGATCAGCTCGGCGTACTGCCGGATGGTGGCGCGGGTCTCCGCGTCGCCGGGGAGCAGTGGCTTCTCGGGATAGCGCTCCTCGAGCCACTCGATGATGGCCAGCGACTGGGTGAGCACCCGGGTGGTGTCACCCTCGCGGATCTCCAGGGCCGGCACCTGCGCCAACGGGTTGAGCGCGCGGTAGGCCTCGGCGTACTGCTCGCCGCCATCCTTCAGCAGGTGCACCGGGGCGTACTCGAAGGGCAGCCCCTTGTGGTGCAGGGCGATGCGCACGCGCCAGCTGGCGCTGGAGCGCCAGTAGTTGTGGAGGACCAGGGAGCGGCTCATACCGGCACCACCTTCTGCTCGATGGTCCCGAACATCGAGACGCCATCCGTTCCGGGAACGTCGATCTTCACCGTGTCCCCATGCTGCAGGAAGGGGGTCTTGGGACCGCCCTGCTCGATGATCTCGATCATGCGGCGCTCGGCGAGGCAGGAGATGCCGCGGGCCCGCTCTTCGTTGGAGACGGTGCCGCTGCCCACGATCACGCCCGCGGTGAAGCCGCGCGTCCGGGTCAGGTGCTGGATGAGGTCGAAGAAGCTGAAGTGCATCTCCGGCCCGGCATCGGTGTCGCCCACCACCTCGCCGTTGAGCCAGGTCTTCACGCGCAGGTGCACCCGCCCGTCCTTCCACGCCTCACCGAGCTCGTCGGGGGTGACCGCGAAGGGCCCGAAGGCCGAGGCCGGCTTGCTCTGGAAGAAGCCGAAGCCCTTGGCGAGCTCGGCGGGGATGAGGTTGCGCAGGGAGACGTCGTTGACGCTCATCAGCAGGCGCACGTAGCGGCCCGCGTCCTCGCGCTTCGTCCCCTGGGGCGTGTCCCCGAGCACCACCGCGAGCTCGCTCTCGAAGTCACAGCCCCAGGCCGGATCGGCGAGGGGGATGTCGTCGGTGGGCCCCAACAGCCCGGAGGTTCCGCCCTGGTACACCAGGGGATCGGTCTCCAGCGTCGGGGGCGGCTCGGCGCCGCGGGCCTTGCGGACCAGGCGCACGTGGTTGAGGTAGGCACTCCCGTCGACCCACTCGTAGGCGCGGGGCAGCGGCGCGGCGAGCTTGGTGACATCGACCGGCTCGCCCTGCACCTCCCCGGCGTTGAGCTTCCGGGAGAGCGCCTCGAGACGGGGCGCGAGCGCGTCCCAGTCGTCGAGAGCGGCCTGAAGATTGGGGGCAATGCCCTCGGCAGGTACCTGGCGGGTGCCGTCGCGTGACACGACCAGCAGCCGGCCATCCCGGGTTCCATCTCGGAGCGTGGCGAGCTTCATGCGCTTCCTTGGCCTCCAGCTTGGGGGGAAGCGTGGGGTTGTGAGTCCCCTCCCCCTCCAAGTCAAGCCACAGGTCGCGGACCCGTTCGGCCCCCCGGGGGAAGGTCAGGCCTTGGCGCCTTCCTTGGCCTCGCGCTCGGCGATCTCCTTGCGCACCTGGTCCATGTCGAGCTTCTTCGCCTGCTGGACCAGATCCTCCAGGGCGGGAGCGGGAAGCGCGCCGGCCTGCGAGAAGAGGAGGACGCCCTCGCGGAAGACCATCAGGGTCGGGATGCTGCGGATCTGGAACGCCGACGCCAGCTCCGGCTGCGCCTCGGTGTCGATCTTCCCGAAGGTCACGTCGGTGTGGGTCTCGCTCGCCTTCTCGAAGACGGGCGCGAAGGCCTTACAGGGGCCGCACCACTCCGCCCACCAGTCGAGAATGACGATGCCATCCTTCTGAATGGTGTCCTTGAAGTTGTCCTTGCTGATCTCGAGGGTCGCCATGGTCGTTCCTTGGGGAATGGGAAGCAGAAGATCGATCCTTAACGTCCCAACTGCCGGGTCTCCATGCTCGAATGCCTGCTCGGCAGGGGAATCTTGTCGGTCCGGCGTGGGGGCCGCAGTCTGGGATGTCGAACGTATGGGCCGTCCAGAAAGCGACGACCCGGCAGAAGGGATGCGCGGTGGTGATGAAAGTTGCGGTGCTCACCGGCGGAGGTGACTGCCCCGGGCTGAACGCGGTGATTCGGGCACTGGTGCGCAAGGCGCCCCATCACGGCTTCGAGGTGATGGGCGTCCGCGATGGATGGCAGGGCCTCATCGAGGACCGACACTTCCTGCTCACCCGGGAGAACACCGGGGGCATCCTCCATCGGGGCGGCACCATCCTGGGGACCAGCCGCTGCAACCCCTTCAAGGTCCCGGACGGGGTCGAGTCGGTGAAGCGGACGCTCGCCCGGGAACAGGTGGACGCGGTGGTGGCCATCGGCGGCGAGGGCACCCTGAGCTGCGCGACCGCCATGTACCGCCTGGGTCTGCCGGTGATCGGCGTGCCCAAGACCATCGACAACGACATCGGGCTGACCGACTACACCTTCGGTTTCGACACCGCGGTGCACATCGCCACCGAGGCCGTGGATCGCCTCCACTCCACCGCCGAATCCCACAAGCGGGTGATGGTGGTGGAGGTGATGGGGCGCCACGCGGGCTGGATCGCCACCCACGCGGGCCTGGCGGGAGGCGCGGACGTCATCCTGGTTCCCGAGCGGCCAGCGGACCTGGTGAAGGTCGCCGAGCACATCCAACACCGCCACGCCAGCGGCCGGCGCTTCTCCATCGTGGTGGTCGCCGAGGGCGCGCTCATCAAGCGCGGCGACGAGGACGAGGAGCACCTGGTCACCAGCGGCAAGCTCGATGAGGCGGGGCGTCCACGCCTGGGCGGCATCGGCGCGTTGGTGGGCGAGGAGATCGAGCGCCGGACGGGCGTGGAGACCCGGGTGAGCGTGCTCGGCTACACGCAGCGGGGAGGCTCTCCGACCGCCCACGACCGCGTGTTGGCGACCCGCTACGGCGTGTACGCGGCGGACATGGTGGCGCGGAAGGAGTGGGGCCAGATGGCCGCGCTGCAGGGCAACGAGATCGTCAGCGTGCCCCTGGCCGACGCGACCCGCGAGCTCAAGCGCGTGCCCTCGAGCTTCTTCGAGGTCGCGGAGACCTTCTTCGGCTGACGTGGCGCTCTACGACGACATGGCCGCGTTGGTGGCCGAAGGTCGCCCCTTCGTGAGCGCGACGGTGGTCTCGGTCTCCGGCTCCACGCCGGGCAAGCCGGGCGCAAAGCTGCTGCTCCTCGAAGACGGAAGCATCCGCGGCACCATCGGCGGCGGGGCCATTGAGCAGCAGGTGCTCGAAGCTGCGCGCGAGCTGCTCAACGCCAGCGGGGGGCCGGAGACGCGGCTGCTGGAGACCCACCTCACCCACGAGCTCGCGATGTGCTGCGGGGGGAAGATGACCCTCTTCCTCGAGCGGGTGGGACGGACCGAGGAGCTCGTCCTCTTCGGCGCCGGGCACGTGGGCAAGGAGCTGGCCTCCGCCGCGGCACGGGTGGGCTTCCGGGTGACGGTGGTGGACGAGCGCGCGGAGTGGGCGACCCCGGAGCGCTTTCCGGAGGCAGCGGCCATCCGGGTCGAGGATCCGCTGGAGGTCGCCAAGGGGCTGGCCGGTGGCCCCGGGGTGCACGTGATCATCACCACCCACGATCACGCCCTTGATCAATCTCTGGTGGAGGCGTTGCTGGAGCGGCCGAGCGCCTACCTGGGCGTCATCGGGAGCCGCCGCAAGTCTTTGCGCTTCCGACAGCGGCTCGAGGCAGCGGGCTTCACCGCGGAGGCCATCGAAAAGCTGCGCTCCCCCATCGGGCTCGACATCGGCGCGGTGACGCCCGCCGAGATCGCGGTGTCGGTGGTCGCCGAGTTCATCCGGCTGCGACGGGTGCCCGCGCCGACGCCGGACGCCTGAGGGGTTCCGTCGCTCCGGGAGGGCACAGGCGGTTGCAGGTGCAACCTGCTGCGCCCTTCAGTTCAGGACGCCACGGTCCGGGGGTTCTGCACCGCCTTGCAGAGCGGGCACGCCTCTACCGCGTGCGTCGTCTCCCCCCGGTGCAGCGCGAGCAGTGCGCGCGACATCTCGGCCAGCTCCCGGCGGACCTCCCGGCGGCGCCCCTTCACCCGCTCGATGCGCATGTCGTCGTAGCCGGTGGTCTGGTGGCGGAGCCAGGCGATGAGCGCGGCCTCGGCACGGCGCTCGACGGGGATGCGCTCGGTCCGCGCGACGGTGCCGCTGCCCACCGGGGTGGCGTGCTCGGTGACCAGCACCGCCAGACGCCGCGCCAGTGCTTCATAGGGCTTGGAGAAGCGCAGATGGGCCAGGACTTCGTTCGCGAACTCAATGACGTAGGCCTGGTGCGCCCGCTCTCGTCGGGCCGCATCGGCGACCCGGCGCTTGGCGTAGGCATCGGTGGAGCGCTCGGACGCGAGGGCCGCGCGTGCCTGCTCAATGTGCGCTGCCGGAGCCCAGACGCCCTGGCTGAAGCGCTTGCGGCCCTTCTTCTCAATGACCGTCCAGCTCGGTCCTGCAGCCTTCACCCGGCGGGTGAGACCGGCATCTCCCGGTGGCAGCAACGCCCAACCGGTGGGGACGACGAGCTCCCGTCCATCCGGGGTCCGGACGTGTCGGGGCTTGGGTGAAGGCGCGACCTCGAGGCTCTCGTGGGACACGCCGGCCCCTCTATCAGCGGCCCCAGGTGAAGCCCAAGCCGAACGTCAGAGCTGCCTGCGCGGCACAGTCAGGCGGGTCTGCGCCTGGAGGTGGGGAGCGCTCGCCACCTTCTCCCACGGGCCCTCTCCAACCGGAAGAGTCACAGACCAGGCCGACCCCGGGGCGCCCAAGGTGCGGGAGCCCAGGCGTCGCTCAGCCTCCCGGCTTCGAACGCGCTTCCAGGTACCTCAGCACCGGAGTGACGCCTTCGGGACGCGTGTAGATCTCTTCGCGGCCCTCCTCCAGCCCCCGCAGGATCGCGGTGACGACCTCGTCCACCGACTGACCTCCCGGAAGTGCACGGGAGTCCTCGCCCCCATGCCGCGCGTGGTTTCCGAAGTCGGTCGCCACGATGCCCGGCATCACCGTCACCACGCGGAGGTCCGGGTGGGATTCAGCGAGTTCGAGCCGCAGTCCGCCAGCGATCGCGTTGAGGGCCGCCTTCGCCGCGCTGTAGGCGGATCGCAGCGGAGCCATCGGCACGAGGGCCAACATGGAGGACACGTTCACGAGCGTCCCGGTGCCGCGATCCTTGAAGTGCGGCAGGACCGTCTGCATGCCGTAGAGGGCCGACTTCAGATTCACCGACATCATCGCGTCGACGTCCTCATCGGTGAGGTCCTCGAGCCGCGCGGTGATGCCGCGCCCTGCGTTGTTGATCCACAGATCCACCCGCCCGAATCGGTTGCGGGCTTCGTCGAAGAGTCGCTGCACCTCCTCCCGGCGGGTGACATCGGTGGCCACCACCTCCACCGGCCCGGTGCACTGCCTCGCCACCGCGTCGAGTCGTTCCCGGTTCCGGGCGGCGAGGACCACCGACGCACCTCGCGCGGAGAGTGCCACCGCGAGTGCGGCGCCGATGCCTGAGCTGGCCCCCGTCACCACCGCCACGCTGCCGTCGAAGTCGATGTGCATGGGGTGCACTCTGTCGATCGGGAGGCGGCCGCTCAAGCCATTCGGGCGGACAGGGTGAAGGGAGCCTGCTATCGACCGGGTCGCCATGTCCGATGTCGAAGACCTGCTCACTGCGGTCCGTGAGGCCGCCCGCCCCGCCACCTGGACCCAGGGATTGAACCTCTCGCGCTCGGGCGCGGTGGCCATCTCCTCACGCTCCGGGGACAGCGTGGACCTCCGCGTGCGCGTGCCCAGCCGGCCGGTCGCCTTCAACGTCTCGCTCTACCCCGGAGATGAGGACTGGGAGTGCGATTGCCCGGGCAAGCTGGATCCGTGCGATCACGTCGTCGCCGCGGCCATCGCGTTGGGACAGGACGCCAAGGACGGACCGGCTGCCAAGCCCCTGGTCCAGGCTGCTGAGCGCTGGTCCCGCGTGGTCTACCGCTTCGCACGCGAACCCGGTGGGGGACTCAGCCTCACCCGTGCCCTGACCGATCCCGAAGGGGGAGACCTCAAGCCGTTGCAGGGCACCCTCCAGTCGATGGTCGCCCGTCCCGCTCAGGCAGCACGTCTGCAGGTCGAGCAGTGGGATCTCATCGCCGATCGCCTCCTGGAGCGTCCGCATCGCGGTGCCCTTCCGCCCGAGCGCCTGGAGCGGCTGCTCACCGTCCTCGAGAACTCGCGGGAGGTGCTGCTGGACGGAGAGCCGGTGGCCCTCGCCTCCGAGCCCATCTTCCCGCACGCGGTCATCGAGGATCGCGGAGACCAGCTGCAGCTCACCATCCGTCGCGACCCGCGCATCATCGAGGTCGTGAGCGCGGGCGTGGGCCTCACCCGCG
>Ga0079224_100002955_pt1 | contig 21104 bp, 18 predicted proteins | sample Stecom2015_FD_80414 | JGI IMG/M metagenome (GOLD analysis project Ga0079224, IMG submission 80414) | Agricultural soil microbial communities from Utah to study Nitrogen management - Steer compost 2015 | ecosystem: Environmental > Terrestrial > Soil > Agricultural land | place: USA: Utah...
CGTGAAGTCGTGTCAGGTACGTGAGAAATACAAACCAGAATTTTCATTTCACGTTCGGGTTATGAATGGCCGTCTGTCGCATCACGTGATGTAATGAATGCCGGCGAAGCGGCCCGAATATTTCCTAAACGGGGTCAAGATAAACGATAAAATCCGAAATTCGAACCGCGAAAAATTAAAAAAGGGATGAATTCAGAGCGTCTCAAGATGCTTCACCAGTTCGCAGAGGAAGAACCCGGAAATGCGTTCAACTGGTACGCACTTGCCCTGGAATACCAGCATTCCGATCCGTCTCAGGCGTCACAGTTGTTTGAGAAATTAATGACAGAGTTCGAAAGTTATTTGCCCACCTACTACATGGCTGCGAACCATTACCTCCGGCAAGGCGATACGGAGAAGGCGGTTAGCATTTTTCGCAAAGGGATTGAGATTGCAGAGCAGCAGGGCGATAGAAAAGCTGCGGGTGAACTTCGCTCAGGTCTCGACGAAGTTTTGTTCGAATGAATTAGTTATCGGGCGCACCATCATCCACCCAGCAGGCTATCAGGTCGATTTGTTCCTGCGTAATTGAACCTTCGAACGGCATGCTCCCATCCTGGGTGAACTCCTTCATTTCCTGCGCATAAAACTTCGCCTTATCGTAACGGCTTAGGTCAGGTCTGACAAGTCCATCATGGCAACCGCTGAGCGCGCAACTTGCTTTGACAATCGGCAGCACGTCGTCCTTCCAGCTTACGCCCGTGTTGCCGCGGGGAATCGTAACGCGAAGTTCTACTTCACAGCCAGAATTGTCCCGGACCTCAATGACGTGTACACCTCTTTTGAGTCCGGAGAATACATTCGAAATACCGTAGGGGCCATTCCCAAGCCGATATTCATAAGGAGGTGTCCCATCGGATACCTCTACCGTGACACTACCTGTTCCTTCCAGACATGAGGTGTCGGGCGTGAGATTCGTTGTAACCGTGAAGCCTGGGGCAAGCACGGCAACATTCGGAATCGCTGCTGTACACCCGTTGGCATCGGTCACAGAAACAGTGTAGATGCCTGGACGCAATCCATCAAGTACGGGTTCATCTTGTTCTGCTCCTTCAACCGAATATTTATATGGCTCCGCCCCGCCGGATGCCGCCACGGTAATCGACCCATCACTTGCGTCACAAGCGCTCGCCTGCTGTACTGCTTCCACTGAAAGCGTCAGTGAAGATGTCGCGCAATCAAATGGTTCGTTGATATCATTGTCCGTGCAAGCGACAACAATGGCGGTTAAACAAACGATCCACAGGAAAATTCTCATGATGACAATAATGCGCAATGTAGGTGCCAGCGCTTTGTCATCGGAATTCTTTTCGGATTGACCTATAAATAATTCGGTAAACTGACGAGATGGAGGTACTTAGAACATTACCTCGTCACATAGTTGATTAACGTCCCAATCTGTCCTATCGTAATCCTTATCTCATCATCCGGTTCGAGGGTGAATTCATGAGAAGGGACAATACCTGTCCCGGTCATGATAAGACATCCGTTCGGGAAACTGCATTCGCGAAAGACAAATGACACCAATTCCGCGGGAGTACGCTTCATCTGGTCGATGCCAACATTTCCTTCGAAGACAACCTTACCGTTGCGGAGGATTTCCATTTGAATTTTCGTGTCGGATGGAAGTGGCCCGTCAGGAACGTACACGCAAGGTCCTACGGAAGCGCATCCGTCGTACGTTTTTGCCTGAGGAAGGTAAAGCGGGTTTTCGCCTTCGATGCTACGTGAACTCATGTCATTGCCTATCGTATACCCAACGATGGTTCCTGACGATGTAACGACGAGAGTTAGTTCCGGTTCGGGCGCGTCCCACGTGGAGTCTTTCCGAATCCTTACTTTTCCACCGTGGGGTACGATGCGGTGGTTTGTTGTTTTAAAAAACACTTCCGGTCGTTCAGCCTCGTAAACGCGCGCGTAAAAGTCGCCTCCACCAGCGGCCTTCGATTCTTCCTGGCGTCCCACCTTGCTGCGCAGGTAAGTAACACCACATGCCCAAAGTTCCTGTCCCTGTATCGGCGGCTGAATGCCCTCGCGGATGAGGTCGCCCGGATCGTCGACCTGCGGCAATTTTTCAGTTAATGATGAAAGCTTGGTTCTTAAATTATCATCGTTGATAAAAGTGTCCCAGTCTTCCTGATGGAGGCAGAATTTGCTGCCACGTTCGATTAGAATTCCCTTGTTCGTTTTGTATACTTTCATTGTGTTATGGTATCTATCCTACCTTGATGATATTTCATCTCGTTGCGCGCCAATATAATGTGTACCCCGAAAACAGATTCCCAGCAATTATCCCCTAACCTCCTTTCCCGGGGGCTGCACCCCGGGCTACCAACATGTCGCCGCTCTGGGGCTCAATTCTTCACTCTCACTCTCGCACTCGCACTACCTCACCACCTTGCGCTCCATCTATCACCGATTACTTTTCACCTTCCTAATGCAAATCCCGGGTAACCTCCGCTCCCGATCCTCCACGAAGAATATCGAGGTCCGCCCCCAAATGGGCTTGCTGTACGTGGTCGATGTAGAATTTGACATAACCACGCGTTGCCATGGGTGGAGGAGGCGACCACGCTTTACGTCTGCGCTCCAGTTCTTCGTCGCTGACATCGAGGTGCAGCCTGCGGTTTTCGACGTCTAGTTCGATCATGTCGCCATCCCGGACGAGCGCAAGCGGTCCACCGATTGCCGACTCGGGCGACACGTGCAATACTACAGTACCATAGGCAGTTCCACTCATCCGTCCGTCAGAAATTCGTACAATGTCTTTCACGCCTTTCTTCAGCAGCTTTTCCGGAAGATCGACGTTCCCGACCTCAGGCATTCCAGGATATCCTTTGGGTCCCACACCTTTCAGCACGATGACAGAGTCTTCGTCAATGGGCAGATCTGGATCGTCAATGCGACGGTGATAGTCTTCAATACTCTCAAACACTACCGCTTTGCCTCGGTGTTTCATCAGTCTGCGCGAAGCAGCCGATGGCTTGATCACAGCGCCGTCAGGACAAAGGTTACCGCGCAACACGGCTATACCAGCTTCAGGCTGCAGAGGCTTGTCGATCGTCGCAATCACATCGCGGTTGTAGCATACCGCGTTCGCATTGTTCTCACCGATCGTCTTGCCGTTCACCGTCAGCGCATCGGAGTGTATGATGTCTTTCAGTTCATTGAGAACGACTGGCAGACCACCCGCGTAGAAGAAGTCCTCCATCAGGTATTGTCCGGAAGGTTTAAGATTGACCAGCAGTGGTATGCGGCTTCCCAGCCGATCGAAGTCGTCAAGCTCCAGCGGTACGCCTATCCTACCTGCGATAGCCAGCAAATGGATGATAAGGTTTGTGGACCCGCCCACTGCCGCGTTAACCATGATGGCGTTTTCAAAGGCTTTGCGGGTGAGGATTTTTGACAGGCGAAGGTCTTCGCGCACCATCTCCACGATGCGGCGCCCGGACATCTGTGCCAGGACTTTCTTGCGTGAGTCGACTGCCGGAATAGCTGCAGCACCAGGCAACGTCAGCCCCAGCGCCTCCACCATGCACGCCATCGTAGACGCGGTCCCCATGGTCATGCAGTGCCCACTGCTCCGGGCGGAACAAATCTCAGCCTCGAGTATGTCGAGTTCAGTGTAGTTTTCTACGGTTTGCTTCTCCTTAATTAGCCAGTTGAACGATCCCGAGCCGATGGGTTCGCCCCGGAACCTGCCATTCAGCATAGGCCCTCCGGGCACAACCAGAGTAGGAAGGTCTACACTGCATGCACCCATTACCGTCGACGGCGTAGTTTTATCGCATCCAGTAAGTAGGACAACGCCGTCCAACGGATTTGCGCGGATGGATTCCTCGACGTCCATGCTGGCCAGGTTACGAAAGAGCATTGTGGTGGGCCGCATGATCGTTTCACCAAGCGAAGTGACGGGAAACTCCAGTGGAAAACCTCCTGCTTCAGCTACGCCGCGTTTTACGAGTTCGGCAAAGTCGCGCAAATGACCATTACAAGGTGTGAGTTCCGACCAGGTATTGCAGATACCAATCACAGGCTTGCCGCGAAAGTAGTCGTCGGGATATCCCTGGTTACGCAACCAGGAACGATGTACAAATCCCATCTTATCCGACTTTCCGAACCAGTCGTAACTCCTGAGTTTTTGTTTCATCCAGCTGTTGGGTTAAATCGCCGCTATAGTTAGTGAAATTGTGCCAAATATGGAAGTATGCTATGCAAACTCGGCAGTCGGATGGTACGAAGTAAGAGCTAATCGGTGCAGGTACTCGTGTAGAGACGTTGCTCGCAACGTCTTTACTATTACGATCCGGAATCGGATGGACTTATAGTAGAGACGCGCAACCTGCGCGTCTCCCGGTCGATGTCAGTGTGAGCGTGAAGAACGAAGCCCGTAGGGGCGATATGTTTGTAGCCCGGGACTTTAGTCTCGGGAAAGAGTTAGCAAAACGGTCGCGCGCCACAGGAAATCTGTTTTCGAGATACACGTCGTATTGGCGCGCAACGAGATGAAATATCATCAGGATAGAGGGCAACGTGAGAGTGAGAGCGAAGACTGGGGGATCACCCAGTCGGGCGCAAGTCAAACGCAACGCGCACCTCGATCACCTCTGCGATGTTGCGTGCAACGATGCTTGGAATGGTGATCCTGAAATCTTTAACACGTAAGGGAAACGAGGCTGTTGCTTTGATGGTGTTGTCCTGTACGACAAACTCGACATCAGTACTTAGCGGCTGCGTTTCCCCATGGATGGTGATCTTACCCTCCACTTTCGCAGTGTAGGTACCGTTCTGGTTCAGGTTGATATCTGCCAGGTTTGTTATCTTTCCTGCGAAGGTAGCCTTAGGATACTTGTCCGATTCCACATACTTTTCATTGAAGTGCTCCTGCATGAGCGCCTTCTCAAACTGAAACGACTTCATCAACAGGGACGCTGCCACTTCACCCGACGAGGCATCAAGTACGCACAATGCCTGATCGGTATGCGCTTCAATGTCTTCGAGGGGTGCTTTGGAATAGAACGAGGCGCGGCCCACGCGATCCATATAGCGTTGCGCCACCAGAGGTTGCACCATCGCAACCAGCATTGCGATACAGAGCAGTCTACGGTTCATCGGGCACAATTCTGCAATCAACAAGGATCACATCCAGAAGGCGACCGGAACAAATGCCACGCAGGGTGAGCGCATCACCGGCACGCAACCCGTAAGCCATTGAGTCCTGCTCGTGTTCCAGCGTACAACTCACGCGGCTAACGGTGGAGGTATCCCCTAACAATAATACAAAACTGTTTTGCTTTTCGATAACTTCGGCGATCGTACCGCTTACTTCGAGCACCTTTCCGACATATTTGCCGTTAGCCGCACGCTCGTCCTCTTCGAATGCCATGATAAGCTCCGAGGCACTCACCAGCATATCCGGCTTATCTACCGACGGATGCGGCTTGTTGAACACAAAATACACCGCCCCGATACCCAAAAGCAACACTACGAAAATGCCGCCCAGAATCTTCTTAATCATCAACCTCAATTTTGAATTGCACCATCATCTACCCAGCAGGCAATTGCATCGATCTGGGCCTGCGTAAGGCTCCCTTCGTCAGGCATCGTTCTGTCGCCCGTCAGCTTCTTGATATTTGCTGCGTTATCCTGGATATTTTTAAATACACGAAAGTCCGGGAACTGATTGCCGTTATGGCAATCGTTGATCGCACAGGAACTCGTGATGATCGGCTGTATGTCGGCCGCAAAGCTGATCCCGGATCTCACACGGATAACCTGAGAGGACTGACAGTCCGTAGCATCCCGAATTGTAACTACATATTCACCGGTTTCGAGGCCTGTGAACGTCGGATCCGACTGAAACGGCCCGCCGTCAAGGCTGTATTCATACGGCCCTTCACCACCGACGGCGGTCACGGTTATCGTACCCGCGGCCGTTCCGCATCCCGCATCCGTACTGGAAAGGGTTAAGTTGACGCCCTCTTTATTTGTGACGTTTTGCGAGACGCTCACGTCGCAGCCGTTCTCATCGCGAACGACTATGGTGTACGTTCCTGATGACAGCGATTCAAAACGCGGTTCATCACCAAATGGCCCGCCGTTGATACTGTACGTGTAAGTTCCCGAACCACCCGTAGCCGCCACGGCGATGAAGCCATTGCTTTCACCACACTCCGCCTCCCCTAATTCGGTAACAGTTACCGTCGGCCCTTCTACCGAACAATCAATGGGCGGGTTAAGATCGTCTGACGCACACCCCGCGCAGACCAAAAGACTTACAAATACCAATTCGTTCAATCGCAAATTCATCATACGTCCAAATATTCTTCTATTTTCAACATGAACCTGATGAGGCGCCCCCGGGATTCGGCAGGATACCAGAACCTATGTCGGGCGAATCGTGGCAGCCCATCCAGCCGCCCCGGAGGCAACGCTCATCATTATCTTTGTTGTCCAATTAACGTTACTCTACATTTGATCCGATATTTCCCTGAGCGATTAGCGTCCCCAGGTTGTCGGGACTCAGATGCACGTTGATGTATCCGTCGTACACGAGCAGATCATCATAAGTGATGGGATCGCCATCTCTGTTTTGCGTCACCTGAGTTCTGCTACGTCCCGTTGCTCCGTTCACATTGGTTAGGTCAATGGCGATTGGCCCGCTCTCCTCAGCGCTGTTGTTGTGAATGTGTGCCGGGTGATCGCCTCCGGCGGTTGTGCCTTCCAACTGGATCGTTACAAGAGTCGTACCGTTTACGCGTTTTTCAAAGGTTGCTATTCCGCTAATGCCAGGATCGGAAACGCTGTTGAGCGTGTATTCCACTTTGTCACCAGTAAGGGCATTTTGTCCGATATCTCCCTGGGCAATGAGCGTACCCAGGTTATCGGAACTCAGGTGAACCTGGACATACCCGTTAAAGTTGATCAGGTCATCATACGTCACCGGTGTAGCGTCATTAAGCGCCCTTATCGTTGTCTTGCTGATACCCGTCGCCCCCTCGACAGGCTTGAAGTCGACCGCAATGCCGCCTCCCTGTGCAGCCGTATTGTTGTGAATGTGCGCCGGGTGTGAACCTCCGTCGGTCGTTCCTTCCAATTCTATCGTTACCAAAGTTGCGCCGCTCTTGCGTTCAGCAAAAGTAACTTTTCCGCTGATGTTGGGATCAGACACAGGATTCAAAGGATATTCCATTGACTCCCCTGTGAGAGCATTAGCCCCTATGTCACCCTGCGCGATAAAGGTACCCAGTTGAGACGTGCTCAAATGCACCTGGGCATAACCATTGAAGTTGATAAGCTCGTCGTATGTTATCGGAGTGTCATCGTTGAGTTTACGGATGGTCGTCCGACTCATTCCCGTTGCACCATCTACCGGCTTAAAGTCGACCGCTATACCTCCGCCTTCTGCAGCGGAATTGTTGTGAATGTGCGCAGGGTGCGAGTCGCCCTCAGAAGTTCCTTCAAGCTGAAGCGTCACGAGAGTAAATCCATTCTTTCTTTTGGCGAACGTGGCAGTCCCGTGAATATTCGGATCAGCTACAGGACCCAACTCATACACCTCTGATTCACCCGTGAGTTCGTTACCGCCAATGTCGCCCTGGGCAATGAACGTGCCCATGTTGTCGACGCCCAAATGGACCTGTGCGTACCCGTCGAAGTTGAGTAAATCGTCGTATGTAATGGCTCCGCCGGCGTTCAATGCTTCAACGTTAGTGACGCTCACACCAGTCCCTCCGTCAACGGCATTGAGATCTATTGCTATACCTCCTCCTTCCGCCGCTGAATTGCTGTGTATATGCGCCGGGTGCGAATTGCCTGCCGTAGTACCGTCCAGCTTAATCGTTACGACAGTCTCACCGTTTTGCCTTTCCTCGAACATTATGCTGCCGTCAATATTGGGATCCGCCACGGGCAGAAGTGGGTAGGTTTTCGACTCTCCGGTGAGAACATTTTGACCGATGTCACCTTGCGCGATAAGTGTTCCGAGGTTGTCCGGCGCAGCATGTACGTTGACATGGCCATCGAAGGCAATAAGTTCTTCGTATGTGATCGGTGTTCCGTCGTTTAATGCAGTCACCACCGTTTCACTTCTTCCTGTAACGCCGTCAACATTTTCAAGGTCGAGTACGATCGAACCTCCGTCAACCGAGTTATCCGCGTGAATGTGGGCAGGATGGTTTCCGCCGGATTGCGTGCCGTTAAGTTGAATCACTATCAGCACACTGTTGTCGGACTGTTTGGAAAAAGTTACGTTGCCGCTGATTGCCGGGTTCGACACAGAGTGAAGCTCGTACACAGTGTTGTCTCCGGTGAGTGAAGGTCCCGAATCGTCATCGCAGCCGCTGAATCCCAGGACCAGAAAGGTAGCGGCTACCAGCCGTACGGAAAGGTGTAATAAGGTTTTCATAAGGTTGTTTGTTTTGTCAAGGGTAAATGAATCCCTGGCGATCGGCTTTTATGCCGGTCGTGGTTATATATTCAGGTCTGGGTTTTGGGGTTAGCGCCTGGACTTAAGGACCCTGGAGCGTAGGAGGATGCTTGTTGGCTTTTTTGGCAAAGTGGTAGCGGACGGCGAACATCACGCCTGTGCTGTACAGGTCGACGTCGGCCCAACCCATACCTTCAAGGGGCACCTTGAAATAAGGCTCAATCCCCAAAGAGAGCGTACGCGAGGCCCTGAAGTCCAAGCCCGCGGAGAGGGTACCGATTCCGAACCACAAGGTCGATGGCTTCTTGCCAGTCCAGCCATTGACAGCGCCCGGATTCGGTGCATCAAAATGATAGTAATATTCTTCGCTTTGGACGAAATAGCTCGACAAGCCGGCGCTCGCGAACAACCTTGTCTTGCGTGTGCTTACGATGTCAAATGTTACCGCCACAGGTACCTCATACATCGAACAAGTTCCATCAATCCGATCAGGTACAACACCATTGGTGAGGGCTTTCCAGTATCCGTACGGCGGGCGGTATTCCGCGCCTTTACCCCAGTACTTCTTGTTCGTGTACAACACGCCAGTAGTTATACCCCATCGCGGCAACACCTGGTAATGCACAAAGGCACCCATGGCATCTCCGGTTCCCATAGCACCTCCTTGCGGTGTTCTGCTGAAATCAGGTGCCGCAACAACGGTGATACCAAAACGACCACGCGTATTGTCAAATCCCGAGCGGCCTGACGCAGCGGCTTCAAGTGCATCGGCGGAAACGTCCACCGATGCACTATCGACAGGTTGAGCCTGCACCCGCGACACTTGCTCATCGACACCATCTGCCTTCACAATGGGGTCAGCCGGCACACGCGACTCAATCTGTGTATGATTAAAGCCAGACACTTCCGACAGGTCTTTTTTGATGTTGTCACTATTGATGGCGGGTCTATTAACAATAACTCCGTTATGTTCTGTGTTGGGTTGAGCAATACCACTCTGATCGCGTGCTGCATTCGGCCCGCTCGCGTTTCGTTCGTCTGCCGCCGCCGCTAGTTGAGTGCGGGAACCTGAATTCTTTTCACGACCATTCAAATTCTCTTCGCGTCCCGGCGGAACGCTTAGATCCTGCTTACCTCCTCCCTCGTTAGTGTCTGTCGTTACGCCCTCACGTACCGATCCGTCGTTGGTGAAGGATTCCGCCGTCTGGGCATCATCCTGTTGATTAGGGGCTTCGGCAATCCCGGTATCGATATTTTCCGAAGGATTCGTCGCAACATTTTCCGTTGCCTGATCAACAGGCAACAGCAGCCACGTTATCACCACCGCGGTGATGGCAGCAAGCCCTATCAGCACCTTACGTCCATGCGTGCTGAACCAGCCAGCGGGGCGTACTGGCTGCTGCGCGTCCAGCATGCGCTCCAGCTTCTTCCAGTCCTCCTCGTTGTACTCCAGGTCGTGATGACGCGTGGCTTTCCGAAAAAACTCCTCCAGGCTATCGTTATCCTTTTTCGACATAATCGGTTTCAAAGAATTTATTCAGAATCCTTCGAAGCTGCTCCTTGGCTTTAAACAGATTCGATTTGGACGTTCCTACAGAGACGCCGAGCATATTTGCAATTTCTTCATGCTTGTACCCCTCGATAACATGGAGATTGAACACCGTTCGATAGGCGGGCGGCAGCTTGCGAAGCATCTGAACTATTTCATCGTAGGTTATTCCTGACAACACTTTTTCTTCGTTCGCGCTTTGACCTGCTGAATCAAGTTCTTCGGCTTTGAGCGCTCGGTTTTTCTGATGGTAATGATTGATGGCCGTGTTTACTATAATCCGGCGCAGCCATGGTTTGAAAGGACGTTTGAGATCAAACTTTGCGATGTTTTGAAATACTTTCATAAAACCGTCGTTAAGAATTTCCGCTGCTTCATCCCGGTTGTCCGCATAACGCAAACAGATGCTCATACCATAGGCATAAAACTCCTGGTATAGAAGCTTCTGACTGCTGCGGTCATGCTTTCTGCAACCGATCAACAGCTTGACAATTTTTTCCTCCTTCTTGTCCAAATGGGCTGCTTGGTTACTGGTCCATACAGGCATTCCAACCAGAGGGTTGCCTGTTGGTATCTCTTGTAATTTAACCCTAAAAGCCCAATACCCGGTCGACCCTTGAATTCCTGCACAAATACCGGTACCTTATAGGGAAACTAGTCACCCATGAAAGCACTTTGCCTCTTGTCCGGCCTTTGGCTTGCACTCACCGCAGCCACCTTCGCACAGATGCCCGACCCATCCGTACGCATCAAGACTGCCGTCCTCGCCGCCCCGGAAGAATTTCGGGATGGTGCAACTGTACTCGGCGTCGATGCCAACGGTGAAATGGTAGTGTTGCGAAAAGGCACAAACGAAATGATATGTCTGGCTGACGATCCCAGGCAGAAGGGACTGAATGTCTCGTGCTATCATCGCGACCTGGAACCGTTCATGGCGCGCGGCCGGGCATTGCAAAAGGAAGGGAAATCCTTCCAGGAAATATTCGACATCCGCGAAGCCGAAGTGAAAGCGGGTACACTGAAAATGCCCAAGTCGCCCACGACCCTTTTCGTGTACACCGCACCTGATGAAAAATTCAATGCGGAGACTGGCGAAGTTACTGACGGATACCTGCGTTACGTCGTTTACATTCCCTACGCCACGGCTGAAAGCACCGGCCTGCCGCTCAAACCCTATGCGTTCGGCATGCCGTGGATCATGGACCCCGGAACGCACAGAGCGCATATTATGATCAACCCTCCGAAGTAACTGCGAAGCACTTTTTTACGTGCAAACCAGATAGATCGTGCAGCTGTCCCGAGGGTCCTTCGCGCGCGTCATCCAACCCACGCTCACCGCTACGGATGACAGGTGCTTTTTATTTTTCGCACGCCACATCGAGTTCCGACAACTTCAACACATCAACACATCAACACTTGCGCACATTATTAATATTGCATTCTTTTTTCCAACATTGTACCTATGTGGCTGTTCCTGAAAGACCAGAGTCTGTTGATTTGGCTGGGTGTGATTGCATTCGGCCTGTTTGCTGCAGTTCGGGTTGTGCTGGAGACCCGCAGTCCTTCCAAGACCGCCGCTTATCTTTTGTTAATCATTCTGTTTCCGGTCGGTGGTCCCCTGCTTTACTTCCTCGTTGGTGTAAACTACCGGAAACGTCGCATCTACAGTAAGAAACTCATTCGCAATACAAACCTGTTCAACCAGGTTCGCGACACCATCCAACGCGACTCCCTCGCCGTACGGGAACGGTACCCCCACTTGTCGCGGGAGAATGACGACCTGATCAACCTCCTGCTGGGAGAATCGCTCTCTCCTCTTTCTGAAAATCGCGTTACCATACTTCTCAACGGCGAACAAAAATTTCCTGCACTACTTGACGCGATCGAGAATGCGGAAAAATTCATCCACCTGGAGTACTACATCTTCGAAGAAGACAAGACGGGTACCCAGATCAAGGACGCCCTGATCAAGAAAGCCCGCGAGGGTGTGAAGGTTCGAATCATTTTTGACGACTTTGGAAGCCATCGCCTCTGGAGAAACTTCGTCGACGAGTTTCGCGAAAACGGTGTCGAAATCTATCCGTTCTTCCGCATTCACTTCGTGCTCTTTGCGAACCGCATCAACTTCCGCGACCACCGCAAGGTTGTCATCATCGACGGTAACGTAGGGTTTCTGGGAGGCATGAACATTGCCGACCGATACGTCAATGGTCTTGTCGACAACAAGTATTGGCGCGATACGCACGTGAAGATCGAAGGACGCGCCGTTCTTACCCTGCAATATCACTTCCTGTCTAACTGGAACTTCTGTTCAGGACAAAGCCTGGGATTTAGTCCCGACCTTTTCCCCGACACTCCCCCGCTACCCAGCTACAAGGACCTGGTGCAAATTGTCACCGGCGGTCCCGACTATCCCCGACCCAGCATCATGCTCTCGTATTTCACAGCCATCATGATGGCAAAGAAATGCGTGTACATCACTACGCCGTACTTTATCCCGAACGAGACTATGATGAACGCCATCAAACAGGCGGCGTTCAGTGGCAAAGAAGTACGCGTGCTAATCCCGGAACGTTCCGACTCGGCATTTGTTGACGCCGCGTCGCGATTCTATTTCCTCGACCTGCTTGAGTCGGGCGTAAAAATTCACCTGTACACCAAGGGGCTAATTCATGCGAAGACGATGGTTGTTGACGACACCCTTTCCATCATCGGAACGGCTAACATGGATCTCAGAAGTTTTGAACTGAACTTCGAGATCAACGCGATCATCTACAGCGAACGCGTCAACGCCGAAATGAAAGATACTTTCTGGAAAGATTTGGAGCACAGCTACATGCTCGACCCGGACGAATGGCTTAACCGAAACAAGTTCCGCATATTCCTGGAAGGGCTCGCGCGCATCCTGGCACCCTTGCTGTGATCACGTGATCCAGCGCAACGTCTGCCCCTTCAGCGTATTCTCGAAGGGCGTACCCTCGGCTATGGATACGTTCCACTGCTTCTTCAACTCATAGTACCACCTTGCCTGCGTGTCCGGATCACCCAGGAGCATGAGCGTGGGATTTGTCTCAAGGCCTTTCGCGAGTTTTCGGAATACGGCGAGATCCTGACCGATAAACTTCTGACCGAGTCGTCGCAACGGCAACCACAAGACCCGTGCTAATCCGAGTGTGGTATAAAAAATATGATTGAGCTCCGTGTGTGAAGCGTCGATAGGTGTAAGCGTGGTGATAGATATTACTTCGTGTCGTTCACCTGCTCTAATGTGTTCGATGCGATTGCCCGGTAATTGAAACGTGATTTCCGTCGACGTCCCACCTTTTAGTACAGAATATCCTTTTGAATTCGACGAAGGTTTGTGTCGTACCATGCGGAAGCCGAGTCTGTATGGTTCAAACGTCTTTTCCTTTAGCTTGAGATTTTTCGCGGAACGCCAAAACCACGATTGATGGACAAAAGTAACGTGTGCCGGGTCGATAAGTCCGATAACAGCGTGATCGATATTCGTGGGCAGCGTTACCGTATCGACATACCAGAATTTCTTTGTGGGGTCTAGCAATAGGTCCGGAAAATGACGGTCCGCACCATCCAGCTTTAACTTGTTCTGGGGAATATATACCCACACGGTTCCATTGACCTCACGACAGGGGTATCGGAAGACTTTAATTTTTGAAACGTCGATGCGATCATCGGCCAGTGCAGGGATTTTCTTGCAAGTCCCGGTAGCATCGAACTGCCATCCGTGGTAACAACACGTGATCGTTGCGCCATCGAACCATCCCGTTGACAAAGGTACGCCGCGGTGCGGGCAGTTATCCTTCAGCGCAAATGGTGCACCCTGAGGATCGCGTCCCATCACGATAAATTCCCCGGCAATTTGTTTCCTCACGAGTTTACCGGCACGCAAATGGCTACCGTGCAGTGCATAATACCAGATGTCCCTGAGAAACAGAGGATGCTCAACTTCCTTCATCGTGGGGTGATTAAGTCGATACAAGATACCAAAGTGCGTGGCAAGATCAAGCCAGGCTCTTTAAGTCGATCGGCGTGATTTGCGGAATTTGCCCTTACCTGGTCGACCTGATGAAGCAGGACGTCTCTTCTTACCGTTGTGTTGCTTCCAGGGCTTATGGTTGGTCCCGGTTTTCCGGTATTCCGGACCCGGCCCAATGTCAGCAGGCATCTCCAGCTTTGGCACCTCTTTGCCCAGGAAGCGCTCGATGTCAGCAAAGCGCCGCTGATCTTTTTCATTTACGAATGTTACAGCCGTTCCCGTCCGGTCGGCACGCGCGGTGCGGCCAATGCGATGCACGTAGTCTTCCACATCGGGCGGCACGTCGTAGTTGACGACGAGGCTGATGCCTTCGACGTCGATGCCTCGCGATAAGATATCAGTACCTACGATGATGGGCAGCTTTCTGCTCTTGAATTCCCGTAGAATCTCATCGCGTTCGTGTTGCTCCAGGTCGGAATGAAAGGCTTTCACATAGAAGCCCTGGCTTTTCAGCTGGCTCGTAAGCTTTTTGACATTTTCTTTAGTAGAGGCAAAGATCAATACGCTGCTGTGATCCTCCTGTGCGAGAACCCACTTGAGCATCGGTATTTTTTGAGTCTCGTAGAGGATGAAGGCCTGCTGTTTAATGCCTTCCGCAGGCTTTGAAACCGCCAGGTTAACTTCGTGGGGTGACTTAAGGATACGGTTGGCAAGTGCGCGGATCTTCGGCGGCATTGTTGCCGAGAACAGCAAGGTCTGTCTCGTTTCCGGCAAGTATGTAATGATCCGGATAATGTCTGCATAGAAGCCCATGTCGAGCATGCGGTCTGCCTCGTCCAGGACAAGGTATCGCAGATGCTTCAGGTTGAGTGAGCCCGACGCGAGCAGTGCGATCAGCCGGCCTGGCGTCGCGATGATGATATCGGCACCGGACTCGAGTGCTCTCTTTTGTTTGTCCCACGCAGCACCATCACCACCACCGTAGACGGCGATAGAGCTGATGCCCATGAAATACGCAAAGCCTTCGATCTGCTGATCAATTTGCTGTGCCAGCTCGCGTGTTGGCGCGAGGACAAGTGTGGTCAGGTGACGGTGTTCGGTGTAAAGGATTTTTTGAAGGATCGGCAAAATGTAAGCTGCCGTCTTGCCGGTACCCGTCTGGGCACAGGCGATAATGTCATGCCCCTCAAGTATAGCAGGAATAGCCTGTTGTTGAATTGGGGTAGGATTCACATAACCCATGGAGGCAAGGCCCTCCATGAGGCGCTCATCAAAGTTGAAATCGGAAAAAGTCAAAGGACAAAGACTAAAAAGTGGATACTCATTAACTCAAAAATGGCCGGGGAACCGGCTCGTTCATTTATTTTTCGGCTGTCAGGCCGCGTTGCAGCCCCGACTTTGGTCGAGGGTCGTTTAGCTAACAAAGATAACGCAATAATGCGTACCGTCCTAAAATGGTTCCCCGGTGACCGGCTGGAGTTATCGAACACGATTGAACTGCACGCTACGGGGGGTGAACGCCCATCCGCGTTCAACATCAAAATGCCGCCTCAAAATCCATTGCGCAACTTTTGGCTCTTTCGTGAATTACCATCATATTCGCTGCCTCCAACAGCGATTTCAAATGGAACACCCCACTACTACCACTATGAGCAGATGTTATAATTTCTCTGCAGGGCCGGCTGTGCTGCCCCTTGAAGTATTGCAAAAGGCGCAGGACGAACTTGTCGACTGGCAGGGATCGGGAATGTCGGTTATGGAGATGAGCCACCGCGGCAAGGAGTATACTTCTATCCACGAGAACGCCATCCGGAACCTGCGGACCCTGATGAATATCCCGGACAACTACAAGGTTCTTTTCCTCCAGGGTGGAGCCTCCACGCAATTTGCGATGGTTCCGCTGAACCTCTTTTCGCAAGCCCGCAAAGCTGACTATATCAATACGGGAGCCTGGTCGAAAAAGGCAATTGCCGAGGCCAAGCGCTATGGAACGGTGAAGGTCATCGCCAGCTCGGAAGACAAAAACTTCAGCTATATCCCTGAGTTTGACCCCAGCATGATCTCCCCTGATGCGGACTACGTCCACATCACGACGAACAACACGATCTATGGTACCGTGTGGCCGTCCATCCCGGATACAGGATCGAAGCCTCTCGTGGCGGATATGTCGTCCAACATCCTCAGCCAGGAGTATGATGTGTCCAAGTTCGGCCTTATCTACGCCGGTGCTCAAAAGAATATCGGACCTGCGGGGCTTACGATCGTCATCATCCGCGAAGACCTCATCGGTAAGGCGCTTGACATCACGCCTACGATGCTGAACTACGAAACGCACGCGAAAGAAAATTCACTGTATAACACGCCGCCCTGCTACTCCATATATATGGCGGGACTGGTGTTCGAATGGCTTCTCGCCAAAGGTGGCGTTGCAGCAATGCACAAGGAGAACGTCGCAAAGGCGAACTTGCTGTACGACTACCTGGACAGATCAAAGTTGTTCAAGGGTACAGTCGAGAAAAGGTCGCGCTCGATCATGAACATCCCGTTTGTGACGGGAAGCGAAGAACTCGACGCCAAATTCATCTCAGAAGCGGCCAAGCGAGGTCTCAAAACACTGAAAGGACACCGTTCCGTCGGCGGTATGAGGGCGAGCCTGTATAACGCAATGCCCATCGAAGGCGTACAGGCGCTGGTGGACTTCATGGAAGAATTTGAGAAAGCAAACGCATAACCATGTCATTTAAGATTCAGACGTTCGACAAGATCGCTCCTGAAGGTCTTGCCCGATTCCCTTTGGACCAATACGAAGTTGCATCCGAGTTCAGCTCACCCGACGCTATATTATTAAGGAGTCATTCGCTCCATGATTATGCGTTTCCGTCGTCGGTAAAGGCTATCGCCCGCGCAGGGGCCGGGGTTAACAACATCCCGATCTCGCGCTGTACGGAAGCCGGAATCGTTGTGTTTAACACCCCCGGTGCCAACGCCAACGCGGTCAAGGAACTTGTCATCGCAGGGATGCTGCTGGCTTCAAGAAAGATTGCGCAGGGTATCGCCTGGGCGCAAAGTCTCAAAGGGAAAGGCGCTGAAGTTCCCAAGCTTGTTGAAAAAGGCAAGTCCAGCTTTGTCGGTCCTGAAATCCAGGGTAAGACGCTCGGCGTTATAGGGCTTGGGGCTATCGGCATGCTGGTAGCCAACGCAGGAGAAGGCTTGGGTATGCGGGTGATCGGCTACGACCCCTATATTTCCATTGACACGGCCTGGCAGCTGTCGAAATATGTAAAGAAAGCACGAAGCCTGGATGCGCTTCTTGCTGAATCGGATTATATCTCCATTCACGTGCCGCTGTTGGATTCTACGCGCGGCTTCATCGACAGGTCGAAGTTTGCCATCATGAAGCAAAACGTACGCATCCTGAATTTTGCGCGGGAAGGACTTATCAACACGAACGATCTGCTCGAGGCGCTCAATTCCGGAAAGGTCGCATGCTTTGTTACCGACTTCCCTGAAGAATCGCTTCTGGGTCATGACAAGATTATAACGATACCCCACCTGGGTGCGTCAACCCCGGAGTCGGAGACGAACTGCGCCGTCATGGCTGTCGACCAGCTTCGGAACTTCCTGGAGAATGGTAACATCCGGAATTCGGTGAACTTCCCCGCGGCTGACATGCCCCGGAATGGTGGTGCGAGGATCATTATCGCGAACAAAAACGTCCCGGCTATGGTCGGAAAGATCACCACCGTCCTTGCGGCGCAAAACATCAACATCGCCGACATGATCAACCACCATCGCGACGAGATAGCCTACAACATCATCGACGTCGACGGCGACGTCACCGAAGAACAAGTCGCGGGCATAAGGAATATCGAAGGAGTAATACTCGTCCGACTCCTGCCAAAACAAGCCAAATAGACAACCGATTACCGATTACCATCTAATGAACATAAGGCCATTCAAAGGATTTCGCCCTATACCAGAACTAGCCAAGGCAGTAGCATCCAGACCGTACGACGTGCTGGATTCAGATGAGGCGCGGGAAGAGGCGAAGGGCAATCCCCACTCCTTCCTTAATGTCGTTAAACCGGAAATAACACTTCCGCCGGACACTGATCCCTACAGCCCCGCGGTGTATGAGGCAGCACGGGCAAATTTTCAGAAGCTCGTGTCGTCCGGTGTATTTCGCCAGGATGAAAAGGAATGCCTTTATCTCTATGAGCTGACCATGGATGGGCGAACGCAGGACGGCATCGTGGCCTGCGCTGCGGTAGACGACTACATGGAGGGTCGAATAAAGAAACACGAACTCACAAGGCCTGATAAGGAAAACGACAGGAAGAATCACGTCCGCGTGGCGATGATGAATGCCGAGCCGGTCTTCTTTGCATACCACGCCCTCGAAGCTGTCGATGCTCTGGTGGCAAACGTAAAAAAGGATAAGCCGGAGTACGACTTTGTGGCCGACGATGGCATACAGCACCGGCTATGGGTAATTAGCGATCAACATGTTATTGATCAGATTGTTGCAGCGTTTGCGACACTACCGGCCACCTACGTGGCCGATGGTCATCACAGAACCGCCGCGGCTGCTCTCGTAGGACATGACCTCAGAATGGAGAATCCGAATCACACCGGCAATGAAGAGTACAACTATTTTCTTGCCGTGCATTTTCCGGACAATCAACTCCATATCATGGACTACAATCGGGTAGTCCGCGACCTCAACGGTCATACTGCCTCGTCATTCCTCAAGGCACTGGAGAAATCATTCGAAGTTGGAGAACCAACAACAAATGCTGTACGCCCTTCGCGACTTCATGAATTCAGCATGTATCTCGAGGGCAAGTGGTATTTGCTTTCAGCAAAGCCCGGAACCTATGACGACAGCGACCCGATTGGCGTTCTCGACGTAACCATTCTTTCAGAGCAAATACTGAAACCGCTGTTGAACATCCAGGATCTTCGAACGGACAAGAGAATAGACTTTGTTGGAGGTATTCGCGGACTTGGAGAACTCCAGCGCAGGGTCGACAGTGGTGAAATGAAGGTAGCGTTTGCCCTGTACCCCGTCACGATGAAGCAGTTGATGGACATTGCCGACAGCGGAAACATCATGCCTCCCAAGACCACCTGGTTTGAGCCCAAACTCCGCAGTGGGCTGGTAGTCCACTCGCTGGAAGGTTAACGCTCCTCTGCACGACGGTGATCGTCACCGTTAAAATATTTTGGCCTAAATTCGTCATACGAAAGTATGGAGAAGAAGAAATCGCGTGTTACTGTGGCCAAGGTTTTCCGGACGATCATCTGGCCGCGGCGAGGGCTTCTCTTGATCGGTCTCATTCTCATTGCCATTAGTCGTCTCTCCGGGCTCGTTCTTCCCTGGGCCAGCAAATATCTTGTCGATGAGGTGATTGCGAACAAGAACATGGAGCTGCTCAAAATGCTCCTCGCCGGTGTCGTAGGTGCCATCATCGTGCAGGCCATCACCTCCTTTGCGTTGACCCAGCTCCTCAGCGTCGAAGCACAACGGTTGATATCCATACTTCGCGCAAGAGTGCAGCAACAAATCCTCCGGCTGCCGATCCGATTTTTTGACAACAACAAGTCCGGTGCGCTGGTATCAAGGATCATGACCGACGTGGAGGGCGTTCGCAACCTGGTTGGGACGGGTCTGGTTCAACTGGTGGGCGGCGTGCTTACCTCTGCAGTTTCGCTTGTGTTGCTGATTCGGATCAGTCCGATGATGACGCTTTACACGTTGGTGCCTGTCCTCATCTTTGCCTTTATCTCGATGAAGGCGTTCGCCTACATTCGTCCGATATTCCGGGAACGCGGCAAGCTGAACGCGGAGGTGACCGGACGCCTGACAGAGACATTGAACGGCGTACGCGTAATTAAAGGATTCAATGCAGAGGCACAGGAAATCAAGACTTTCGAGGACGGCGTGAATCGGCTCTTCCTGAACGTTAAGAAGAGTCTGACGAGTACAAGTTTGGTTACGAGCTCAGCAACTTTCCTTCTCGGACTCGCCAGCGCGGGCATCATGGGCATTGGTGGATACATGATCATGGAGGGGAACATGACCTTCGGCGATTTCCTTTCCTTCACACTCTTCCTCGGATTCATGATCGCCCCCATCGTTCAGATGAGCAACATCGGAAGCCAACTTACGGAAGCGTTCGCCGGTCTCGATCGTACCGAGGAAATCATGAACATGGATCCTGAAGACGACGGCACAGAACGCACGATCACGATTGGTCCGATCCGCGGCGACATCGAATTTCAAAACGTTGAGTTTGCCTACGAGGAAAACAAGCCCGTTCTGCACGGCATCAGCTTTAAGTCGCCAGCAGGCACAGTGACAGCGCTCGTGGGCACGTCAGGATCCGGAAAGACTACGATTGCAGGGTTGGTTGCGACCTTCATCACTCCTACATCCGGTACAGTCACCGTCGACGGTTACGATTTGAGCAAAGTCTCCCTTTCCAGTTATCGCAGTCAGCTTGGCGTTGTTTTGCAGGACGACTTCCTTTTTGAAGGCACGATTCGCGAAAACATTCGATTCCCTCGACCCAACGCCACGGATGAAGAAATTGAACATGCCGCCGCTGCTGCCTACGTGAATGAATTTGCGTCGCGTTTTGAACAAGGCCTCGACACGGTGATCGGCGAGCGCGGCGTGAAACTGTCGGGCGGTCAACGCCAGCGAATTGCCATAGCGCGCGCCATCCTCGCCAATCCAAGGATTCTCATCCTGGATGAGGCTACGTCCAACCTCGACACAGAAAGCGAATCCTTCATACAAAAAAGCCTTTCAACATTAATGAAAGGCCGTACCACTTTTGTCATTGCCCACCGTCTCAGCACGATTCGTCAAGCCGATCAAATCCTCGTCATCGAACAAGGTCGCATCGCCGAACGCGGAACTCATGATGAGCTTATTGCAGCAAAGGGAAGGTATTATGAGTTGTATACGTATCAGGCGCGGATTTGATGATGTGTTTAGGCGTTTACGTACGTATGTGTTTATGTTGGGAAGAGGAACGCGAGGGTAGGAAATGTGTTGATGTGCTGATGTGTTGAGGTGTTGA
>Ga0079224_100002956_pt1 | contig 21104 bp, 21 predicted proteins | sample Stecom2015_FD_80414 | JGI IMG/M metagenome (GOLD analysis project Ga0079224, IMG submission 80414) | Agricultural soil microbial communities from Utah to study Nitrogen management - Steer compost 2015 | ecosystem: Environmental > Terrestrial > Soil > Agricultural land | place: USA: Utah...
ATTTATTGTGAAAAAATTCACAATATAGAAAGCGATATATATTTTTGGAAAATAGATACTGCTATGATGCTCACATTGGAGGTAAAATGATGAATCCATTATACGTACGAAAAGCACTCGAATCCTTTTTCCTGGAAGATATTGGCGAAAGGGATCTGACGAGCAGCACCATTTTTCCTGCAGCGCAAAAAGGCAGGGGAGTATTTATCGCAAAGGAAGACGGCGTCATTTCCGGCTTGCCGATTATCGAAGAAGCATATCATTTGCTTGACCGAAATATTGAAGTCGTCCTGCATAAGGAAGACGGCCAGCTTGTAAAAAAAGGAGAAACGATTGCTGAAGCGTTCGGCCCGGTACGTTTCCTGCTTACAGGAGAACGGGTTATTTTAAATCTGCTCCAGCGGATGAGCGGCATTGCTACGATGACCCGCCGCTGCAAAGAAGCGCTCGCTGACCCAACGATTCAAATTTGCGATACGAGAAAAACAGCGCCAGGATTGCGTATTTTTGACAAGTATGCCGTTGTAACCGGCGGCGGCAAAAATCACCGCAACGGATTATACGACGGAGTAATGATCAAAGATAACCATATTTCCTATGCCGGTTCCATTACGAACGCAGTAAACGCGGTAAGGGAAAAATTAGGCCATATGGTGAAAATCGAAGTAGAAACAGAAACCCGGGAAGAAGTTTTGGAAGCGGTTCAAGCTGGAGCTGACGTTATCATGTTCGACAACCGGAAACCGGAAGAGGTAAAAGAATTTGCTCAGCTTGTTCCCGAACATATCGTCACCGAAGCATCCGGAGGAATTACGCTGGACAATATTGCAAGTTACCGCCATACCGGCGTCCAATATATTTCGTTAGGGTTTTTAACCCATTCCGTCAAAGCGTTGGATATTAGTTTGCAAGTTAAGGAAGGCGACAAAAAATAACGATCAGGAGGATCCGGCTGGTGAAAAAATTGATAAGATCTTGTTTACTGTTCCTTGTCATCTTTTTGACCGCTTGCGGTGCTGAACATGGGGATCCTCCTCTTCAGACGACGATTGTCGGAGGAAGTGTCGGCGGAGCATGGTCCGTTTTCACCGAGGGCATTGCCGAGACGATTCGCCGGGAATATGATGGTTCGATTGTAACCGTCGAGCCGGGGGGAATTGTAGAAAATCCGGCAATGGTCAGCTTAGGGAAAGTACCCTACGGCTTATCCTATGCGATGACTGCCTACGCCGCATACGAAGGCGCCGAACCTTATGACAAGCCATACAATGATATCCGTGCGGTAAGTGTTGTTATTCCTGGCAATTACTATCAATTCCTCGTGTCCGCCGATTACCGATACGACTCATTGGAGGAGATTATCAACGATAAAGCAACAATGCGCTTAGCCTTGGATGCGAAAGGGTCTGCCGGGGAAATTATTACACGGCAACTTCTTGCCGAATACGGTGTAACTTATGACGATATAGCTGCTTGGGGAGGAACGGTGGATCATTTAAGCGGTTCGAAAACCTTTGAAATGATGGCAGATAATCGAATGGACGCGACAGGTGATGCGGTATCCGTCCCTTCCAGCGATATTATCGAAGCAACGACGACGATGGACTTAAAAATGTTTTCATTCCCTGATGATGTTCTCAGAAATGTCAGTGAGAAGCTGGGGATGGAAACAGCCACCATACCGAAAAACAGCTATTCCTTTTTGCAGGAGGATATTCAAACGTTAAATACACCAGCCATTCTAATCGTCCATAAAGACGTGCCGGAAGAAGAAGTGTATCAGGTGACGAAAGCAATTTATGAACATCTCGATTATTTGCGGAACGTACATGGAGAATTTCAAAACCTGACAGAAAGAAATATGGCAAGTGTCGGACAAATTCCTTTACATCCGGGGGCGGAAAAGTTTTTTGAGGAGAAGGGAATGTTAGATGAAGGAGTTACGGGGGAGTAACATTTCCTTTGTGAAATAAATAACACATGTTCAAACGAAAGCATATGTCATTTGGGGGAAGGAATGTTGACTTGTGGCAAAGAAATATAAATTCGCCGCTTGGTTTCAAACGGGAGAAAAACGAAAACTTACAGGGATTCATTTAAAAATTTTTTATGTGCTCGCACTGATCTTGGCTGTTTATCAAATTTGGTCTGTCATCTGGGGAAAATTAGACCCGATGAATCAGATGGCGCTGCATTTATCTTTTGTACTCGCATTAACTTTTTTATTATACAGCTTTTCGAAAAAATCGATCGGGCCGCCAACGATATTCGATGTTGTTTGTGCCATCCTTGCGATTAGCGCCGGCATCTATTTTACGTATCATGCAGCGTATTTTTCCGTCCGTATTCCGATTTTAGACCCGCTGTCTCCAATGGACATTTTCTTCGGACTCGTATTTGTCCTCTTAAGCATGGAGGCAGCACGAAGAACCATCGGATACCCGATTATCGTCCTTGTGCTGATTAGTTTCGGCTATGTATTATGGGGGCACTTTTTGCCTGGGTTGTGGCAGCACCGGCCGTTTACTGCCGGGGAATTGCTGGAAGATTTAGCCTTTAGCTTTAACGGGTTATGGGGTTCCCCTATTTCCGTGGCCGCGACTTTCGTCTTTATCTTTATGCTTTTTGGCGCCTTTTTAAAAAAGGCAGGCGCCGGGGAATTTTTCTTTAAACTTTCCATGGCCATCGCCGGAAGATCCCGGGGCGGATCGGCAAAAGTAGCTGTGATTGCCAGTGCTTTATTTGGTTCGATTTCCGGAAGCCCGACGGCAAATACGGTGACGACCGGCTCCTTCACAATCCCTGTCAATAAAAGAGCCGGGTACACACCGACGACGGCAGCAGCGGTGGAAGCCGCCGCTTCTACCGGAGGGAGCATATTGCCGCCGATTATGGGTTCCGCTGCTTTCCTGATGGCAGCAGTAACCCAGTTTCCATACGCGACGATTATGGTTGCAGCAATCATTCCAGGAATTTTATATTATATTTCCTTATATTGCATGGTCCATTTTCAAGCGCTGCGTTCAAATATTCCGACGCCGAAAGACGAACATATCCCGAAGCTGAAAGAAGTGTGGAAAGAAGGATGGTATTACTTCATCCCATTAATCGTTTTAGTTGTCTTTTTATTTCAGGGGTATAGCGCGTCCAGAACCGGATTTTACGGCATTCTTTCCATTATTGCCGTCAGCTGGTTCCGGAGAGAAACCCGAATGGGACTCAAGGAAATTGGGGAAGCACTCGTCGACGGGGCAAGATCAGCCATCCCGGTTTCGACCGCATGTGCAGCGGCAGGGCTGATGATTGCCGGCATTATGACGACAGGACTCGGCGGGAAATTAACGAGCATCGTTCTTTCGATAACGGAAGGAATGTTTTTCCCGACTTTGGTGTTAGTGATGGTCATATGCATTATTTTAGGGATGGGCATGCCGGTAGCAGCAGCGTACATTTTGACCGCAATGCTGGCTGCTCCTGCTTTAATTGAATTAGGCGTCAGCCCGCTTGCTGCTCACCTGTTCATCGTCTATTTCTCAATTTTTTCTGCTATTACTCCGCCGGTCGCTGTGGCTGCTTATGCGGCAGCAGGAATTGCCCAGGCAAATCCGAACCAGGTCGGATTGGAGGCGGTAAAAATCGGTATTGTCGGCTTTATCGTTCCGTTTATGTTCGTATTGGAACCGGGATTGTTAATGCAAGGGTCGGTCATGACAATTGTTATCTCCGCTATTACGGCGGCCATCGGAGTCGTTTCCCTGTCTGCCGGCATTATCGGCTGGTTTGCGGCAAGAGCGGCCATTTTGCACCGGAGTATATTGATAATCAGCGGCTGTACATTGATTTATCCCGACTTTTTCATCAGTGCATCGGGATTGGCAGGATTAATCCTCGTTTTCTTCCTCCAGAAAAGGAAAAAGGAAGCCGTCCGCCCTGCATCGGATTTCACCGGGGCAGCCGATAATGCAATCGCAGAAAATCGTTAAAACTTTTCCGAAGTCGAAAAAAGTAGGCAATTGCCATTCATTCGATATATAATAAATGCAAAACGTAGAAGGGGAGGAAGCCGGAAATGAAATACTTTGCCGTTTTGTTGCCAATGAAAGATGAAGAAAAAAGCAAAACCTATCGTCCGGAACATTTAGCTTACTTGGAAAAGAAAGAAGAGGAAGGGAAAGTGTTCGCCCGCGGCCGATTTGCTGACGGTACGGCAGGTCTCGTCATCTATATCGCTGACTCTTATGAAGAAGCGGAAGAACTGACAAAACAAGATCCGTACGTTATTCATGGGGCAAGGTCATACGAAATCCATGAATGGGATATGATTACAAAGGCGACATTGCCACAGTAACAAAACGTCCGATATTCAATCGGACGTTTTTTCTATTATACGGATGTCCCGTAAAAAAATTGCCAATGGACAGATACATAGTCAACGGTATGGAGATTAACATAGTATGAAATAAAGTTTGGGAAAAGGAGGTGGAAAAAATGAGTAATTCCTCCAGTCCGAAGTTCGTTCCCAATAAAGTAGTTGAAGTTCTAGTTGACAGCATTCTTCGCAAAAATAATGTGAATAAAGATGAAATCAAAAAAAATTTAACGGATGAACAAAAACAGAGAATAAAAGAAATGGTAGAAGAACTAAAAAAACAAGTGGAAGAATTTCAAGGCAGAAAAGTGGTAAAGACAGAAGACTCAAAAAGCGGCAGGGAACCTAAGTGATTAAAATACACTTAGGTTTCTTCTCTATGGTGGAAATGGCTATAGAAGTTCCAGAAATTTGGGCATTTTTTCTCCATGTTAGTCTCGTAGGTAGTTGATACAAATTAGGAAATTCTAGGGAATATGTACAAACTACTTGGAGAAAAGACCATAAATTATTGTATACACGAAGAAAGGAGTGTTCATTGTGACGATTTATAGACGTTCTCAGTCTAAAGGCAATAGAGCTGAATATATCTATTTTCATGATGAAAGAAAACTAGAAAAAAGATGCAGCAGCTGTGGCTCTTCATCCTGCGATTCTTGCTGTGATTCCGATTATAATTACCAGTCGGACGATTCCCATTACAATTCGAACAATAACTTTTTCCATGATGCCACATTTAGTCAAGAAGCTGATCAATATTCCTTCATGGATCAGGAATCTGCGGAATTAATCTGGGTGAGGGAGTCTTGCAATATTAACGTTACATCAAGGGATACCCAAGCTGCCGTCTCATTGCAAGCAGCCTTACAAGTTGCCATTGGATTAGTGTTAAGCATCTCCATCCTTGATGGCGATAAGAGGGAGAAAGTTACCCAGGAACTATTGCAGTATTCCAATATAACCCAGACGAATCGTCAGAAAATTTTTATCTGTAACACGAAGGATGCAAATGTAACTACAAGGGATACGGATATCGCGATTAATGTTCAGCTATTACTGCAAATTTTGCTTACACTCGTAGTATTAGTTGACATTTTATAAAAAAAGGAAAGCGGGTGAATCAAGATGACCAGAATGAAAGAATGGCGAGCATTAGATCATTGTGACGATAACAGAGATGGTACTGTTGTCGACGATGCAAATCAAGTCCAAAAGACACATCAAGTTTCTGATGAATGGATTATTATTAAAGACTCGGAAGATGTTAATGTATCAACTACAGATTTTCAAGGAGCACTTACCCTGGAAGCGGGCATTAAGTTTGCCCTGGGCGTAGTCCTTAACATTTCAATCGCTGACTCCAACCGAGCAGATTCTGTCATTCAAGACCTAGAACAGGTGATGGGAACGAGACAAAGAAATAAACAAAAAACAATTGTTGAAAAATCAAAAAATGTAACGATTGAAACATATGATACTGACATTGCTGTGAATATCCAGTTGCTGTTACAAATTTTAGTGGCGATTGTATTAGCTTTAGACATTCTATAAGAAGTGGGGTGGAGAATTGTAATTTAATTCTCCACTTCGAAAATTAAATTGAAAAGGAAGGGATGAAAGGAATGCCATTAACTGAGAGACAAAGAAACTTGCTTCGATTAATTCAGCAGTTAAATCAAAATTTGCTGACCAGCAGCGAAAATTTGACTTCCAACAGTTTAGTTGATTTAGGTATAGACTTCAATTTAGATTTAAATATTGGCGGCAGCCGGGGAGGCAACGGGACACCTCCAGTAACACCTCCAGGAGCTCCATCATCAATGAGAGAACTATTTACAAGTCTGTTGCAGGAAAGAGTGGAAATTACAGTTCCATTTGGAATTTTAACGGGAACGGTTATCTCTGTTCAAAATGATTATGTAGTGCTTATTTCTGACACTGGTGAGCAAGAACTGGTCCGTTATGAAAATATTGAATCCGTCAATGCTCTATAAATAAAGGAGGGGTATGAATGTTTCAAAGCAATTTTGTCAGCGAATTGGCTAGAAGAATTGGAGATTCTGCCGAAATTGCAACAAACAATAATTTGTTTGAAGGAAGGATTTCTTCGGTCAGCACAGCCTTTGTTGTTGTCCTGAGCACGAATGATGGATACGGGGAAAGTTCTCGATTCTATATCCCCGTAAGTACCATCAACTTTGCACGCTTTGCATAGCCTGCACCCTTTGCGAAGAATACACAGATGCACATTCTGTGTATTCTTTCTATATATTATGATGTGAAACACCTAATGTGCATAAATTAAAGAAGAACGGGGGACATTTGTTGAAAGATATTACTGCGTTCCTTTTTTTATACGATCATACAATGACAATGAATCAAGCAATCCAGTCGCTGCATCATCTCCAATCCCGGCTGGAACGTATTTATATTCTCCATTCCGGAAAAATTCCCTTCGAAAAACTGAAAGAACCATCTGTTGTACCCATCTGTTTTATTCACGTAAAAGATGATGATATTGGAAAAAGGATCAACCTCATCATTGCTGATGTAAGTACCCCTTTTATTTTATTTTTGCACCAGAATCAATATTTAGCTAAAGCTGAAAATGTAAACCTTCCCAAATCAAAGGATGTGCTTATTACAGACGAATATACACCGGTTCTGGCTCGTACAAGCCTTCTTCGCAAACAATCCCTTCCTTCTTCCAAATTACTGCCGTTTCCGGAAGCATTATTACATGCCTGGATATGTAATGTTTCGCCATTATTAACTTGCCGTCGAAGTGGTTTGATACAAATAAGCAAAAGAAACAAGAGCAAACAATGGAAGGAAAAACAACAGTTCTTGCAAAAATATCATCAGTTGAAAAGCAAGATTGAGGGACCGGGCTTGTCCATAATTATGGCGAACTACAATATGGAAAAATATGTGGAAATTGCAATCGCTTCCAGTTTAACGCAGATTCAATTGCCGGAGAAAATCCATGTCATAGACGATGGTTCCAGCGATTCTTCCTTGGAAAAAATTGAAAAATGGAAGCATTGTCCGCGGATTCAAATGTATCAGCAAAAGAATGGAGGAAAAGCAAGGGCAATCAATGCGGTCCTGCCTCACGTCACAACGGAGTTTGTCATGGAGCTGGATGCAGACGACTGGCTAGATCCGGATGCGATTCATGTAATAAAAAAACACCTTCTGCGCCTGCCTGATGATGTATCCGTCTTGTACGGAAATTTGCGGCAGTGGAAACAGAAGGACAGGGAGGTACAATATCAAAGGACAGTGAAAGGAAGGCCGATTTCCGCCAAAAACTTCTTATCTTATCCCTTTCCTCTTGGACCAAGAATATATCGGACGTCTTACTTGAAACAAATTGGAGGTTTTCCGGTTATTAATTTTTACGATGGAAGAATGTATGAAGATGTAACCGTCTTAAAAAAGCTAATGCAAATATCACGGCTTCATTATGAAGATTTTACCGTATACAATGTCCGCAAACATATGGAAAGCATAACGAAAAGCGTTAAGGTGGACTGGAAAGAATATGTACAACATATCAACTAAATTAATTGCGCCTATAGATAGGACAATAGAAAATGTGGTGTCCCATCTATAGGTGTTTTTATGCATTATTTTTAAGATAAGGGATAAAACAGCTATAAAAACATGCGAGCAGCTTAGCGATCCTTTGTTGATGCTTTGCTGTCGATAAACTCCTTAATCGTTTCAATGATAAATTGCTGCTGCTGGAATGTTAACATCGGGAACATCGGAAGGGCGACGATTCGCTTTGCAGTTTTTTCGGCGACAGGAAAGTCACCTTCTTTATAATTTAAATATTGAAATGCTTTCTGCAAGTGGAGGGGAATCGGATAATAAATATTTGTTGCAATTCCCCGGGACTTTAAAAATTCACGGAATTGATCCCGCTCGTCAATTTCTACACAATACTGGTGATACGTATGTTCCCGTTCCTTAGCCAATGGGGGAACTTTCAGCAAAGGGGCAAGCTGTTCGGTATATCGCTTTGCTGCTTCTTTTCTTTTATGCAGGAAAATATCCAAGTAATAATATTTTACAAGCAGTACTGCAGCTTGGATTTCGTCTAACCGGCTGTTCATGCCGATGTGGGAATGATGATAACGCTCCTCACTGCCATGATTCCGCAATTTAAGTATTTTTTCATACAATTCTGTGCTGTTCGTTGTAATAAATCCAGCATCCCCGAAGGCACCTAAGTTTTTCGACGGAAAAAAAGAAAAACATGCTGCATCGCCAAATGAACCAGCCTTTTTGCTGTCAATTTCCGTTCCAATAGCCTGACAGGCATCTTCAATCACCTTTAATTGATGCCGTTCGGCAATCTCCATAATTTCCTTCATTTTTGCCCCCTGGCCGAATAAATGAACGACAATAATTGCTTTCGTCCGGCCGGATATGGCTGCTTCAATGTGATCAGGGTTTATGTTGTACGTATCTTCTTCGATGTCGACAAATACTGGTGTTGCTCCTGTTTCGGCGATAGCTTCTGCCGTTGCGAAGAAAGTAAACGGAGTAGTAATCACTTCGTCTCCCGGACCGATGTTTAATGCCTTCAGACTAAGCAGGAGGGCATCTGTGCCATTCGCAACGCCGATTCCGTACTTCGTGCCTACATATTGGGCAAGAGCTGCTTCAAGCTGCTTGCCTCTTTTTCCGAGAATGTATTCGCCGCTGTCGATCACTTCAGTGACTATTTCCAAAATCGGTTTTCGTAAAAATCGCATTTCTTCTTGTAAATCCACCATCGGTATTTTCATATATTTTGTCATCGTTAATTAGCCTCCAATTCCGATATATTCCATTCCCAATGCTTCTACTGCCTGTCTGTCTAGCCGGTTTCGCCCATCCAGCACAGCTTGACAGCGGGAAAAAGGCTGCAGATCCAATGTTTTATATTCGTCATGATAAGCTTGGAGGATAATGGCATCGATATTTCCCATAAGTTTTTCTTGAAAGGAAAAAGGCAGCACATTAAAGTCTTTGATTTCGTTATCTGTGAAAAACGGATCATGGACGTATACCTTCGCTTCTGCTTGCTGCAGCAGATCGATAATTGCAAGCGCTGTAGATTTCGTAGTTTCTTTGACATTTTCCCGATAGGAAAGACCTAAAATAAGCACTTGTTTATTTTTTAAAGAACCTAATTTGTTTTCCAATTTTTTTAAGGCGAAAGTTGCCATTCCGTCATTGATTTGCCGTGAAAGTGTAGTAATTCCCGGAGCAATTCCTTTACAAATAAAAAAGTAAGGATAAATCGGGATACAATGACCGCCTACACCGATTCCCGGCGAATGAAGGTGAGAGAAAGGCTGGCTGTTACTTGCCTGAATCACCTCAGTGATGGATACTCCTGTTTTCTCAGCAAAGATGGCCAGTTCATTGGCAAGCGCGATATTGACATCGCGATAGACGCATTCGGCTACTTTGGAAAACTCAGCCGTCTCCAGTGAAGATACAGGTATAATGTCGCATTGCAATGCTTTTTTATAAAATTCTATTGCTCTTTTTAAACTTGCTTCATTAAGACCGCCGACAACTTTCGGATATTCTTTTAAATCTTGAATAATTCGGTTGGAATATACCCGTTCCGGACTATAGGCTAAGTCAAAATCTTTCCCCATTTTTAGACCAGAAATTTCCTCGATTTTTTTTCCAAACCGGTTTCTTGTGTCACCTGGCGGAAGTGTCGTTTCAAATATAATTAAAGAACCTTTTTGAAGTCCTTTTGCGATGTTTTCAACTGCTAAATCAATCCATTGATAGTCGATAAGGTTATGTTCATCGAGCAAGACGGGAACGATAACGACAATAATATCCGATTCTCCTACCGCTTTTTTCGTATTGGTTGTTGCTGTTAATGTTTTTTGCTTATGGGCATGGTATACGAGATAATCCAATCCTGGTTCTTTCATTATGTGAGATTTGCCTTGATTTACTGTTTGAACTACATTTTCATTTATGTCTATGCCAATTACACGAAAGCCGCGGTTGGAAAATACTGCTGCCAACGTCAGTCCAATTTTCCCAAGGCCGACAACGGATACGGTAGTAACGTCTAATGATTGTTCTTGATTCATAAGTAAAACCCTTCTTCCTCTCTAATTTTCTATAATGTAACCTATTACTTTTCCTTTCTATTTGTTTGGACATATCTTATAGTTTGCATAAAATAGATAGAAACCTATCAATATAGCAGTAATCGGCTGATATGTTGGATGGAAGGAGATGCTTCTATTTTAATTGGTCATAAATATTGGCAAGTTTTTTCTCCATATGCTCCCAGCTGTATTGTTTTTCCAGGATCTCCCTTCCGCGGGCCCCCATCTTAAATAACGTTTTTCGATGTTTGGAATAGTGAAGGAGAGCTTCATAATAATCATAAGGATCCGCCTGTGCTTTTTTAATGACATGGCCGCACTGAAAATTCTCAATAAATTCCTTCATATCATCACATTCGTTCACGATGACAGGAATTCCATTATTCAAATAGCTAAAAAATTTATTTGGCATAGCAAACCGTTCGTTGAGCGAAGCCGTACTATGAACATGGATATAGCCGATATCTACGTCTTTTAATGCTTTGGGAAGTTGATGATATGGAACCCAGCCGGTGAAGTAGATGCGATGTTTTAGATGGGACGGGATTGTTATATTTTGCTTCGTATTTGCACCTGCACCAATGATTTTTAAGTTTAAAGGAAAGGACTGGTTGCAATATTCCGCTACTTGAATCAATTTCTGCAGATCAATTCTTTTTTTATCAATTCTTCCTTCAAATCCAAGAGTCAGTTCCTGAATATTATTTTCTTTTGGAAGAGGAGAGGGGACTGTAAGAGGCGGTGAATTATAAATGATGTCAATCGGTATGCTGGAATCCAATTTTTTGTACCACGCCTTTATAGAAGGGGATACGGTAATGACGAAATCTGTTTCATGAAGCATTCGCTGCACCAAGTCTTTTTTTAGCTGAAGTACCGGCTTTGCTTGCTTGATGAGGGGATCCGGTTCAATTTCATGACTGTCAAAAATGAGTTTGCACTTTTTCCCCATGGCTGTCAGGTTTCTTTTTATTTCTAATCCGGCATACCAGGAAGCAAATTCGTGGGCATGGTAAATATCTGCCTGTTGTTTTGCGCCAAGCTTTGCCAGTATGCTGCGAAAAGTTCCGCTTCGATTGGAATGAAGGTCATGGTGAAGAGTTTTTAAGTTTTTTTCCAGATGTTCTTGTTCATACGTAATGATTTTGATTCCTTTATAGGAAAATGATGAAGACAAAAATTTATCGATAAAGGGAGTTCCGTCCGTATCGAAGAGATAGCCGTTTTTTCGCGGAACAATCATGGTAATATCATGTCCTTTGTTTAGCAAGCTTTTGGCCTCTTTATGAAAAATTCGAGCATCTAAAAACGGGTGTTCAGATATTAAAAAGCAAACTTTTATCGTATTTCCCTCCTTTTGCTGCGTGCTTCCGTTACAACATTTTATGTTCATAGTCATCTTTATTTATAAGGTAAATGCCGCTGATTGAATTAAATTCCATCTCTACGGGTAGGGTAACGTCTAATTTGCAGAAAAAGTAATTGCCGACATGCCTTCACGTTAAAAGAAACAATTCATTAGCTATTAATAGAGGTAAAATAACAAGCTATTCAAACTGGGAGTGTTTGCAGTGAAAAATAGGCAATTTACTTTTCAAAAGGCGTTAGTTACTGGCGGAGGAGGATTTATCGGCAGTCATTTGGTTGAGAAACTGTTAGACTTAAATGTTCAGGTTATTTGTTTAGATAATTTCTCGGTTGGAAAACGGGAAAATATCGAATCTTTTAAAGACCATAAGCTGTTAAAAGTGGTTCAAGCGGATGTGACAAAGTTTGATGATATATTGCCATGCTTTCAAGGGGTGGATATCGTCTTTCACCAGGCAGTATCCAAAAACACCGTGAGTTTGAAGAATCCAATCCGGGATTTGCGCGTCAATGCGGAAGGAACGTTTAATGTTTTGGAAGCTTCACGCATTCACGGAGTAAAGAAAATCGTTCATGCTTCCACTGGTTCAGTATATGGCGAACCGGTTTATTTTCCGGAAGATGAAAAACATCCGACAAATCCGGTATCGTTTTATGGTACGAGCAAATTGGCGGCAGAAAAATATTGTCTTGTGTTCCGGCAGCTTTATAATATGGACATATCTATACTAAGATATTTTCATGTTTACGGACCAAGGCAAGACGACAGTGATGTAGGGGGTGTCGTTCCAATCTTTATTCGCCGGGTGCTAAACGATTTGCCTCCGATTATATATGGAGATGGTACGCAGCTAAGGTCATTTACTTACGTGGAAGATGTAGTAAAAGCGAATCTGCTCGTTGCCGCCGAACCAAAAACTAAGGGAGAAATATATAATTGTGCCTCTGGATTAAAGGTAACGATTCAGCAATTGGCAGACCTTATTTTGAAAAAACTCCACAAGGAATACCTCAAAGTACAATATAGCGACTGGAAACCTGGAGATATAAAATACTTTGATATTGATAATCGCAAAATTAAAGATATCGGGATGGAGTTTGAATGGGATTTAGAAAAAGGAATCGATAGCACGATTCAATGGATGATACAGAAAAAAGGATATTAATTTCATCGTATGAGAAATTAAAGGAGGTATAACATGAAAGTCTTACATGTGCCCTATGGAATCGGCATGAGTTCCTGTGCTCAAGCATTGCGCAAAAAGGGCATTTCTGCCACATCCTGGAGTTTGCGGACACATCATTATGATTATTTGGCCGATCGAAAGGTAAATTTCGATCAATATTCAAAGGAGGAAGAAGAAAAGCAGCGGGAAAAGTTTTTCCAAAAGGCGTTAAATAAGTACGATATTTTCCATTTTCATTTTGGCGAGACATTTTTTCCGGATCGCCGGGACCTGGAGATATTAAAAAAAGCAGGAAAGAAAATGGTCGTACATCATCGAGGGTCAGAAGTAAGAATGTTATCGGTTGCAAGAAAATTTAAAAATCCTTATGTAAAAGTAAAAAAGTCTTGGCCGGAAAAGAAAATTAAAGCAAACTTGAAACAGCTTTCCAAATATATTGATCACGCTATTGTTAATGACTATGAATTATACGCATACGTGGAGCCTTATTACAAGCATGTCCACGTCGTTCCGCACACCATTGATGTTGATAAAATTACTCCAGCCTATCCTTCTGCAGCGGCTAAACCTCTGATTGTTCATGCCCCATCACGACGAGAAATTAAAGGTACGAAATATGTACTTAATGCAATTGAAAAACTGGAGAAGTCAGGACTGAAATTTGACTTTCGGCTAGTGGAAGGTTTATCCCATGAAGAAGCACTATCAATATACAAAAAAGCGACGGTAATCATCGACCAAATGCAGATTGGCTCCTATGGACATTTGGCCATGGAAGCAATGGCAATGGGGAAACCGGTTATTTGCTATATTCGTAAAGATTTAGTGAGCAAATATCCAGAGGGACTTCCAATAATTAATGGAGATCCAGTGAATTTATTCAAAGTGCTGAAACAATTTATTAGCAAGCCTAAAGAATGGGAACGGATAGGCAAACAGGGGAGAAAATATGTGGAATCATATCATAGTTATGAAGTGGTAGCTGATAAACTCCTCCATATTTATAGTCAACTATAGTTCTGGGAGAGAGGAGGATTTATATGAGAGTATTACATTTGCCAAGCGGATCGGATATTGGTCTGATTACAAAGCAGTTAAGACAGCTCGGGCTCGATGCGACTTCTTGCACCTTCAGTTCGTCGGATATTTATGCATACCGGGCGGATATTCAATTGAAACTGAACGAACTGCCTCCAACGAGGCAAAAAAAAGAACTCCATCAATTTTTTATGAAAGCAATGAAAGAGTATGACCTATTCCATTTTCACTTTGGCAAAACGTTCAATTCGAAAAATGATTTGAAAATTCTAAAGGCGAAAGGAAAAAAATTAATAGCCCATCACCGCGGGTCAGAGGTGAGGAAATTATCCATTGCCAAAAAAAACAATCCGTTTATCGTAGTTAAACCGGAATGGACGGAAGATTTAATTGAAAAGTATGTGGGCAGGTTATCTAAATATATTGACCACTGCATTGTACCAGACTATGAATTAAAAGAATATGTCGAACCGTATTATAAGCATGTTCATGTAGTCCCTCGAGCGATTGACGTTAGCAAATATATCCCGAATTATCCAAAAGCGGGTACAAAGCCGACGATTGTCCACGCGCCTTCCAATCCGGAAATAAAAGGAACAAAATATGTATTGGCTGCCGTAAATAAGCTGAAAAAAGAAGGACTGAATTTCGAGTTTAAACTCGTTCAGGGATTGTCACACCAAGAAGCACAAAAAGTTTATCAGGATGCAACCATTATCGTTGACCAGCTTTGTATCGGCAGCTTCGCGAATTTAGCAATGGAAGGGATGGCTCTTGGAAAGCCGGTTGTTTGTTATATTCGCGGCGATTTGGTAAATACGTACCCGCATGATTTGCCGATAGTTAATGCGAATCCGGATAGTCTGTTTGATGTACTGAAAATGTTAATCCAGCAGCCGGAACAGTGGGAAAAAATCGGCAGACAAGGGAGAGCCTATGTTGAAAAATATCATCATGTGCCAAAGGTTGCACAACAACTGATACAAATATATAAAAAGCTATAAGATAAAAAGCCGCATAGCTGCGGCTTTTCTTCATTTTCATGCAAATATTTATTTATAAAACGCTCCCCTTCACTGATGGAAGCAGAAAGATGCTGGCTGCCTTTTCATTGACAATTATGTCAGCTTTTTTGCTGGCACTCCCGCCACTGTAATATGATCGGGGACATCCTTCGTGACGACGGCGCCAGCCCCGACCGTAGCATTTTTTCCTATGATGATTCCTGGAAGCAGCGAGGCGTTGTTGCCGATTTTCGTACCTTCTTTTATTGTGGGTCCGCGCAATGCAAATGGTTTCGCACCCATGTATTTATCGTTGGACATGGAAACACAAGGACCGATGAATACGTGATCTTCAATCGTTGTATCTCCTGTTACGTAGGCGAGAGTTTGAATCGTACAATGCTTTCCAATCGTTGTATTTAACTCTACGATGGCTGCTCTACCAACAATAGTGCTTTCCCCAATCACCACATTTTCTCGTATGCTCGCATGGTCCCCGATAAAAACATTTTTCCCAATGGTTGTCCCTGTATAGATAGACACAAGGTTGCCTATTTTTGTGCCGGACTGAATGCTTAATTCAGCGTTCTGCCCGTTCGTTTTTCGCATTTGTTTGTTTCCGCCCGGCTTAATTCCTAACACACAATGGGAGCCGATGATGGCGTTGTCGCCAATCCTCGTACCAGATAAGATTGTCGTATGGTGTCCGATTTGGACATTTTCACCGATGATGACATTCTCTTCAATGACAACGTGCCGGCCGAGTTTCACACTGCTGGGCAAATTTCCCATAGTATACGTCCTCCTTTATGAACGGATAATATTTTCCATGGTTTTTACTAACTCTTTCACCCGCTTTTGTACAGTATGGGTTTGATGGATAAATCGATATCCCTGTTCCGTAATTTTCTGACGTTCTTTATCTTTCAGCAAATAATAGGAAGCTTTCTCCTGAAAATTCGTCGCATCAATGGAAACGAAATGTTTTCCAGGTTGAAAACCTAAGTCTTCGAGTTCAGGAAATGTCGGAGCTAAAAGCAATGATTTGGCTGCAAGGGCTTCAAAGTACTTCATGACAGGATAGTTATAAATGGATGGACACGTAAAGAAAATGCTGGCCCGGTTTATTTCCTGAGCATACCGTTGTTCAATAAGGTATTCTGCACCTTCTTTTTTCCCGGAAATGGGTTTGTATCCTGGGTGTTGATGATAAACAAAGGACGGATCTCCTTTGTAAGCCGCCAGGATTTTCTGTCGCAGCGGATAATAATCATTGACTGCTCCCATTAATAATAAATCAATATCCTTTTTTTGCTTGTAGTCCCGGAATATGTCAGGCTGGACAAAATGGGGGGACCATATCATTTTATGCTGAAAGTCAGGATAAAGTTTGAGAAACGTATCTCGGCTGACGGTAAATAGGTAAGGTATTTTCTGTTTGATAACATAGCTTTTCCGGATTTTTGTAAATCGATGAACATCATTAACAAAAAGTCCGACAGGTATATTTATCGAAAAAAGCCCTTCAATAACCGGATAAAAATTTCGGTCAATATCATTGAGCAGCAGAATAAAATCAGGTTTCTGTTTGATTTTGCTTAATATCGACTGAATATGTCCCGGTTTGCGCCATATTAATAGATTGACATTTTTGGCCAATTCTTTTTCCAGATAATAATACGTTTTATTCAACAAACGGGAAGTGTCCTCGGCAATAAACAGTACGTTTAGCAATTTATATCCCTCCTTTCAATTAGGATAAAAACTAATTTTTAGATTCCCGTTACCAAGGTCCATATCATTTTTCTTTTCTGGCATAAAATACAATATTCCAACACCCATTGCAGGGTGAAATGGGAAATTACAAAAAATGTGAGGGGACTATGCATGAAGGTTGGTGTGATTGGAACTGGAAACATGGGAGAAAATCATGTACAAACCTACGTATCTCTTCATCCCCATTGTGAATGTGTCGGTATCTTTGATACAGACGAGAGGAAAAGCCGAATCATTGCCAAGAAGTATAATGTCAGACAGTTTCATTCGCTCCATGATTTGCTTCAATCTGTAGATGCGGTCAGTATCGCTGTTCCGACTGAATACCATTATGAAATTGGATTGGCCTGTATTAAGCATAAGGTGCATATGTTAATGGAAAAGCCGATTACAAATACAACGGATGAGGCAGAAGATTTGATACGCCGGGCTAATGAAGCCGGTGTGAAAATTCAAGTAGGACATATCGAATTATTTAACCCGTTTATCCAATATTTGCAAAAGGAAATAAAAAATGAAAAAATTATAGAAATTGTTCACGAAAGAATGGCGCCGGAAGACAAACGTCTAAAGACCGTGGATGTGGTGAAAGACTTAATGATTCACGATTTATATATTGTCCAGCACTTGCTCAATGAGGAATTAAAGGATTTTCAAGTCTTCGGAAAAGCTGCAGGAAAGGTTTCCAAACATGCAGTAGTCGTTGCTAAAACTCAAAACAGCGGTACTATTCACCTAACAGCCAGCTTTAAAGCGAGGGAGAAAAAGCGAATTATCCGCATCCTTACTGAAGAAGCATATATTGAAGCAGACATTTTGAAACGGGAAATGTATATATCCCGTTCTTTGATGGAGGTTACGAATAAACTAGAGGTTCCCGTCCGGCAAAGAATCAGCTTCGACGGAGAAATTCAGCCATTATACGTAGAACTGCTTGATTTTATCAAGTGTATAAAAAACGATAAAGTTCCTTATGTTACCGGGGAAGATGGTCTTAACGTACTGAAATTATGTAATAAAATAAGCGAAGCATTAATCTAAACTGAAAAAGCGAAAACTGGACAAGAGCCGTTCCTCGTTCTGCCTCAGCATGTAAGGCAAAGGTGATGTAAGTAGAAAAAAGCTAGAGGCAGAAACGAGGAGGACATTTTACTTATATAGATGGATTGACTGTGATTGTTACGTTGTCGCAGTGATGTAGAAAAGGGAAGGAGGGGAAAAAATCATAGCTTATATCCATTCCTGCTCTTAAACCGCTTCAAAATAATGGAACTTTCAATTTTATGAATTCCTTTCACAGAGTAAAGCTCTTCATTAATGAAGGACTCGAGCATTTTCATATCCTCAACCAGAACATGCATATGTAACGTGCTTGGGCCTGTCATCTGATAAATGCTGGCTACGTTCGGATTGGCGGCAAGATTTTGGGCGACTTGCTGCAGCCGGATCGGCTCGACTTCCACCTCAAAGAAAGCGGATATTTGCTTGCCGGCTTTTTCCGAGTTGACGACGATGGTAAACTTTTCAATAATCCCTTTATCCATTAAACTTTGAATCCGGTCTTTGACAGCGACACGGGAAAGACCTACTTTTTCCGCCAGATCCACGTAAGAAATTCTTCCGTCCTCCGATAATATCTCGATGATTTTTTTATCGATTTTATCTAATTTCATGGCATTACTCCTTAAGACATTTTATTTTTATTATAAATGATTTTATATAAAGTTACTTGCATAACTTCCAAGTTTTTAGGGATTTTGCATTAGAATTCGATGATGTTTAAATGGTACATCATTAATTCTCGATAATTGGAAGACTTAGGAAGCAATGTGTAAAGGAAAATTCAATGGATAAAAATTATAAAACTGCTAGATGATGTAATTCCACATATCTAGCAGTTTTAAGACAAATCGTTTGTTAACTTGCGGTATGGAAGGGTTGATCGCCACTTTTATCTGTTTTCCTGTTCTTTCTTGAATTATACAACCCATAGCCTAGCGATAATACTGCTAATAGAAGCAAGATGCCGGAAATAGGTCTCGTGAAAAACAGGGAAAGATCTGAACTGGTCTCAAGTGCACGGCGCAAATTCGATTCAGCCATTGGACCTAGGATTACCCCAAGAACAAAGGAAGGAATTGAAAAACCATTTTCTTTCATTAAATAGCCTATAATGCCGAATAGCAGTAAAACCCAACATCAAACATGCGGTTGTTAATTGCAAAACTTCCCAGAGTACATAGTACAATAATTATCGGTAGCAGGTATTGAAATGGTACGTTAATAATTCTTACAAATAATCTAATTCCGTAGGACTGAATGATTAACATAAAAATTGCTGCTACAAGAAAAGCAATGAAGATACCATACGATAGAACAGGCTGGTTAGTTAAAAAGAAAGGACCAGGCTGAATAAGTACTATATAAGCCACAAAAAGAAAGTAAATTAACAAACTGAAGGATAAAATAAAAATTTTTTAGTTAAAAATAAGCAATTTTTTTAGAAAAGCTTTATTTTTGTATACAGATAATTGACAATATTATATTTTTTTCATATTATACTAGATAACTCATACTACTTAAGGCGGGGGGATATTTTTATGAGATTTTACAAGTATAATCCGTATCCGATTTCCCGGAATCCGGTGTATGCCAAAAACGGCATGGTAGCCACTTCCCAGCCGCTGGCAGCTCAGGCAGGTCTGGATATATTGAAAAAAGGCGGAAATGCCATTGATGCCGCTATTGCCACGGCAGCTTGCCTCACTGTGGCAGAGCCGAGTTCCAACGGGATTGGCGGAGATGCGTTTGCCATCGTCTGGACAAATGGCAGGCTGTACGGGCTCAATGCCAGCGGGAGATCATCGAAATCCCTTTCCATTGAGAAGGTGAAAGAACTGGGATATGATGAAATCCCTGCTCACGGCTGGATTCCGGTAACCGTACCGGGTGCGCCGGGGGCATGGGCGGCCTTATCCGAACGGTTTGGCCGACTCCCGTTAACAGAAGTACTAAAGCCGGCCATTACGTATGCGGAGGAAGGATATCCGGTTTCTCCGACTTTAGCGAAAAATTGGGACAAGTCATATCGAAAATATAAAGAAACGCTCACGGACCCGGTGTTTCAGTCCTGGTTTGATACATTTGCACCAAAGGGCAGGGCGCCAAAAGTCGGGGAAGTTTGGAAATCGAAAGATCATGCGGAAACGTTGCGGAAAATTGCGGAAACGAATGCGGAATCGTTCTACCGGGGAGAACTGGCAGAAAAAATCGTTTCCTTTGCCCAAGAAACAGGCGGCTTTTTAACGGAAGAGGATTTGGCCAGCTATAAAGCCGATTGGGTCGAACCGATTCACGTCAACTACCGCGGCTACGATGTATGGGAAATTCCGCCGAATGGCCAGGGGATTATCGCATTGGAGGCGCTTAATATATTGAAAGGCTTCGATTTCCCGGAGAAAGACAGCGTGGAAACGTACCATAAACAAATTGAAGCGATGAAACTCGCCTTTGCCGATGCGAAGGAACATGTGACGGAAGAAAAATATATGCGCTACACTACAGAGGAAATTTTAAGCGACACCTATGCAGAAGCGAGACGAAGCCTGATTACCGATGAAGCATTAATGCCGGAAGCAGGGGAGCCGGTGATGAGCGGTACGGTATATTTGGCGGCAGCGGACGGAGAAGGAAATATGGTTTCCTTTATTCAAAGCAATTACATGGGATTCGGATCAGGGATTGTCGTACCGGGGACCGGTATCGCCTTGCAAAACCGGGGACATAATTTCTCGATGGATCCGAATCATGTCAACGCCCTTCAAGGCGGCAAGCGGACGTACCATACGATTATCCCGGGATTTCTGACGAAGGACGGAATGCCAATCGGGCCATTCGGAGTTATGGGCGGATTTATGCAGCCGCAGGGACATGTCCAAGTAATTATGAATACGATTGATTTCGGTCTTCATCCGCAGGCAGCCCTTGATGCGCCGCGCTGGCAATGGATGAAGGGCAAGACGGTAGAAGTGGAAAACCGTTTTCCGCACCATATAGCCCAGGAATTGCGTTTAAAAGGCCACGATATCCGGGTGCAAGTGGAGCCGAATCAGTTTGGCCGCGGCCAGATTATTTGGCGCAACCCGGAATCAGGTATACTGGTAGGAGGGACGGAATCCCGGACCGACGGCAATATTGCCGCCTGGTAATACTAGAAAAA
>Ga0079224_100002957_pt1 | contig 21101 bp, 17 predicted proteins | sample Stecom2015_FD_80414 | JGI IMG/M metagenome (GOLD analysis project Ga0079224, IMG submission 80414) | Agricultural soil microbial communities from Utah to study Nitrogen management - Steer compost 2015 | ecosystem: Environmental > Terrestrial > Soil > Agricultural land | place: USA: Utah...
CGACAGCACGATCGAGGTCGACGAACTGATCAGCGTCTACGACACGGGCCGGTTCGAACACCTGCAGAAGCCCTACAACGAGGTGGCGGGCATCGCGCTCACGCACCAGACGCGGGTGGTCGCCGAACTGCGCGACCGCCGCGACATCGACCTCGTCCACGACCATGTCGAGGTGGTCGGCCCCGCCGTGCTGTCCGCCTTCGGCGGCCCGCCCGTGCTGCACACCCTCCACTGGGACCTGCGCAAGCACGGCTCCTTCTACCGCTCCTTCCCCTCCGCCATACGGGTCAACGGCGTGTCGGAATCCCAGCTCGCCCGGGCGCCGCGGGAACTGCGCGCGGTCTCCTTAGGCGCGGTCCACCTCGCCACCACGCTCGTGGACGCCGAACCGGCCGCGCGGCGGGAGGAGTATCTGGTGGTGATGGGCCGCATCTGCCGGCTCAAGGGGCAGCACATCGCCGCGCGGATCTGCCAGAAACTCGGCCTGCCCCTCATCCTCGCCGGCCCCGTGTGCGGCATGTCCGCTCCCGACCAGCTCGACGCGGTCACGGGCGACCCCAGCCACCCGCTCTACGGCCACGACGACGTCCGCTACCACGTGCACGAGCTCTCCCGTTACGTCGACGGCGACCTGGTGCGCTGGGTCGGCGCGCTCAGCGGCGCGGACCGCGCCCGGCTGTACGCCTCCGCCCGCGCCGCGCTCTTCCCGCTCCAGTGGGACGAGCCCGGCGGCACCGCGGTCGTGGAGGCGCTGGCCCTCGGGGTGCCGCCCGTCGGCCTGCGCCGGGGCGTGCTCCCGGAGCTCATCGAGCACGGCAGGACGGGCCTGCTCGCCGACACCGAGGAGGAGATGACCGAGATGGTGCTCCGCGTCGGCGAGATCGACCCGGAGGAATGCCGCCGCGAGGCCCGCCGCCGCTTCTCGCCCGCCGCCATGGCCGACCGCTACCTGGCGCTGTATGAGCGTGTGCTCGCCTGCGCCGGGCCGGTCGCCGAGCGGCTGCCGGCCTGACCGCACCCGGCACGGTCCCGTCCTCCCGCCGCCGGCGGGCGCGGCCGGGCCGGGCGGCGGTTCACTCGGCGGTGAGCGGCTTGGCGATCGACTCCAGGCTCCTGCGTTCGGCCTTCACGCCCAGGAACAGCTCGACCAGGCCGGCGGCGATCATCAGCACGGCGCCGATCGCGAAAGCCAGCGCCGTGTCGCGCGGAACGCCGGTCTCGACGAGGTTGGCGAAGATCAGCGGGCCGGAGATGCCGCCCACGGCGGTGCCGATGGCGTAGAAGAACGCGATCGCCATCGCCCGGGTCTCCATCGGGAAGATCTCGCTGACCGTCAGGTAGGCCGAGCTCGCTCCCGCCGAGGCGAAGAAGAGCACCACCGACCAGCAGGCGGTGAGCGTGACCGCGGTCAGCATCCCCTGGTCGAACAGCCAGGCGGTGCCCAGCAGCAGCAGGCCCGAGCCGATGTAGGTGCCGGAGATCATCGGGATGCGGCCGACCGTGTCGAACAGCGGGCCGAGCACCAGCGGGCCCAGGAAGTTGCCGACGGCGATCACCGCGAAGTAGTAGCCCGTGTAGGTGACGATGTCGAAGTGGATGGACAGGATCTGCGCGTAGCCGAAGGTGATCGCGTTGTACATGAACGCCTGACCGATGAAGAGCGCGAGGCCGAGGACCGTACGCCTCGGATACAGCGCCACCATCGTGTGCGCGATCTTGACGAACCCGATCGACCGGCGCTGCCTGATCGTGATCTCCTGCTCGGGCTCTTCCAGCCGGATGCCCGTCTCGCGGTGCACCTCGTCCTCGATGCCGCCGACGATCCGCTCCGCCTCATCGCCCCGGCCGTGGATGAACAGCCACCGCGGGCTCTCCGGGACGTGCCGCCGCACCACGAGGATCGCCAATCCCAGCACCACGCCCAGGCCGAAGGCGATCCGCCAGCCGATGTTGACCGCCAGGTTGTTCAACAGCGGCACGGTCAGCAGCGCGCCGCCCGCCGCGCCCAGCCAGTAGCTGCCGTTGATCAGCAGGTCGATCCTGCCCCGGTGGCGGCTGGGGATCAGCTCGTCGATCGCGGAGTTGATCGCCGCGTACTCGCCGCCGATGCCGAATCCGGTGAGGAACCGGAACAGGTAGAACCACCAGACGCTGAAGGAGAACGCCGTCATCAACGTCGCCACCAGGTAGACCAGCAGCGTGATGATGAACAGCTTCTTGCGCCCGAAGCGGTCGGTCAGCCATCCGAAGAACAGCGCGCCCGAGCACGCGCCCGACACGTAGAGCGCGGCGGCCGTCCCCGCCACCTGGGCCTGGGAGATGTCCAGGCCGCTGCCGGGCTGGGCGAGCTGGGCGGACAGGTTGCCGACGATGGTGACCTCGAGGCCGTCGAGGATCCAGACGGTGCCCAGGCCGACGACGATCATCCAATGCCAGCGCGACCAGGGGAGGCGGTCGAGCCTGGCGGGCACCTTGGTCCTGACGGTACCGGTCTGCACGTCGCTCATGGAGGCGCTCTACCCCGACAGGCGCCGCCGAACGCCCGGCCCGCACCGAAGCCGTCCGGGAACGGCCCGGCCTTCCCGATCAGGGCACCCGGCCGACCCCGGCGAGCACGTTGTAGCAGGTGGGACCGTAAGGGGGGAGGTCGGGCTCGGGACGCCAGTCGGGGAGGGGGACCAGCCCCGGCTCGACGAGCTCCATGTCGCCGAAGTAGGCGCGGATCTCCTCGCGGCTGCGCCACCGGCCGGTGCCCAGGTGCTTGTTGAAGGTCTCCTCGGAGGCGAGGGCGATCCGTGACCGCTCGGGGGCCTCCTCGCCCGGGTTGAAGAAGTGGACGATCGCCATGTGGCTGCCCGGGGCGAGGACGGAGCGGAAGCGGTCGGCCAGGCCCTGCGGGTCCTCGTCGTCGTTGATGTGGTGGAGGACGGCCACGAGCAGCAGGCCCAGCGGCTTGTCGAAGTCGATGTACTTCAAGACCTCGGGATTCCGGAGGATCTCCTCCGGCCGCCGCAGGTCGCCCTGGATCACCGTGGTGACGTCGTTGGTCGCCAGCAGCGCCCGGCCGTGCACCAGGACGATCGGGTCGTTGTCCACGTAGACGACCCGGCAGGAGGGGTCGACGGCCTGGGCGATCTCGTGCACGTTGCCCTGGGTGGGCAGGCCCGAGCCGATGTCGAGGAACTGGCGGATGCCGGCCTCGGCGGCCATGTAATGCACCGCGCGACGCAGGAAGGCCCGGTTGGCCATCCCCACGTCCCTGGCGTCGGGGGCGATCTTCAGGGCCGCCTCGGCCGCCTCCCGGTCGACCGCGAAATTGTCCTTGCCGCCCAGGAAGTAGTCGTAGACGCGGGCGATGCTGGGCTTGGTCGTGTCGATCTCTGGTGGCACGATGCCTTCCTCTGAGTCGGCCCGCCCAGGGCACGGCGGTTCGCGGCCGCGCCGGTCCGGGGAACCGGCGGACGCACGTGAAGACGGCTGACGCCATAGTAGCCATAGCCGGCATGGAATGATCTCTAATACAGGAAGATCCATGCCCATAACACTTCTTTTGGGCAGGCGCCTAGAGAAAGGTTTTCTTGCTGAATTGTCCCTAGAACGGGACATTTTGGAAAATTCTCCGTCGGCTCCGGGGTGAGGCGCGCAAGACGTCCCGGCCCCGGCGGGGCCGGACGCCCGCGCGGAACGCGCTCACGACGCGCCGCCACGCCCCCGGCGCGTCCCGCCGCCCCGGTCGAGCGCTCACCCCAGGGGCGGGGTGGGATCCCCGCGGCCGCCGGGGCCTCTTCTCCGTGCGGCCGGACCGAGACCGGGCCGCTGAGGCGCGCCCCGCGCGGCCGTGCCGGGAGGCCGGGACTCTTCTCCGCCTGTCACGCCTGCCGCCTGGCCACCGCCTGCCGGGACGGGCCTCGTCGGGGCGTTCTGCCTGCTCGGCGCGGCCGCCGAGGGCGGTCCCCGCCGCGTGACCGGTGTCAGCCGAGGGGATGAAGTGATGATATGTTGAAGAAGTCTTAAATTGAGCACATCATCTCTTCGTCATATACGCATGCTCGAAAACGGGATGCGGGGCCTCGGCGGAGGCCCCCGGCGGCGCGTGCGCAGGCCGGTCCCCGCCGAGCCGCCGTGCCCGCCCGAGCGGCGTGGTGTGAAAGCGAGCTCCAAGACGGATGGCTGACCTGTACCGGCGCCACTCCACGGGGATAAGGCGGCGGTAAGTGAGTCTGTGGCGCAAGATCGTCAAAACGGGTCGGGTTGCGGAGCCGGCCCCCGAGCGGGAACCCACGGAGATCCCCGATAAAGCCGCCGAACTGGGTGGTTCCCTGCAGATCCGGCATGTCGACGCCGGGTCGTGCAACGGCTGCGAGGTCGAGATCGCCGCGGCCTTCGGCCCGGTCCACGACGCCGAACGCTACGGCGCCCGGCTCGTGGCCTCCCCGCGGCACGCCGACGCCCTCCTGGTCACCGGCCCGGTGACCAGGAACATGAAGACGGCGCTGCGCCGCACCTACGAGGCGGTGCCGGAGCCGCGCATGGTCGTCGCGCTCGGCGACTGCGCCCGCGACTGCGGCATCTTCAAAGGCGCGTACGGCGTGGTCGGCGCGGTGAGCGACGTCGTCCCCGTGGACGTCGAAGTCCCCGGCTGCCCGCCGCCGCCGGAAGCGATCGTCGCCGCCCTGCGCGGCCTCACCGGCCGATGAGCGGCACCCTCCTGGCCGCCGCGCTCGCCGTCTGCCTGGCCGCGGCGCTCGCCGCGCTCGCCCTGCCGTCCCGCCCGGCGGTCGCCGGGACGGGAACCGCCCTCGCCGGCGGGCTCGGCGCGGCGGCGGGCGTGGCCGCGCTCGCCGGGCACGGATGGCAGGCGTGGCTGCCCGGCCTGCTCCCGCTGACCGGCGTACGCCTCGCGCTCGACCCGCTGGGCGGCGCCTTCCTCGCGGTGACCGGCGCGGTGGCCGCGTGCGCGGCGGTCTACGGCATCGGCTACACCCGCCACGGCTCCGGCGGGCGGGTGCCGCAGGCGACCACGCCGCTGTTCGTGGGCGCGATGCTGACGGTGCCCGCGGCGGCGAGCGTCGGCACGTTCCTGCTGGCCTGGGAGCTGATGGCGATCACCTCGCTGGTGCTCGTGCTGGCCGACCACGCCCGCCGCGACCGGGTCAGGGAAGCCGGCCTGTGGTACGCGGTGATGACCCATCTGGGCTTCGTGGCGATCCTCGCCGGGCTCGTCGGGTTCGCCGCGGCGGCCGGCGGCGAGACGTTCGACCAGCTCCGCGCCGCCGAGCCGGAACCAGGCGTGCGAAGCGCGGTGTTCATCGCCACGCTGCTCGGCTTCGCCTCCAAGGCGGGCATCGTGCCGCTGCACGTGTGGCTGCCGCGCGCCCACCCCGAGGCGCCCAGCCACGTGTCGGCGCTGATGAGCGCCGCCATGGTCAACATGGGCGTGTACGGCGTCGTGCGGGTCGGGTTCGACCTGCTGCACGGCGGACCGCGGTGGTGGTGGCTGGTCGTCCTCGGCCTCGGCGCGCTCTCGGCGCTCTACGGCATCCTGCAGGCGGCCGTGGCCTCCGACCTCAAGCGGCTGCTCGGCTACTCCACGACGGAGAACATGGGCCTGGTGCTGATCGGCGTGGGAGCGGCCGGATTCTTCGCCGCCTCCGGGCTGCCCGGCCCCGCCGCGCTCGCGATCGCCGCGGCGCTGCTGCACGTGGTCAACCACGCGGCGTTCAAGACGCTGCTGTTCCTCGCGGCGGGCTCGGTGCTGCACGCGACCGGCACCCGCGACCTGGACGCCCTGGGCGGCCTGCGCGCCCGCATGCCGTACACGACCGCGCTGTTCGCGGTCGGCGCGCTGGCGGCGTCCGCGCTGCCGCCGGGCAACGCGTTCGTCAGCGAGTGGCTGCTGCTGCAGAGCCTGGTGCACTCGCTGCCCGCCTCCGGCGTGGCGGGCGCGGTGGCGATGCCGCTCGCGGTGGCCGTGATCGCGCTCTCGGCGGGGTTGGCGATGGCCACCTTCGTCAAGGCGTTCGGGGTCGGCTTCCTGGCCAAGGCCCGCACCCCCGACGCCGAGCGGGCGACGGAGGGGCCGCCCACCATGCTGGCCGGGATGGGCGCGGCCGCGCTCGCCTGCCTGCTGCTGACCGTGCTGCCCACGCTGACCGTTCCCGCGCTGACCGCGGCGGTCGCGGTGGCGGTGCCGGGCGCCGGGCCGGTGGCGGAGGGGGACCTCACGCTGCGGCTGGCCGGGATCAGCGGGACGATCTCGCCGCTGCTCATCCTGCTCGCCCTGATCGCCGTGGTGGCCGCGCTCCTCGCCGGGCTGCGCCTGACGTGGCGGCGCCGCCGCGCGGCCCGGCTGTGGGACTGCGGCGGAGGGCCGATGACGCCGCGGATGGAGTACACCGCGACGTCCTTCGCCGAGCCGCTGCAGCGGGTCTTCGACAACGTGCTCGCCCCGGAGAGCGACGTGGACGTCACCCCTCTCGCGGAGTCGGCGTACCTGGTGGAGCGGGTGCGCTTCCAGGCCGCGGTCCCCGACAGGATCGAACGGCGGTTGTACGAGCCGGTGCTCGCCGCGGTCGCCGCGGTCGGCCGGGCGGCCACCCGGCTGGCCGACGGCAGCGTGCACCGGTACCTGGGCTACGGGTTCTGCGCACTCACCGGAATCCTGATCGTGCTGGCGGTGATGTGGTGATCGGCGTGGTGGGCGCCGTCGTGCAAGTGGTGCTGGTCGTCGTGGGCGCTCCGCTGCTCGTCGGGCTGATGCGGCAGGTCCGCGCCCGCATGGAGGGCAGGGTCGGCGCCGGCGTCCTGCAGCCCTGGCGGGACCTGCGCAAGCTTCTGCGCAAGGAGCCGATCGCGCCGCACGGCACCGGCTGGGTGTTCCGGGCGGCGCCGCTGCTGCTCGCCGCGACCGCGGTGGTCGTGGCCTCGGTCGTCCCCCTGGTGACGACCGCCTCGCCGTTGGACGGCGCGGCCGACCTGTTCGCGGTGACGGCGCTGCTGGCGCTCGGCTCGGTGGCCCTGGCCCTGGGCGGCCTGGACACCGGAACCGCGTTCGGCGGCATGGGCGCCAGCCGCGAGGTGACCGTGCTGGCCCTGGTCGAGCCGACGATCCTGGTGTCGGTGTTCGCGCTGTCGGTGCGGGTGGGCTCGACCAACCTGGGCGCGATCGTGGAGTCCACGGTGGCCGACCCGATGTCGGTGATCTCCCCGGCCAGCCTGCTCGCCGCGGTCGCGCTGGCCGTGGTGACCATCGCCGAGACCGGGCGGATCCCGGTGGACAACCCCTCCACCCACCTGGAACTGACGATGATCCACGAGGCCATGGTGCTGGAGTACTCCGGCCCGGACCTCGCGCTGATCGAATGGGCCTCGGCGATCCGGCTGTCGGTGCTGCTCGGGCTGCTGGCCGGGCTGTTCGCCCCCTGGGGCATCGCCACGGCGGGCGCCGGGCTCGGCGCGCTGGCCCTGGCCGCGGTGCTCGCGGTGGCCAAGATCGCCCTGTTGGGGACGCTGCTGGCCGCGGGCGAGGTCTTCATGGCCAAGTTGCGCTTGTTCCGCATCCCGGAGCTGCTCGCCGGGTCCTTCCTGATGGCGCTGCTCGCCGTCGCGGCCTCCTTCTTCCTGGCGTGAGATGACATGAGCGATTCGTTGTACGTCCAGCTGCTCGACCTGGCCTGCGGGGCGTTCCTGCTGGCGGGCGTGCTGGTGCTGTGGCGGCGGGAGCTCGCCGCCATCGTGTGGCTGTTCGCGCTGCAGGGCGCGTCGCTGGGCGCGCTGGTGGTCGTGCTCGGCCTCCACCAGGGCGACGCCGAGACGGTCGCGGTCGGCGTCGGGGTGGGGGCGCTGCGCGCCGGGCTGCTGCCGTACATGATGCGCCGCGCGCTGGCGGCCGGGGGAGAGAAACGGGAGACGCAGCCGATCGTCAACGTGCCCACCTCCCTGGTGGTGGCCGCCGTGCTGGCGCTGCTCGCCTACGCCGTCTCCCAGCCGCTGGTACGGCTCGCGCCCTCGCCCGCCACCCACGCCGTGCCGGTCACCCTGACCGTCCTGCTGGTCGGCTTCTTCGTGCTGGTCAGCAGGCGGCGGGCGCTGTCCCAGGTGGTCGGTTTCCTGCTCATGGACAACGCGATCACCGCGACCGCTTTCCTGACCGCGGGCGGCGTGCCGCTCGTGGTCGAGCTGGGCGTGACCTTGGACGTCCTGCTCGCCGTACTGGTGCTGCAGATCCTCACCGCGCGCATGCGCGCCACCTTCGGCGGCACGGACCTGGACGAGCTTCGGGAGCTGCACGACTGATGAGGGAGCCGATCCGTTCGACCGCCGGGAGGGCGGTGGCGTGACCGCGTCGACGATGCTGATGATCGCGCCGGTGGCGCTGCCGCTGCTGGCCTCCGCCGCCTACCTCGCCTTCGGCTGGAACCGCGTCACCGCGTGGCTGGGCGCGGCGGCCTCGGCCGGGCTGCTCGCCGCCGCGGTCGCGCTGGCCGCGCGCACCGCCGGCGGGTCCGGCACCGCGCTGTCGGGCCTGCTGCGCGCGGACGCGCTGAGCGCCTTCATGCTGATCGTCATCGGCGCGGTGGCGCTGCTGGCGATGCTCGCCAGCCCCGCCTACCTGGACGCCATGCTCGCCGCGGGGCACACCGGCCCGCGCGCCACCCGCAGGTATGGCGTGCTCACCCAGGCGTTCGTGGCCGCGATGGCGCTGGCCGTGCTGGCCGCCAACCTGGGCGTGCTGTGGGTGGCGGTGGAGGCGACGACGATCCTGACCGCGTTCCTGGTCGGCTTCCGCCGCACCCGCCAGGCCACCGAGGCGGCGTGGAAGTACGTGGTGATCTGCTCGGTGGGCATCGCCCTGGCGCTGCTCGGCATCGTCATGGCCTACTACGCGGCGCTGCACGCGAAGGTGCCCTCGGCGCAGGCCCTGGACTGGGCGGAGCTGGCCCGGCACGCCGCCGCGCTGGACCCCGGGGTCATGCGGATGGCGGTCGCGCTGCTCGTGCTCGGCTTCGGCGCCAAGGCCGGGCTGGCGCCGATGCACGCCTGGCTGCCCGACGCGCACAGCCAGGCGCCCGCCCCCGTCTCGGCGCTGATGTCGGGGGTGCTGCTGTCGGTGGCGTTCTACGCGATCCTGCGCGTGAAGGTGATCTCGGACGTGGCGCTCGGCGCGGGCTTCGCCCGCACCCTGCTGATCGTCGCCGCGCTGGCGTCGCTCGCGGTGGCCGCCGTCCTGCTGATCGCGCAGCGCGACTACAAGCGGATGCTCGCCTACTCCAGCATCGAGCACATGGGCCTGGTCGCCCTCGGCTCGGCCGTGGGCGGCAGGCTCGCCCTGGCCGCGGTGCTGCTGCACGTCCTCGGCCACGGCCTGGGCAAGTCGGTGCTGTTCCTCGGCTCCGGGCACATCCTCCAGCTCACCGGCAGCAGCCGGACCGACGCGGTGCGCGGCCTGGCCGGGCGGGCCCCGCTGGTGGCCGGGACCTTCGCCCTCGGCCTGGCCGCGCTGCTCGGCCTGCCGCCGTTCAGCGTCTTCGCCAGCGAGCTGGGCATCGTGCGGGCCGGGTTCACCGCCGGATACGGGTGGGCGGCCGTGGTCGCGCTGCTGCTGGTGGCGGTCGCCGCCGCCGCCATGAGCCGCAGCGCCTTCGGCATGCTCTTCGGCCGCCCCGACCCCGCGCCCGCCCCGGCGCAGGCCGACGGCGCGGCCCGCGCCGCGCGCCCGCCGTGGAGCGCGGCCGTGCCGCTGGTGGCCGGGCTCGCGCTCTGCGCGGCGCTGGGCGTCACCCTGGGCCCGCTGCAGCCCCTGCTGGAAGCCGCCGCCGACGCCGCCGGAGGAACCCCGTGACCCCCGCCGTCACCCCGATCGACATCACCGCGGACGAGCTGGCCGACCGGGCGGGCGAACTGCTCGCCGCCGGCCACCGGCTCGCCCTGGTCTGCGCCCACGAGGACGCCGCCGGGTTCGGCCTCGCCTACCTGTTCACCGCGGCCGCGCCCGACCGGCGCACCGAGCTGCGCCTGCGGCTGCCGCACCGCGACCCCGCCGTGCCCAGCATCGCCGCGCTCTCCTTCCCCGCCGGCCGCTTCGAGCGCGAGATGCGCGACCTGTACGGCATCGTGCCGCTGGGGCATCCGCTGCCCCGCCGCCTGGTCCGCCACCACCACTGGCCGCGCGGGTGGTATCCGATGCGCGCCGACGCCGGGCCGCCGCCCTCCTTCGGCGACCCGGAAGGGCCGTTCCCGTTCGTCCCCGTGGAAGGGCCGGGCGTCTACGAGATCCCGGTCGGTCCGGTGCACGCGGGTCTCATCGAACCGGGGCACTTCCGCTTCTCCGTCGTCGGCGAGACCATCCTCAAGCTCAAGGCCCGGCTGTGGTTCGTGCACCGGGGCGTGGAGCGCATGTTCGCCGGGCGGCTGCCCGCGGACGGCGTGGCCGTCGCCGAGCGGATCAGCGGCGACACCTCCGTCGGGCACGCCCTGGCGTACTGCATGGCGGTGGAGGAGGCCGCCGGGTGCCGCGTCCCGGAGGAGGCCCGCCGCAAACGCGCCCTGCTGCTGGAGCTCGAACGGCTCTACAACCACGTCAACGACCTGGGCGCGCTCTGCAACGACGTGGCGTACGGCATCGTGAACGCGCACGCCGGACGGGTCAGGGAGCGCCTGCTGCGGATCAACGCGGAGGTGACCGGGCACCGGCTGCTGCGCGACGGCGTCAGGCTCGGCGGGGCCGCGCTGCGCGCCCTGCCCGACCCGGACGTGCTGCGCGAGATCGCCGCCGACGTCGCCGAGATCGTCGCGCTGGCGCTCGACCACACGGTGGTCGCCGACCGGTTCACGGGCACCGCGGTGCTGAGCACCGAGGCCGCCCGGGATCTCGGCACGCTCGGCTACGTGGCGCGGGCGAGCGGCCTCGGCCTCGACGCCCGCCGCGACCACCCGTTCACCGACCTGGGGGAGTTCCCGGTGGCCACCCGCACCAGCGGCGACGTGCTGGCCCGCTTCCAGGTCAGGGCCGATGAGATCGCCACGTCCGTGGAGCTGATCGTCCGGCTGCTCGACGGCATGACGCCGGGGGCGGAGGCGGTCGAGGTCGCCTCCGCCGGGCCGGGCGTCGGCGTCGGCGTCGCCGAAGGCTGGCGGGGAACGATCGTGCACCGGGTGGAGCTGACACCGGACGGCGCCCTCGCCCGGGTCAAGGTCGTGGACCCGTCGTTCTTCAACTGGCCCGCCCTGCCGGTGGCGCTGTCCGGCGCGATCGTCCCGGACTTCCCGCTGGTCAACAAGAGCTTCAACCTCTCCTACGCGGGCAACGACCTGTGAGCCGCCGCGGCCGTCCGCCCCGGCGGGCGGGCGGCCGTCAGGCGGCCGGGCGGATGTTCTGGTTGAGGTGGAAGACGTTGTCCGGGTCGTACCTCCGCTTGATCTCGGCCAGCCGCGGATAGTTGGCGCCGTAGTTGGCCCGCACCCGCTCCTGGTCGTCCCCGGCCATGAAGTTGACGTATCCCCCCGGCTTGGAGTGCGGCGCGGTGGCCGCGTAGTAGTCCCGCACCCACGCGATGCGGGCCGGGTTGTCGGCGGGGTCGGGCCACATGCCCGCGATCACCGTCGCGAAGTTCGCGTCCCGGTGGGAGAAGGCCGTCGCGTCCGGCGCCACCCGATGGCAGGCGCCGTTGATCGGATAGATGTGCATGGTGGAGTTGACCACCGGCACCTTCGGCCCGTGCCGCAGGTGCGCCTCGATCGCCGCGTCGGTCAGCTCCACGACGAAGTTGGCCTTCCAGTAGTGCTGCAGCCCCGGCGGCACCAGGACGTCGAAGGCGCTGTTGAGCGCGGGGTACGGCATCGGCCCCATGTGCTCGGCCACCACGGGGGCGACCTCGCGCAGCGGCGCGAGGACCCGCTCGCCCTCCTCGACCGGCCCCGACCAGCAGCCGACGAAGGCCAGGAAAGGCTCACCGTGGCGTTCCGGCGGGATGAACGGCAGCGGCGGCGCGATCTGGAAGGCCGGGAACAGGCCCAACCGCTCGGGCGCGTCGGCGATGAACTCCCGGTAGCAGCGCAGCAGGTCGCCCGCTGCGGAGAGTGCGAAGAACATCAGCGCGCCGTAGGCGTCCTCCACCGGGTGCAGGCGGAACTCCAGCGAGGTCACCGCGCCGAAGTTGCCGCCCCCGCCGCGCAGCGCCCACAGCAGGTCCTCGTTCTCGTGCTCGCCGGCGAAGACGAACCGCCCGTCGGCGAGCACCACGTCGGCCGAGACGAGGTTGTCGCAGGACAGCCCGCAGCCGCGGGAGAGGTGGCCGATCCCGCCGCCGAGGGTGAGCCCGGACACCCCGGTCGTGGAGATGATCCCGCCGGTCGTGGCCAGGCCGAAGGCGTACGTGGCGGCGTTGAAGTCGCCCCAGGTGGCGCCGCCCTCGGCGCGGGCCGTCCCGTTGGTGGGGTCGACGCGTACGGCACGCATTCCGGACAGGTCGATCACCACGCCGTCGCAGGTGCCGAAGCCGGGCACGCTGTGCCCGCCGCCGCGCACGGCCACCTCCAGGTCGCGCTCCCGGGCGTACCGGACGGCGGCGATGACGTCGCCCGCGTTGGCGCACCGCACGATGAGCCGGGGATGGCGGTCGATCATGGCGTTGTAGACGGCGCGGGCCCGGTCGTACCCCTCGTCGGCGGGTGTGATCACCGCCCCCCGTACGTGCTCCCGCAGTTCCTGCAGCACATCGACGCCGGTCATGACGGTGGCCCCCTTCCGAGCGATGCGGGCCCACCCTGCGAGCATGCAACGGCCGCCGCCCCATGACCACCGCCTGAAACCGATTGATCATGACATTTACCTACATTTCAGAGACGCGTTGCCCGGGAGGGCGGCCCCGCCGCGCCGAGCACGACCCGGATGCGTCACCCGGGTGCGCGGCCCCTCCCGCACGGCCGGGCGGTCCTCCGAGCGCGGCGCGGCGGCCGCCGTCAGACACCGGCCAGGATCAAGGTGAAGTCCTGCGCCGGATCGGTGTAGCGCTCGACGACGGTGAACCCGGCGGCGGACAGCTCGCCCAAAAGCCGCTCCGGGCGGAACTTGGCGCTGATCTCGGTGCGCATCTCCTCACCCGCCGCGAAGGCGACGGTCATGCCGAGCGCGGCGACGCGCACCCGCATCGCCCGGCTCGCCCGCAGGCGCATCTCGATCCAGTCGTTGCGCTCGTCGTAGAGCGCGACGTGCTCGAAGGCGGCGGGGACGAAGTCGGCCCCCAGCTCGCGGTTGATCACGTGCAGGACGTTGCGGTTGAAGGCGGCGGTCACCCCCTGCGCGTCGTCGTAGGCGGCGACCAGCCGGGAGGTCGCCTTGACCAGGTCGGCGCCGAGCAGCAGCGAGTCGCCGGGGCGGAGCGTGGCGCGCAGCTCCCGAAGGAACACCTCGCGGGAACCGGGATCGAGGTTGCCGATGGTGCCGCCGAGGAAGGCCACCATGCGCCGGCCGTCCCGGGGCAGCAGCGCCAGGTGGCGTTCGAAGTCGGCGCAGACCGCCTGCACCCGCAGGCCGGGATAGCGGGCGGACAGCCGGTGCGCGGCGTCGGCGAGCGTGGCGGCGTCCACGTCGACCGGCGTGTAGGAGCGCAGCGTGCGGGCGGCGAGCGCATCCAGCAGCAGGACCGTCTTCTCGCTGGTGCCCGACCCGAGCTCCACCAGGTTGTCGGCGCCGCTGCGCGCGGCGATGTCCCCGGCCCGCGCGCGCAGGATGGAAAGCTCGCGGCGGGTCGGGTAGTACTCGGGCAAGCGGGTGATCCGGGTGAACAGCTCGCTGCCCGCGGCGTCGTAGAACCACTTGGGCGGCAGCTGTTTGGGGGTCGCGCTCAGCCCGGTCCGCACGTCGTGTTCGAGCGCCTGGCGCAGGTAGTCACGGTCCAGATGGTTGATCAGCCGCACGGCTGACTGGGTCACGGGCACGAGCTCGTCTCCTCGGTCGGAAGGATCGGAAAAGGGATCGTCGTCGGAAGATGCGGCCTCGGCCGGACGCCGGGACGCGAACGGCCGCGGGATGGGCGGGCGCGGCCGACCCGAATGCGGGCGGCCTCGCCCGCCCGGGCAGCGCGTGCCGGGCGGGCACGTCGCCACCCGCCCGGCCGGGCGCGGACGGAACCGTCACAGGGGCCGGACGTGCACGGCGGTGAAGGTCGCCAGCAGCAGGCTGCGGTCGGGCACCGGCCGCCAGCCGGGACGGTCGTCCAGCGGTTCGCTGGCCACCAGCACCCCGTCGTCCTCGCGGACGAAGAGCGTGTCGCCCCAGGCGGTCGCCGCCAGCGACACCCCGTCGCAGACCAGCAGGTTGAGCCGGGCCGCCGGATCGCGGGCCGACGCCTTGAGCACCACCTCCGCCGTGGCGTCGCCGGGCGTCATCCCGGCGCGCAGCCGGGCGAACACCGCGGCGGCCACCCACGCCGAGTCGCAGGCGCTTTCGGCGTCGTCCGCCAGCGGCCGGACCGCCGCGCGGTCCACCCGCCCGTTGTGGCTGAGCAGCCAGCGCCCGTCGGCGAACGGCGCGGTGCCGGTCTCCTCGACCGGCATGCCGGGGGTCGCCGACCGGACGGTGGCGATCAGGCACGTCGAACGGGCCACCTCGGCGAGCGCGGGCAGGTTGGCGTCGCTCCAGATCGGCACGGTGCGGCGGTAGCGCACCGGCTCGGGCCGGAGCGGGTCGTACCAGCCCATGCCGAAACCGTCGGCGTTGACCGTGCCGTACTGCTGACGGCGCGGCGCGTACGACTGCCGCAGCAGGCCGTACTCGGGTTCGCCGATCAGCGAGGCGAGCGTGCGCGGCGGCCCCAGCCAGGCGGCGTGACGGCACATCTACCGCTCCTGCGGGTCCGCCGAGCGGGCGCACCGGAAACCGGTGAAGATCTGCCGCCGGATCGGGAAGTCCCAGTTGCGGAACGTGGTGCGCACCGCGGCCGGGTCGGCCGCCCACGAGCCGCCGCGCAGCACGCGGTACTCGCGGCCGAAGAACACCTCGCTGTACTCGCGGTAGGGGAAGGCGCGAAACCCCGGATAGGGCGTGAACCAGCTCGCCGTCCACTCCCACACGTCGCCGATCATCTGCTCGGCGCCGTAGGCGCTCGCCCCGGCCGGGTAGGCGCCCAGCGGCGCGGGCCGCGCCGCGCGGTGCCCGAGGTTCGCCCGCGCCGGTGTGGGGTCGTCGTCGCCCCACGGATACCTGCGCGCCCGTTCCGCCGCGGGGTCCCACCCGCAGGCCTTCTCCCACTCGGCCTCGGTCGGCAGCCGCTTGCCCGCCCACCGCGCGTAGGCGTCCGCCTCATACCAGCACACGTGCTGGACCGGCTCGTCCATCGGCACCGGCTCGGTGACGCCGAAACGGGTACGCCACCAGGTGCCGCCGTCCTTGAACCAGAACAGCGGGCTGCGGGCGCCGCTGCGCTGCCGCCACTCCCACCCCTGCGGCGTCCACCACCGAGGGTCGTCGTAGCCGCCGGCCTCCATGAACGCGAGGTAGGCGCGGTTGCCCACCGGGAGCCGGTCTATCCAGTAGGCGGGGAGGTGGACCCGGTGGGCGGGACGCTCGTTGTCGTAGGCCCACGGCAGCGTGCTGGTGCCCATCGTGAACGGGCCCTCGGGCACGTAGACCTCCTCCGGGCCGTCCGGCGAGCCCTGCGGCAGCTCGCCGTCGCGGATGACGCCCGCACGGCCGGCGAGCTGCCAGGTGGCCAGCATCGTCTCGTCATGCTGGTGCTCGTGCTGGATCACCAGGCCGAAGACGAAACCGGACCGGGTCAGCGGGTCGGGGGAGGACAGGTCCACCGAGTCGAGCACGTCGAACACCCGCCCCCGCACGCCGGAGATGTAGCGGCGGGCCTCGCCCGGGCTCAGCAGCGGCAGGCTGGGCCGGTCCTTACGGGGATGCTTGAAGGCGTCGTAGATGTCGTCGATCTCCGGGCGCAGCGGCGTGATGCCGCCCGCCGCCCGCAGCACCCACAGCTCCTCGTAGTTGCCCACGTGGGCGAGGTCCCACACCAGCGGCGACATCAGCCGCGAATGCTGGGCGGTGAGCACGTCGTCGTCGGCGGCGGTGTACGTCAGCGATCGTTCGCGCACCGCGGTCAGCTGGGCCGCGATCCGCTCCTTCACATCGTCCATGCGCGTCCTTCCCACGAGATGTCGAGCGGCCGGACCGCCGGGGACGGCTCCGGACGCCGGGCGAGTTCGAGCAGGTAGGCGGCCGGGGACCGCCCCGGCGTCACATGCCGGTCGGCGAACGCGGCCACCGCGCCCACCAGCGCGGCGGACGCGCCCAACCGGGGAAGCGCCGCCAAGGCGGCCAGGAAGCACGCCTCCGCCGCCCGGCGCAGCTCGGGATCGGCGAGACCCAGCCGTGCCGCCCGCTCCCACAGGCCTGCGCACGGCTCGGCGGCGGCCAGCGCGGCGTCGGCCGCCCGGTCGTCGACCACCAGGGCGTAGGTCACCGCCACGCACACCGGCCACATCCGCACCGGCTGGGCGTCGAGGTAGCGGACCTCCAGCCAGCCGCGCGGCCGTACCGGCGGGAACACCGTGGTGGCGTGATAGGCCAGGTCGCCGGCGGTGGGCGGGGCGTGCGGGGAGGCGAGCCAGTCGCGGAAGGTGGAACCGTCGCGCACGGCGCGGAACCGGCCGCCGGGACCGCGCCGCAGCATCACCCGGGCGTCGAGCAGGTAGGCCGCCCACGCGGCCGCCGGATCGCGGTCCACGGGGACGGGGGAGGTGCGCGTGGGGTCGAGCCCCGCCCACACGGCCTGCCGTCCGGACATCCACCCGCACGGCGCGCCCGAGCGCAGCGGAGAGTTGGCGAACGCGGCCGTCAGCACCGGGCCGAGACGGCAGGCCCGCTCCCAGCGGGCCGCGGGATCCGCGCCGAGATCCACGTTGACCTGGACGGAGGCGGTCGAGCACATCATCAGCGGTCCGCACGGCGGGCCCAGGTACTCCGCCATCGCCTCATAGCGCGGTTCGCGCGACTGCCGCACGGCGGGCCGCACCGGGTCGAGCCCCACCCCCGCCAGGACCAATCCCGCCTCGCCCAGGGCGAGGGACACGGCCCGCACGTCGGCCGCCAGCCGGTCGATCGCCTCCGGTAGGGACGCGGCCGGGCCCGACAGCTCCACCTGCCCGCCCGGCTCGAAGGTGACCCGGCTGCTGCCCGGCAGCGGCGGCAGCGCCTCGGCCACGGCGGCGGCCGGCACGTGGCGCGCGGGGGCGGCGCGGTCGAAGACCAGGAACTCCAGCTCCGCGCCGACCCGCGACCCCGGGCGCGCACGGAAGCACTCCGCGGCGTACTCCTCCACGCCGGACCCGTCGCGCAGGAGCGTCTCACCGCCGGTCGCCAGACCCGTCATCGGCTCCCCCTCCACCTGTTCCGCACGGTTCTACAGACCCGTGAACCGCCCAGGCGTTACAGCCGGAGCCGGAGAATCCGCCGAGCGGCACGGACCGGCGGGCCCGGAGAACCCGGCGCCGCGGCCGGGGAAGCCGGGCCGTCCCGGCGGACGGGCGAAGCGGGGCGTGGAGGAACGCGCCGCCGCGGGCGGGAGGAGAACCGGAGACGCGGGGGAGGAGGGCCTGGGAGCGGGCGGAGAAGGACCCGGGACGGGGTCAGGCGGAGGCGGAGCCGTGACGGGAGGAGCGGGAGCGGCGGAAGGCGGCGAGCAGCCGGTCGCGCGTGGCCGGGGAGAGGGCGGTGGGAGCCCTCCCGGCGGGCGGCAGGTCCGCCAGAGCGGCGACGGTGACGCGGATCTGGTCGACGTAACGGGCGCAGCCGTCGCAGTGGGCGACGTGCTGCTCGAACCCCAGGCGTGACGGCTCGTCGAGGGCGCGGTCCAGGTAGGCGGTGACGAGTTCGACCAGCTCTGAACAACTGAACCGTTTCACTGTGCGGACCGCCTCATCATCTCCGTACACTCCCGGGATCGGCCGGACCGGCCGGTTAAACCGACCGTCGCGCCGTCTCGAAGTATCCTTTCAGCCTCTCGCGCACGGCCACGCGGGCGCGATGCAGCAGGACCCGCTGGTTGGCCGGGGAGATGTCCAGGATCTCGCACACCTCCTCGGAGGTGCACCCCTCGACGTCGCGCAGCACGATGACGCTGCGCTGCCGCAGCGGCAGGGCGGCGAGGGCCGCCCAGATCTGGTCGCGGATCTCCGAGACCAGGACCTCCCCTTCGGGTGCGGACCAGGTCTCAGCGTACGCCTTCCACACGCCGGGCAGGGTGTCGTCCGCGTCCTTGGCGGGGGCGGCGGACCGGCCGTCGCCGGGTTCGAAGGCGCTGCTCCACGGCACCGTACGGCTCTCGCGCTCGCCGCGTCGCCTGGCGGTGTTGACGAGGATGCGGTAGACCCACGTCTTCAGCGAGGACCGGCCCTCGAAGCCGTCGATGCCGCCGATCACCGCCAGCCACGTGTCCTGCACCACCTCCTCGGCGGAGTGGCTGGTCGACACGTACGTCCGCGCCACCCGTAACATGCCCCGGGACCACGTGTCCAGGAGGGTCGCGAACATCGCCTCGTCTCCCGCCCGCAGGGCGGCGACAATGACGTCGTCCGGGGGCAGGCCCACGATCTTCTCCCCTCGGCTCCGGGCAGTCGCGTCCATCATTACATCGGCCGCCGACGATCGAAGAGGGAGTGCCGCCGCGGGCCGATTCCGAGGTGTTCCCGGCCGGGAGCGCCCGCGGCGGACGGTCCCGGAAAGACGCGCCGCCGCTACCAGGTGACGGGGGTGCGGGTGTTCTCGGGAGGGGCGCCGACGCCGTCTTCCGGCGCGGCCCACAGGACGGCGTTGGCCAGCACCCGCCGCACGTCCGGATGGTGGTAGACCGGGTAGGACTGGTCGCCGGGGCTGAAGTAGAACACCCTGCCCCTGCCCCGCCGGTAGCAGCAGCCGCTGCGGAACACCTCGCCGCCCGCGAAGGAGCTGATGAAGACCAGCTCGTCCGGCGCGGGGACGCTGAACGGCTCGCCGTAGGTCTCCTGCCGTTCGATCACCAGCGGGTGGGGGACGCCGCGGGCGATCGGATGGGCGGGGTCGACCGTCCACACCAGCTCACGCTCGCCGGCGTCGCGCCAGTTCAGGGTGCAGTCGGTGCCCATCAGGGCACGGAAGATCTTGGAGTAGTGGCCGGAGTGCAGCACCACCAGGCCCATCCCGCCCAGGACCCGCCTGCGCACCCGTTCCACCACGGCGTCGTCCACCGCCTCATGGGCGGCGTGCCCCCACCACGTCAGCACGTCCGTGCGGGCCAGCGTCTCCGCGCAGAGCCCGTGGTCGGGCTCCTGCAGCGTCGCCGTGCGGACCCTGACCCGGTCGCCCAGCAGTTCGGTCAGCCCTTCGGCGATCGCCGTGTGCATGCCGTCGGGGTAGATCCGCCGGACATGCTCCTCCTGCTGTTCATGCACGTTCTCGCCCCAGACGGTGACGTCGATGCGCACCTGTGGCTCTCCTCTCCGGGCCGTGTCGCCCCACGCCGATGATCGTCCGGAAGGGGTTTACCCGCGACGGCGGCCGGGCCGGGCGGCCGAGGGCTCCGGCGCGGCCCCGCGGGCCGTCGCGGGCCGCGCGGCGTGGTCGTACCCGGCCGGCCCGGCGGTAACCCCGCCTCCGGGCCGCGCCTTCGCCGGCCGGAACGGCGGGCCCGCGGGGCGGGACCGGCACGGCGACCGCGTGACATCCGCTGGTGGACCTTGGTCCCCGGGACGTGTGGACCACCGGACGGACAGCCCGAGCCGTACGGCACTGCCCGGGCAGGGGGCCGCCGCGGTGTCCTGAAGGTGGCAGACCGCAGAGCGCGACATCGGAAGGGGACCGATGATGGCCACCGTCCACGGGCGGCACAAGGCGCCCGTCTCCGCTCCTCCACCCGTCGACGCCGTCACCCGCGAATCCGGCACCCGCGCGGTCGACTACGTGTGGGCGATCGCCCGCATCAGCCTCGGCTGGATCTTCCTGTGGGCCTTCCTCGACAAGACCTTCGGCCTCGGCTTCGCCACCCCCGCCGAGCGCGCCTGGCTCGCCGGCGGCAGCCCCACCACCGGCTTCCTCAAGGGCGTCGAGGGGAACGCCCTGGGCGGCGTCTTCACCGCCCTGGCGGGGCAGGCGTGGGTCGACTGGCTGTTCATGGCCGGTCTGCTCGGCATCGGAACCGCGCTCCTCCTGGGCGCGGGCATGCGGATCGCGGCCGGCACCGGTTCGCTGCTCATGGTGCTCATGTGGGCCGCCGAGCTTCCCCTGGACACCAACCCGTTCATGGACGACCACCTGGTCTACGCCGTCGTCCTGATCGGCCTGGCGCTGGCCGGTGCCGGTGACACCCTCGGCATCGGCGGGTGGTGGGGGCGCACCGCCGCCGTCCGCAGGTTCCCCGTTCTGAAGTGACCGGCCAAGCGGCGCCCGCCCCGTGACGGGGCGGGCGCCGCCGCATGTCCGCGGAGCCCGCGAAAACAGGGCGCGTCACAGAGGCGGAAGGCGATCGCTTCCGTGAGTTCCGATAGATGTCACTCGCGCACCATCCGGCACGAATAGCGTTTCCCGTGGCTCGTCTCCCGGGAATCCCCCAGAAGGCTCGGGAACGGACCCGAGCCGTGATCGGAGAGCGTGAGGAGAAGGATGTTCCGTCGAGTTCTGGGCGTCGTGATCGCCGTCGCCGCCGCGCTGGCCGCGGCCGCCCCCGCCGAGGCGGGCGATCGCGTCCGTCCCCTCGCCCGGGCTCACGCCCACAACGACTACGAACACGCCCGCCCCCTGTTCGACGCGCTGGACCACGGCTTCACCAGCGTCGAGGCCGACGTCTACCTCGTGGACGGCGAGCTGCTCGTCGGGCACGACCCGGAGGACCTGCGCCCGGGCCGCACACTCCAGTCGCTCTACCTCGACCCGCTGGCGCGCCGGGTCCGGGAGAACCACGGGAGCGTCTACCGCGGCAGCAGGCAGAGCCTGCAGCTTCTGGTGGACATCAAGGAGAACGGCCAGGCCGCCTACACCGAGATCCACCGCGTGCTGCGCCGCTACCGCTCGATGCTCACCACCTACCACCACGGCAAGGTGAGCACGGGAGCGGTCACCGTGGTGA